>Ga0307430_1002524_pt1 | contig 12091 bp, 9 predicted proteins | sample SalMarWE160130MG_FD_202159 | JGI IMG/M metagenome (GOLD analysis project Ga0307430, IMG submission 202159) | Salt marsh sediment microbial communities from the Plum Island Ecosystem LTER, Massachusetts, United States - WE1603-130 | ecosystem: Environmental > Aquatic > Marine > Intertidal zone >... | reverse complement strand
ACGGCATCGGAAGAGCTCGAATCGGCATACGGCCACCTGGTGGACGCGCACGATGCGGTGAAGGGGGTTGGATTCTGGCGCGACGTTCCCACGGTCGGGACGCAGCTTCGCGCTTTGGAAGACGCGACGGCCGCCGGAGCGGAAACGCTCGACGGCATTCGCGGGGTATTCGTGATCGCGGCGGATCTCATGGATATCGCCTCCGAAGCCGGCGCGCTCGTGGGCGGCGTTGGCGTGGAGATCGAAGAAGGGAAGTCATTCGAAGATCTGACGATGGAAGAGAAGCGGGATATCTTTGGGCGCCTCTATCGCGCGCTTCCGGAAATGCGCATCGCACAGGCCAAGATCGACGTGGCGCTCGAAACGTGGAACCGCATCCCGCAGAATGAACTCATCGCTCCGCTGCGCAACGCGCTCCAGCCCATCGCGGAAGGACTTCCGATTTTAAAACGCAGCATGGATGAGGCGATTCCGCTCATGGAAGTCTTCATTCCGCTCGCCGGATATCCGGAGCCGTCCAACTGGGTCGTGCTCTTGCAGAATACGGATGAGATCCGTGCAACCGGCGGATTCATCGGAACGGTCGGAACGCTCCAAATGGACAGCGGTGAGATCAATAAAGACACGTTCAAGTTCGTCGATGTCTACAACATCGATTTTCCGGCGGCGGACAGGGGATGGAGCGAGGTTCCGCCGCTCCCGATCAAGGAGCGCATGGGCGTCCAGAACCTCTACCTGCGCGATGCGAACTGGTCGCCGGATTTCCCGACGTCCGCGGCCACGATGCTGGATTTCTACGTGCGCGAGATTGAACTCGGAACGGGCGTCCGTCCGTCCGCGCCGAGCGGCATTATCGCCATTAATCCGCCGCTTTTCGAGGAACTCATGGGCATCGTGGGGCCCATCACGGTCTCCGACGGCGTTGAGGACATTACGTTCAAAGCCGGCTCGTTCTTTGACGTTCTGGAGTACGAAGTCGAGGTCGGATTCCTCAAGAAGGGGATCCCGCGTTTGAATCGCAAAGACCTCGTCCAAAAGGTGGGGAACGAGCTCCTCGCGAAGCTCATGAAGCTCCCCGCGTCCAAGTGGCCGGATATGCTCGATGTGCTCACGAAGCGCTTCGAACGCGATCAGGTAATCATCTATGCAACGGATCCCGATCTCATGGCGCGCCTCGATGCGTTCGGCTGGACCGGACGGACGCTTCCGACGGACGGAGACTACCTCATGGTCATTGATTCGAATCTCGCCGCGCTCAAAACGGACGCCGTCGTGGACAAGGACGTAACGTACGCGCTCGATGCGCGCGATCCGAACAACGTCACGGTCACGGTCACGCTCTCGTATTCGAATAACGCACCGGGATTGGCGGATCCGAACGACCCTCTGAATTACAAATACACGCGGTACCGAAGCTACACGCGCATCTACGTTCCGGAGGGCGCGGAACTCATCTCATCTTCCGGCGCCATGGCGGATGATCGCTACCGTACGGGCGGCGTGTTCCGTGCGGGCCGTACGGATGTCATGAGAGAACTCGGCAAAACGGTCTTCGGCGCGTTTTGGAGCATTGAGCCGCAGACCACGCAGGAGCTCTCGTTCACGTACCGGCTCCCGGCTTCCGTTGCCGAGCAAATTCGCAATAATGCGTACCGCCTTGACTGGCAGAAGCAGTCAGGGAATGATGAAGCCACGTTGACGCTCGATCTCGCATTCGGTAAAGACCTGATGAGCGCATCGCCGCCCGAGGGTGAACTCGAATGGGGCGATACCGCGTACCGAATGAGTACGGACTCAATGCTCGACCGAAGCTTCGAAGTGAAGCTTTGAACACAATTCATAATCATTGACCCATGTTTGCCAAGAAGATTGGTATCGATTTAGGAACGACCACGGTGCTCGTGTACATGCCCAAGCGCGGCATTATCATCAACGAGCCGTCCGTGGTTGCTATTTCCGTTATAGATAAAAAAGTGCTTGCCGTGGGCAAAGAGGCCAAAGAGATGCTCGGGCGCACGCCGGATACGATCGTGGCCAAGCGGCCGCTCAAGGACGGCGTGATCGCGGACTATCGGACAACGGAGGCCATGCTTCGCTATTTCATCAACAAGGCGCTCGGAGGCATGCGACTGTTCCGCGTGGAAGTGATGGTTGCCGTCCCCGGCGGCATTACGTCCACCGAACGCCGCGCCGTCATCGATGCGACGATTTCCGCCGGAGCGAAAGCCGCGTACATCATCAAGGAACCGGTCGTGGCCGCGATCGGCGCGGATATCCCCATCGGGTCCGCGGCCGGCCACATGATCATCGACATCGGCGGAGGCACGAGTGAAATCGCCGTTATTTCGCTCGGAGGGATCATCGCTTCGTCATCCATCCGCATCGGCGGGAACAAACTGGATTCCGCGATCATGGAGCACGTGCGCCGCAAGTACGGACTGGCCATCGGGGAGCGGACGTCCGAAGACATCAAGATCCGCATCGGATCGGCGCTGTACCTGGAAGAGAAACTCGAGATGCAGGTGAAGGGGCGCGACATGGTCAGCGGACTCCCGCGCGTAACGACCATCAACTCCGACGACGTGACGGATGCGATTCAGCACGAGCTCCAAGGGATGATCGAAGCCGTCAAGGATGTGCTCCACAACACCCCGCCGGAGCTTTCCGCGGACGTCATGGAAAAGGGCATGGTCGTTTCCGGCGGATCGGCTCAGCTCCGGAACCTCGACAAGCTGTTCAGCGAAGCAACGGGCGTCCCGGCCTTCATCGCCAACGAGCCCCAGCTCTGCGTGGCCAAAGGCACGGGCATCGCCCTCGAAAATCTCGAAAGCTACAAGCGGAGCATTTTTTCATCGTAATTCATATGAAATTCGAGCAAGCGCCAGCACCTTCTCAGGAGCAGGCACGGGAAGAGCAGGAACGGGAAACTCCGGAGCGGGGATTTAAAAAATACCTCCGGGGTTTTCAGTTATCCGAAGTGGAGCTTCGCGGCAAGAAGATTGCGGACATCGGATGCGGAAACGAAGCGCTCTTCGTTCGTTACGCGCAGGATCACGGGATTGACGCGATCGGGATCGATCCCGCCGTTGAGCCCGCGCTGGAACGCGAAGGCCGGATCGTAAAAGGCAATCTCGCTTCTGTCCGGCTGGATCATCCCGATCTCGTTCTTTCCTACGGCGTGATCGGAACGCTCCAAAAGCTCGATGTGGCATCATCCATCGAAACGCTGCTTGAAGAATTGAATGAGGGAGGCGAAATCCGCATCTATCCGTATGACGCATCCGACACGCTGAAAGGCATTCAGGAATCAAAAGCGCGGATGGACAAGGCATTTGAAGAACTCGGAGACAGGATCGACGTGACGATTACGAAAGTGAATGAAGTCGAGACGAGGAGCGGTCAGACGTACACGCAATCCGTTGTCGTCATCCGGAAGAAGGAGGACGTGATGAATAAGACGGAATCGTGATATGCGCATCGGCATCATCAGCAGCATGCAGTTTTCCGAGCAGATGCTGGCACTGCGTGATGAACTCAACCATCTCGGTCATGACGCGTTCGTCACGAAGCTCATCGACCCCTTTATCGGAAAAACGGATGAGGAGAAGGAAGAGATCAAGATTTGGCAAAAGCACAATCAGGACGCCATTCGCGAATTCTGGCATCTCATGCAGGGCGCGGATGCGGTCCTCGTCAATAATCTGGACAAGCACGGCATCCCGAATTACATCGGCGGGAATACGTTTTTGGAAATGGGATTCGCGCACGTGCTCGGGCAGAAAATTTTCTTGCTGAATCCGATCCCGGACATGCCGCATTACAAAACCGAGATCGTTGCCATGAACCCCGTGATCATCAACGGCGATTTATCGTTGATCGCGTAGGGGTATTAGTATCAACCGCCGCGACTCCCACTCCTCTTTGGTCAACCTTCTTTGCCCCTCTGACCTCCCTATAGCGCCGACGCGACTCCCGCTACACCGTCACCCCGAGCGAGCGTCCACGATCCCCGCCAAAGCGTCATCCCGTTCCGCCGCACAACCCTCACCCTGCGGTTGCGACTCCCACTACACCGTCACCCCGAGCGAGCGTCCACGATCCCCGCCAAAGCGTCATCCCGTTCCGCCGCACAACCCTCACCCTGCGGTTGCGACTCCCACTACACCGTCACCCCGAGCGAAGGAGCGCTAAAAGACTTGAAAGAAGCAGAACGTATTCGCGACGAGTCGAGGGGTCCCTTTCGCGTCTCCGAAACTCCTTTTTAAAGAAACCTCTCGCCGCGTAACGGAAGCGCTATGGCCTTGCTTTGCTATTCCGTGGCCGAAAAGGGACCCCTCGACTCGTCGCGAGGGGTGTCTTGCTTCTTTTCGTACTCATCGCCGCTCCTTCGCTCGGGGTGACGGTGTGTGAGGGGTCGCGATTATACGAAGAATGACGGCCTCTCTCAGGGTGATGGTGAGGTGGGGGTCAGGGGGAGAAGAATGATCGCCTCTCTCCGGGTGATGGTGAGGTGGGGGTCAGGGGGCGAAGAATGATCGCTTCTCTCCGGGTGACAGTGCAGCGATTCACAGTTTCTCTACGCGATTTTCTTTCGCATGAGCATTTACTTTTACGTATCCAAGCAGCGTTCTTTTTATACTCATCGCCGCTCCTTCGCTCGGGGTGACGGTGTGTGAGGGGTCGCGATTATACGAAGAATGATCGCCTCTCTCCGGGTGACAGTGCAGCGATTCACAGTTTCTCTACGCGATTTTCTTTCGCATGAGCATTTACTTTTACGTATCCAAGCGGCGTTCTTTTCGTACTCATCGCCGCTCCTTCGCTCGGGGTGACGCTTGCGGGGCTTCAGCGTTTCTCATTCGTAGCGACGAGTCGAGGGGTCAGGGTGACGGCCGGGCGCAGCATTTCTTTACGGAGATGCGTACCGAAATATCCTTTCTGTGGTGACGACCAAGGAGGATCAGTCTTCGTACGGATGCGCCTCGGGGAGGATCCAGTCGATTGCCATGTCTCGCCAGTGCGTGTTTTTCATTCGAATGAGGCGCTCCTTCTTTTTTCTGCTCCAGCGCTTAATCTGCTTCTCGCGCATGATGGCTCGCATCGGGTCCGGGAACGATTCGACGTAGACAAGACGCTTGCAGCCGTATCTGGCGGTAAAGCCCTTCTCGGATATTTTCGCACGATGTTCGGCCAGACGCCGACGGATGTCGTTCGTGATCCCCGTATAGAGCGTTCCGCTCATACTGGCCAGGATGTAGACAGAGAACATAAGGATGATCAAAAGACCTCCTTCGACGGGGTCTTTATCCATTCAGTCTCATGTTCCGTATATATGGTCAACGAGCTCCGTGTGGATAAAATCACACGTTCCGTATAAACTACCTTCCATGCTCATCGGAATCGACGCGAGCCGCGCGAATAAGCCGGAAAAGACCGGCGTGGAGTGGTACGCGTGGCACCTCATCCGGGAATTGAAGAAATTGACCAAAGGAGACAAGAACTCCTGGGTGTTGTATACGCGCGAGCCGCTCAAGGGCGATTTAGCCCATCTCCCGGAGAACTGGTACGAGGTGCGGGCCAAGTGGCCGCCAAGACGCATGTGGACGCAGGTCCGCATGAGCTGGGAGATGTGGCGCCGGCCGTGCGACGTGCTCTTCGTACCCGCGCACGTGCTCCCGCCCATCCGGCCGGAGCGAAGCGTGGTTACGATTCATGACGTCGGTTTTCGGCGCATGCCGCATCTCTACAAGCAGGCGGACAAGCGGTACCACGAGATGACGACCAGGAACATCGTAAAGACGAGCGCGCGCATCATTACCGTTTCCGCATTTTCCGGTCAGGAGATCGCGAACCTCTACAAGGCGGATCCGTCGCGCATCGCCATCACGCACCTGGGCATCGATCATACGATCTACAAACCGTTCGATGATTCTTCCGCGGTCGAAGAGGCGCTTCGGAAGTACCACATTCCAAAACCGTACTTCTTCTACATCGGCAGGCTGGAGAGAAAGAAGAACATCGTGAATCTCGTAAAAGCGTTTGATGCGTTCAAAGTCCATCGCGGGTTGGGCGATCCCGCGAACCTCGTGCTGGCCGGAAAACCAGGGTACATGTATAGCGAGATCAAGAAGCAGATCCAGGCATCTCCGTACAAAGATCAGATCATCGAACTCGGGTACGTGCCGGAAGACGACGTGCCGGCGCTTTTGAACGGCGCCAGCGCGTACCTCCAGGTTACGTGGTATGAGGGCTTCGGCATTCCGCCGATTCAAGCCATGGCCTGCGGGACTCCGGTGATCGCCGCGGACAATACGTCGATGCCGGAAGTGATCGGTCGGGAGAACGCGCTCTTCGTGCCGCCGGACGGCATCGACAAAACGGCCCGCGCCATGGAACGGATCATGACGGATCCGGCGCTCGTCGCCTCGTTGCGCGAGAAAGGAATCGAACGTGCGAAGCGGTTTACCTGGGAGGAGACGGCCAGGAAGACCCTCCCGGTTCTGACGCAGTGGATCGGGTAGGGGAAGGCATTTCGCATTACGCATTTCGCATTAGCTCGAACCGGATTTGATGCACGAACCCGGAGTAGAGAAATCCGCAATGCGCAATGCGAAATTCGCAATACTGATGTATGCAGCAACGACTGATCGAATTCGGTTTGAGCGAGAAAGAGGCGCGCGTGTACCTCGCGCTGTTGGAATTGGGATCCGCGACCGTGCAGGAGCTCGCGTCCCACTCCGGCGTGAATCGAACCACCACGTACCTGGCCATTGAATCCCTCAAGGAGCACGGGCTCGTTTCCGTGTATGAAGAAGAGGGACGGTCCATGCACGCGGCGGAGAGCCCGAAGCGCCTCGCGGATCTCATCGATGAAGAGGTGCGGATCGCGCAGAACAAGCAGTGCCTCGCGTCCGCATTCATTCCCGAGCTCCTGGCCATCCATCGGTCGGAACGGGAAAAGCCCGTCGTTCGGTTTTTCGAAGGGGAGGAGGGGATCCGGAGCCTGCGTTCCACGCTCGCCGAAACGAGGACGAAGCATTTTGATACGTTCGCCCGACTGCACCATACGCTTGAGGCCATTGCGAAGACGGATGAAGACGAACGGTTTCAGATTGTAAAGCCGCTCGTCCGATACCGGATCATTTACGTTCCGGATGCGGACGTGAACATTCCGCGCTTCCCGAAAGAGGTCATCGATCGCGTAGAGATTAAATACGCGAACAACATTCCATTCGATTTCGAAGGCGAGGTCGGCATCCTCGACCGCGTGTCCTACGTGGCATCATTCAGTCCGCGCATCCAAATCAGCGTAATCGAAAGCGAACAGCTCGCGAATCTCATGCGCGCGCAGTTCGAGCTCATGTGGTCGTGCGCATTAACGGAGCGGGTGAACGTAGATAGATGATATTTGGACGTATTTATTTTTGAAATTATTTGATAAAAAAGAAGCGCCTCGACCGAATGGAATCGGTCGAGGCGTTAGACGAGCATGCCTGGGATCATAAAGCACCGTAGGTTTTTCTTCCGCACAAGGGAAGATTTTTTTGCTTTGATTCAAGGCGTCTCACAGTAGCCTCAGGAACGACGGATCTGTGCCGCTTTTTGCCCGAATGTCGAGCCTTTGCATACCAACAGGTCGGTTCGATTCCGAGCTTCGTTCACGTAACATAGTCACGTTTCGATGCTAACAAGGAATCGAGTCCTGGAATACACGAGAGATCACACTAGTTCCGCTCCCTGAATGGGAGCTTGTCGAGTCGAACTCCGTATCCGGGACACCACATCTCATAACTGTAGAGTCCCATGAGGCCGCCGAATCCACACTGCATTGGCGGCTGGAACTTCTCGGTCTGTTCGCACACGCTCTGCGTGAGCATCTGGATTTCCGCATCATCGAGATGAGCGGGCATCCGGCCGGAAGAAGCTCCTTGGAGTTCAGTTGAGCAGCACCACGTTGAATTGTTCATGATTGCTCACTTTTCTCTCCTGACCGTCCCGATCAGCGGGACGCTGCTGTGGGGGGAAATCCCCCAAGTTACACGGAAGCTGTTCCGAAAACCGCCCTCGCATATCAGAATGTCTAGAATTTCTGACAGCGACCGATTCGCGGGTTGCTTCACTGTGAATGTACGCTTGGTTTGAGGTTATGTCGTGCCGGAATTGGAACGACAATTACATAATAGCAAATGCATTTGTAATTTTTGTGGATAAGTAGTGGAAAACTCGATAAGCGAACGTCGCGTTATTCGGTAATTGAAATTCGTTCTCAATCATCCTCGTTCTCGTTCCCGATCGAAACTGCATCGTTTATTTTCAAGCAAGATCTCTCACAGTCTCCGCTCCCGCCATAGGCGGGCGGGAACGAGAAGCGGATCAACGGTTTTGATATAGCCAGCCGGCTATCCGCTATCATCTCCCGAGCCGCCAGCCGCCAGCCGCCAGCCGCCAGCCGCCATTTCCCCTAAAATAAGCGCTATTTTCGTCCTATTTCCCTTTGCCCAGTGGCCTTGACAAAAATGTCAATTTGTGCTATATTTCTTGGTTCTCTTTGAGCATTGCGCTCAGAGGAGGGAAGTGTCACATGTTGTGATGCTAGGCCTTTTTCGAAAGAAGAGGAGAGGCTGAACAAGATTTTGCCGGTCTTTCGACAATTGAGAGATCACAAGGAAACGAACGAACCCGCGTACAATCGCGGATTGATTGGAGTTGCCAGTGAAAAAGAACCATCGTTTTGCGTGCTTGTTCGCTTCGCTCCTCGCCGTGGTTTTCGGCGCGGGGTGCTCCGGCCCTCAGTGGCCGGACGAATCATTGGAGGCTGACGTCGCAGACAACGGCCGCCAAAGTTCCGGAGGTACGGGTGCGGATGATTTCGCTCCCGCCAACCCGGGCGAACCCGTCAACGTCAACGTGACCGTTCCGGACAGCGATTGTCAGGACTGTCCGGACTGCAACTGTCCCAATCTCCCGACGGGAGCAGGGACCGATGCTGAGCCGATGAACGTCAACGTCGTCGTTGAGAATCCGAATGCTCCGAACGGAACGGACACGGTTACGGTCGTGTACGTCCCGGTCATGACCACCGAGTACATCCCGACCGCGTACCCCCAGCCCGTTCAGGGAGGGGAGTGCACCGAGGGAGTGGACTGCAGCGGCTGCGCTTCCTGCGAAGCCAACTGCGAGTGCTTCGGCGGCGAAGCGTCGCTCTGTGCGGCGTCCTGCAACGCCCTTCGCGGTGTTGCGAATACGTCGCCCTGCTCTCCGGGTGCCTGGTCGTTCTGTTCGATGTCGGACGGACATCCGGGCATGCGCGTGTGCCAGCCCGATGGCCAGAGCTACGGTGAGTGCAATCGCGTTCTCCTCGAAGGAGATGTGAACGTGAACGGCTCCGGCGGTGCAACGGGCACCGGCGGCGCGTCTCCTTCGGGAGGCGTGGGCGGCACGACGCAGGTTTGCAACCCGGATCAGCCCTACGCATGCAATTGCTCGGCAACGAGCCAGGGCACGCGGACCTGCCGCTCCGACGGTACGGGCTACGTCACGGACTGCTTGTGTCCAAGCGGTACCGGCGGCGCAAGTGGCGTTGGCGGAACGACCGGCTCCGGCGGTGCAACGGGCACCGGCGGCGCGTCTCCTTCGGGAGGCACGGGCGGAGGCGGAACCACTACTCCGGTGGGTCTTGTCCGTTACGTCATCACATTCCAGATCGATCGCGATCGGGATGACCCATGGCCGAATTTCCGGTTCACGCACTACACGCGCGACAACTGGTCGCTGTTTTTCACGGGGCAGGAATGTTCCGGGGACGGCTACGAGCGCGTGTGCATCATCGACGTGGACCCCCGCTACACGTGGGAGTTCTACGTGAATACCGGCAAGCTGCCCGGTCCGGGGAGCGATCTTCCGGGCTTGGACGGGACGGTCGGCGAAGCGCGCGCGTACGGGTACACAGGCGTGGAGAGAGATCAGTCGGGTGGCGCAGACGTTCCCTTCCGGTTCTTCGAGAACTATCAAAGAACGGGATACAACTACGCCATTGCACCCTACGGTGCGACTCCGTCTGGTTCGGATCCGGACAACGATGGCGTTACGGAAGCTGATGGCGACTGTAACTATACGAATCCGAGCGTGCGTCCGCGTTCGCAGTTGGAGCTTGATTGGCCGATCGAACGAGAGGTCTGCGGCAACAACTTCGACGAGGATTGCTCGGATGGTCCGCGTGCATGCGGTATTGCTCCTCCGGACAACGGAACGGGCGGAACCGGCGGCACGGGCGGAACCGGCGGGAGCGGCGGCACGGGCGGAAGCTCGGCACAGCTCACGCAGGTGACGTTCGACGTCATCGGCGAATCCGATTCCGGGCTGCTCACCATCACGGATCCGTACGACACCTTCGGGTGTTCGTCCGCGTCCGTCTACGACTACGCAAACGATGCGCAGGTCAACGGCGCAACGTGCGTCGGGATGGTGGACGACACCGGCGAGACGGACTTCCAGATCGAAGTCAACGGCGTGCAAGCAACGGGCTACACGACCATCCCGCCGTCGGATTGCACGGGAACATGTCGGAACGACTACTGCGAGCAGAGGCTTCGTGTCTATGCTTTCCGTGGAACGTCCGACACGCCGTACGCTCGGTACGGTTCGTCGAACTCGACGAGCTTCCCTCGCGTCATGTACCACGCGTATGTGGCACCGGGGGAGTACAGTGCTTCGTCTCCCACCTGCCACGTCCGGCTTCCGGCGTGGTGATCTCTCAGTGAGTCGGTGAGCTCTCCCAGCTCGCCAAACCTTTCATGCCCCCGCGATCGCACTTGTGATCGCGGGGGTTTTGAATTGCCGACTGCCGGTTGCCGATAAAAGGCCGCCAAACAAATTGAAACCCCCCAGACTCGATGAGTCTGGGGGGTGAGGTGAAGGCTTTTTGTGCCTTCTTATCCGTATCCGTGATGGATCCGGTGGTGTGAGGCGAGGACTTTTCGTCCTCTATGTTGCTCGAGGCGTTGCGCTCAGGGAGTGGAACCTGCCGATCCGCCAGCGCCGCCGGCAGCCGCGTTCGGAAGGCAGAGCCAGGCACCGTCGGCAATGTAGCCTTCGACGCCGATCTGGACCGGCACGGGGATCAGGGCGGGGTTGGTCGCCAGTTGATCGATGGTTTGGTAGCCCACGGCCGAGCAGGTTTCGTCGCCGGCGCACACCGCAGGGCCGGGTCCGGCACCGCCGGCGCCGCCCGCACCCAGGTTCGGGCTGCAGTTGTCGTAGCAGGCCAAGCCCGTCCCGTCCACGTCCGCGCAGGCCTGATCAGGTCCGCAGACCGGAGCATTCACGCCGGTGCCGCAGCGTTCCTGGTTTTCCGGCGGGAGGAGGGTGAACTCCGCGCCGCCGATGTTGAACAGGATGTTCTGGTCGAAGCCGTTCTCGTAGTGGAAGACGTACTGCAGACCGATGTTCGCGACCTCGTTCACCACGACGACGAACGGCGTGGGATTCGGTACGAGCTCGCAGCTCGCCAGGCCGGGCAGATCCGACGTACAGACCGCGTCCGGGATTCGGGCCAGGTAGCCGTCAGGCAGCAGGGGGACCTGGTGCGAGGGGTCGCCGCAGTCCGTCAGGATGGTGCTGCTCAGATTGTCGCCAAGGTCGATCACGCCGTTGTCGTTGTTGTCGGCAAAGACTTCGATCGTGCCTTCGACGCAGTAGTCGTTCCCGTCGCCGTCCGTGGCCGTCAAGGCCGCGATGTTGGCGCCGGTGCGCGTGTTTTCCTCGTCCGCTTGATTGCCGCAACCACCAATGATTGCTGTCGCAACGGCGAGGGTCGTGAGAATGGAAAGTGCCTTCTTCATTGGCTATCTCCAGCTGCTGGTACAAACACGCTACTCGTTCCTTTTTGGGACCATCCCTCAAGATTGAGCAACGCTGGCATACCATAGTGTTTACAGCTCGAATTGTCAAGAGTTACAGGGTCCTGCCCGCATTCTATCCTCATTGTGCCGGGGGTCGGTCAAACACCCGCAACCTGCATACACTGCTCCAGTATGCAAGGACATCCATTAACCTGTTTGGAGCGACAACAAATAGAGTTCCGATTGAAGGC
>Ga0307430_1002521_pt1 | contig 12100 bp, 11 predicted proteins | sample SalMarWE160130MG_FD_202159 | JGI IMG/M metagenome (GOLD analysis project Ga0307430, IMG submission 202159) | Salt marsh sediment microbial communities from the Plum Island Ecosystem LTER, Massachusetts, United States - WE1603-130 | ecosystem: Environmental > Aquatic > Marine > Intertidal zone >... | reverse complement strand
AGGGAGTGAAGGGAAGCTAGCAGATTTATCCACGACAAAGGCGCCCCACACGTCAAAGCGAGGATGTTATCCAGGCTCTGAAGTTGGCGGCGATGTCGGAATATATATAACCAATCAACCCAATTTACCGCACGGACTTCTATAAGCTTAACTCCAAAAAATACTGGTGAAAACGTGTGTCAGAGGTTAATTCGGGATGAAAAGAGGTCGCCAGAAAGTGCCCTTGCTGAGCGGCGACAATCCGTCCATCCGGCAGCGTCATCAGGGCTTCAGCCTTACCACACACAGATTTAATGATCGGCGCGCGGATAAACACAGCGTGATAAGGATGATCGTCATCATTATTCAGGAAAGATGCGTCCAAATCTATTTCGAAACTGTCCACCTGACGCCCAAAAGCGTTGCGCTCAACCTGTATATCCATCAGATTAAGGAGGGGCTGATTCCTCTGTGCATCTTTTGAGAGGAAAATGGCGCCAGCGCATGTTCCCCAAATGGCATGATCACGTCCAAAATCTTTCAGAGGCTCGATCAGATCATAGGCTGCTGCCAACTTCCCAATGGTGGTCGATTCCCCGCCCGGGATAATCAATCCGTCAAGGCTTTCAAGATGCGCTGACAGTTTGACCAATCTCGGCGTCACATTTAAAGACTGAAGGATGTCATAATGCTCAACAAAATCACCCTGCAAGGCAAGGACGCCGATTTTCATGTTCCTGTCATCCAAATTGTTGTTTACCAACCTCGTGATGCGATCAACTCTGCTTCCGGAATATCGGATATTTGACGTCCAACCATCGCTTCACCCAGGTTCCGGCTGACTTCTGCCAGGATTTCTGGGTCGTTGTAATGGGTGGTCGCTTTGACAATCGCATTGGCGCGCTTGGCAGGGTTACCGGATTTAAAGATGCCCGAGCCGACAAAGACGCCATCCACGCCCAACTGCATCATCAAGGCTGCATCAGCGGGGGTGGCAATGCCGCCGGCCGCGAAATTGACCACCGGCAGGCGACCTAATTTGCGGGCCTCTATGACGATGTCATAGGGTGCGCCGATCTCCTTGGCAAAGGACATCAACTCTTCTTCAGGCATGTTCTGCAATTTACGGATGTCGCCCAGCACGCTGCGGGCATGCCGTACTGCTTCCACGACGTCGCCAGTCCCGGCTTCGCCTTTCGTGCGGATCATGGCTGCCCCCTCGCCGATTCGGCGCAGCGCTTCGCCTAAATTCCGGCAGCCGCACACAAAGGGCACCTTGAAATCATGTTTATTAATATGATGCGCTTCATCTGCGGGAGTCAGAACTTCTGATTCATCAATGTAATCCACGCCGAGGGCTTCCAGGATCTGGGCTTCTACAAAATGACCGATCCGGCATTTCGCCATCACGGGGATGGAAACCGTGTCCATAATCTGCAAGATCAACTCAGGATCGCTCATGCGGGCAACGCCGCCATGGGCGCGTATATCTGCCGGGACGCGTTCCAGCGCCATCACAGCCACTGCACCAGCGTCTTCGGCAATCTTGGCATGTTCGGGCGTGACCACATCCATGATCACCCCACCTTTTAACATTTGTGCCAGCCCCTTTTTAACTTTATATGTTGCGATCTGTTCTGCCATAGTACCTCCAGCAATCTTATTTCACAGGGATTCTACCACGCGCAGTGGGAACGTTCAATCAACGTTCGTTTTGAAATATAATACCCTTTTTTTACCCCTCTTCACAGTTTATCGATATATTTTGTCTCTTCCAGCAGGTCCCGCTCATCGTGTTGACTCAGAGTTGTGTTCTCTTCCGCCCGCACCTCTTCCAACACGGCTTTTTCTGCAGATCGTAATTCTTCTTGGGAAGCTCTCCGGGTCATCACCCACTTGCCGCAATGTTCGCACCGGTCCAGCCGACCGACCAACAGGTTGATGCCCCATAAGTGGCGGGGAAATGTATATCCGCACTTGGGACAAACCGTTCCACCTAATAAACCATACCCTCGTTGTCCGCCTTCAAGGCGAGGGGATATCTTCTTTCTCTTGAAAAACAATGCCTGAATAACCGCGACGAGTATCATTGTTCCCACCAAGGCACCGCCAATCCACAGCAATACCCTTGTCAACTGCTGATGCGCTTGTGCGCCGCTGATGAAACGATACTCCACAGCAGGCATGGTCTGCACACTTCCATCCATCAATTGCACCTCAGCAGATAGTGAGTGCCGCCCAGTCTCGTAGTCGTCCGTTTGAAATTGGAAACGGAAGGGCGGCTAACCACAGCCAGCACCTTACCATCTATCAAAAAAGAGACCTGCTCAACGCCTTTCTCCTCCCCAACCAAGGAGATTGTGAACCTTCCCTGGATATCTCCCCCCCAACCATAGCCAAAGTCCTTACGAATATGGACCGTGTATTCTTCCGCCTGGCTGATCGCCGGCTGCACCAGGCAAGCCAAAACGAGAAGCGATAAAACCAGGCTGTACACTAATTTCCCTTTCACTGCATTGATCATCATTTCCATCGAGTGAGGATATTTTCTCTTTGAAAAATGGTCACGCCCAAAAAAATCAGACCCATATCCAATAGTACCATCCCGCCGACGAACCCCAGCATGACAACCAGATTAATCACAATCACGCCGGCGAGCTGCGCAAAGATCAATCCGAGGATGGGGACAATTAATATGGAAGCGATCTGTTCTGCCGCGCGCGGGTCATTCACGCGAGATGAGACAAACAAAGCAAAATTTACCGCGGCAATCGCCATCAGCGGACCCGCCACCAGGATCGCCAGCAGCCAGGTGGGGCCGGCAATGTAATGGATGACCGCCCGGCTGACGCCAATCAACGGCAGCGCCGCCAGAAAAATGCCGAATGACAACCATCCAATCAAGATTGCCGGCAGGGCAGCAGCCAGGCTCTTCCCCGCGAGAAGTTCCAAGGTTGTGATCGGTGTTGCCAGCAGCGGTTCCAGGCTGTGCGTCGCCTTTTCACCGACAATGCTATATGCCGCGATCGTAACTGGGATAATCACCGGCATCATCATAAAGAGCAACAAGAACTGATTGACAATGTAAATCTGCATGCACTCGCCAGCGGTCATATCCGGGCTGCAAGCCGAAAGAAATTCCACCGGCACATCCGCCGCGCCAACTCCGCCTATGTCCTGCATGCCCTGACCCGTCAGGGACAGCATCACCAGTGGCAAAATGGTAAAGATCAGCGGTATAAAGATTATTGTGAATAAAACCATGCGGTTTTTAAAGACTTCCGCCCACTCTTTATCAATGATGGTTCGAATATGTTTCATGATGCCGCCATATCTTCCTGCGTATCTTGCATCGTCTGGAGGTAAATCTCCTCCAGAGAATGCTGAAGTTCACCCACGAATTGAACGTCCGCACCTCGGTCAACAAGCAATCGTATGATTTGCGGATTCAACCGCTCCGGGTCTTCCAGCGACACCACCAGCTTCTGGTCAACCGCACGGACATCGCGTACCCCAGCCAACGCCTCAATGGGCGCCAGCCATGCCTGATCCAATTTGCGGAGATGAAAGACCACCTTACGCCCATAGAGCTTCTGCCGCAGATCCTCCGGCGTGCCCATTTCAATCAGACGGGTCTTAAAGATGCCAATCCGATCGCAAAGCTGGTCTGCCTCATTCAGGTTGTGGGTACAGATGAATATTGTGCGCCCCTGACCGCTCAATTCCTCAATAAAGGCTCGCACCAGACGCGCCGCTTCCGGGTCAAGCGCGCTGGTGGGCTCGTCCAGGAAGAGCACGCGCGGTTCGTGCATCAGGGCGCGTGCAATCGCCAGTTTTTGCCGCATCCCTTTTGAGAAACTGCCCGCTGGATCATCCCGCCGAGACCATAAATCCAGCATGTGCAAATACTTCCCCACCTGCCTTTCCACATCTTCAACATCATACAAGTTGGCATAAATTTCCAGGTTTTTCCATGCGCTGAGGCGCTCATACAGCCCCGGGTTCTCCGTCAGGATTCCCACAGATTGTCGGATCGCCTGGTCCTCGCGTCCCACCTCAAAACCGTTCACCCAGGCAGAACCGGATGTAGGGCCAATAAGACTGGTCAGCATGCGGACGGTGGTTGTTTTGCCAGCGCCGTTTGGACCCAAAAAACCGAATACCTCACCCTCTGACACCGACAGCGTCAAGCCCTGAACCGCGGGGATATCCACCCCCTTCTTGATTCGAAATATCTTTGTTAATTGGTTGGTTTCAATCATTGCTATCCTGATAATAATTATCCAATTTCTATTTTACTCCTAACCAGAGAGGAACACCAGCAAGTAGGCATTAATCCCAAACGCCACTGCCACATTCAGGGAGGCTTTCGCACCCGCCATCGGCAGCACCAGCACGGCATCACACAGGTCAATCAGGCCCGGATCGACGCCAACCCGTTCATTACAAAGGATCAGCAGGCAAGGCTGATCAGCTTCCTGATTCACATGCCATTGGTCCAAGGGCAGCGCGTCAGGGGTGCTTTCCAAGGCGAGCAGATGAATTCCCTGATCCCGCAGCGCCTCCGCCAGCGTTCAGGCGTTGGGATGGTAAGACCAGGAGATCTGGTCTTGCGCGCCCAGGGCGGTCTTGCCGATAGAGAGATTATCCAGAGGATTGGGCGTGATGCCGCCCAGATACAGGTGATCCACCCCAGCGCCGTCAGCGGTGCGGAAGATGGCACCCACATTATAGGCGCTGCGGATGTTATCCAGAAGCACAGACAGCCTGGTGATGTGGCTTCCCATATATGGAGTTTGATGTTGAAACGGCGCGCTCACACGATCCAAAGGGGCGCCGCAGCGCGGGCAGAACACCCCGCGGTGGATCTCCAGATCTACGGGCAGACGAAGCCCGCAGTCCGGATTCGAGCATTGGCGAATCTCAAGTAAGGACATGCAAACACTCCAACATCATGACAGCTACGCCATCCATTTTATTCTATCCTGAATGAGAAATGATAAGTCAGAGGCATTCAACTTAAAAACAATTGGATGATTCCCCCCCTTAAAAGCGCCGAACGCCTGGGTGAGGGGGGCACCCAGACGTTCAACGGGTATAAGGATATCATAAACCGTTGGTTTTGACAAGTGTTTTGTATAAGAACTTTGTAAGACTTTTCAGGGAAATCAACAATCTGATTTTATTTTATTTATTTAACTTCAAACGGGTTTCCGCGATGTGCGCCATCAGCGTCTGTGTGGTGAATTCACGGTGCTGCAGATCCACCAGATAGCCCGGCGCCCAGACATCCCCGCACTGGTTCCCCTCTTTGTATTCAGGAAAACATTCAAAGATTCGCCGGGAGGTCTCCTTCCGGAGAATGTGCAGCATCTCGCTGATCAGGGATTCCGGAAAATCACGCAGCGTCCACTTTAAATACTCCGGTCGGACGGAAAGGAAGCCCAACTCCCAGCCGTATTTCTCACAAATTGCAGGCAGCCATGTCCTCAATCGCTGTGACAGCTCACCGATCAGATGATGCCCGTCACGCCGCGGGACAAGGCAGAAGGTGACATCGCCGATCACTTCCTCCCACTTTTCTGCGTCTTCCGCAGCAGACATTGGTGCAGTATCTTCATCAACCTTATCCGCCACAAGCTCTTCATCCTTTAAAAACCACCTATCCTGATGCCATTCCTTGGCAGAAGCAGCCTTATCTTCAGGCTTAACATTCTCATGAAGGATGTCCACCAGATCATGCCTGACTTCAGGGCTGTCCTCCAGGGGAGAGAAATCGTAATATTGATTCCCTTCCTCATCAAGCGGCTGCCAGGGAAGTTCTTCCATCAACACATCCGGTTCTTCTAAACGATTTGCAAAGAGGGGTTCATCTTCAGAACGCTGTAAAGGTGCGCCAAAGGTCAGATAGCGTTTCCTTGACTCCGATGCTGTGGAAACGGATTGTTTTGGGGGGCGGGTCGCATCCGGCAGCTGGGGCATATTATCGTCCTGATTAATTTGCTGATCCCTTTCCGGACGCCAGCCCGTCTCCCCTTGAGGAGAGGCTTGTTGATCCGGATGAGGTGTGGGTTGATATCCAAATTGCAAGGAACGTTCCAGCGGCTGACCAGCCGTAGGAATTTCTTTCCGGCGCACCATGATGGATCGCAGGATATCTGTCATATCCTGGCGAACGCGGATCAATGGCGTCTGAAGCGGAAACACCAGACCCAGCAAGTTCTCCCCCTGTGGCAGGAATTTTGCAAATAAGATATGAAACTGGCCATCCAGGCTTAATCCGACGTAGCGATTGAACTCCTGGCACGCAACATCCAACCAATAACGCTGGAGGGCGCTCATCAGCGCCTCAACGCCTTCATCGCTCAGGTCACCCGCCATGCTGATCACCGCCTCCCCGCGCATATAAACCAGGGCTGTCGCGCTGGCTTTTAAGATAAGATGATCAAGATCAGGCGTGTGCATCGGCATGATAAGGCAAAATTTTCCAGATGAATCGGGTCTTTTCATTTCACGCAAACGATACAACCATTATACAAGATTATCATTCGCCTCTATAAAAAACCCTCACACCAAAGGGGTATAATAGTCAGGCGGAAGAGAACCCATCTCCTCCCGCCAATGAATAAATAAAATAGAAAGTGAGATTCCAGTAAAATGACTGATTATGATGTCCTTGTGATCGGTGCCGGTCCCGGCGGCTATGTCGCCGCCATCCGCAGCGCCCAACTCGGCATGAAGACCGCCATCGTGGAGAAGCGCTTCCTGGGCGGCGTGTGCCTGAACATCGGCTGCATCCCCTCCAAAGCCCTGTTGAGGAACGCGGATATTGCCCACACCCTGCGTGAGCGGGGCAAAGAATTCGGCTTCAGCTTCGAGAACCTCGAGCTGGACTACAGTGTCGCCTACAAACGCAGCCGCAAGGTTTCTGACCGGCTGGTGCGCGGCGTCGGATTCTTGATGCAGAAGAACAAGATCGACGTGCACATGGGCGCAGCGAAGCTGACCGTCAAAGACACCGTCGAAGTGACCCCGGAAGAGGGTGAAAAAGAAACTCTCAAAGCCAAAAACATCATCCTGGCGACCGGCTCACACCCCTTCACCATCCCCGGCGTAGAGCTGGACGACGAGAAGGTAGTGGACTATGAAACCGCCATCCTGCGGGAAGAGCTGCCCCAATCTGCTGCCATCATCGGCGGCGGCGCGATCGGCGTGGAGTTCGCCACGGTGTGGAACGCTTACGGCGTGGACGTGACCATCATTGAGATGCTGGATCACCTCCTGCCCGTTGAGGGCGACGCGGTCGGCAAAGAGATCGAAAAAGCATATAAAAAACGCGGCATCAACGTGATGACGAAATCCAAGGTCAAGGGCGTGAAAACCAGCAAAAAGGGCACCCAGGTGACCGTGGAGACCGAGGACGGCGAGGAAACCGTAGACGCAGACCTGACCCTGGTGGCGATCGGCTTCAAGCCCAACAGCCAGGGCTTAGGGTTGGAGGATGTGGGCGTGGCGCTGGACAAACGCGGCTATATCGAGATTGACGAGCGCATGGCGACCAATGTGGACGGCATCTGGGCGATCGGCGACGTGACCGGCAAGCTGCTCCTGGCGCACGTGGCTTCTGCCATGGGCGTGGTCGCCGCGGAGAACCTCGCCGGCGTGGAAACGGTGACCCTCGATTACGATATGATGCCGCGTGCCACCTACTGCCACCCGCAGACAGCCTCCTTCGGCTATACAGAAGCACAAGCCAAAGAAAAAGGCTATGACGTTGAAGTGGGAGAGTTTCCCTTCAAGGCGAACGGCAAGGCGCTGGGCTTGGGCGATTACCAGGGCTTTGTGAAGGTCGTCATTGATAAAAAGTACGGCGAGATCCTGGGCGCACAGATGGTCGGACCGGATGTATCCGAGTTATTGCCCGAGTTGACGCTTGCGCAGCGTTTCGAGCTGACCGCACACGAGGTTGCACGTAATGTGCACGCCCATCCCACCCTGAGCGAGACGCTGATGGAAGCGGCGGAAGCTGCCCTGGGTAAAGCCATTCATATATAGACGTTGTCACGCTTTCAGCGTGACGGTCATAGTTCACAAATGGAACCGAACCTGCGTGACAAACCCTATTCACAATTGAGTGTGAATTTGTTACAATAACCTTAACAGGCGGACCAAACTCCCCCGGTAGGTCATGCATGGTGAGGGCGTTGTGCACCCTCACCTGCGTGACAAACAATTAAAGTCACAAAATTTCCCACACACTACTTATTTGTCTGAAAAACATTTTGTCATGCAGGCGGCTGCGCCGCCATGCATAACCTACACAACAACCTGCAACTGTGACCCCCTGGCGGTCTTCTCCACCTCAATGCGGGTGGGGAAGGCTTCCTTCAATTCCTCCAGGTGGGTGATGACGAGGATCTTCTCAAAGTCATCCCGCACCAGGTTGATGGCTTCCACCAGGCGCTGCCTGCCCTGGGCGTCCTGGCTGCCAAAGCCCTCATCGATCACCAGGGTCTGCAGCCGCGCCCCCGCCCGCCGCGCCAGCACCTCCGACAGCGCCAGCCGGATGGAAAAATTGATGCGGAAGGCTTCCCCGCCGGAGAACATCTCGTAATCCCGCTCACCCAGGTTGTCACGGATGACCATATCCAGGGTTTCCTTCAGGTCTTCCCGGCTGGCGTCCTTGTATTCCCGCTGGGTCAGGAAGCTGAAGGACATACGCCCGTCCGTCAGGCGGGAGAGCAGGTCGTTGGTGGTCTCCTCGATTTCGGGCAGGGCTTGCTCGATCAGCAGGGCAGGGATACCGTCCTTGCCAAAAGCGCGCTCCAGCTGCTTCAGGTCAGCGATGCGCTGGGTCATCTCCTCGCGCTCTTCCACCAACCCCTCCTTGCGTTCTTTGAGGGTCTCCAGGACGGTCACCTTCTGCTGGGCTGCGCCGACCTGTAAGCGCAGGCGGTTTTCCTGCTCCTGGATGTCATGCAGGCTGGATTCCGCTTCCGAAAGTTCCGGCAGGTCTCCCTCTGAGGCGGCAAGTTTCGCCGCGGCGTCGTCATAAGCAGCAGTGAGGTGCTTGATCTCCTTTTCCTGCGCATTCAGCGCCTCTTCCAAACCGGATATTTCCCGCTCGATCGGTTTCAGGGCGGCGCGGGCTTGCTCCAGGGCGAGCAATTTCTCCTCCGCCTCCCGTCCGTCTGCTTCCGCCCGGCGCAGCTTCTCATGCGCTTCCAGGTCATAGCCCAGCGCTTCCATTTCCGCGTCGATTCTCTCCAGTTTTTCACGGGCGTCCAGGGCGAAATCCCCTTCCGCCAGCGCGGCGGTGATCTCAACCAGACGCGGCGTACCCTTTTCCTCCCAGGTTTTCTCCTGCGCCTGCAGGGTTTCAAGCTGGTTCTCAAGCTGGTCCGCCGCCCGGGTCGCTTCCCGCAAGGCGGCGTCCACGCCGTTCAGGTCTGCCAGTTGAGCGCCCATTTTCTGTAATTGGGTTTCGAAATTTTCCAGCAGGGCTTTGTTCTCGCGAAACTTATCGCCCAGCGTCTTACCCTTTTCCGTGAGGCTGTTTATCAGCACCTGACGTTCTTCAGAATCGAGGGGTTGCCCGCACAAGGGGCATTCAGCGCCCTCGGCTGCCTGGAGCTGATCAATACGCTCCTTGAGCTCGTGCATCTCATCCCGCAGACGGGGGTTCTCCGCTTTGGCTTCGGCGTGGTCCGCCTGAAGCTGGCGGATGTCCTCCTCCAACCCCTCCTTTTGGGAAAGCGCCTTCTCTGCAGATTGAATCTCCTCGCGGGCAGCCTTCAAACGTTTTTCCAGATCCTCACTTTCCGCAAGGGCTTTCTCCAAAGCAGATTGCTGCTCCGCCAGCCCCTGTTTTTTCTGGATCAGCCGGGCTTCTTCCGCCTGGATCACGCCGAGCGGCTCATGGCGACGGGTTTCATGCTGGCGGAACTGCTCCGCCACACCCTCCATAGCTTCCAACGCTTCCCGCGCCGCCCGCCAGTCCTGATAAGCTTCTTCAATCGCCTCGGCGTCCGCCAAAATCTCATCATAGCCGGTTTTCTCCGCCCGCCTCGCCTCCAAAGTTTCCAAAGTCCGGTCACGGTTCTTGACAGCATTTTCAAGTTGATTTTGCATCGTCCCCAGCATCTTGCGCTGCTCTGCCAGGGCTTCGTGCAGGCGGCGCACGTTCTCCAGGACCTTTTCCCGCTCCTCCCGCTGACTGGCGAGCTCCGCCAGCTTTTCATTTAATTCAGCGAGATACGCTTTGCGTTGAGATTCTTCATCCAACTCAACCTGGATTTCGCTCAAACGTCCATCCAGCTCACGCACGGCTTTCTCCTGTTCTCGCCTGCGCCGGCTGGCGGCATCACGGTAGGTTTCCCACACTTCCAAACCGAGGACGCTGCTGAGGATGCGCTTTCGTTCCCCCGGGCGCGCCGTGGCGAACTGATCGGCTTTACCCTGCAGAAAAAAGGAGGCGTTGGTGAAGGTGTCATAGTCCATCCGCAGGGTGTTTTCGATTTTCTGATCCGTCTCCCGCAGGGTGCGCTCGGTGAGGGGCTTCCAACGCTCCTCCCCCCCCGGTACCTGAGAGCGGATGAAGAACTCCACCGAAGAGGTCTTGCCGCGCGGGTTTGCCCGCTGGACGCGGTAGCGGTTGCCCTCATAATCAAAATCGAAGCTCACTTCCGCTGCCTTCACGTTGGGATGATTGTTGATCACCGATTCATCGCGCTTGCGCGCCTGACCAAACAACGCCCATGTGACGGCGTCCAGCAAGGAAGACTTGCCCGCGCCGTTCGGTCCAGCGATGCACGCCAGATCAAATCCGGTGAAATCCAATTCCACCGGTTCGCGATAGGAAAGAAAACCTGCGATTCTCAGTTTGACGGGGATCATATCAGAAACCTAATTCATCCAGTATTTCATCGCTGCTGCGTTTTGGCTTCTCCTCCAGCAGCTCCTCCCAGAAGGCATCATCATAGCGACGGGAATGCACCACGATTGGCATGGGGACGCCCCAACCCAGCATCAGGACTTCTTCCCTGGGCTGCAGCCGAGCCAGCATCCCCCGCAGCGCTTCACGCCCTGCCAGACCGGTCAGCACCGCCTGGATGTCATCTGAGTCGCCCAGCCAGCCGGTGATGCGCGTGCCAAGCTGGGACATAACCTCGTCGTAGATCTGGGAGGGGCGCTGGTCAATGATCAGTAGGGTGACATAATACTTGCGCATCTCACGGGCGATGGTGCTGAAGGTCGTCTGGGATGCCATCTCACGGTTGAGGAGTTTATGCGCCTCCTCCACCACGATCACCAATGGACGCGGCTCCTCTGCGTCCTGCTGTCCACTGCGGTAATTATTCGTGCGGTTTTCCCACACAGCGCGGATGCGGCGGGTGAGCAGGTTGGAAACAAATAGATAATCCAGATCGGTTTCGTGCGTCCCAAAGGACAGCACCACATGCTGGCCGTTATCGAGGTTATTGATCATCTGCTGGAGGGCGTTCCCCGCCGGTTCCTCTACGATATAGGGTGCGTTGAACAAACGGCGCAGTTTGGAATGTAGGGCTTCCGCTGCGCCGGGGTGCACGCCTGCACCCTCCGCCCAGGCAGCCACGCTGTCCGGCGCGGGGTAACGCTTTCCGTCTTCATCCACGTTATAGGCATTGACCCGCATGTGCTTGAATTCATGGAACCAGCGATCCTGCCCAAAGCTGGACCGCAAGGCTTCCAGGGTGGTGGGGGTTGTCTCGCGCAGGTTGAGCTCCTGCGAAAGCATCAGGATATCCTCCGGCATGATGTCGGATTCGGCGATCTCCAAATTATAATCAGGCGTTCTGCCGCGGATGGTCGCGCCCCTGCCCAGCCCGACCATGCGCACTTTAGAGGGGAATTTCCCCTTCAGCCCGGGCACGCGCAAGCCGGTATCGGAAGCGGTGTCATCCGGACCGTATTCGTTATGCATGTCAAAGATCAGCACAGCGGTCTTGCTGCGCCTGATCAGCCCCGCCAGGATAACGCGCGTCAAGAAGGACTTGCCCGTGCCGGTGGCGCCAAAAATGCCCGCCGAGCGCTGCACCAGTTTATCCAGGTTTACGCACACGGGGTGTCCCTGCTCCAGGGT
>Ga0307430_1002520_pt1 | contig 12101 bp, 8 predicted proteins | sample SalMarWE160130MG_FD_202159 | JGI IMG/M metagenome (GOLD analysis project Ga0307430, IMG submission 202159) | Salt marsh sediment microbial communities from the Plum Island Ecosystem LTER, Massachusetts, United States - WE1603-130 | ecosystem: Environmental > Aquatic > Marine > Intertidal zone >... | reverse complement strand
CCCGGCCCGGTGATGGTCGTCGCCCCGCCCGGGTCGGGCAAGACCCGCACCCTGGCCGGCCGCGTCTGCCGCGTCCTGCAGCACGCCTCCCCCCAGAGCGTGCTGGCCGTCACCTTCACCCGCTACGCCGCCGCCCAGATGCGCGACCAGGTGCGCGCCGTTGTGGGCGACGCCGCCGACGAGGTCAACGTCTCCACCCTCCACGCCTTGAGCTACGGCGTCGTCCGCGCCGAGGCCGATCACCTGGGCCTGCACGGGGACGTCGGCGTGGCGTCGCCTTCCTACGCCCACACCCTGGTGCGCCGGGCAGCGCAGGCCGCCGGGCTGGACGGGCGCTGGGACGTGGACGGCCTGGCCCGCGAGATCGAGCGCGCCAAGGGCAATCTGGTCGGCCCCGACGAGTACCCCGTCTACCCCGGCGACGTCTACAGCCAGACCGTGGCCCGCGTCTACCGCATCTACCAGGAGACGCTGCGCGAGAAGAACCTGGTGGACTTTGGCGATATGACCCGCCTGGCCGTGCGGGCGCTGGAGAAACTCCCGGAATCACGCGGCTTCTACCAGCACCTGTATCGCCACGTCCTGGTGGACGAGTGGCAGGATGTCAGCCGGGCCCAGTACCGCCTGGTACGCCTGCTCGTAGGGCGGGAGACCGATCTCTTCGTGGTCGGCGACCCCCTGCAGTCGATCTACGGCTGGCGCGGGGCCGATCCGGCTGTGTTCGGGTCGCTGGCCAGGGATTTCCCAACGCTACGAGAGCTGCAGCTGCGCGTCAACTACCGCAACACCGAGGCCATCGCCGCCGCCTCTGAGGGTGTCGTGCGCGCGCTCGGCTTGCCGCCCCGCGACGTCGTCGCCCAGAGGGGCGCGGGCGATCCGTTGGCCCTGGTGCGCTGCGACACTGAGCGGGACGAGGCCCTGCGCGTGGCGGAGGGGATCGCCCGCCTGGTCGGGGCCGGGGAGTGCGGTTATAATGACGCGGATGGCAAGCATCCGTGCGCGGTGCTGGTGCGCACGGTGCGCCAGGCGCGCCTGATCGAACAGGCTCTCCTGCGTACCCACGTGCCCTACGCCCTGGCCGGGTATCGCTCCTTCTTCGAGACCCGCGCCGTGCGTGAGCTGGTGGCCTGGCTACGGTTGGCCGCCAACCCCTTCGACGAGGGGGCGCTGGAGGCGGCGCTCAACGCCCCGCCCAGGGGCCTGGGCAAGGCGACGCGGGAGCAGTTGCGGGGTGGGGCCTTCCGCCTGACGATGGAGACGCTGCTGGCCGCACCCGAGCGGGACGACCTGCGGGAACGGGCGCGACAGGCAGTGGCCGAGTTTCTTGCGATGGTGGACGACGTGCACGTACAGAGGGATGAGCCACCGATGCAGCTTCTGGATACCGTCCTGAAGCGCACCGGCTACGCCGCCTGGCTGCGCCAGGCCGGGAACGGGAATGGCAACGGCCACGGCCGCGGCCGCGGGAACGGTCACGATCCCAACGGGGAGGTGGCCCTGGATTTTGCCGGCGAGGAGGCCGGCGCCGTGCACAACCTGCGGCTGATGCTGGAGGGGTATCGGGGTGAGGATGGACTGGCACATTTCCTGCGCGACATCGAGGAGATGCAGGCCCAGCCCGACGGGATGGAGGGCGTCTTCCTGGGCACCATCCACGCCGCCAAGGGGCTGGAGTGGCCGGTCGTCTTCTTGCCGGGGCTCGACGAGGGGGTGCTTCCCCACGCCAGGAGCCTGCTGGACAGGAAACGGCTGGAGGAGGAACACCGGCTGTTCTACGTCGCCCTGACGCGGGCGATGCGCAAGGTGGTCTTGCTGGGGGCGCGCTACCGCACCAACGCACGTGGGGACGCCTGGGAGTGCCGGCCCAGCCGCTTCCTGGGCTACCTGCCCCCCGAAACGATCAGGAGGGAATGAGGTGGACGCGGATAAGAAACATCCGAGGGAAGAGATCGAGCGCGTTCGGGACGCGCATCCCATCGAGGAGGTGGTGGGCCGCTACGTCGGCCTGCGCCGCGCCGGGCGGCGGTACGTGGGTCGGTGCCCCTTCCACGACGACCACGATCCCTCGCTGGTCGTCTTCCCCGACAGCGGGCGTTGGTGGTGCTTCGGCGCCTGCAACGACGGGGGCGACGTGTTCGACTTCGTGATGCGGGCAGAAGGGGTGCCCTTCCCGGAGGCGGTGCGGCGCCTGGGCGGCGGGCACCTCTCGCCGCCCAGGGCTACGCCCCCGCCTCCTCTGAAGAAGCGAGATGTAGAGGAACGTGTGTTGACCGGGCGGACCACTCTGGTCCGCGCACACTACGCGCTCCTCACTACGGCTGTGGAGGTATACCACGCGGCGCTGCTCTCCAACCCCAGGGCCCTGGCCTACGCGACCAGCCGCGGGCTAGACGCCGACACGGTGAGGGAGTTTCGCCTGGGCTATGCCGCCGGGCGGCTGAAGCGCTACCTGGCCTTCCGTGGCTGGTCGGAGGAGTTGGCCGCCGACCTGGGGCTGGTCGACTCGCGCGGGCGGGAGTGGTATCGGGGACGGCTGGTGATCCCCGAGGTGCGGGGAGACCGGGCGATCTACCTGGTGGGGCGCACGGTGCCCGGCGCGCGCGGCGCTTTCGGCCCCAAGTACCTGACGCTGGCCGGGGCGCCCAAGCCGCTGTACGGACGGGAGCGGGTTGAGAGCCACGATGACGTGTTCGTCGTGGAGGGGCCGATCGACTATCTGCTCCTGTGGCAGTGGGGCTATCCGGCGGTGGCCACGCTGGGCAGCCGCATCAAGCAGGAGCACGTCGAGTTCTTGCAGGGCTTCTCCCGCGTGTACCTGGTGCCCCACCGGGACGACGCCGGGCGACGGATGTGGCGTGACTGCAAGGAGGCATTCGGCGAGCGGCTGCGTACGGTGCTGGTGCCGCAGGCGATGAAGGATGCGGGGGATTTGGCGGAGAAAGCGGTGTCGCCAGCTCAGACTTTCGCCCAGTTGGTGGGCGAGGCCCGCTAGTACAGAATTGAACCAGAAGACGTTACTGAGAGCCCCCGTGTGTGTATGGGGCTCTTTTTTGTTGCAAGTTGGCAGTGGGCTTTTGCAAACCGTCGGCAGAACTGGCTCTTAATACTATATCCGAGTACTCGACGTTCGCTCATTTTTCAAGCAGTTTCTCGAATTCATAACCCCCATATGTGCCGGTTTTTAGATTCTCAACCACCATATGTGGATAAGTCGCAAATGTCTCTAGCAGTCAGGCCTTGGTGCTAAGCGCAAAACGACCTGGTTACCCCCATATGTGGGGGCAATTTCGGAAACTCAATCAGAAATGAGCGAACGCCCAGCTATAAAGCTTTCAAATCTACAGGGACAGGCCCCCCTTCCCCTCCTCCTCCCCCTCTCACTGACTCTGCCACCTTCATCTCCGACGTCACCCTCCCCGACGGCACCGTCGTCTCCCCTGGTCAGGCATTGAACAAGATATGGCGCGTGCGCAACAGCGGCACCTCAACCTGGAGCAGCGGCTATCAACTGGTCTTCGTCGGCGGCAATCAAATGGGTGCCCCCTCGGCAGTCAATGTGCCGGGGACGGTCAGTCCTGGCGCCACTGTCGATTTGCCTGTAGCGATGACAGCTCCAAGTGACCCCGGCACTCATAGAGGCGAGTGGAAATTGCGCAACTCGCAGGGCGTCTTTTTCGGCGACAGGTTGTGGATTCAGATCACCGTTCCCGATAACACCGTTCCCACGCCGCCTCCACCCCCAAGCGGATCGTCTATTGAGCTGACCTGTCTGGATTGCCCTGCCGCTGTCGAGCCTGGTCAGACATTCCGGCCTACGATCCGCGCCAGGGTGAACAGCGGGCAACTGCTGAAATCGCGCGGCGACTTACTGCGTAACACCGACGGCAACCTCTATGGCGCCTGGCCGCACATCGCGGTAGAGCATGATGTCAATACCGGTGGAACCTACGACTTCACCTTCTACGCCGATAATCCGCTACGAGCGCCGGACCAGGAGGGTACTTATGAGACAAGGTGGCGCGTCTGGCGTGACGGTCACTGGGATGGGGACGAGATCACCATTCGCTTCAGCGTACAGCAGTCGGGCGGCACCAACTATCCGCCGAACCCGCCAACCTTGACCGGGCCCGGCGACTGGGCCATCTTCCAAGGCAATCCCGTCATCTTGACCGCGCAGCACAACGGCGACCCCGACGGCGACGCCATCACAGGGTACTATTTTGAGCTGCTGGGACCCAATCCGGGCAACAGCGGCTGGATCAGCAGCAACACCTGGAACCCGACGGGGCTGCCCTACAGCAACTATGAGTGGCGCGTCAAGGTGCGCGACAGTCGTGGGGCCGAAAGCGACTGGAGCCCGCAGACCTGGCATTTCAACGTCCTGAACAACGATCCCGAGATTTACGAATTCTACTCCACGACGTGCCGTGACGCCTGGGGAGGATCGGAGAAGATCTGCTTCTGCGCCAAAACCAATGCCGGCACCTTGCAGTTGCAGGTGAACACGGCGACCGATGGCTCTGACCAGGGAGAATGGCGCATTATCAACGAGCTCGGCGTGCCTGAATACCGTTGCCAGGATGATTCTGACCGTCCGCCGAATACCAACAACCTGGAATGGGAAACCGGCACTCACCGCGTCCGTCTGTATGCCCGCCGCGAAGGGGGCTGGGCAAACGCGGCCTATCAGGATATTACTTTCTCGCTTCCGGCCGAGCGTCGTCCCGATAGCCCTGCCACGCTGTTGCCGGCTCACGATACTCACGTCAACTCCAAGACCGTCCACTTTGACTGGCGGGAAACCCTGCGGACGACCGATTATCATCTGGTAGCTGACACCAATCCAGACCCGGGCCAGAACCCGCTGTTGGATGTCCATACTTCACCTGGTACGTCCGAATATACATTCACCTTCGATGACGACTATCCGACACTTTATTGGAAGGTCACATCCACCGGGCCATACGGAACAAACGAAGCCGGTTCGCGCTTTCACATTGACATTGACCCACCGAGTTCCGCCGTCAATGCCTTGCCTGCTGTGACAACCGAGACCGTCTTTCCTGTCAATTGGGGTGGCTCTGATGCCCGGTCTGGGCTGCGCTGGTACGATGTTCAGTTCCAGGATGGGGAGCGCGGCGAATGGGTGACCTGGATGGCACAAACGGCAACCACTGGTGCGCTCTTCCGGGGTGAGCCGGGCCACACCTACTACTTCCGCGTTCGGGCTATGGATGAAGTAGGAAATTGGGAAACATATCCTGCTGGCAATGGGGACACGCACACGCTGGTCGATCCGACGGCAGCGCCCCCCCCGGTTTGGTGGGACGCCGCCTACAGCTACAAGCGCAATCTGGTCATTCTCAACAATGACAGCCATGGCGTGGGAAGCCACTACCCGGTTCACCTGCACTTTGATTCGACGACGACTCCTACTGCCGAGGAGATCTACAATGCCTCTCAGGCAGCGGTGAAGGGGAATGACGTGCGGGTTGTGGGGTTTGGATAGCAAATGGACGAAAACGTACGCTAAGAACCCTGTTCTCCACTTGGCCAGGAGTTGGCCACATTGTGACCACTCATAAGTGTAGAAGCGTCCGTCGCTGACATCGCGGGCCGTGAGGCGATTGACCGCGTCATACTGATAGGTAGTGACGAGGGTGCCGCTGAGGGAGTGGTGGGGGTATACTAATGCCCCTTCCGCTCCCTTGCCGCCGTCTCTGGCTTGGTGTGCTGGATCTCGTCTGGGGCAAGGTCCTGTATGATCAGCAGCGGCATGGTCCCGTACCCAATGAAGTTGAGGGTCACGCTGCCATAAGGCCACTTGGTCCCGCCGGAATGCCCGTGAGCACTCAACACTGCCAAGTCCACTTCCACTTGCTCCGTCAGTTCGTGTAGCGCCGTTGCGGCATCGTCGCCGATCAGCACTTGCGCCTGGACATCCACATCCACCCGGGACTGCAACTGGCCCAAGAAACGGGTTGCTTCCCGTTGATTGCGCTTCACGATTCGATCTACCAGGTCAACGTCCTCCCGGGTGAGAGATGCTTGGCGGACCATCTGCGGTTTGGTTACCACGTGCGCCGCCAGCACTTCGGCCCCGTGGGATCGGGCCAGCGCACCTGCAAACGGCAGCACACACTCGGCACGCCGGGAACAGTCCAGCGGTATCAACAGCCGCCGGTAGCGCAGACTCGCCAGGTCGCCTACGGCAGGCTGGTAAGCTCGCACGATCATCACCGTCGTGTAGGCCCGTAGGAGGATCTTCATCACAACGCTGCTGACGTTCCAGCCGCTCAAGCCACTCTGTCCGTGGCTGCTGAGAATAATCAGGTTGGTATTGGTGTCATGCCCGAACTCAACGATTCTCTCCGCTGCCCGACCTTCCAGGAGGACGCTCTTGGCTTGTAATCCAACCTTGTGCAGGCGAGGGGTTACTTCTTGTAGGTACGCCTCGGCCTCGACTTTATGAAGTTGCCATCCTATCAGATCAGTGGTCTGAGCGCGGTCAGCAGCGTTAACGTGCTCCAGGACCTGTAGCAACGTGACCTGTGACCCAAAGGCACGCGCTATCGCCACGACGTGAGGCAGTACGCATTCGGCGAGGGACGAGCCGTCAAGGGGAACGAGGATACGATCGATCACGGTGATTATCTCCGGCATCCAGCACTTGACGGACCATCTGTGCCAGTGTGCTGCTGTTGAAGGGCTTTTGGACTACATGGATTCGTTCCGCTCTCAGCTTCCGCAGGTGATCGTCCGTCAGCGGGTATCCGGTGATGAGCAGTGCCTTCAGCCGGGGGCTCGCTCTTCTCAATTCTCGAATCAGTTTTTGTCCCCCCATCCTGGCCATCACCCTGTTCGTGATCACCAGGTCCACCTCTTCAACTGACCGGTAAATCTCCAGTGCTTCCTGCCCGTCCACTGCCGTCAAAACCAAGTAGCCCAGCGATGCTAGTGTATCCCGTGCTGACTCCCGCACTCTTTCCTCGTCCTCTACCAACAGGATGGTCTGGCCTTGCCCTCTCAACAAGGGCATCTCCTCCCGCAAGGCTGTCTCCGTGTCCTCCGTTCTGCCGGTCGGGAGATAAATGTGGAACGAGGTTCCACGCCCCAAATCTGTCTCCACATCAATGTGTCCCTTGTGCTGCTTCACGATCCCGTATACCTGGGCCAGTCCCAGCCCCGTTCCTTCCCCCTTCGATTTCGTCGTGAAGAAAGGCTCGAATATATGGGGCATCACCTCGGGTGATATGCCTGTCCCCGTGTCCGAAATGGTCAAGCGTACCCACTCTCCTGCAGGCATTTCCGCCACTGGTGGCCGCTCTCCTGTTCTTGTTTCCACGCTGGACAGACCGATGCGTAAATCCCCACCTTCTGGCATAGCGTCCTGCGCGTTGAGCGCCAGGTTCATCAGTACCTGCTGAATGCGGAGGGGGTCGGCGTTCACCACGTACTCGTCCGGTCCCACTTCAACAAGAAGCCGGATGTTTTCCCGCATCGTGCGCTTCAGAATTTCCACTTTCTCTTCGATGAAAGCCCTGAGATCTATTGGCTGTGTCTCCACCGGCGAATTGCGACTGAAGTCCAGGATCTGCTTCACCAGTTCTGCCGCCCGCTGCGACTCACTCAGGATGATCTCAAGAGGCTGGGTCACATCGGAGGGCAGGTCAGGCTTCCTGAGAGGCATCTGAGCGTAGAGGATGATGGTTGTCAGAAGATTGTTGAAGTCGTGGGCAATGCCCCCTGCCAGCCGGCCCACGGCGGCCAATCGCTCTTGCTGCCGGGCACGTTGCTGGGCCGCTCGTTCCTCAGTCACATCCCAGATGAGCAGCACCCATCCCCCCACCTGAGACTCCATCCTCACGTGCCGGGTTGCCACTCCGAAGAGCTGCCGGGGTGGCCCGGCGATCTCTAGTTCGCGCCACGATCCTTCAACAAGGGGAGTCTGCAACACCTCTTCCACCGGCCACTCGGCCAGGCAGGTCAACACCTCGCCAACCGAGGCATCCGTGAGAACGGAGAGGTAGCTCTCCGCCACCGGGTTGGCCAGTACGATACGCCGCTCGCTGTCGAGCAGGAAAACGCCCTCGGGCAGGTGCTTTACAGCGGTTTCCAATTGCTGCTGCTTGGCTTCCAGCGCCGCAAGTAGGCGCGCCTGGGATAGAGCTATGGCTATTAGCCCTGTTGCCTCGCGGATGGTCTCCACGAGTTGGAGGGTGAAGGCTCCGGGACTCTCTGCAGCCAGGGTGAGTGCACCGATCAGTTCGCCTTGGGCGATGAGGGGTGCGACCATCCAAGAGCGCACTCCTGCGGGGCACAAGTCTCGAATCGCGGGGGAGGGATCGGCGGATGTCAGGCTGTCATGCACCACAATCACCCGACCCTGTTGGAGGGAGTGAGTGTCGGCGACTTCCTTCGGTGGCAAGTGCATTCCCCCCTTCAAGCAGGTCTCGCCATCGGCGTGTACGGCGAGCAACGTGGCCTCCTGCATGCCGGCGGCGAACGTCACGACCGCGGCCGCCGCCGGGCAGGGGATCAACTGCCGAATATGGCACAAGGCGACTTGGGAGATCTCCTCCGGCGACCAGGCGGCCAGGGTGGCTTCGGCAATGGTGCACAGGACCCTCGACCGTTCAGCGTACTGCTGCGGCACCTCCTTCGCTCGCCCGCCTTCAGCTCCTGCGGCTTCCAACTCGGCGATCCGTCGCCGCATCGCTGTCAGTTCGTTGATGAGTTGCCCCTTGGTTTTGCGTTCATCTTTCACTGCAACAGGGCCTCCTGGTCATCAATCCCCCGCCCCACGTGGAATGTCACATCAAGTCGCCCAGGGGCCCCAGGTTGAGGTTCAGTTCTTCGTCTTGCAGGCCAAAGGCCTGCTTTAGCTCCTCCATGCGCGCGTTCAGCTTCATGAAGGTTTGGCCTAGCCGTTCGACCTCTTCGTCGCTCAGGGAACCGGCCTCGATGCGCCGGATGGCCTGGCGCTCCATGAGTTGGCGCAGGAGTTCGATCAGGGTCAAGACGAGTTTGGCAAGCCCGCGTTCCACTCCCTCGGGGTCGGCGTTGATGCGCCGGGGCAGAGCACTGCCGGCCTGCTCTAACTCGGTGGCAAAGGCCTCCAGGTCGCCTGGGTCGCACAATAATTTTTCCCTCATCTGGTGCTTTGTATCAGGTGCAGGCATAAGGCCTCTCCTCTCCGTCCGCCGCCGGCACGGTTGCCGTCACGAAGCTGTACGGGGGCCAGGGGCCGGTGCAGAGTAAGCACAATGCCGGGTAGGCGGCGCTGAGACCTTCCACCTCCTGCCGGAAGGCCCCCACCTGGTCTCGCTCTACCAAATAGGCGGCCGTCAGCAGCAGGCGGGGAGTAACCAACACCCGTTGGGTATTCTCCGCTGCCAGTTGAGCCAAGGGGGTGTGGAGTTCTGCAGCCAATGTCTCCGCCTGCCGGCGCCACGCCCGGACCCGGCGCTCCTCCTCCAGCCGGCCCAACAAGTAAGAACGGCCGCTCCCACTGAGCGGAGGTGCAGAGGGGCGGGGGTGGAGGGGAGAATCTCCCTCGCTCCTGTGCTCCTGTGCTCCTCTGCCCATCTGCTCGTCTTCCCACAGCACCCGCAGTCCCAGTTCTACCCGGCCGCGCACCCGATCCAGGTCAGCCGCAAAGTCGGCGTAATGCGCCGTCAGGACGGCCTGCACCGCAGCCTCGCCGGCGAGCACGGTGCCGAAGCGTACAGGAAGAACAGCGCGGTCTGCCATCAGGGCTTCTACAATTGCCTCGTGCCGCCACAGGTTATCCTCCGTCGGTGACACCCGGGCCGTGCTTAGTGGACTCGCCACGGCAGCGATGTCCCGATAGGGAAGGCCGGTAGGAAAGACATTTGCCAGACCGGGCTCGGCAGGCATAGGGGCTTCGGGTCGGTCGGTAATCGCGTAAAGGTAAAGGACAGTCATGGGTATTGACGCTCGTCGTTTTGCTCGTTCACCGTTGAATGTTGCGTGATTGCCGTGCTCCGCATTTGCTCGGCTGTTTCCACCGAGGCCAGAAGCACCTTCAGGCCCAGGTAAATGAGGTCCACGTCTGCCACGGAGATCGTCACATCGCCCCACAGGATGACGCCTTTGTTCAGGATGCGATCCAGGAGGTCCAACAGCGTGACCTCTTTCTCCTTAGCGACCAATTGGCTCATCGCCGTTTCCCTCCTCGTGATTGAGGGTCACAAAGTTGTAGGGTGGCCAGGGGCCCATCATCTCGTAACTCAATCCAATACCCCCGTATTCTGCCTTCAGGCTTTCCACTTCGGCCCGAAAGTCCGCCAGCCGCTCTTCGGCCACCAGGTACGCGCCGTTCAAGATCATCGTCTCTCGTCGCCTCGTGATCTCCTGGCCCTGTAGGGGATTGACGACGGCCTCCTCGGCGTGGCTGGCCAGGCGGTCGTGGCTGCGTTGGGCGCACTCGTCGCTGACTCGCTCCATTTCTTCGGCGATGGTCTCTTCCAGCTTCTTCTTCAGGAAATAGGCTGCCCCGCTTGATCTCTCGTCCATCTCCGTTTCGAGTTCTTTCACTCTATCGCTGGACTGTCCAACCCTCTGAGTCAGGGTCTCGCCGTCACAGTAGACCTTGACCCCCCACTCCTGCTTGCCCTCCAGCCGCGCCAACATATCCACAAAATCGTCATACTGCTTGGTCAGCATCTCCTGCACGCGTCTCTCGCTCCGATAGATGGTGCAGAGCCTCAGGGGGATGAGGGTATGGCTGGCCAACACTGTCTCGAGGACGTCCTGGTGAGCACGCACCTTGGCCTCCAGCCACTCCATATCATTCAGATTGGCCTCTAATGCCTCCTGGCCAAACTCTTGCAGCGACACTTTGCTCACAATCGCCTGGGTAGCCTGATAGGGCAGAGCACAGACTGGAAAAGCCGGGTCAATGCCCTCCTCCGGCAGCCCCTCAACGGGTTGGTTACTGTCGCTCCCCACGACGCCGTAGACGTAGTAGCCGTAGCCCTCTTTGCCTTCCTCTCTTGGGACGCTCGCTTTATCCCCTTCGGCTTCGCTCAGGACAGGCTTGGCAGGTGGCGCTTGCACTTCTTCGGTCTCAACGGGGGATGCTTTGCCCTGGCTCAAAAGCCTCTCGTTCTCGGCGATCTTTTTCCTGATAGCCTCGATCTCTCGTCGAAGGATCGACTGCTCGTCAGAGGCTGCGTCGGTGGCTTTGTCCTCCAACTTGCGCAGGGCGTGCTCCAGGATGGCCTGGACCAAGCTCTCTCTGATGATTGCCTTCGCTTCGGTGAGTGCCTCATCCTGAGCCTCCTGGATGATCTCGCCGACTTGCCCGTCGGAAGCGGCGAGCAATCTCTCTTGAAGCTGCTTCATCAACGCGTTCATTGTCTCATCTGTCGCCATTTCTACCGTCTCCATAGATCACCCTCGCCACCTCGGACAGCCCCGCAAGTCCCCTGATCTCGTGGGGAAACAGGGGGACCTGGATCAGGCTGGGGGCAAGGGCGACCAACTCCTCCCGGTGTCGCTGCTGCTCGCTCCGCACCGTGGTGCAAAAGGCACATTCGGTCGCAGGCACCACCATGTTGACCACTACCTGCCGACAGGCAACGGACAGTTCGGCCAGGCGACGCAGGAGGCGGCCCGTCTCCAGGACGGCCATGGCCTCGGGGATCGTCACGGCGATGAACTGGCAGCGCTCTGCGTCGGTCAGTAATTGCTGCACCCGCCGCAATTGCTTCGACTTCTCCAGCAGCAACTCGGCCACCCGGGTCAGCCGCATCACTCCCTGATACTTCAAGAGTAGCTTGAAGAAAGTAATGAACCACCGCCTCACCAGTCCCGGCATTTCCAGGAAGCGTAGGGCGTGCCCCGTGGGAGCCAGATCCAAGACGTAGCGGTCAAATGCCCCTTCCTCCATGAAGTCCATAATCTTCATCAGGGCCATTAGCTCGTCCAGGCCCGGTGGGGTCAGGGAGACGAGCTCCTCCATGACTCGCCGGTCGAATGGGGCGTCGAAGGAACCAGGGAGAAAAGCATCAAAGACCTCATTGATCTCGGCCACGTACTTCTGCTTGAGCTCCTCCACGAACTCTATGGCTTCC
>Ga0307430_1002519_pt1 | contig 12101 bp, 21 predicted proteins | sample SalMarWE160130MG_FD_202159 | JGI IMG/M metagenome (GOLD analysis project Ga0307430, IMG submission 202159) | Salt marsh sediment microbial communities from the Plum Island Ecosystem LTER, Massachusetts, United States - WE1603-130 | ecosystem: Environmental > Aquatic > Marine > Intertidal zone >... | reverse complement strand
TAGCGACACGAAACTACGTATTGTTAGGCGAAGACGGGTTACACGTTATACGCAAATAAACAAAACTTTAGCTTTCAACTTGTTAGACGTTAGTTACTAATTACAAACTAAATATTAAAGTTAAAATCATGTATAATTTTTTGTTATGGTGTAGTATATATATTTTATATAATTATATTTTTTAGTTTATTCACCTAACATCATAAATTGTGCGATACATAGCATATTATATATGGTAGTAGTACGTACCATTAAAAATTATTAGGTTGTGAATTGTTTTAAAATAGGAAGAAAATAATTATAAAAAATATGTTGACAAATTATAAAACTTGTACTATAGTATATTAGTAACTAGTTATATACTAAAATAATTAAATAGGAGAAAGATTATGTCAAAACAAATTACAATTACCTCAGAACAATTTGCCGACAAACAGGCAAGGAATCTTACAAATGCGGCGGAGGATATCAAAAGAGGGGTTGAGTCTGTAACAACCTGTCCGTCACATCTTACCGACGCACAGCTTCAAAAAATGCAACTTAATTTTACGGCTGCAATGAATTCAGGAAAAACAAAGTCAAGAATGCATGCTGTTCTTCTTGATGATTGGAAGAAAAATACAATTGAGATTGGTATAGGAAGAATACCGCAGGGAATCGCAAAGGCCCGCAACAAGGTCATTGCATTCGCAAATGAGTTACTTCCTTATGAGCAATCCGGTTTGTCAAAAATTAACGCTATGCCTAACATAACGTTAGAAGACAGTATCAACCGTATGACGGCATGGACACGACACATGGCAAACTTCAAGAGAAAAAGTTAATATTATTATTAACCAATGAAAACTAATGAAAGGAAGTAAAACAATATGAAAAGCAGAAAAAGTATTTTACTTGCCCCTGCTGATATTGGGGCAAGTGGGACCAAAGTAATAAATATCAATATAACAGATGTTATATCTCGTATTGATATACTATGGAAATATACCGTCGTGACAGTAAGTGTCCAGATTGGCCGAATAGTTGATTGTATTACAAGAGTAGAACTTGTTGATGGTGGAAATACACTTATTTCAGTAACCGGAGCTCAGCTTGCAGCTCTTAATGCGTATAACAGAAAACGTATGCCTTATGGACATAGTTCACTAACAGTTGGTGGGATATGTGAGCAAATGATATCACTTGACTTTGGAAGGTGGCTATATGATGAAGATTATGCATTCAATCCTTCTCTATACAAAAACCCACAACTACGTATCACATGGGATGAAGACGCATCTAATACAAATACAATTGTAAACTCTCTCGGTGTATTCGCAGATATCATGAGTGAAACTCAAAAAGTACCTGGTTATTTTTTAGCCCCAAGGGAGTGGAAAAATTATACATTCGGAACCTCTTCACACGAAAATGTTAGTCTTCCAACCTCTAACATTATAAGATCGGTTCTTTTCAACCCTGAATCTGCGGACCATTCACCTATTGACTTAATCAGCAATGTAAAAATAGCCTTAGATAATGATAAATCTGTAATTGCTGATATGGCTTTTTCAGACTTTGTTAAAACTATGTTGGAAAAATACCCACGATTTTCTGAAAAGATGATACTTGATGCCGTTGTGACAGCTAAGACGATATACTCAAACTTAAGCGATGATCTTAAGATTGATATACAGTATGACGATACGGCATTCGTCACCGCACAGTCGAAATTGGCCGTACCGACTTACACTGGTAATATTATTGCTCTCGGCGCATCGGTTGATCTTAAGGCCGATGAAGCAGAAATTAGTGGAACGTGTCCTTTCAATTCGATTATGTTTCAGATTGGTGATGAATGGGACTCTTCTCAATGGTTAGATCCCCGACAAAATAAGTCACTTGATATCGATATATTGTCAAGTAGTGATGCTGATACCGGAGATGACTGTAGTGTTGTCGTAGAAATGGTGCAATCGGCATAAAAATTATGGTTGATTTTTTATTTTTAATAATAAATATAATAATTAAGGGAGTGTCTTATATTAAGACACTCTCTAAAATAAAAAGAGGTGCAAAAATGACTAATACTATATGTGATAATGTTACCAGACAATTATATAGAGGAAAATGTAAAATTACATCTATTATAATAGACTGTGATGGTGTTGACGGAACTGTAAATATATATGATGGTGATTCTACAAAAGGTGAAAAAAGAATAAAATGTGGTGCAATACTTGACACATCTTTTTCACCTAATTTAGGTGCTGGAATATATTTTGATAAGGGTATTCATGTTGTTGTCAATGCAAATACTACTAATTATACTATAACAATTGCCGGGAAAGATGAATAAGGTCAAATAAAATGATTATACAAAAATCAATAAATATACCAGCTAATACACTGTTAAGTGATATTATTAGTACCGACATAAAACTGTCTAAAGGTCTAATATATCAGCTTGATATATACTTTCCTCCCGGTAGTTGTGGATTAGCTGGTATATGTATTTTTTCTAATGAAGTTCAATTGTATCCTAACGAGATAGGTGAATATTTTACAGGAGATAATAACTTAATTTCATTTCCAGACACTGAAATTATAAAAGAACCGCCTTATATATTAAATGTAGAAGGATATAATATTGACACTGTATATGACCATAAAATAATTATACGAGTTGGGTTCGTTGCTGAGGATAAATTGATTTTAAGGTATTTACCGGAATCAATTAACACAATAATAAAAAAAATAGATGAAAACAACGCTATTAAGGAAGAAAAGAAAAAAGAAGAACGTTCAAAATTAATTAAAAGACGTGTTAAATAAATAAGAAAGGAATAATAATGGAATATTCATGCAATGATATTATAAAATTAAGGTCGGTAATGCCATTTCTTCCAGAAGAACCTAAATATATTAACAACACATCTAATAATGAATTTTGTCGTATTTATACTGCGCCTGCTAATACACATTTAATTATTACTAACATTAGTTATTCGGTAGAAATAATTGATGGTGGAAGTGCTTGGTTGCAGATAAAAGATAGTAGTAATAATGTGCTATTTAATTTAATAAAATTAAATATAAGTATCACATATAATAATAATAATATCATAACGCTTTATTTTCCTTTTGAGTTGTTACCTACTGATTATTTATTCACTTATACGAGTGTTGGTACAATATTAGAAACATCAATAGTAGGTGTAGAAAGGATATTAAGTATATGAGTATAGGTTATCCTGATTTCAATACACGATCTCTTATTGAACAATATAACGTTGTTAATGTAGTATCAGAGTCTTTTGATATGAATGTAGATCAAAAATTTTTCATATTTTATGAATACGACATAAAAGGATTATTAGAAAGATTCACAATTGATCTTGAAAGTTCAATAATTTCGGATCATTATAAGATAGTATTATCAATTGATCTATTAGATATCGACACAATACATATACAATACAACAAAGATATTCAGTATGTAAAGAGTCAAAAAGGAATTATTAAAATTACTAAACAAGATTATAAAACATTAGTGTGTTATGTTGAACTTATAAAGCCTATTATGTTCTTTCAGAGTGTTGGGGTATTCATCACCTATTATAATCCTGCGCCTGAAACACATGGAAATATAGTAGTCAATTATATGACTGCATCACCTACTATGATATATCAACCTGTATAGGTTATTGTTACTTTTTCACTTAGTGAGAAAGATTTTTTATATATTTTTATTGGAGGTTTTTATGTGGAATAATATTATTAATTCATGCATCAATACTGCACTTGCAATATTGAAGAACTTTGTTCCTATCATGACGGATGAATTACGGGATTTAATTTCTAAATTTCTCATTGAACTTAGGAAAAAAGCAGAAGCAACCCCGAACCAGTGGGACGATGTATTGGTATCGTTCTTGTGTAATTTGTTTGGCGTGAAATAACGGGTTGTTATATGGAAAAATATAAACTCGTAATACCTGAACAAGTAAAAGTGCAGCTTAAAGAAGCAATCGGTAGATTCGATGCTTTTTTAGGTGTCCTTGATCTTATGATTAAGAACGGTGTCAATGTTGATAGCCTAAAAAATAGGTTAGTTGATTTCAAATCAGCTGGTAATAATCTTATTGACGAACTTGATAAACTGGATTAGCTATACTATGGACGAAATACTATCTGATCAATTATTATCATTATTACCAACTTTATTTCCTGGTATGTCTGAAAAGACATATCAGGAAGTTATAAATAATATAGCTGATATTACTGGAATTATATATAACCTGAATAAAGTTAACGAATTATTATTAACTTATAATAAGCTTGAACTAATACCAGTTGAAATAAAAGCTGTTATAGGAAGTGTTAAAGAAGCAGACGATAAAAATAATCGTGATATTATTCAAGATAAAATAAATCAAGGGTGGTATTATATTAACGAACTTGAAAAAAGATTCTATCAAGCTTACGGAGGGATAGACGCAACATTTTTTGGGCATCTTTTCACGTTAGGTGTTATCGGTGGTGAACTTGGATATAGTAATAATTATATCCTAACGTTGTGGGTCAATTTTCTTAAAAGAATGAATGACACATATAATGACGGAAATAATCAGGAAGCTTTTTTCAATATCTATAGAGAAGCCTTCGATTTCATATATTCGCAAACTATGTCTTTGCGAGCTTGGCTTATATCTGTAATTAGTGGTGATATCGGAAATCTTGCTGTAGTTATATCTGATATTGAAACAATCAAACAAAGACAAGACGAAGACTATAACAATCTCAATATATATATACACAATATTGGGACAATGGCTCATACACGACTAAAAGATATAGAAGATAATAAGATACCTGTGATTGAATCACGACTTAAAAAATTAGAAGAAAGTCAAACTACTATAGAAGAAAACATACAAGAAACTGTCAATAATAATACTGAAACTATACAATCAATCAGTGATCTGCTTATAGAACCTATAAGTAGCTTTTATAATTACAAAGAGACTAATGAAGAATTATATCTTAGTGAATTAAGAATATTTGCTAAGATTTTTCAAGATGTGCTTGATCTTGGCTATATTTCCGTTCAAAGCGATATTGAAAATAATTTAGAAAAAATAATTAAAGGAATTAAATAATTATGGAAGATAATACAGATCCTAAAACAAAGATACTAACAGAAATATTAAATTGGAATAAAAATATAAATGAAGATAAAATATTCGGAGAAGTTCCAATTATTTCCGATCTATTATATGGTATAACAGCTGTTATGTCCGGATTAGGTGGACTATTATTATCAGGTATGAACCTGCTAATTGAAATTGCTATAAAAGGAATTATAAGTGTTATTGATATATTTATATTGATTCCGTTTTCCGCAATATGTGAGCAAATGATTAATTTTTTAGTAGATCAAAAGTTAATTCATACCGATATTAAAAAATTATTAGATGAAATTATCAATACAACCGGGAATGAAAATCATATATTATCTATTGTATTATATCTTATGACTTCATTTTCGGCTATTAGTAGTATAATGGAAGTAAGTAATGTTACCACACAACAAAGTCTACTCGAAAAAATACGTCCTATACTTCCTACTCCCGATCAGCTTATAAGATTATTATTTCTTAGGCCTGAATACAATAGTAATTGGATTGCTATGTTGCATATGTATGGTTATACGGATGATCGTATTAATGTTCTTAAAGAATCGTCTATGTCACCATTAGACGAAAATCAGATACGTATGGTATATTGGCGGAAACTAATTTCAACACAAGAAGCAATTGAAAAATTACGTATGATCGGAAAGACTGAAATTGATATAGCTAATCTTATGAAAACGTGGGAGTTAATCCCGTCTGCTCAAGATCTTCTATGGATGGTAGGAAAAGAAGCATTTGAACCCGATCAAATTAACAGGTTTGGATTAGATTTAGAATTTCCTATTGAACAACGAGAATTTTTGTCCGCACAAGGAATTACTCCATATTGGCAGGATAAGTACTGGATTGCTCATTGGTCATATCCGTCCATTCAACAAGTGTTAGAGTGTCTTCATAGAGGAAAAGTTGAATATGAGGATGTAATGGAATATTACCGGGTGGTTGAAATACCTAAGTATTGGCGGGAAAAACTTATACAAATTAGCTATCATCCATACACAAGAGTTGATGTTAGGCGGATGCATGCAATTGGTGTAGTTGATGAAAATGAATTGAAACAGGCTTATAAAGATATCGGGTATGATAATGAACATGCGGAGAAAATGAAAGATTTTACAATTCTATATAACAAAGGAAGTAAGGATGAATTGTCAAGAGCACAAATATTCGACTTTTATAAGTTAGGCATTATAACTGAGCAGGACGCATTTTTGTTAATGGAAGAACTTGGTTTTGACAGAAGTATAACAGAATTATTTATAGCCAAAACAAAACTGTCAATACAAAAAGAATATATAAGAGAAGTTATTGACATAGCAGAGCATTTATATATCAATAATCGAATCAATACAGGTGAAGTATTTTCTCGGCTTAATAGAGTTAATATTTCTACCGAAAAAATAGAAAATTATCTTGACAAATGGGATATATCAAAACAGAAAATCAGGAAACTTCCTACAAAAGAAGATTTAGGGAAGTTTTTTGTTAATAATATTATTAACGAAAACGAATATATTAAATTAATGATTGAAAATGGTTATGATAGAAACCACATAAATTGGTACATTAAACTTTTAAAACAAGGATGATTAAATTATGAATAGAGTTAGCACAATAGATTTATTAAAAGATGTTATAAGGAAAAATCATTTATTGAAAAAAGAAGAAATGATTAACAAAGTTTTAAACGAACCTATTTTTTCAGATAATCAACAAGATCCTGAAACCAGGAAAAGTGAAACGGTTTTACACGACCGGAGAAAGTAACAATTCCTTTTTTGTATTCACGTTTCAAAGTCTTAATTATATATGAAACATGTGGTTTATCTATATGTTTTTTTCGTATTGCTGTTTTTAGGCTCTCAAATTGTTCTTGTTTATATTTATTCTCCCCTATTTTTTTAGCGTTTTTCCTGATTCCTTTCAAGGTTGCAATTCCGTCAATTATATAATCTTTCAATCCATAGATTCTCAGTTCATGTGGTTGTTTTTCCAGTTTTAATTTACCTAAAACAGTTTCATGTATATATGATTTTAATTTACGTTCACCTTTTTTATTTACGAATAATGAATCAGTATCACAATAATATATATTATTTTTTCCTGCTTGCTTCATTAATTTATATAGGTATATTCGTGCGTATGCTGTTACATGTGACGCAATCCCAACAAAAGTATGAATAGGGTTTTTATCGTCCTGGTCTATTATATTTGTGTTAATGAGTTCAGTTTTCCAGTATACTTTTCCGGTTTCATAATCTACTATCCTCTCCCTGGTTTCTAATCCACTTTCATAGTTAATATCTACAGATTGCTTATATCCTTTTTGTCCGAACTTTCCGTATAATGAATTGAGAAATAATTTTGTAAGTGTTTCATATGGTTTATTTTTTTCTTCCTTATATTGTTTTTTCTGTCTATAGAAAAAATCAACATAAGAAGAAAATATTTTCCCTCTTGAATATAATACAGTTTTATAAATTTTCTTAATGTGTCCGTGTTCAATAGCATATTGTAATTCTGGTGTTGTAAGAACCGTAATGAATGTTCCAGTAGGGAAAACTAATCTATCTTTATATTTATAGGCATACACATTTTGATTAGTTTTTAATTTTACTTTTGCGGTTATACAAAAGTATTTTAATAGATGTTTCATTTTCTTTATCGTCATTTTCTCATACACATACTTAGCATAAGTAGGATAATAATTTTCTTTCATTACATACGGATACATAGAGTTAATGTCATATACTTTAATCGAATCATTCAATAATTTTCCAATATAAAACGCTTCTGTTCTTCCACCATGATAACTCTCTCTCTCTAATTCAATAATATTTATGTCGTTAGGTGGAAATATTTTCTGTTTCATAAATCTAAACCGATAACAAAACATCGCTTGACTCGGTGCAGTGATGCAAAAAGCACCTAATTCGTTTAGTTCTATATAATCGAAAAAATCTAATATGACTTGTTTAATTATTTTAACGTCTTGTTTACAATACTGTTTTATATCTTTATATTTTCCAGTCTCAAAATTAACTTCCTGCTTTTCAATCCCTATATTCTTTCCTAATGTTTTAAGAGCATACGGAAAATAATTTGTTGTACTAAGGAAGGCAATTGACTTTTTATCTTTACGCACTTTTAGGAATGACGTTTTTCCTGAGTCAATTAGCAATTCTATATTCCATTTGTGTTTTTTTGCGTACCTAAAAAAATCAAGTGCTCTAAGATCATGGAAAATATTATGACCGAAAACATAGACACAAGTCTTTGTATATGTTTTAGATATAATATTTTCTATCATCTTAATTTTAGAATTGAAACAGGACCACTCTTCTTTATTTCCTTCCTTAATATTAGTACGATTTATATAACAAGTCCACCCCATACGGAACGGAAGAGAAAAACCTGTTTCAGTTGGAACTATAAAACTTTCCGTGTCAAGAAATATAAGATGTGATGGTGTGGACTTGCTTGTTGTAGAGTTTAATAAGTGACATTTATACTTCAAGTTTAATAATCATTTCCTTCTCTATGAAATGTACCTATCCTTTGAATCGATATAATATTGACATTTCCCATATTTTCAAATGTTGAATAGTCTTCTAATATATCTTCAATCCGTCTTTGGAGATCGTCAAGAGTAAGATTGGAGTCGTGTGTGATCGATAATATTTCTGCGTGTGGTACCGGGTCATCTTGATAATCCCAGTGTACTTTCATTTTAGTCAAATAATTTCTTGTTAGCTTATCTTTTGACTCAATAATTTTTTCGTATGGTACCGGATCATACCTGGAAATATCATCATACTTACCTAACATGTCTATTTCACGTACACTTTGTATTACCGCTGATTTTATCGGCGCATCTGTAATGTCAAGAGAATACTCAGATAATTTATTACCTATTTCTTTTAGACCACCACCTAATTTTCTAATCCCCCACCCAACTATCTTTGATATCATTTTTCCTAATATTTTGAACATATTTTTATACCTCCATAAAAATAAAAAAGGTGTCATAACTTATGACACCTTTATAATTAATTTTTAATAACACACATAATTAAAAGTTTTCATCTAATTTATTTATGAAATTTTCTTGTAACATATTAAGACTATCGTCTACCGTTACAATTAGTGCGGATATATGAGGATAGTCTAATTTAATTTCATTAATAATGTATCCAAGATGCAATTTAATGTCTTCTATGTTATTATTAATTTTTTCAATATGATATTTAATTTTTTTTCTTGGTGACAGAGGCATTTTTCCTTCCTTTCTTTGCAGGTAATTTCATTTGTATTGGGTTGTTTATTCTATCTTCGTTAGTAGTTTTCCTTTTTCTCCGGACAATTGGTTTTTGTCCTGGTTCTCTCGGTACGTCAAGGATATGTTCAATCCGAAAATTATTCATTTCACGTCCCCGGTTAGTTTTCTTTTTCCCGAGAAACAGAAAACTGTATACTTGACCAGGAATGAGACTATTCTTAATAATCCTGTCCGTTGCTCCACCTAAGAAAAACATAGACTCTCCGTGATCGGTATCTACTACATATATCACAGATGGTTTTGACCAGGGTCTTTTTCGGTATATGTCGTACCGGAGAAACTTACCCAAAATAAAAGGTGATTTTTCAGAAAACTTAAATGTGCCTCCTGCTGTCTCAGCGAATAATGCTTCACTTTTGTTGTTCTTAATTTGTTCATCATAACTCATAATTTTTAATTCTCCTACAATAATAATTTTGTTAGCTCTTAATACTAAGAGTTTTTGACAATTCTTTTTCCCTCCTTTCAATTATAGATTCTATTTCACCTCTAAAATCTAATATAGTCGATATGTATCCGCACCGCCGACATACATAATCATGCGTCTTAACGCGTACGTATATGTAAGACGAATAACACTTAAGACAGAAATAATTACATTTGCGTAATTCTTCATTCGATACAAGCGCCAGATTATCATACCCTGATCTATATACTATTCTTCCCATAATCTAACATCCCTCCTTGATCCAAGAAAAATGCATACCGTCAATATATAACGGATTATAATTTCCACCCCAAAGAAAACCATAATCTTTCATAATTGTCACGATGAAATCAGGTTGACGTGATGGACACCGAAACGGTGCAAGATGTGCGTTAATGTCTACAGCTAATCCCCACGCATGAACAGAATAATCATCTCTTCCTCTTATTTTCCTATGACAATATGAACCAGAATGAAAAAGTAGGTCATTACGCTCAAGAAACCCCTCTGAACACATTATAGCTATATCGTCCATAGCCTTTTTTAATTGTGTTGCTATATCTATTGATGTTAATATAATTTTTGACGTTCCGTTATTCCAAGGATGATCCAACGTGATGAAGGATTTATACGTTTTCATGTATTCCATAGGATTAGGATATAGCTTGATTAGTTCAGAGTATTTCATCCCCTGTTTTACTAATGACTTATCATTTAATTTTTGTTCTTTCATAATTTAATTTTCTCCTCTAATTATTTTGACAGAAAAAATGTTATTCCATATATTACTACTAATGATATTATAGTAGAACATATGAAAATTATAGCGAAAAATAATAATGCTTTTAGAAACTCTTTTGATATATTCATAATTTATCACCTTAAAATATTATATCATGATCGTCTAACAATCCTATAGATGCATATTTCCGCATCAAACGATATAAGTCATATATATTACCTATTGACTTGGAAAAGTCAAGATTGTTTTCTTTAGTATCCCATATACCTTGATTAGAGATTGATATATAGCCATTTCTTATTTGTTGTTTTATTCTGGTTAATGATGAAAAAGCATAACAATTAGTATAATAATTTCTACATACTAATGTATGCATTTCAGTATATTTATTATCAATACATATGTCAATTGTTTTTAACAATTTATCAATATTTTTCTTTGCTACCCACATTATTACCCCCTGTTTCATTTTAATAATCCTTTAGAATCGTACTCTCTCATCAACCTATACAGATCATATATCCCGCCAATATATCCACCAAACACTTCAAAACACTCTACTGTGTCTGTATTGATTGTTTTAGATAGTTTGATGAATCCATTTTTAATTTGACACTTAATAATTGAAAAGGGTGTATATGAAAAACTAATCCCATGTGAACTGGAAGTAATGGTATAATATAGACCATTTCCTCCTTTATCAATACATATGTCAATTGTTTTTAACAATTTATCAATATTTTTCTTTGCTACATTCATAATTTAATCTTCTACCTCCTTAGTTTTAATAGCTATTTTAAGATAATTTACCAAATATTTTTTGTCCATACTCTGAAAATAGTTAATAGCCGATTTTTTTGCGTCTTCCTTTGACTCTTCTCTACTATAATGATATAATTTAATAGTTGTTTTATATCTTTTTAGCATATGTTTTTCTTACCTCCTTTTATTTCTTCTACTTTTAATACCCTATTCCACCAATCATCTGTCACTATTCTTTATTCACCTCCTTTTATTTCTTTGGCATTAATTTTAAGATTTTGGAATATCATTAGCATTTCCATTTCAATTTCAAACATCGTACACTGCATTATTCTTTCAGCTTCACCCTTATTATCAGCTATAATTTCATCCGAAAACTCAACTATAACTTTATATTTCTTCTTCATATATTTTATCCTCCCTGGTTAGTTTATATTATAAGTATTGTATATTTTGTGCGATATGTCAACCTTAGTTTTACCTTAATTTTACCTAAGGTTCAACCTAAGGTTACCATTAACATCCCAAGGCACTTTATATACACCTAACAACTATTATATCTTATAACATATGTTATATTATAATATAATGTAACACGTGTTATACACTAACATATGTTATACTTTTATAACATACAACTAAGAATATTGTTCT
>Ga0307430_1002512_pt1 | contig 12122 bp, 5 predicted proteins | sample SalMarWE160130MG_FD_202159 | JGI IMG/M metagenome (GOLD analysis project Ga0307430, IMG submission 202159) | Salt marsh sediment microbial communities from the Plum Island Ecosystem LTER, Massachusetts, United States - WE1603-130 | ecosystem: Environmental > Aquatic > Marine > Intertidal zone >... | reverse complement strand
CCACAAAAAGCGATGTAGCCCTTCTCGTTACTCAGACCCGGATGAGCGTCAATCACCTTCTTCGGCACATCCAGATTTGAAATATCAGCATCGACGATAGTCGTGCCGTTGAGCTTAACCGTTATCCGGCTGCCGTCGGCAATAACCTCCTGGTAGTTCCACCCGCCGCAAGTCCAGTCGTCGGAATCCCATTTGGTTCCGGGTTTTAGATACCCTAATTTGGCCGGGACCACGCCGTAAATCGACCCGTGAAACTGATAGGGCCTGAGATTTTTATATTTGGGCGAGGTATTGTCCAGTATCTGCAGCTCCATCCCCTGATACGCGGCATTGACGTTCAACGGCGTGCGAATCCCAAGCCCGTTATTCGCGCCGGGCGTGAGCTTGAACTCGAACCGCATAATAAAATTGCCATACTCCTGTGCCGTGTAAAGATCGCCGCCGCCAAGCTTGGGCTCCACAACAATCGTACCATCCTTGGCCACGTAACCCTGGGTATTGCCCTGCCAGCCTCTCAGGTTCTCGCCGTTGAAGAGCGGCTTGAAGCCGTCGGCCTTTTCCTGCTCGGTCAGCTTGTTGGTTATCTCACGAATAAATACATTCCTGAAATAAAGCAGACTGCCGTGCGATTGAAGCTCTATCTGGCCGTTGGGGTAAATCGGCTTATCCCGCTCCCAGTAGTTCTCCATCACCACGTTATCGACCACCAGCACACCGTTCAGATACACCGTCACCTGTTCCCCTGTCATAATAATCCTGAACGTGTTCCACTCACCGACGGGCTTGTCCGCCAGCTTCAGCGGCTTGCTCGCTCCTTTTTGGTTGTTAAACAGGCCCCCCGAACCAACCTGCGCGCCGACTCCTCTGTTCGCTGTGTCCCATATCTGTACCTGCGGCGTACCTCGCAGGTAAATGCCGCTGTCACCACCGGCCTCGATCTTCCAATCGACGAACATCTCGAAATCGCCGTAGTCCTTTGCCGTACAAAGGCTGTGCCCTTTGCTGTCAAAGCAAAGTGCACCATCGACCACTTTCCAGTGTGCTCGCATATCCTCATCAGCCTTAGCCTGGGCCTTGGCCAATTCTTCACGGCTCATTGTGCGACGGGTTTTCGGATTGCCTGCCAGCCCTTTCCAGCCGGCCAGGTCCCTGCCGTTAAACAGCGCCACAAAACCTTCCGGCGGCCGATTCAATGTTGTTTGTTGTGCATCCGCTCTTGTTGCTGCATAACCGAGGTAAACTAAAGCAAGAACCAATGCAACAATACTTAACAACAGGTTTGAATTAGACGTGCGTTTCTTCATTTTGCTTCTCCTTTTCTTAATTCAGATAGCTAACACCAATAAATTTACAATTATTGAATTCGAGTCCCGATTTCCTTTTCAATAGTCAATAGTAAATAAAAATATCGCAGTTCCGCCGTCTCCTGGCGGAGTAAATTACCCACGTGTTCTCCAAAAGGGTGAAAGAGGGGACTCGAACCCCCGACCCCTGGATCCACAATCCAGTGCTCTAACCATCTGAGCTACTTTCACCATAACTTTTGCCCCCACCAAAAGGGTTGATTATATCAGGTCTGCTCATTTATGTCAATGCCCGTCTTTGCCTGTTTTCTCTCGCAAAAATTCCCTGGACAAACTCCGCAATTTATGGTATAATATCCTACAATGGGATTATAATTTAGAGTTTCAAATAAAACCTGACCTGTCGTTCCGAGCACTGCTTACCCACTTTTGTCATTTCGACCGAAAAAAGCCTAAGCCTTGAGCGAAGCCGAAGGGGAAGCCGAAAGGAATGTGGTGCATTGCGGAGTGGAGAAATCTATTAAAAAATATCATTCCTGCGAAAGCAGGAATCCATTTCCTTGTCATTGCGAGGAGTGAAGCGACAAAGCAATCTCGTTTTGAATTTAGATTTTTTAGTTATTTGAATTTATTTTGTTATTTTGCCTGAGAAAGTAACGATGCTCTGGGGTGTCATCTTAAAAGCTGCCTTGCCGTTATTTACCTTCACCTCGCCCGCTTCCTGCAGGCTCTCGGATGCCGAGGTGCGGTAAGCCTTCAGCGAAGCCAGCCCTTTTAGATTCTTGAAAGTCATATTCAGCATTTGCTCCTGCTCGGCGGGATTGATGGCCACGATGGTAACATCGCCATATTTTTCGTGCAGGAAAGCGCCCGCCTGGACGGCGCCGAAGCCGGGCTGTGCGTCGATACGCCGGGCGCCGGGACGGATGAACCTGCTGTAATGCATGGCCGTGTAGGTCTTCGGCGTGTACGTGCTCATCAGCATAATACCGTGCGTGCTCTTTCTGTTTTCCGTAATCTGCCATGGAACGAAGGCCGAGCAGTTGCCCGCCGCCAGCGCATTATGAAGCGCGTTACCGATGCCCTTTTGAATGGGTTCGGGCCAGTCGTGTCCGCCCGTTCCTCCCTCGGTTATCCAGAAGGGCTTTCCGGTTTCCTTTATCATATCCCAGAACTTACCCGACGATGTGGCTGACATTTCCGTTTTCACGCCGTCCTCATAGCCGTGTGTGGCAAAGACGTCGAGCGCTTCCAGAGCCTTCGGATTTTCCATTATGGCTTTAACGTAGGAACCCGTACCGCCTTCGTACATGTGGCTGGTCATCGTTTCGGGCCCGAAGATTTTCACGTGTTTATAACCTTCGGCGTCCAGCATCTTGCGGAGCATAATCAAGATAGTGACATAGTCCCTGCCGTCCCATACGCAGCTCTCGAAAGACTGGGTAAACTGCACCTCATTGCCGACGCTCACGGCGTAAAAAGGCACGCCCTGCTTTTCGTGCATCTTCACGTATTCGGCCATCCACTTGCAGAAGTGCCTGAAATACTTCGGATCCACCCGATTGTTAATGTCTCCATAGCCTCCGGCCCGAATGGCGTTCGACTTTTCATCCGTAATGGATTTGTTCATCTTCATCCATGCCGGCGGGCTCCAGACCGTTCCGATTATCTTGATCTCTGGATTTATCTTAAGAATGCCCCTGCCGAAATCGACGAATATCCGGGCCCGGCCGCCGCTTGCATCCTTATCAAAATCCTCGCAGCGGATTTGCCGCCAGTCTTCCGTCGGCTTCTCGAACGTAGGACCCCACATATTCACGCGCAGCATATTGCAGCCGACACCCTCGACGTAGATTCTCTGGAACACCTCAGTGTGGTAGATCTCGCGGAACCTCTCGACCCATGCAATAAGGCAGGTCCCGAAACCTTCTATGCTCTGGTACCGTACCGCTCCATCCACCGTAACGTCCACCGAATAAGCCAGACCGGCCGGAGCGAAAATACTCAAAATAAATAGTGATGCAATTACCCGTATGAATCTGCTGTGCATGATTATCTCCTTCCCGGACCCTGATTACTTTCTTGAAGCCGAATTATATTGACTGTTCAATCGTTGTAAGAGTTCAAAAATTCTAATAGATTACTGAAAAATCACAAAGCAAAATCTTTCCCCCACTTCACCCTGCCTGCCCTCCGACTTGTCCATCGTCTTGTCTCACCGTAGCTTTAGCGAAGGCGGAAGCGCAGCCGAAGAATCTATTTAAAAATTGTCATTCCCGCGAAACTTGCCCTCGACCCCGATCGGGGAGCGGGAATCCAAATCAATCATTAATCAATTATCAATAATCACTAATCAATTGAAAGGCTTGCCTGTCCTGAGTTTTATCGAAGGAGTCGAAGGGCCAATTCTCCAATCAACTAATTAGTATCTGTTGTGGAAAACAAAAACCGACGATGTCACCCCTGCAGAAGCAGGGGTCCAGAACGAAAAAGCTGGATTCCCGCTTTCGCGGGAATGACAAATACTGTTTCCGCAATAGGAACTAATTAACTTACCAACATCCAGCATCGAGAATAGACCATCCCCAATCCGTCCTCCATCCTGCCGTTTCGCCATCTTCTATCTAACCGTTTCACCGTCTTACCGTTGTCCGTCCTCTGTATTCCATCCCCAAGCTACGCTTGAGGCTGCCACCCAACCGAATTACGATTTTCAATTTGAGATAGTAGAATTTAGAATTGGTATTGCTCGATTCTTGATGCTCGTAAAAAGAATACTGCATCCTGCCGGGTAAATTCTAAACGCTATCCGCTAATCCCTGACTTCTTTTCATTCCGTCTAAAGCTGGATTTCCACTGTGCTTCAACCCGTCGGACGACACCGGATTTCCGCTTCGCTTCATCTTCGCATATTCCGGCGCAAAATTTTAATCGTTGACACAATCATCTTCGGGCAATATACTACCTCATCTTACTTTCCCAGTGTGTTATACTGGGCGGATGTGCAGAGATATTGGGCGTAATCCCTGTTATTTGTGGATTATTTAGATGTGAAATTGTACTTTGAAGGAGAATTTTAGAATGGCAGAAAAACGGGTGTATTTTTTCGGCAGTGGTAAGGCTGAAGGCAATGCGAAGATGAAGCAATTTCTGGGCGGCAAGGGTGCCAATCTTGCGGAGATGACTAATCTTGGAGTACCGGTTCCACCGGGCTTTACCATCGGTGCGAAGGTTTGTCAGGAATATTACAAATCGCGGGGCAAATGGCCGAGCGGACTTGATAAGGAGGTTGATAAAAATCTTGCCAAACTCGAAAAGGCAATGAACGCCAAGCTCGGCGACCCAAACAAACCGCTGCTGGTCAGCGTCCGAAGCGGAGCGGCCGTATCGATGCCCGGGATGATGGACACCGTTCTTAATTTAGGGCTAAACGACGATGTGATTGAAGGCATTATCAAAAAGACCAAGAATCCGCGATTTGCATACGATATCTATCGTCGTTTTATCGATATGTTCGGCGATGTGGTAATGGGCTGCGACCATGAGCACTTTGAAGAGGTAATTCACGCGGCCAAGAAGGAAGCCGGAGTCGAACTCGATAACGAGCTAAGTGCGGAGCAATTGAAAGAGGTCGTCGCCAAATACAAGAGTGTTTACAAAAGACACGTGGGCGAATTGTTCCCACAGGATGGGAAAGTTCAGTTGAGGCATTCTATCGATGCTGTGTTTGGTTCGTGGATGACGCCGAGGGCGGTTAAGTATCGCGAGCTGAATAAAATTACAGGTCTTTTGGGGACGGCGGTGAATGTTCAGACGATGGTCTTCGGCAATATGGGTGAGGACTGCGGTACGGGCGTCTGCTTTACACGTAATCCAAGTACCGGCAAGAAAGAATTCTACGGCGAGTTTTTGATGAACGCACAGGGCGAGGATGTCGTGGCCGGCATCAGGACCCCGTTGGAATTGAAGAAATTAGGCAGGTACTTGCCGAAGGCTTACAGTCAGCTTACCAGACTAATGAGCCAGCTGGAGAAGCACTACAAAGATATACAGGATATGGAATTCACCATCCAGAACAAGGTTCTTTATATTCTCCAGACGCGAACGGGCAAGCGGACGGCTGAAGCCGCGATTAAAATAGCTGTCGATATGGTTAACGAAAAACTTATATCTAAACGTGAAGCGGTCAACCGCGTTACGCCGGAGCAGTTAGACCGCCTGCTGCACCCGCACTTTGACCCGAAAGCCAAGCGCAATGTGATAGCAAAAGGTCTTCCGGCATCACCGGGCGCCGCAGTTGGACAGGTTGTATTTACCGCCGACCATGCAGAAGCGTGGAACGGCAAGGGCAAGAAGGTTATCCTTGTTCGGATTGAGACCAGTCCTGAAGATATTGGAGGTATGGACGCAGCGGTCGGCATTTTGACGGCCCGGGGTGGTATGACAAGTCACGCGGCGGTTGTCGCGCGCGGTATGGGTAAATGCTGCGTGGCGGGTGTTGGTGCACTGAGTATCAATTATAAGGCCAATAAACTTACCGTTGGTAAACTAACTGTCAAAGAAGGCGGATGGATTAGTCTGGACGGCTCGACGGGCGAGGTTATGACGGGACAATTGGCTACGGTGGCGCCGACGATGAGCGGCGACTTCGGTAAGTTTATGACAATTTGTGACCAGATTCGCAAGTTAGGAGTTCGTACAAACGCCGATACGCCGGGCGATGCAAAAAGGGCAAGAGACTTTGGTGCTGAGGGTATCGGGCTCTGTAGAACCGAGCATATGTTCTTCGAAGGCGAGCGGATTTGGCCTGTGCGGCAGATGATTCTGGCTGCTGATGATTATGCTTTGATGCTTGAAAAGATTGGTGCAGCCGAGGCCGCCAAAGAGAAAAAGGCGATTCAAAAGGAATATGCCACCGTTAAAAAGCAGTTTGAAGGTGCGTTAAAGAAGCTGCTGCCGTATCAGCGAAGTGATTTCGAGGGTATATTTAAGGCGATGGCCGGTCTGCCGGTTACGATTCGTTTGCTTGACCCGCCGTTACATGAGTTTCTGCCGCAGGATAAAAAAAGTCAGGATGAGATGGCCAAGCGGCTTGGTGTTAAGCCGGCAGTTGTCAAGGCGAAGGTCGAACAGTTGCATGAGTTTAACCCGATGTTAGGACATCGCGGGTGCCGTTTGGCGGTAACGTATCCTGCGATTTACCGTATGCAGACAAGGGCAATTATCGAGGCGGCACTGAAGGTCAAAAAGACCGGCAAGGTTGTTCTGCCTGAGATTATGATTCCACTGGCAGGAGCCGTTTCAGAGCTGAAGCTGGTCAAGGATGAAATTATTGACGAAATCAAGATGGTCTTTAAGGAAAAGAAGGCCAGGATTGCCTATATGATTGGGACGATGATTGAGGTGCCGAGGGCCGCGCTAACTGCCGATGAAATAGCTAAAGAGGCGCAGTTCTTTAGCTTCGGGACAAACGACCTGACGCAGATGACGATGGGCTTTTCACGGGATGACGCCGGCAAGTTCTTAGGCGAATACGTCAATAAGAGTATTTATGCAGCGGACCCGTTCCAGATACTCGACCAAACCGGTGTCGGTAAGTTAGTGGAAATGGGGACAAAGCTCGGCAGAAAGACCAGAAAGAAATTAAAGGTCGGTATCTGCGGTGAGCACGGCGGTGAGCCGAACAGTATTGACTTCTGCCATAGGGTCGGGATGAATTATGTATCCTGTTCGCCGTTTAGAGTGCCAATTGCACGACTGGCGGCGGCACAGGCAGCGGTGAAATAATTCGTCGCTGGTGGCTCGTGAGTGGATTAGAGAATTAGTGAATTAGAGATTAGTACAATATTTCATAAATAGCTCGGCTATGCGAAAAATGGATATTGCCTATTTTGACAGATTTCTCCGCTCGCTTCGCTCGGTCGAAATGACGGTATAGTCGTGAGACTTATGAAATGTGGTATTAGTGCTGGCCTGACCCCTTCGGTCTTCGCGGCGAGCTGCAATCCGCCAGGCTCCGCTACGCTTCTTCTGCCGGATTGCAGGATAAAGAATGTGGATAAGTCCCTAATCAAGGTTGGTACATAATTCGAGGTCACATCACATTGGAGGACTAAAAAATGGACACGAACAAGAGCACACGTCGCGATTTTCTTAAAGCAATGGGATTATGCGCATCAGGCGTTGCTGCTTCAGGGTGCGCTACTGCTGTAAGGCAATCGGCAAGTAGAGTATTCGACGAAGAACCTAATATCCTTTGGATTACGTGCGAGGACATCAGTCCTTACTTAGGCTGCTATGGTGATAGTTACGCGAAAACGGCGAATATAGATAAGCTGGCCGAAGAAAGTGTGCTATATACGAAAGCATTTGCAACCGCCCCGGTATGTGCGCCGTCGCGTTCATGTTTGGTAACAGGGGTGTATGCTACTTCTCTGGGGACCCAGCATCTGCGTTCCGAAATAAAGCTGCCGAGACAAATCAAGTGTTTTCCGGAATACCTGCGGGCAGCCGGATACTACTGTTCAAATAATTATAAAAAGGATTATAACTTCATCGATGTAAATGTCTGGGACGAGTCAAGTAATACGGCTCACTGGCGCAAACGTAAATCCGGTCAGCCGTTTTTTAGTGTGTTCAATTTCACATCGACGCACCAGGGACAGATTAACGGTTCTGACGAGGAGTTTTTTGATAAGTACAGTTCGAAGCTTAAACCCGAAGAATGTCATGATGATAAGCAAATTCCTCTTCCGCCATACTATCCTGATACTCCATTCGTGCGGAAAATCTGGGCCCGTTATTACAACCTGATTACTTTTATGGACAAGCAGGTAGGTGATTTGCTTGGCCAACTCGAAGCAGATGGTTTGGCTGATAATACAATAGTATTCTTTTTTTCAGACCACGGAATGGGCATTCCTCGATTCAAAAGAACACTTTACGATTCCGGTCTTAATGTCCCGTTAATCATTCGTTTTCCCAAGCGGTATCAGCACCTTTCTTCGCTTAAAGCAGGCAGGAGAACCGATAGATTGGTTAGTTTTGTTGATTTTGCTCCGACCGTTTTGAGCTTGGTCGGATTGCAAGTCCCCGGTTATATGCAGGGTCGGGCATTCCTTGGCGCCATGGCAGGACGGCCTCGAGAATATGTCTTTGGGGCGGCCAGCCGGGTTGACGAGGCATACGAGATGTCTCGCAGCGTGCGCGATAAGCGCTACAAGTACATTCGCAACTATATGCCGCATTTGCCGTATATACAGCCAAGCGAATATCCGGACAGGGCTGAGATTATGCAGGAACTGCGCAGAGCGGTTGCCGAAGAAAAGCTGTCAAGTGTACAAAAATTACACTGGGCACCTACCAAGCCGATTGAGGAACTTTACGATACATTAGCTGACCCACATGAAGTAAATAACCTGGCAGATTCGAATTCACTTCGAAGGATTCTTGGGAGAATGCGCAAAGTGCACCTTCAATGGATGGTCGAGACGCGTGATACGGGGCTACTGTCGGAGGCGGAAATGCATATCCGTGCTGAAGGTTCGACTCCTTATGAGATGGCACGACAAATTAGTAAATATCCTCAACGTCGTATTTTCGCTGCGGCCGATTTGGTTGGGAGAGGGCCAGATAATATTCCGAGGCTAATCAGGTTGTTAAGTGATTCGGACAGTGCGGTTTGCTATTGGTCAGCCTTAGCTCTAAGCGTCCTCGGATCTGATGCATCACCTGCCATCGAGGCACTGACCGAACGGCTGGCCGATTCGAGCCCGAACGTGCGGTTTGTAGCAGCCGGGGCATTGTGCAAATTGGGTTTGTGTGAGGATGCTTTGGGCGTGCTGGCTGAAGGCCTGGAAGATGAGCGGGAAGAAACAGTCCTGTACGCCGCTCGCGAGATACAGTTTATTGGGAGTAAAGCACGACCGATTGTCCGGCAAATAAAGGATGCTCAGGGACGATGCAAAAATGCGGATGGGACGTACAAAAATAATAATCACGCTACGTTTATAGACTGGGCCCTAAAATACGTTCTGAAGAATTGTGGAGAATAATTAAGTTGTTGAAATTTATAAAGGAAGAGATTCTTCGCCTTCGGCTGCTCTCAGGGCTAAAGGCTCGTTTTGCTCAGAATGACAGTTGTTAAACAGATTCCTCGGCTGCGCTCGGAATGACGAATTGGTTGATGTTGTTACAAGACTTTTGCAAAACTTTATTAGTTGTTAAAAAGTAATATTATGAACGGCACGCTTGTAAATGAAGAAAAAGGCAGCATTGTGTATGTAATGCTCGTATGTATGGTGGCTGCTTTAGGGGGGCTTTTGTTCGGCTATGATACAGGGGTAATTAACGGGGCGATAGGGCCTCTTAAAGCACACTTTAACCTTGATGCGAATTGGGCCGGCTGGGCGACGGGCTGTGCGCTGGTTGGATGTGCCATCGGGGCGGCTATTGCCGGGGTGCTCAGCGACTGGCTTGGTAGGAAAAAGGTGCTTATTGTTTCTGCGATTTTGTTCTTAATCTCGGCGGTGGGAACTGCCCTTCCGAAAAATATTACCACTTTCATTATTTACCGGATAATCGGCGGCTTGGGTGTGGGGGCGGCGTCGATGTCTTCGCCGATGTATATCGCGGAGATTTCGCCGGCGAGGATTCGCGGTAGAATGGTCTCGGTCAATCAGTTTGCAATTGTATCCGGTTTTTTAGTGGTTTATTTTGTGAATTATTTTATCGCCCTTCAGGGTGACCAGATGTGGAACCAGGAATCCGGCTGGCGATGGATGTTCGGCTCGGAGGCGCTGCCGGCTGTACTGTTGTTAGTGCTGCTGTTTTTTGTGCCGGAGAGTCCCCGCTGGCTGACCAAACAAAACCGCAGTGACGAGGCATTGGAGATTCTTACCCGTGTTGATGGGGCTGAATATGCCAAAACCGAACTGCTGGAAATCAAAGATGCGCTCGCCCACGAGAGCGGGTCGCTGAAACAGTTGTTTCAGCCGGGTATGAAGATTGTGTTGGTCATTGGCATTGTATTGGCTGTTTTGCAGCAGGTTACTGGTATCAACGTTTTCCTTTATTTCGGGACCGAAATTTTCAAGAAGATGGGGTCCGAAACAAATGCCGCTCTTCTTCAAACAGTGGTGGTAGGCGCGGTAAACCTGACCTTTACTATTATTGCAATCTGGATGGTGGATAGGTTGGGTCGAAAACCATTAATGATGATCGGGTCGGTGGGGATGGGGCTTTCGTTACTGGGGATGGGCTTAGTGGCATACTGCCAAAAAACAGATTTGTGGGTCCTGTTATTTATCCTGGGTTATATCGCGTGCTTTGCCCTTTCGGTGGGGCCAGTAACCTGGGTGATTTTGTCGGAGATTTTCCCGACGCGGATTCGCGGCAGGGCAATGGCAATCGCCACGGTATGTCTCTGGGTGGCAAACTACGTTGTTTCACAAACGTTTCCTATGATGGAGGAAAATAACTGGCTGCTCGAAAAATTCCATCATGCTTTTCCGTTTTGGCTTTATGGGATTTTCTGCGTTGTTCTGGTCACTTTTGTCTGGCGGTTCGTGCCGGAGACAAAAGGCAAGACGCTGGAAGAGATAGAAAAACACTGGATGAGTGCGGATTGAGAGTACGCGCAGTTGCGTGACACACAATTTTTTCTGCGAGTAATTCAGTTTAGGACGTGAGAGGCTTATAGTCTTTTCGATTAATCGAAAAGACTATAAGCTTACAAGCACAACTATGTGTAGGAATTGTTTTGCGGGGTCTGGATGAAGTTCAAGACCGCTCGTGTGGTTCATGCTACGATGTGAATTTTTTGCGGAACGGATGTTGCAAATGTTTGTCGTTGTGATATTCTTAGCATAGTTGGGTGCAAGATGGATTTTCCGGAAAGATTAACTATTCAAAGCCATACAATAACCGTTGTGCCGCGATATGCTGAGACCGACAAGGCTGGCGTCGTTCACCACAGTGTCTATCCGGTTTGGTTTGAAATGGGTCGCACGGAACTTTTGCGGGCTAACGGGCTGGCATACAAAGACCTCGAACAATCAGGAGTGTTGTTTGTCGTAGCCGAGTTATGTATAAAATACCGCCGGCCTGCAATGTATGACGAGAAGCTGCAATTAGAAACACATTGCTCAGCGGTTACGGCCTGTAAGGTTGAGCACAGCTATAAACTTACGCGCTGCTGTGATGGGGCAATCTTAGCTGAGGGTTCGAGCGTGCTGGCCTGCGTGAACGCCGAGGGCAAGGTTCGCCGAATACCTGAGTTTATGTATCCAGAAGCCGGTTAGAAATTCTACAGAGGGCGAAACCGCACAAAAAGCGAAAATTTTGGTAGTGTCCTAATTTGTTTTTTGATGGTTTATTTGAATAATTCCGAATGTGAACCCGTTCGTACCAGAATAAGCTCTTGTTCTTTTTTATTGATTTGATATATTAAAATCCAATCAGATTGTATATGGCAATCTCGATATTTCCCCAACCTTCCGGTGAGCTTATGGTCTTTGTTTTGTGGGGGTAGTTTTTCGCCATTGGATAGTTTTGTGACAATTGCTTTTAACTCTTGATTATCTTTGCCTTGCCTAACGAGTTTTTTATAATCTTTCTTAAATTGTCCAGTACGAACAATTTTTTTCAACTATCCAACTCCTGAAACAGTTCGTCCACAGTGGAAACTTCATGTGTATTTTCACCTGCCTCTAATTTTTCTATTGTTGTAAGGGTTACATCGTTAGGTATTTTAATCTCAAAAGGAATACCCTTATGAAGAATAATTTGCCTGAAAAACATAGATATTGCCTCAGACAT
>Ga0307430_1002506_pt1 | contig 12145 bp, 11 predicted proteins | sample SalMarWE160130MG_FD_202159 | JGI IMG/M metagenome (GOLD analysis project Ga0307430, IMG submission 202159) | Salt marsh sediment microbial communities from the Plum Island Ecosystem LTER, Massachusetts, United States - WE1603-130 | ecosystem: Environmental > Aquatic > Marine > Intertidal zone >... | reverse complement strand
GTACTGCACCTCCGCCGCGTGGAGTTGCGCCTCCAACTCCAGCGGATTGGTGCGGATGTCCAACAACGCACTCAGATACCGCTGTGCTCCCAGTAGCTCAGCCTGAGCCTGCGCCAGTGCAGCCTGAGCCGCCTGCACCTGGAGGTTCCACGCGCGCTCCGTATCCCCGCCCTCCCCGACGTAGAGACCGCGCCACAGCTCGATCTCGGCCAGCTCCGCCTCGGCCATTTCCACGCCCTGCTCGGCCAGGCGTACCTGCGTGCGGGCGGCGTCGATCTCGGCATCGAGGGAAAGCGGGTTGCTGATCACCTCTTGGGCGAGAACGACGGCCTGGGCCGCGCCATCCCGTTCGGCCTCCGCCTGGGCCAGCGCCGCCCGCGCGGCGGCGATCTCTTCCGAGCGCGCGCCCGCCGTCACACGGGCCAGGTTGGCGCGAGCCGCCGCCAGCCCGGCCTCAGCCTCCAACCGCTGGCTCCGCAGCACCTTGTCGTCCAACCGCACCAACACGTCGCCCGCTGCAACCCTATCTCCACGATCCACCAGCATCTCGACGACACGCCCCGCCACCTCCGGCGCGACGATCACCTCCTCGCCCTCGATAAAGCCGGAAGCAATGATGGAACCATCCTCAGCGTTGGTGCTACAACCGACCAACAGAAGGACAAATAGCAAATAACAAATAGCAAGTGCACGATTTGCGATTTGCCGATTTGCTGATCTGCCAATTTGCGGTTTGCGATTTGCGATCTGCATCCTACTGTTCCTCCGTAACGATTACCGCATCGGCGGGCAGGCCCGGCTTGAGCGCGTGATCGGGATTGGGAATGCGCACGTCCACCGCGAACACCATGTTCACCCGCTCCTCCTGCGTCTGCACGTTGCGCGGGGTGAACTCGGCCTCGTCGGCGATGGCCACCACGTCCCCGACGAACGTCCGGCCGGGGAAGCTATCCACACTGACCGCCACCTCCTGCCCGATGGCCACCTGCCCCAGGCGGCTCGCCGGCACGTACACCGTCAGCGTCACCTGGTCCAGGTCGCCGAGCGTGAGCAGCGTGCCTCCCGGCGCGGCCAGCTCTCCTTCGTGAATACTGACCTCAAAAACCACGCCGCCGACCGGCGCGACGATGGTCTGCTTATCGCGCAGCACGGTCAGCGCCTCGAGCGCGGCCTGCGCCTGTTCCATCTGCGCCTCGGCGATGGCGATCTCCTCCGCCGTAGCGCCCGCCTCCAGGCCATCCAACTGCGCCTGGGCCATCCCGACAGCTGCCTCGGCAGCCCTGTACCGCGCCTCTGCCGCGGCTATCTGGGCGTTCAATTCCTGAGGATTATCCCGTATCGCACGCAGGTCACGCAGCGCCGCGCGCGCCCCATCCAGCCCTGCCTGGGCTGTATTGACCCCCACCCAGGCCTTCCAATAGGCGTTGGGGATCAGGTTAAAGCCCATCTGCATCCCCGGCCGGTTCTCGGGCGGGATGTCGTTCAATTTGCTCAATGCATCCTCGTAAGCATCGTGGGCGATCTCGGCTGCGTCCTTGTAGGCAGTGGCCTGAGCCAGCGCCGCCTCGGCCACGGCGACCTGCGCCTCGGCCAATGCGATCTGGGCGTCCAACCGCTGGGGATTATCGCGCATGGCGATCAAATCCTGCCACGTCTGATAAGCTCCGTCACGGCCCGCCTCCGCCTGGGCCAAAGCCGCCTCGGCCTGCCGAACCCGCTCCGGGCGCGCCCCGGCCTGCGCCTGGGCCAACTGCGCCTGGGCCATGTCCAGGCCCGCCTGCGCCGCCTCGATCTGGGCCTCCAGCAGCGTGCCATCCAACCGCGCCAGCACCTGCCCGGCTTCGACCTCGTCCCCCTCCTCCACCGATAGTTCAAGCACGCGCCCGCCAAGCTCCGGCGCGATGGCCACCTCCTCGGCCTCGATAAAGCCGGACGCCGTCAGGCCATCCGCCTCGGGCCGTGTCGAGGCCGGGTTCAGCACAAAGAAGTAGATGCCCGCCACAGCCGCTCCGACGATTGCTACGCCTACGACAATGCCTATCACAACCTTTCTATTCATACTCCCTACTCCTCATCATCCACGTGATTCCGCACGCTGGAGATAAAAACATCCTCCAGCGACGGTGCGATAACGTCCATCGTGCGCACCTCCACGTCGGCCTCCGCCAACGCCTGGGCGATGCGCGATCTGTACCCGGTGATCCCCTCAGCGACCACGTGAATCTGCGCGCCGTACAGGGCCACCTCCTCGAAAACGCCCATCTCCCGCAGAGCGCCGATGGCCACGTCCGGCCGCGTGCAGTCGATCTCGAGCACCTGTCCGTGCATCTTGTCCAGCTTGATATCCTCCGGCGCGCCCTCGGCGATGATACGCCCACTGTGGATGAAGGCCAGAGCCTGGCAGTGCTCCGCCTCGTCCATGTAATGGGTGGTGACGAAAATCGTCGTCCCGCCCTCGGCCAGCTCGTACAGCAGATTCCAGAACGCACGCCGCGAGATCGGGTCCACTCCGGCGGTCGGCTCGTCCAGGAAAAGCATCTCCGGCTCGTGCAGGATGGCCGCGCCCAGCGCCAGCCGCTGCTTCCAGCCGCCGGAGAGGTTGCGCGTCAGCTCCCGCTCGCGCCCTTCCAGACCCGCCATCTGGATCGCGAACCGCTTGCGCTCCCGCAGCCGCTGCCCGCGCACGCCGTAGGTGCGCCCGTAAAAGTCCAGGTTCTCCCCCACCGTCAGGTCGTGGTACAGGCTAAAGCGCTGCGACATGTAGCCGATGTTCTTGCGCACGTCCTCCGCCTGCTTGACGACATCGTATCCCAGCACCGTGGCGTGGCCCGATGTGGGCCGCAGCAGTCCAAGCAGCATGCGGATCGTCGTCGTCTTGCCCGCACCGTTAGGCCCCAGGAAGCCGAAAATCTCGCCCCGCTTGATGTGGAACGTCACCCCGTCCACGGCGACGAAATCGCCAAATTGCTTTGTCAACTCGACGACTTTGACAGCATAATCACTCATACACCCACACTCCCACACAATGCATCACGTATTGCGTATTTCGCGTCACGCATCCTCCTCCGACTGCTTCCTAATCAACGAGATGAACGCCTGCTCCATGCGCGGGCGGGTCCGTCGCACGCCCTTGGCGGCGATGCCGGCCCCGGTCAGCGCAGCCTCCATCTCTGGAGCGCGCCGCGCCGCGTCGTCCACGAACACGTGCAGCAGGTCACCGTAGGTCTGCACCTCCAGCACGCCAGGCAGATCGGCGATGAGCTGGGCCGCCTCGCGCAGTCGATCGGGCCGCAGCTCCAGCAACTGGCCCTCGACCAAGCCCTTGATCCGCTCCGGCGTGTCGCAGACGATGATGCTTCCTTCAAACATCAGGCTCACCCGCGAGCAGCGCTCCGCCTCGTCCATGTACGGCGTGCTGACAAAGAGCGTCACTCCCTCGATGTGCAACTCGGTCAGGATGTCCCAGAACTCGCGCCGCGAGACTGGGTCCACGCCCGTGGTCGGCTCGTCGAGAAAGATGATCTCCGGCTGGTGGATCAGCGTGCAGGCCAGCGCCAGCTTTTTCTGCATGCCGCCGGAGAGGTGCGCCGCCCGCCGTCCCTTGAAGCGCGTCAGCCGCGCGAACTCTAGCAACCGCTCGATGCGCTCCTGCCGCTCCTTGCGCCCCACCTCGAAAATGTCGGCGAAAAAGGTCAGGTTCTCCAGCACCGTCAGGTCACCGTAGAGGGAAAACTGCTGCGCCATGTAGCCGATGCGCTTCTTGATCTCCTCCGGCTCCTTCTTGGTATCGAACCCAGCCACGCGCGCGCTGCCCTCGGTCGGGTCCATGATCGCGCACAGCATACGGATCGTCGTCGTCTTGCCCGCCCCATCCGGCCCCAGCAGGCCAAAGATCTCGCTCTTGCGCACGCTCAGGTCGAGCCCGTCGACGGCGGTCACCTTCTTGAACCGCTTGGTCAAACCCTGCGTTTCGATGACGGGGCCATTTGATACTTGAGATTTGATATTTGATATTTGCGATTTGCTATCTGTCATTTTCCTAGACCATTCTCCGTCTAAGCAGCCACGCGCTAGCGGCAAAGAGCACCACGCTCATCCCCGCCAGCGGCACCAACTGCGGCGCCAGCTCGTAAAACCCCGCTCCCTTGGCAAATAGCTGGCGCGTGATGTCGATAAAATACCGCAGCGGCACGAAAGCCGACGCCATCCGAACCAGCGGCGGCATCATGTCCACCGGCGTGAAGAACCCGGCCAGCGTGCTGTTCATCGTCACCAGCAGGAATATTGCCGGCAGCGCCTGCGACTGGCTGCCCGCCAGCGTCGAGATCAGAATCCCCACCCCCATCTCCGCCAGCAGGTAGACGGCCATCAACCCGGCGTACAGCGCCAGCGATCCCCTGATCGGCACGTTAAAGACCTGCGTGGTGATGAGCAGCATCACGATCAGCTCGGCGTAGGCGATGACGATCACGGGGATCAGCTTGCCCACGATCAGCTCGATGGGCCGGATCGGCGCCACCATCAACTGCTCCAGCGTGCCTCGCTCACGCTCACGCACGACGCAGATGGCCGTGATCGCCAGAACGACCAAAGACATCATCGCCCCCAAGAGGGCGGGAATGTAAAAGTTCTCGCGGCGCAACTCCTGGTTGTACCAGATGCGCACCTGTGCATCGACGGACGCTGTCAGCCCGTCAAACGCCTGCGCCGTGAAATGGTCCACCACACCCTCGGCGTAGGCGGCGGCGTAGCTGGCCACCGCGGTGTTGCTGCCATCGATGATGGCCGCGATGGTGACATCGCCACCGGCACGCTCGAACCCCTGCGGGATGATGAAAGCCGCACTGACCTTTCCCCCGTCCAGCAACCGTTCTGCCTGCGCGCTCGTCTCTGGCAGCGCCACCACCTCAAAACTGCGCGCCTGGTGGATGGCCTGGATCAGACGGCGGCTGGCCGCACTGTTGTCCCCGTCGACCACGGCGGCAGGCAGGTCATTGATCCCTCCGGCGGTGGCATAGCCCAGCACGAACATCTCCAGAACCGGCAGGATGAGGATGAACGACACGACGCCCGCCCGCCGCCACAGCTCCAGGATTTCCTTCCGCGCGATCTGCACGATGCGGTAAAGCGTCTCCATCGCCCTACCCCAGCTTCTTCCGAAAGCGCGCATAGGCCAATACACTCGTCAAAGCGCCCATCGCCAGCAACGCCGACACGTTGGGCCACAGCACCTCCCAGCCGGCGCCCTTTAGGAAAATCCCCCGCGCGATAGCGGTGAAATGAGTCGCCGGCAGCGAGGCCGACAGCCACTGCAGCCACAGCGGCATGCTCGCCACCGGGAAGAAAATATTGGAAAGGTACGTCGGCGCGATGCCGAACAACTCGAACGTGATGATCGCCGCACCGTGCTGAGAGCGCGAGAACTGGGCGATAAACACTCCGCTGCTGGCCGTGGCAAAGATGTAGACGCATCCCAGAATCACAAACAGACCCAACCCACCCCGCAGCGGCACGCCAAAGGCCAGGCGAGCGATTGCGGTAAAGATGCCGATATCGAGCAGGCCGACGAGCACGTACGGAAACACACGCCCCAGCAACAAGGGCCAGCGCCCTAGCGGCGTGCTGGCCACTACCTCGAAACTGCCCCGCTCCCACTCGCGGGCAAAGGCCGCCGAGGCCCCCACCGCGGGCACGATCAGGACGATGCCCATCAACCCCGGCACCACGCCCAAGACCGTCTTCAGGTCAGGGTTGTATTCAACGCGCGGGCGGAAACCCAGCGCGTCATGGGCTGCGACGCCCTGCCTTTCCACCACCTCCATCGCCAATTGGTACGAGGCGCTGCCAGCGATGGCCGAGACGTGGCTTTCCGCCAACACGGCCACGCCCGGCTCGCTGCCGTCGATCAGCACCTGTACCCGCGCCGCCTCGCCCCGGTCGATGCACTGGCTGTAATCAGCTGAAACGACGACGGCTACCCTGGCCGAGCCGTCCTGCAGACTTTGCTCCGCCTCATCACGGCGGGCTGCCATCTCCAGATCGAAGAAGCGATCGTTGGCCAGCGCCTGCACGAACCGGCGGCTGTGCCGCCCCGCGTCGAGGTTCACCACCAGCGTTCGCACATTCTCGATGTCAGTGGAGAGCGTGTAAGCCAGCGTCACCAGCGTGCTCACCCCGCCCACTGTCAGCAGCAACAGGTACACCTTATCGCGCAGGATCAAGGTGACCTCGTTGCGCACCACCGCCAGGAAGGCTCTCACGATGCGTCTTCTCCCGGCTCGGTCAACAGCCCTTCAAAGACCAGCTGCTGCGTCTTTTCGATGACTCGACCGGCGTCCACCGTATCCCGGCCGAGAACCGAAGCAAGCAGCGTCGCGCCATCAAGCACGACGAACGGCAGCGCCGAAAGCGTCTGCACGTCGATCGGCTTGAACTCCCCGCTGGCGATCCCATCCTCCAGGATGGTCACGTAAGAGTGCTGCATCGTCTCGAAAAGCGCCCGGAAGCGTTCGGTAGCTTTTGGATTGCGCAGGGCGTAGGCCCAGAACTCGACCAGCACCGGCGCCAACTCCTCGTCAGTGCGAAAGAAGGCCATCGCCAAGTGGCTCATCGCCGACATCTTGTCGGCCGCCGAAGTCTTCTCGGTGGCGCTTGGCGACTCGTCCTCGGCGAACAAGCCCTTGATGCCGGCCTCCATCAGGTCAGCCCAGGTGAAGCACAGAGCCAGAAACAGATCGTCCTTGCTCTCAAAGTAGTGATACAGCGTGCCCTGACTCACGCCCGCGACCTGGGCGATATCCGACATGCGCGTATCGTGAAACCCCCGCTCGGCAAAGACCATGTGGGCCGCATCAAGGATCTCGCGCCTGCGCGTCCGGCGAATCTTTTCGTTCTGTTCCCTGGTACGTGGGGACATTGCGCCTCCTTTTTGATTGACTGGCCAGTCAATCAAAAGTATACCCTAGAACCACGATTCGTACAATAGTACGCAGGTCACAGAACATATGCGTTTTTAAAGTGCAAAAGGTCTCAGTCCAACCGCTTCTTCAAGCGAAACGCGGCGACAGTGTAAAGCACAATACCCAGGACTGCCAGGCTCACCAACTGCGGCCACAGATCGGTCAGCGCGTAATCCTTGAGCATGATGCCCCGCAGGATGGCGGTATAGTGCCGGTTGGGCATCATCAGAGACACCGCCTGGGTGATCCGGGGCATATAGGCCACCGGTAAAACGCGGCCGGAGAGGATGATCTCCACGACACCCAGAATGTAGGCCCCCATGAGGCTCTGTCCCTGCGTCCGGGCGACGGTCGAGATGAGCAGCCCCCACCCCATCTCAACCAGGATGTAATAGGCCGTCAGGCCCATCAACAGAGGCAGCGAGCCCTGAAAAGGGATCTGGAAATGAAAGACGAGCAGCGCCAGCATGCCCAGAAATCCCAGGTAGGCCACAATAAACGCCAACAATCCTTTGCCGACGATCATCTCAATCGGACGCATGGGCGTCACGAACAGGTGCTCCAACGTGCCCGCCTCCCGCTCACGGGTGATGAGGAGCGCAGGGACGAAAATAGCCAGCAGCACCAACGAATCGGCCAGTTCATCCGGCAGATCGAGCGTCTTTTCGCGCAGGTCCTCGTTGAACCACGCCCGCGGACGGGCATCCACTCGCTCCAGTCCCCCTGTGACCGTCACTCCCCCAGCCGATCCCTGTCGCTGTGCATACTCATAAGCCATCTCTTCCAAATAGGCCTGAGCCAGCAGGGCCGTGGTCGTCTCGGTGCCATCCAGCAGGACCTGGGCAGTTGCCCCCTGATCCTCCGCTGTCAATTTGGCCCCGAAATCCTGGGGGACGAACAGTCCCACCTTAACCTCACCTTTTTCCAACAACTGTTCCAATTCCGCCTGACTGCCGACGTGATAGTCAGGATCAAAGTAACGCGAGTTGCGCAGCATGCGCACCAGGCGACGGCTGTCGGCGCTGAGGTCCTGATCGCAGACCGCCGTTGGAATGTGCATGATGCCCCCTCCGATAGCCCCCTCGGCCGACACGAGGTTGAAAATCGGAAAGCCCAGGACAAAGATCAATAGCAGCCTGTAGCGCAAGAACTGGATGCCCTCTTTCCAGAGCATATTCCCGATACGATTGAACATCCCTCACCACTCCATTCAGGACAGCTTTTTCTTGAAACGCCACACGGCCAAGCCGTTCAGCACCAGACCAAAGACCAACAAGAAGAGTCCATCGGGCAACAAGACGCGTGCACCCACGCCCTTCAGAAAAATCCCCCGCGTGATGGTGACATAGTGGGTGGCCGGCCAAAGCAAAGCCTGCATCCGCGCGTCGGGTGGCATAGAGTAGAGGGGATGAAACAGCCCAGACTCGTTAATAACCGGCAACGTGAGAACAAAGCCGGCGATGACCAGGGCGGCCATCTGAGTGCGGACGAGAGTGGAGATCAGCAGACTGATACCCAGATTGGCCAGCAGGAAAAGGCCAGAGAAGAGAATCAAATCTGTCAGGTGACCCCGAAACGGCACACCGTAGGCCACCAAACCGATCCCGACAAACAGCAACACATCCAGCAGCCCGACCAGCAGATAGGGAATCACCTTGCCGATCAACAGCTGATAGCGCCGGATCGGCGTAGCCATCAGGCTCTCCAGCGTGCCCTCCTCCTTCTCCCGCGCCAGGGACAGGGCCGCGGAGATCGTCGGCATGGATAGAGAGAGAGCCATCAGGCCCGGCAGAATGGTATTGATCTCCTCAAGATTGGGGTTATAGAGCGCTTGCATACGAAACTCGAGCGTCTGCGTCTCGTGGCTTGACGCCAGCCCAGCTCGATCCAACTGTCGTTCCAAGAGCTCTATCGAGTAATTCGCCGAGAGCGCCTTGGCGTTCCCCAGGACCTGTTCAGCGACGTTGGGCTCGGTGCCGTCGACGACGATCTGGACGGCGGCCTTTTCCCCACGCAGGATTGCGCTGGCGAACCCCGCCGGAACGATGATCGCGCCGTGAGCGTCGCCCAACCGCACGCGTTCGAGGGCCTCTTCGGAACTCGGCGACCAGTACACCAGGTCGAAAAAGTCGTCGTTGATGAACCCCTGCAGGTAGGCCCGCGACTGAGTGCTGCGATCGCCGTCGACTACGGCGATCGGGACGTGCTCGACGTCGGCCGAGAGCGTGTAGGACATCAGCACGATCAGCAGCACGGCCCCGACGGTGATGGTGGTCAGCAGCCAGGGATCGCGCAGCATGTGACGGGACTCCTTACGCATCACCGACAGGATACTGTTCATCTCGCCTCCTCCGCCCCTGGCCAGCGGAAGCCAACGTCTCCTTCGAAGCGAAAAACCTCCATCACCTCCATCCCCTGGATCAGGTGGAAGAAGAACTCGTAACGCTCAGAGACATGCTCCAGTCGATCGATGGCGGCGGTAACCGCATGGGCCAACTCGTGCGTCCGTTGGCCGGGCCAGTCGGGGGACAAAAGTTCGGGCGGCAAGCAGGGATCCTCCGTCAGTATCATCTCCATCATCTCGTTCTGCTGGTCCATCGCCTCAAAGAAAAGCGCCTCTGCATCGACCTCCCCGCCCTGCCCCACCTGCTCCAGGAACGCCATAGAAGCCTCCATACGGTCATTGAAATCGCGATAGCGCTCTGCCAGCGACTCTAGATCCCACACAGTGCCGACCAGCTCGCGGACGCCCACCAAGCCCGGCATCTGGATATGATCGCAGTGCAGGATCGCCACCATGCGGTCGAGACCCAACTCCTCGACCAGCACCTCCACCTCCGCCTCCTTTTCGAAGGGCGAGATCCACACGCTGGACGAGAGCAGGCCAAAGCCCATCTCGATCAGCCGGTCGCGGAAGATATCCCGTTTGTCGCGCTGCTCCTCGGGGACGCTGAAGGCGACCACCAGCCACGTGCCGTCCCACGCCTGCTGGCCTTCCAGCGCCATGTGCCAGTGCAGAAGCTTGGCGATGAACTGATTGACGATGGCCTGGCCAGCAGGGCCGACCTTGTAGCGCACGTTACCCCGGCCTCGCCCCTCCTTGGTCAGCACGCCCGCTCGCGCCATGCGGTTGGCCGCCGCTCGCACGGCGTCCGAGGACAGGCCAAACTTTTGCGCCACCTCTGCCAGCTCGGCGCTGCCGATCTCGCCCCGCTGGGCGACGATGCGCAGAATCAAGTTCTGTGTTTCGGCCATCACTAACTCCTACTTGCGGTTGCAAAATTATACGGTCGTTCTAATTACGAACGTTAATATTATAGACCATAAGAGGCGTCTTGTCAAGCATTTATTCGATTTTTAAGGTTCAAACATTCGCCGATTCGCTCACTCCAGCCGCTTGCGAAAGCGCGTAGACGCGACGACCATGATAACCACGCCAAAAACCACCAGCGCCCCCACCTGCCCGGCCAACACTTCCAGCCCCACCCCTTTAACAATGATGCCCCGCATGATGGTCACCATGTACCGCAGCGGGATAAAATAACTGACCGCCTGGAGAAAGCCCGGCATCGCCTCCAACGGAAAAAGATAGCCGGCCAGGAAAATGGAGGGAAGCAAAGTAAAAAAGACCAACAGCATCGCCTCCTGCTGCGTGTTGGACACGCTGGAGACAAAGATGCCGACGCCCAATGAGTTCATCAGGAAGACAGCGGAGAGCGCCAATAGCAGGGCAACACTGCCGTGGATTGGGACGCCGAACCAGAAGACGCCGATGGCCAGCACCTCCAGGACATTGAAGAAGGCCACGGCGACATAGGGCATCACCTTTCCCACCACCAGCTCGATGGGGCGGATGGGCGAGACCATCAACTGCTCGACCGTCCCCGTCTCCCGCTCCCGCACGATGGAGAGCGCAGTCAGCAGTGTGGTGAGGAAATACAGGATCACGGCCATCATCCCCGGGATCATAAAGTTGGCGCTCTTCATCTCCGGGTTGTACCACACCCGCGAGCGCACCTCCACGGCCATCATGTCCTCCGGCGAGATTCCCAGCCGCTGCTCGACGATGCGCGTGCTCTGCGCCTGCCCTACCGATTGGGCGGAGGATAGCACCACGTTGGCAATCGTGGGATCGGAGCCATCGACGACGAAAGCCACACTCGCCGTCTCACCGGCGACCACGGCGGCTCCGTAACCAGCGGGGATGATCATCCCCGCCCGAATCGCTCCCCGATCGACCAGGCGGGCCAGGTCCTGCTCATTATCGACGTAGGACACGATGTCGAAATAGTTGGAGGCTTTATACGCCTCTACCAATTCGCGGCTCTGCAGGGTGCGGTCGGCGTCCACGACCGCAGTGAGCAGATGCTCGATATCGGTGGTGGCAGCGTATCCCAGGAGGAAAAGCTGCACCACCGGGATGAGAAACATCACCGCCAGCGTGCGCCGGTCGCGCACGATGTGAAACAGCTCCTTGCGAGCGACGGTCAGCGTGCGCAGGATGGACACCTCACTCACCTCCCTCGGCCCGCAGCCCATCGAAGATGATGGTGGCCAGCAGCTCGGGCAAAGCCTCCCATCTCTCCACGACCGTTTCGTCGCCAAAGATGCGCAGGACGAGCAAGCCGACGAACATCGCCTGCACAGCGCGCGTCGCCAGCGCCGCATCTACCGGGCGGATGTGCCCCATTTCAATCCGCGTGCGGACGTACTGCTCCAACAGCTCTGCAATCCGAAGCACGTACCGCTGATAGTAATACTCGCGCAACTCGGCATTGACCATCACCTCCGGCAAAATCGCCTGCAGTGTTTCCTGTCCCTCCACCATATGCTCGACACGGCGGCGGAACATGGCGACGAAAAAGTCTCGCACGTCGCCCTGCAACGCCTCCGTCAGCTCATCGTCCAACGTCTCCAACTCGGCCAGGCGGGACATCATGTCGATTAACAAGTCGTCCTTGCTGTCAAAGTAATTATAGATGGTGCCTTCGGCTATCCCCGCCCTACCGGCGATGTCCTTGGTGGTCGCACGATGAAAGCCCTTCTCGGCAAACACCGCCGCAGCCGCGTCGAGAATCTGGTTGCACCGCGCCTCGATCAATTGTTGTCTAATGGGATCCTGAATACCGGGCATGAGTCCTCCTTCAATAATGAGCGGCTGCTCATTATAATGAGTGGCTACTCAT
>Ga0307430_1002505_pt1 | contig 12146 bp, 6 predicted proteins | sample SalMarWE160130MG_FD_202159 | JGI IMG/M metagenome (GOLD analysis project Ga0307430, IMG submission 202159) | Salt marsh sediment microbial communities from the Plum Island Ecosystem LTER, Massachusetts, United States - WE1603-130 | ecosystem: Environmental > Aquatic > Marine > Intertidal zone >... | reverse complement strand
TGTGGCGCGGTCAGACACAACAGATGGGGCATCATCGCAAAGACGAGCAACGCGGCGGACATGGGCACGGCGATGACGGTCTCGGCCGACCCGCGCCACAGAAGGAACGTCGCGCCGCCCCAGATCGCCATCGCCACCAGCGTCCAGGGAAGCAGAAAGCCCGGCCGCCCGGCGCGCTGGCGCATGCGATGGAAGGTCCCGCCGCCGGGTTTCGACTCGTGGCACAAGTGGCAGGGGAGGATAAACGTGGCTTCCAAGAGTGAAATGATGAGCATGGCGATCACGCCGAACGGCATCACGGCGATGAACTTGCCCATGATGCCCGGCATGAACAGCAAGGGCGTGAACGCAATGATCGAGGTCGACACCGAGGCGATGACCGAAGGGAGCACTTCGACGGTGCCATCGATGGCCGCTTCGATTGGCCCCTTGCCGCTCTGGCGGTGCGTATAGACGTTCTCGCCCACGACGATCGCGTCGTCGACCAGCATGCCCAACACCATCAAGAACGCGAACAACGAGAGCATGTTGAGCGTCTGGCCGCCGCCGAGCATGATGGCCGTGCCGCCGAGGATCGAGATTGGAATGCCGATGGCCACCCAGGCCGCCAGTCGCAGTTCGAGGAAGATGGCCAGGATGACCAGCACCAGGATGAACCCCTGGATGCCGTTTCGGGTCAACAGATCGATCCGCTCGTCGACCATGATCGAATTGTCGTCCCACGTGGCCAACGAGTAGCCGGGCGGAAGACGATAGGTCGTCGTGGCGGATTCCATGCCAAGCCGCTTTTTGACCGCCGCGACGGACTTGGCCAAGAAACCCTCGGGCCGCGGCGTGGGAATCCGTTGCGCTTCGCCCAAGAACTGCTTGACTTCGTCGACGATTTCCAGCAGGTCTTCGCTGGCCGTCTTCTGCACGGCGATGACCATGCCGGGCTTTCCATTGATGCGGTGAATGGCCGTCGTGTCGACGAATTCATCGCGGACCCTGCCCAGGTCGCCCACGGTCAGCACGACGCCGTCGGCCTGGGTCACCAACGGAATCTTGGCGATCTCGTGGCCCAAGAGCCGCTTGTTCTTTCCGCGGAGCAGAATCTCCTGCGAATCGGTCTTCATGTTGCCGCCGGGCAACTCGATGTTCTCGCGGCGGATGATCCGGGCGACCTGTTGCAGGGTCAGCCCGTACTTACGGAGCGTTTCTTCCGAGATTTCAACGTCGATTTGGTAGTCCTTCGCGCCGACCAGCTCGACCTGGGAGACGCTGGGCAACAGCAGCAACTCGTCGCGAATCTGCTCGGCCACGTCGCGGAGCCTCACCTCCGCTTCCGGGTCGTCGCGATCGGGCCCGATCACACCGATGCGAATCGCCGGTCGCCGCAACAACACCTGCTCGATCTCGGGATCCTCGGCCAACTCGGGAAAGCTCGGGATGCGGTCCACGTCGGAGCGGACTTCGTTGAGCAACTTCTGGACGTCGGGCACACTCGAATACAGTTCGAGGACCACGATGCCGACGCCTTCGCGGGCACTCGACATGATCTTCTTGATGCCGTCGCGCGAACGGACCGCCTCCTCGATCTTCTGGCAGATTCCCTCCTCGACTTCCTCGGGGCTCGCGCCGGGATAGGGCACGGTGATGGTGACGTAGTCGACCTCGAACTCGGGAAACACCTCGCGGCGCATCATGACCAGGCTGGCCAGGCCGACCGCGACCACGGCGACGAGCAACGTGTTCATTGCCGGCGTGTTGGCGATGGCCCAACGAATCAGCGATCTCATGGCGTGGCCTCCGCTTTGACGCGCACCGGCATGTCTTCGTAGACGGCCGACATTGGGCTCGTGACAACCTGGTCGCCCGGCGACAGACTGTTTTCCTTGACGCGGACGACCGCGTGGCCGTCCATGACGCTGATCACGTGGATCGGGATGACGTTGAGCTTGCCGTCGCGAACCCGCCACACTCGGTTGCCCGGCTTAATGGCGTCCTCGGGCACCTCGAGCAACGGAGCCTGGGGCCGGGCATGAATGGTCAGCTCGACGTACATGCCGCGGACCAGCGCGCGAGGTCCTCGCGCGACCTGTGCCGCGTCAGCTCCCAGTTCGCGCACCTTGTTGGGCTGCGTGACCACGACGATGCAGGGGACGGTCCGCGTGGTTTCGTCGACGCCGATGCCGTCGTAGCGGGCCAGCACGCCGTCCCACTCGTACCGGCGATCGCCCAGCTTGTAGGTGACCGTGGTCGGGGTGGGCGGCAACGAGTAGCCTCGGGCCGCGGTTTCCAAGTCCTGCTCGGTCGGCGTCGCGCCGCTTGCCTGGTTCCAGATCCAAAAGAGTTCGTCCATCCGGAGATTGCAGCGAACGTTGCATTGCGAGACGTCCTCGATCCGTGCGACGACGGTGCCCGGCGCCACGTAGCCGTCCGATTCGACGAGATCCTGGATGATCATGCCGTCGATGGGCGCGGTGATTTTGGTGCGGGCCAGGTTGAGCCGGACCTTGTCGAGATTGGCCTGGACCAGCCCCAGCGCGGCCGTCGAGCCTTCGCGCCGCGAGGCGATCGTCCGAAGTTGGTTTTCCAATGTGACCAGGGCGTTGCGAGCGGTCAGTTCGGTGCGACGTTCCACGTCGATCGCCGACTCGGTGACGTAGTTCTTTCCCTGTTTGGCGAGCTGTTCCAGCCGGGCAACTTCCTTTCGCTGGAGTTCGAGACTGTCCTTGGCCAACGCGGTCAACTGCTTCGTGTTGGTCTCCTCGATGTCCAGTTCTCGCAGGTTGACTTCGGCCTGCTCAAGTTCTTTTTCGAGCCGCCGCACCTCGATCTTGTAGTCGCGGGCGTCGATCTCGATGAGCAAGGTACCTTTTCGCACGTACCTTCCCGCGTCGCAGACGTCGCTTTTCCGGAGGACCTGGCCTCCGACTTCGGCCGCCACGGCAATTTCGCGGAAGGGGACGACCACACCGTCCACGTTGATGGCCAGGTTCTTTTCCTGCCTGGTGACTAGCGCCGTCGTGACCGGAGGGGCTTCGATCTTCTCGGGCTCGGTGGTCGGTGGTTCGGGCTTGCCCAGCACGACCATGACCGCAAGCCCGCTGATACCCACCATCAAAATGGCCAGCGTTGCCGCGGTTTTCACGACTTTTGCCCATCTGCTCGTCTCGTCCGCCATCGCTTTCACCTCGCTCGCTATGCCGGAAAAAGGGCCGGAAAAAGGAGACATTCTACTTTTTCAGGAAGTGGAATACCTCTTTTTCCGGGTCGCTTTCACGAAAAAGTAGAATGTCCCCTTTTTCCTCCCGTCAGGCGTCCCAGCGGCGGCGCCAAGCCCAGCGCGGCCAGGACCAAACCGGACACGTGGTCGGTCAAGGACTCGATCGTATGGTGCTCGCGTTGCTCGTCGGGGCCGATGATCATTTGGATGACTGGCAGTGCGGCGCGAAAGTAGACGCACTGGCCGATGATGCTGAAACCGACTTGGTGGCGCCGGTGGGCCGGCATTTCCGGCGGAAGCACTTCGTCGAGGATGCTCATCAATTGGGCGAACTTCGTCCGGAAATACTCCTGCATCAGCTCCATGCAAAACGGCGTCGGTTCGAGAATCTCGCGCTGCAAGAGCCGCATTTTCCACGCCGGGCTTTCGACCCGAAACAACCGCTTGAACAACTCGCGGATGAACGCCGTGAGCTTCTGGTCGGGGGTTGCTCCCTCGGGCCAGTCTTCGGCAAGGCTTGGCTCGGGCCCGGCGGGGTGGGCCGCCTTGACGGCCTCGACGTAAAGGTGCTCTTTGTCGCCGAAATAGTAGTTCACACTGGCGAGGTTCACCGCCGCGCGACGGCAGATTTCGCGAACCGTCGACGCCCGAAAACCTCGCTCGGCGAAGACCTCGCCGGCGGCGTTGAGAATCCGCCCGCGTGTGTCATCTGAAGACATGGCACTTCACCCGTTGGTTCGTGTGTTTGAAACACTTGTTCTAAACAAGTATATTAAACGTGCGTTTGAAGTCAAGGGGAATCGTGGAATCCGTGCGATTTCTAGGGAAAAAGAGCGATTTCTCCGTGCGGGCTCGCGGGAAAACGGGACTATGCCATGTAAAGACCGCGAGGCAACGATCCCCTGAGAAGTGGGGGTGTTCCGTCGGCAGGGCAAGCCGAACCGCGACCGTGAGGGAGCGGCGCCAGTTTAGGGAGACTCTTGGGCCGCTCCCTTACGGTCGCGGTTCGGTTTGGGGCGAAGAGATGCCGCGTTAGACGCGGCGGATGGTTTGGGCCGGGTGCTCGGGAGCGGCGGGCTCGGGGCGTCGGTGGGGTCCGCGCGGGCCGGCGTGGCCGATGTCCATTTCTTCGCCGAAGTAGCGGCGGCGGGCTTCGGGGTGACTGAGCACCACGTCGGGTGGGCCGTGAACGAGCACCTTGCCCGCGTCGATCACGTAGCTGCGATCGGTGATTTGCAGGGTCTCGCGGACCTGGTGATCGGTGATCAGGATTGAGATGCCTTCGTCGCGCAGGCGGCGGATGATCTTTTGGATGCTGGCGATGGTGACCGGGTCGATGCCCGTGAACGGCTCGTCCAAAAGCATGATCTGGGGATCGGAGACCAGTGCCCGGGCGATCTCGAGCCGTCGGCGTTCACCGCCCGAGAGCGACAAGGCAATGTTCTTGCGGAGCCGGCTGATGTTGAACTGTTCGAGCAATTCGTTGCATCGAGCGCGTCGGGCTTTGCGGTCGAGCCCGCCGATCATTTCCATGACGCCCAGCAGGTTTTTTTCGACCGAGAGTTTGCGGAAGACGCTGGATTCCTGGGCGAGGTAGCCCATGTGGCCCTCGGCGGCGCGGCGGTACATGGGCCAGTTGGTGACGTCCTGGCCACCGAGGATGACGCGGCCCGCGGCCGGTTCGATCATGCCGCAGGTCATGCGAAAGCAGGTGGTTTTGCCGGCGCCGTTGGGTCCGAGCAGTCCGACGATTTCGCCGCGGCCGACCTGGAAATCGACGCCGTCGACGACCCGGCGGCCGCCGTAGATCTTGACCAGTCCTTCGACTTCGAGCATGGGGGACATGGGGATTAGGGATTGGGGATTAGAAAAGAGTGAAGAGTGAAGAGTGAAGAGTGAAAGGGAAAGGAGGGGACCGCGGGCTTCCGCCTGCGGCTAATATCTATTTGTTTCCACCCCCACGCACTCTTCACTTTTCACTCTTTGTTTATCTCACGAACTCCATGCGTTTGAAGTTGGGGAAGAAGGGGAAGGGGATTTCGACGCCGAAGATGGATATCTTGTCCCAGGAGTGCGGCCAGTAGATGAACAGTGCCTTGCCGATCAACAGTTCGCGGTGGACGTAGTATTCCGAGCCTTCCCACAATCGGCCGTCCTTGCTCTGCGCGCTATTGTCGCCGAGCATCAGGAACTGGTCCTTGTCGAGATGAAAATCCTGCGGCGGCATGTCTTCGTCGGAAAAGGCCTCCGGCCAAAGACTCGAATTCGAGAGGAAGTCGGCTATTGACGTGGGGGAAAAATCCCTGAAGTAATGGCGGTCTTTAAAGTCGCAAATGACGGTTTCCCTTTGGTCGATGAGGCCGTGCCTGCCCTTGCTGGTAATGTAATAGATGTCGCGGAGCACCTTCACGTGGCTGATTGTGACGTCGGCGCCGACGGTGGCGATGCCGACCGGCGCGAGATCGGACTGCTGGGGAATCGTGTTGTCCAGGGGCTCGTAGGTCGTCGGCCGGTCGAACTGGACGAGCCGGTCGTCGGCCCAGAGGCGGAGTTGGTCGTCGACGTTGGCGAAGAGGATTTCGTGGGTTCCCGGCCCGACGAGGGGGGTGGTGCCAGCGGCGTGGAACGGGTTGTCGGAGATGCTCAACTCGGCCTGGCCGGTCGATACGTCGATGCGGCATTGCATCCGCCGTCCGCCCTCGACCAGTTCGAGCACGAGCTGGCCCTGCTTGCTTCGCACGTCGGCGGTACACGAGACGGCCAGATCGCCGACCCAGTGGAGGCCCATGCCTCGGGTGCGCGAGCCGCCGCCGCCTTGCTCGACGCCGCTGTTGTAGGCGCAGGAATCGGAAATCAACCGGGGCCGCGGCTGCTGGTCCGGCGGCAGAGCCTCCTCGCGGCCGATGGCCTGCCAGACCTGTTGGCTGGGCACGATATGGCGGTAGCGGAGCCACGACTCCGCGTCGGAGTCGCCTTTGTTGGAAAACGACTTGTGGTCGTCGGCCGCGGCCCAGCCGCCCGACGGATCGTCTGCTTGCCATCGGGCGGGCCAGCCGTAGGCCAGGAGCTTTTCGGCCATTGCGTAGTCGTTGTCATAGACCACCCGCAACATGGCCCGAAGCTTGGCTGGCGATTTGCTCGCGATCGAGAGCGACGATTCATCGTTCTTGTCCTTGTGGACGAACAGATCGCCGTGGTGGATGCGGAGGGTTTCGCTCGGCAGGCCCGCCACGCGCTTGATGAAGTTTGTCCGGGCTTCCTCGGGGTATTTGAAGACGGCGACGTCCCATCGCTGGGGGTCTTCGAAGCAATAGAGGAACTTGTTGACCAGGATGCGATCGCCGCTGAATGCCGGGGCCCGGTCGCGTGCGGTGGGCATTTCGTGGCCGCACATGGGGCAAGCGGCGCTGACGACGTCGGAGTTGGCTTGGATCGCACCGGTTTGCGAATCGACGCCGCCCGAGGCGCTGACCTGATAGTGGTAGCCGCATTCGTCGCACGTGAGGTCCTTGTGGCGGCCCATGAGCGTGGTGGCCATCGAGCCGGTGGGGATGACGAAGGCCTCGGCCTCGAACGTGCGAAACAAAAATGCCAGGACGAAGGCGATGGCCACGGCCTCGACCGACTCGCGGAAGAAGGCCTGGGTGAACCAACCCGGCTTGTGTGGATTGACGACTTTGGCCTCCGGCGCGGCCGGTTGATGGACCGGCAAGGGCCGTCTTCGGTCGCGGGCCCGTGATTTTTTGCTTGGTTTGGTCATCTATGAGTGGTCTGCTCTCTTTTTGGGCATACGGAGCATGCTAACCCGAAACGCGAGCGAGGGCCCCACGGGTGCGTCAGCGGTGATTCTCCCTCGCTGGCGCTTCGGGTTGGTATCCCAAGTGAATGTTACCGCCGCTTGGTTGAATCCCGCGAATATAACGGATTCGGGCGCGATCCGAAACTTGAAAATGGGGGCGTGGGGAAATAATTCCATTTAGGGGATCGGTACCACCAGGGGCTTGCCCACCAGCAACGCTTCCGGAACCCCGGCGCCGTCGGGCCAGGATCGGCTGTCGTCGGAAATCGGGCTGTTATCCCCCAGGACATAGTACTCTTGTGGACCCAACCGCACCGGCCGATCGAAACCCCACCGGGCCAGCATGCCGGTGGGGCGGGTGTAATAAACGTCGCGAAACACCCGGAGTTTGCTGATTTCCACGCCCAGACCGGCCGACCCGACGGCCAACGGGTGCGGTGAAGCGTGCCACGGGCAATCGCTCGGCAGCAAGAGGCGGCCCAGGGCCGGCCGGCCGTCGAGGGCAACGCGCAGTTGGCGATCGACCAGCGAAAACGTGACCTCCATGTCCTGGTTCGCTTTTTCCACGGGGACTTGCCCGCGACGAATCGGCTCGCCGTCGAAGCGAAATTCGCACTGGCCGGTCGTCGGCCGGAACCACGCTTCCAGGTGATTGCGGCCGCCGGTTGCTTGGACGACGAGCCAACCGTCGCCGGAGGTGACCACTGCACGAAAACGCAGCAAGAGATCGGCAACCGGGCGGATTTCGTCGCTTCTTTGGGTACGCCATTGGTTGTAGGAAAGTTCATCGGTCACCGGGCCGGCGACGGGCGAGCCGCCGACCCAACGCCGGGGATGAAACACGAGCCAATCGACCGAATCGGGCCGAAAAAGGGGACAGGCACCGTCGCCGGAGGCCGTGTTGGCGGGGCCATGTTTATTGAGGGCGACGGAGCCAGTCCCCTTTTGTGACTCGGGATACACGAAACCGTCGTGCATAGCTATCCAGCGCGACTCGGCCGAATGTGGGCGCCACGAGGGTTTGGCGGCGCCGTGTTTCGTCGTTTTGACCGAGGCGTCATCGACCAGAACGGCCATTGTAAATTGGGTATCCAGCGATTTGCGGGCGATTTGCCCGTCGATGTAGACATCGCCGTGGCGGATCTGGACCGATTCGCCGGGCAGGCCCACCACGCGTTTGACGGTGAGTCGGCTTGGCCGGCCGGGATCGCGAAACGCGACGATTTCCCAGCGGCGGGGATTGCGCCAGCAAAACGCCGAACGTAGCAAGAGGACGCGGTCTCCTCGACACACGTCCAGCGGCAGCTCGTTGCGGGTCACGTTGCCGCAGCGAGGACAGACGCGCCATTGGCCGGGCGCGGGCACGTCGGCGTCGCAGGCGAACGGTTGCTCACAGTCGGGACAGACAAACCAGCAATGAGGTCCCACGAGCGCTTCGGCCATCGATCCGCTGGGAATACCCAAGGGGACGACGAGGCCCTCGACCAGCCACGTCCGGCAGACCAGCCACGCGACGAGCAGCAGCACGGTTGACTCGACGGCCTTTCGCCACGGGCTGGCGCGGCGGGCAGCCCGCCGGCGTGGCCCAGGGCGCCGCGAAGGAAAAAGGGGACAGGCACCGTCGCCGCGGGCCGTGTTTGGGGTGCATGGGTTTATCGAGGCGACGGAGCCAGTCCCCTTTTTTGGCGGAACGTTTTCATGGGTCGAAGGCATGGGTTTCAAATCCTGAAACAACCGGGCTCGCGCGAAACGCGATCGCAACAAGCAGTATAGTGTGATCGGAGGAAAAAGGGGACAGGCACTGTCGCCTCGGGCCATGTTTGGGGTGCATGGGTTTATCGAGGCGACGGAGGTGAGTCCCCTTTTCGCGCCCGCGTGCCGTCGGTAGGGCTTGCGTAAGGTGTAGGGCTACCCTCCGCACAATCGGCCGACTCGCGGCCAGTCGTTTCGCACGGTGCGACCCGCGCATCGCTTGCGTCGTTCCATCATGACCTGCTCGGTGCAAAAGGACCTGGGGTGCTTCGACCGCTCGGGTCGTGCGGGTTATCGGAGCGAAAAGCGGCGCCATTTCTTTGACGTTGGCGAGAAAGTGAACTATACTGAAAAGCGGCCGGTGATCGAGCCTTTTTCTCCTGGCCGTGCTGGCCCCCGAGTCTTCCCACCGACCACCATGCGTGATGGCGTAGCGCGGCGCGTGACCCGAGCGTCGTCGAAGGGTTCGCCGCCCCGGCCTCACCTTGCAGGATGCACCTCCTTCTGATGGATGAACCCATGCAGCGCGATGCTCATTTTGTTTGTCGGCCGAGCCGGTTTTTCGCGGGCGTGCTCGCGGTCTTTGTGCTGGTGGGGTGTTTTTGGCTGGGTCAGGCGTCGGCCGTCGAGCCGCCGCGGACGACTACCCAGCAGATCGACGGGTTGCTTCGGCAGGGCCGGCAGTTCGAGGTCGAGGCCCGCTGGGATGAAGCGCTCACTCACTACGAAAAAGCCATTCGCGAGTTTCCGAACGAGCCGAGCCTGAAGCGCCGTTTCGATTTCACGCGGATGCATTTCGACGTCCGGCGCCGCTCGAGCGACGCGAGTTTCCGCTCGTCGCTTACGCAGCTTTCGTTGGATCGGGCAATTAGCCTCTACGAAGAAGTGCTCGTGCGGATTCAAACACACTATGTCGAAGCGCCCCATTGGAAAGAGCTGGTCGAGCAGGGCATGAACAACTTCGACGTGGCGCTGACGGAGCCGGCCTACGTCGGGCGCCACCTGCCGGGTCGCACCACCGGGCAAATCAATGCCTTCCGGCAAGACCTGCGCCGCGAGTTGGGCCAGCGGCTCATCCAGGACCGCGACGACGCCTGCGAGGCCGTCGGCTGGGCGGCCCGCGCGGCGGAGCAGTCGTTGGGAATCTCGCCGGTCGCCGTTGTGTTCGAGTTCACGTGCGGGGCCGCCAACTGTCTCGACACGTATTCGGCCTATCTGACGCCCGACCAGCTTGATGAAATCTATTCGCAGATCGAGGGCAATTTCGTCGGGCTGGGGATTGAACTGAAACCCCAAGGCAAACGGCTGACCATCGTCCGCGTCATTCCGCATAGCCCCGCCGAATTGGCCGGAATCCGCACAAACGACCAGATTCTTGCCATCGACGGAAAGAACATCCAGGACATGCCGTTGGACAAGGCGGCCAACCTGCTGCAAGGCGCCGAGGGAAGCCGCGTCGAGCTCGTGCTGGCCGCGCCGGGCCAACCGTCGCGGACCATCCGCGCCGAGCGCCGCCGGGTCGACGTGCCCAGCATCGACGAGGTCAAAATCATCGACGCCCGGCAAGGCATCGGATACCTGCGGCTGAGTTGTTTCCAGAAGAGCACCTCGCACGATCTCGACGACGCCCTGTGGCAGCTCCATCGCCAGGGGATGCGTGGAGGGCTGATTGTCGATTTGCGGGGCAATCCGGGCGGCCTTCTGATCGCCTCGGTCGAAGCCGTCGACAAGTTCGTCGAGGCCGGCACCATCGTCTCGACCCGAGGACGCGACGTCCGCGAGGGATTCACCTACTCGGCGCACGCGGCGGGGACGTGGCGGGTTCCGCTGATCGTGCTTATCGATCACGATAGCGCCAGCGCGGCCGAGATTTTCGCGGGGGCTATCCGCGACCATCGTCGGGGGACCGTCATTGGGCAGCGGAGCTACGGCAAGGGTTCGGTCCAGGGCATCTTTCCGCTGCATTCCCACTCGTCGGGCATCCGGCTGACGACCGCCAAGTTCTATTCACCCAACGGCCATCCGTTCAACCTGGTCGGCGTCAAGCCCGATCGGGAGATCCCGGAAATCCACGCGGTAGCCAAGCCGGTCGATTCTTCGCTCGGGGTTAAGCCGCAGGACGAGACGCTGGCCGCCGCGTTGCAGTTCGCCCAGACGTTGCTCTCCCGGCCGACGTCGCTCGGGCAGACGAGCGTGCAGCGGTAGGCACCGGTCGCTCGTGGCTACCGTGGGCATCATGGCTCCGGCTGCTCCGGCGATGGCGATTCCCCCATTGCAGTCGGTTCCTGCCCGGAGACCTCGAGTGTCTCGGTCGCGCCGGCCGCCGGCTGGGTGTCGACGCGGAATTCGCCGTCGCCCGAGGGGCCCGTCTTGTGGAATTTCCGTTCGTGGTCATCGGCGCGGCGGCGGAAATAGCGGCGGACGCCGAGGTTTAGCATGAAACAGGCAACCAGCCCGACGACCGAAAAATGGTAGACGATCCGCGCCACGCAACCGGTGGCCACGATAGCGATCACGGGGGCCAGGAACCAGCACGTGATGACCCACACCGCCCGGCCGAGTTTCAGATCGGCGTCGCCCCGGGCGAACACGCGGTCGGACATCCCGGTCCCCAGCACGGCGGCGAAGGCCACATACGTCGTCGAAACCGGCAGCCCGCGCCCCGAGGCAAACGCGATCACGCTCGCGCTGACGCCCGTGATGACCGAGGCCCGAAGCGTGTCGTAGTGGATTTTCTTACCCATCTCGCTCAGCGCGGCGTCGGGGGCCAGGGGTGGCTCGGGTCGCCGCAGACGAAGAAACCCTCGGGCCAGGGAGCGGCACCACCCCGGCGCGTAAAGCGCGACCTGATCGAACTGACTGCCCGTGTTCACCTCGGCGCGGGTGACACGCTGGGCATAGGTTGTGAACATACCGGCGGCTATCAACGCGCCGCAACCGAACAGGGCCCAGAAGGGATACGGAATTTTCGTGGCCAGCGCGGCCAGGTCCGTGGGTGCGCCGCCGTGCCGCCACAACGTGAAGCTGGCCAACCCCGGCGAGGCGGCATTGGCCAGATCGTTCTGTCCGAAGGCGAACGCCATGCAGATCATCCCGAGCACCGCAGTCACCGAAAACAAGTATTTATATCCACGCCGGTGCGTGAACACGAGAATGAGGTGGACCAACAGGGTGAAGCCTCCCCACAACGCGATGAGCACGAGCCATTCGCCGTAGGCTTCGAAAACTCCTTTCTTCAGTTCGTGAACGATCGCCACGCCTTTGAGTCCCTTGAAGACCATGAACCAGGTGAGCCATGTCAAAATGGCGCCTGAAATCCAGGGGCCGTGCAGCAACACGGTGTCGTGATCCTGGGCCTTGTCGCGTATTGCTCCACGAAATACGCGC
>Ga0307430_1002502_pt1 | contig 12153 bp, 15 predicted proteins | sample SalMarWE160130MG_FD_202159 | JGI IMG/M metagenome (GOLD analysis project Ga0307430, IMG submission 202159) | Salt marsh sediment microbial communities from the Plum Island Ecosystem LTER, Massachusetts, United States - WE1603-130 | ecosystem: Environmental > Aquatic > Marine > Intertidal zone >... | reverse complement strand
AACTGATTTAATAGGCCAAAGCATTTAATCAGGCTATAAAAGGCTTGCAGGAAGCAATAAAAAGGTAGTGAGCATAGGGGGTAGGAGATTGACCCCCCTTAAAACGCAAAATTTTAGCATTTATTTTTAGCTTATTAACGAAAAGAAGGCAAAAGGCTATATTTCTTATAGCTTTAAGGTATTTTAAGGATTTAAGGCTAATAAGGGGGGCGGTATAAAGTAACCTATGAGGATAGGGAAGCGGTAATTTGAATAGCCAGGCTCGTTTTTTCGGGCTATATTTGCAGGGTTGCCAGGTAACTTTTAGCTAAACAAGAATTGAAACAAAATATCTTTTGACTCATGGGGAAGCGATAAAAACGTTGCCAGGTAACTTTTAGCGAAACAAGAATTGAAACGAATCTTTCTCTCATGGTAGAAAGATTCGCAGTTATGTTGCCAGGTAACTTTTAGCGAAAGAAGGTTTGAAACACAAAATCGCACCCTACGACTTTGTCAGATATAGGAGGTTGTTGGGTAATTTTAGCTAAACAAGAATTGAAACGAATCTATTAATTAAAAGGGGGTAAATTAATTAAAGGTAAGGTTTGATAATTGAATAAAAGAGGGCAAGGGCAAGCCTTCCGGTTAAAATTTATAACCTGTATGGAAAAACAATTTTAGCCTTCTGGCCTGTCCCCGCTCTCCAATTTTAGCATATTTTAATTAAATTTGTTAGAAAAGGAGATAAAAAAATGATAATTACTTTATTTATTTGGTTAGTAGTAGGTATATTTTGGGTAAGCTGGAAAATATTTCAGGAGAACCGGCAAGGCAAAAGCAAAATTGATTTGGTAAGAGTGATAATTTTCGGAACGTTTTTTGGAGCATTATTCACTCTATTTTTATTAGTGGTTATTAACAAGGATATTTTTCAGGATATAGAATTTAACGGAATCTTAAAATTTGCTCTTAGTATGTTTGTATTGTATATAGCCTATACAATCTATAAGGCCATCGAGGACAGAAAAAAACTAAGAGAAGCTAAAAGAAAAAGAGAATTTATATACAAAATGCAGGGATTCGATAAGCGACAGGAGCAAATAAAACAAAGGGGAAAGGAAGTAAAAGAGGTATGCAAAAAAAATCTTTGGAACGTTTAGATCAAATACTAAAAATATTAAATAGTTATGACTTCGCTTTAACACTTCGACAAATTTATTATCAGTTAATAACACGACAGATCATACCGCAACCCGTAGACGGAGACGAAGCTAAGAGGGTTTATAAAAGATTAAGCAATTTATGTGTAAATGGTAGAGATGAGGGGATATTACCAGAGGAAGCCTTTATTGATAATTTAAGGATATTAGATAAACCTGGCGCCTGGGTTGATCTTAATAGTTTTAAGGAAACAGTCAGGAGATCTTACAATAAAGACAAATGGCAAAACCAACCTAAATATTTAGAGATATGGACAGAAAAAGACACTTTGAGAAGTGTATTAACTAAAATTACATATCCTTATGATGTTGGCTTACTGGTAGTCAGGGGGCAGGATAGCAGGACAGAAATATATCGAGCCTCACAAAGATACAAAGCTAAAGCTGATAAGGAATGCTATTTATATTATTGTGGGGACTTCGACCCTTCCGGGCTATCTATTTATAATTCTATCAAAAATAGACTTAATGTTTTTGGTGTATCTATTAATTATAAAAGACTTGCCTTGACTCCCGAACAGATAAAAGCATATAGCTTACCTTCCGAATCCGGCAAAAAAAACGACCCTAATTATAATAAATTCGTTGCTTTATATGGTGATGATAAAGTAGTAGAACTTGACTCACTCCCTCCGGATATACTCCGGGATATTGTTAAAGAAGCTATAACAAAAAATATAGATTATGAACTTTTGGGACTAGTGCAAGAAAGGGAAGTAGAAGAACAGACTAAATTAAATAAATTTATAGATAAGGGAATTTAAGATATGGCCAGAATGAATAATATAAAAATAAAGACCTTAGAAAAGACTAAAAGTTATTATTTGTGGGAACTCAAACGGGGCGACAGCCTAACAGAAAATGAAAAATCTAAATATCAAGTTGCTTTAGCTTTGATTAGAAATATCATAAAGGAAAAGAGGAAGGCCGGAGAGGCGGTGATCTAATATATGCCTTATAAAAATAAAGAAAAGAAAAAGACTTATCAAAAAGAATATTATAAAAATAATAAAGAAAAAATAAATGAAAATTATAAAAATAATTCTGAAAAATTTAAAAACTATGCTAAGCAACATCGTAAAGATAATCCCGAAAAAGTAAAAGAACGAATTAAACAATGGCGTGAAAATAATCCTGAATATATAAGAGAATATAATAAACAATGGCGTAAGAATAATCGTGAAAGGATAAAAGAATATAGAAAACAATGGAAAAAAGAAAATCCTGAATATTATAAACAATACGATAACCATAGACGTAAAACTGATTTAAAATGTAATCTTAATCATAGAATGTCAACGGCAATACAAATTTCTTTAAAAGGTAATAAGGTAGGCAGGCATTGGGAAGGTTTAGTTGATTATACAGTAATAGATTTAAAAAGAAGACTAAAAGAAACCATGCCGAGGGGTTATAACTGGCAGGATTTTATACAAGGGGAATTACATATTGATCATATTATACCGATAGACGCTTTTAATTTTACCAGGCCAGAGCATACCGACTTTAAAAGGTGCTGGGCTTTAAGTAATTTAAGGCTTCTACCGGCTCAGGAAAATCTTATTAAAAGTAATAATTTAATCAGGCCATTCCAACCGGCTTTGGCTATATGAAAGGAGATGATTAAGTATGCCCTATGTTAAAAAAACGCAATACTTGGGCAAGAGTCCGGAAGCTCGACAGGCTCAGCTCGAAAATTTAGTGCAAAATCGAATGAAGCGGGCTAAGGAACCGGCAATAAAAGCTCGTAGGATAAATGACCCGTTATATAAAACAGATATTATTAAATTTGCTGAAGAACAATTTTATATACCGGAAACCAAAAAACCAATTGTATTACAGGAATGGCAAAAAGCCGAGATTCTTCAACCGTTATTATATGGAGACCGGGAATATACAATGGCTTTATTAGGAGAGACTAAAAAGAGCGGTAAATCTACACTTGCGGCCATTATTGCCAAATGGTATTTGTTTTGTGGTGATGATAATTCAGAAGTTTATCTAACGGCCAGGGATAAAGACCAGGCAAGTTGGATTGTATTCTCAAAGCTGGTTAAATCAATTGAACTCAATAAGTATGCACTAATTCAAAGCAAAATTACTAAGGATTCAATTGAGATTCCTCATAAGGGAAGTATTTTAAGATGTTTACCGACTGACGTTAGTTGTGCTGGCCTGAATCCTAATTTAGTGGTATTTGATGAGTTATGGAGTTATGAATACGAATCAATGCAACGCTTTTTTGAGGAGATGACCACGGTCCCGACCCGAAAGAATCCCCTGACTTTAATTGTTACTTATGCCGGTTATGACGATGAGAGCCTGCTATATCAGTTATACAAGAAGGGAATGGAGTTAGAGAAAAATCCCGACCCTACATTTTTCTTCTACTGGGAAGGTGAGAATGAGATCCCCATTAACCGAATGCCCTGGCAAACGGAGAAATACTTAAAGCAGCAAGAGGGCAGGCTGAGAAAAAATACTTATCTAAGGCTACACGAAAACAAATGGGTTAGTAACGTTACTCAATTTATTGGTATAGATAAATTCGATCAGTGCGTTAATGAAGAATTAACTCCACTATTACCTAATAAGGATATTAAGGTTTGGGTTGGAGTTGACGCTTCAGTAAAAGGGGATAGTACCGCAGTTGTGGCAGTTACCCGTTTAGGTAATAAAGTGAGGTTGGCTAATTATCGGAAATGGCAGCCTACAAAGGAAAATCCTATCGATTTAGAGGAAACAGTTGAACGATATCTCTTAGATCTCTACCGGGCTTTTGATCTTCAATTAGTATTATATGATCCCTATCAGTTACATCGATCCGCTGTAACTCTCAAGAAGAAGGGGCTTTTTATGAAGGAATTACCGCAAACGGTTGGCAATACTATTGATTTTAGTCAAAATTTCTATGACTTAATACAATTCGGGAATATAGAATTTTACCCTTCACAGGAATTGAGAAGGCACGTCAAAAGTTGTAAGGCAAAGGAAATGGATCGAGGTTATCGTATTATTAAGGAAAAACACTCTGAAAAGATAGATATAGCAATAGCTGGGGCAATGGCTTGCTTAGGTGCGGTCCGGAGCTTTAATCAAGAAGAAGATAACGAACCGGGGCAAATAATTCATAATGACGGTTTAGGGTGCATTTGGGTTGAGGAGCCTCCGGGGAAAGAAAAACCGTTTAATTTCTTACATTTGGTAACACCCGAAGAAGAAAAAAAAGAAAAGGATTTTAGCTGGTAAAGATATAATGTTGACATTAATAAATAAAAAATATATAATTACTTGCAAAGCTTTAAACTCTGCGATATAATTAAATATAATAAAAATAAAGAGGTGATTTTTAATATGAATAATAATGAATTTTTAACAGTTAAAGATATGTCTGAAATCTTTGGAATTAGCGTGCAGGCGGTCTATGATTGGATCAACGATAAACGTCTAAAAATTTATCAAGTATCGAGTAGGAAAAGAATTCGACCAGAAGATTTACTACAATATTTAAAAGATCGGGGTAATTCTGATTATTCTATGAAAGAATTTAAGCATGATATTGAGTTTTATCTCATGGAAAAGGCTATGGAAGAAACAAAGACTCCAGAGGAAGTAATGGCTTTACAGGAGAAAGATCCTAAAATGTTTGGTGATGTGATGATGAATAGTAAATCACATTTACCGGGGAGCATTGTTGGTGCTAAAATGTCAGAAGAAGCGGCTAAACAGTTTGCTGAAATTAAAAAACATGAAGAAGAAAGATTGCTGAAATTAAAAACTATGAAGAAGGAAGACTAATAATGGGGAATGAAAATCAAAATAAAGAAAAAATAGAACTCTCAGATCAGGAATTTTTAGAGGCTGTTAAAACCGCAGGCCTGGAGAAAAATTTTAAATCCTATCTACAAAAAGAAGGCGACCGCAGACTGACAGAGGGCTTAAAGACTTATCAGAAGAATTTAGAAAAGAAAGATTCTTCTGATTCTGAAAAGATTATTAATTTAGAAAATGAACTAAAAGAATTAAAAAATACCAACCTTAAAACCAGTTTAGATAATTCGATTAAGGATAGTCTCAAAGAGGCTGGACTTTCCGAAGGATTCTCAAAATATATTAAGGTTGATAAAGAAGAGGATATTGAGGCAGCCGTAAAAGATTTGAACGATAATATTTTGGGGCTGAAACAAAAATCCATCGATGAGAAACTTAAAGAGGGTGAACCCCCTCAAAAAGGCGATGTTACTTTCGCTGGCTCCGGAATGGAAACTGCAGTAAAGGAATTCGCAAAAAAAATTAGTCCTAAAGAAGAATAAAAAGAGGTGAAACATAATGGAGTTTTCCATTTTAAAAAGTATTTTAAAGCCTAAAGTATTAGCTGGATTTGTAGAGGAGTGGCAGCCAGGTAAAAGCCCGATAGAAAAATATTTACCATACAAAACCGTTCCGGCGTTAACTTATGAAATCGTTCTGGGGGCTTCTTCCCGGCCTATGGCTGATGTAACTGCGTATGATGTAAGCTATCCCAGGAAGGGAAGACCGGCACTATCAAAAATTTCCGGAGAAATCCCCGCTATTAGAATTCAAAAGCAAATGACAGAAACGGATTTAAACAGTTTTTTACAATTTTCGGCAATGAAAGATCCAGATACTGCAGCGGTCCTCGAATTAATTTTCGGTGATATAACATACTGTTACGAGGCAGTCAGAAATAGATTATCCTGGTTAGGTTTTCAGGCTCTATCAAAAGGAGTAATTTCTCTTAACGCTGCGAATAATGCCGGGATCATAAGCGAATCAGATATCGATTTTCAAATTAGCAATAAATCAGGTGCAAGCGTTATCTGGAGTGCTGCTGTAGATACCACTAAACCGATAACAGATATCGAGGCCGTTTGTGCCGCAGCCAGATTAAAAGGTGTGATTATTAAAAAAATCCTGATGTCTCCGACAAGTTTTTCCTATCTGAGAAAATCAGAAGAAACGATCAATTTTGTATTCGGGGCAGCCGGCTCGGCAGTTACTAAATACCCAAATTTAGCAGCCATAAACGAAAATTTAAAAGCTGACGGTTTACCGGTAATCGACATAATCGATGTATATTTGCAATTCGAGAATAAAGAACATACTATAACTAACTTACAGGCCTGGAATGATTCGACAGTTGCTTTCCTTCCTCAAGATGAGGTTGGCTGGGTTCTGAACTCAAAAAGTGCCGAAGAAGCATTTCCCCCAACCCAGGCAATACAGCAGAAAAAGGATATAGTATTGATCTCGAAATGGAGTGATATAGCACCGATTAGGGAATATACATCCGGGGCTTGTAATGGTTTTCCGGCGGTTAAACTGGCAAATCAAGTATTTTTAATGAATAGTCTAAACGCTTCTACCTGGGCATAGTAGATAGATACTAAAATATTCTCGAACAATCAAGAGCTTCAGATTGTTAGAGGATTCTCCTGAGGGTAACTTCAGGAACTATATTCGGTTGGCGGGAGTGGTTATTAATCGTAGAGCTTAGCCACTCCCACGTATAAAAATATCCCTGTGTTTTCTGGTTTACGTGGGGATTTAAAAGGGGTTCTAAATTCCCCCTTATTTAATTCATTGATAATGATATATTCCATCATTATCACCTTAGGGGGGCTGTAAAAGGCCTCCCTCAAAGAATATTTGTAAACTCATTTTTTGGCTAAAGGGGAGTTGAAAAATACTCCCCTGCAATTATTAAAATTATTATTTATCAAAAAAAAATAAGGGCAGAAACCGGATAGGTTAAAACCCTCATTTTTTAGAAAATTATTTACTGCCGAGAACTAGGCTAAATATATAATATCATAATCTAAAAAATATATCAAGTAAAGAGAGATGATCAGGTTGAAAGAAATCGCTGTTTTAGACGTTACCGATAACAAGAGATTAGTTTTATCTATCGGGGAATACCGGGACCAGGAAAGAATCGATTTAAGGCAATACGTTAAGGTTGAAAACGAATATATCCCCACCCGGAAAGGTATAAACTTTTCAGGTGAGTGGTTAGATAAATTTATAGAAATGATAGATAAACTAAAAAATGCTTAGGGGTTGATTTTAAATAATGGATCAGGATAGAAAAAAAATAAAAAGAGAGAAAAAGAGAATTAATTTTATTCGGGAAGCAAAGAACCGAAGAAGCGGGGAAAATTATAATTATGATATAAGATTCCCGATAATAGGAGATAAATTTATAACTTCAAAGACAAAAAAATAAACTATGGCCAGTAAAATGGCCTTTTACCTGGCTGGGATAGTCAATTGGTTTGACCATCCTTTCCTCTTGATTATTCTGGCCGGGGTTTAAAGAAAGGATGGTATTTAGTTATGCCGGAAATGAACGAAAGAGAAACAGACAAAGACATGGAACTGAATTATAAGGCCTACGAAGAAAAAGGGAATATCGTCAAAAATATTGTAGAAACCTTAAAAAAATGGAAGGATTTATCTCCAGAAGAAAGGATAATATTTATAGAACAGACTCCCTATAAAATATCCGCATTAGATAAAATTATTCAAAGAGCAGTTATTGAAGAATTAATTACATCGGGGATATTTAAGAAAAGGGAATTGCAGAAAAAGGTTGATCTTCTAAATACTCTATTTGAAAGGGAAAAGCCCAAAGAAGAGAAAAAGCAGAAAAAGACCGGAACTAAGACCCTGATCCCCGGACTGATTCATTTAGTAAAAGAAGATGAAAAAGCTTTTTATCTCTTACAAAATGAAGGAAATTTTTATATAGAAGAGACCTTTACCGGAGAAAATGGAATAATTTATAAACCCAAATATGATTTACCTATTTATTACTGCGGAACTGATATTTTGGAAGAATCAAGGGAAGTAAATTATTCTTTTTTATTAGAGAATATTATTAAATTTATTAAGAAATATCTTGAACTGCCAGATGATAAGGGTTACCTCATTATGGCTCTTTGGGTATTTCATACTTATATTATAGATAAATTTGATACCACTCCGATTTTATATTTTAAAGGAGTAAAAGAGACCGGCAAAACCAGAGCCGGGGAAGTTTTAGGAGAACTGGCCTATAAGTGCGAACGGCTCACCTCTCCCACGGAAGCGACCCTCTTTAGATCCGCTGAGTATTTCCAGACCGCTTTAATTGTAGATGAGATTCAATTGTGGGGCAACGAGGGAAATCAAGCAGTGGGGAGATTAATTAAATCAAGATATAAAAGAGGTATGACAGTAAGTAGAATAAATCTTAATAAATCAGGAGAGGATCAAGTAGAATATTTTGATGTCTTTGGTCCCCTGGCTATCTCCACGACTGAAACCGTCCCGGATATAATTGAGAGCCGTTGCATAATTTTTTTAATGCAGAAAAATAAAGAGGCCAAAGTAGAAACCTTTATTGATAAAGAATTGGCCAGAACAATAAGAAATCAATTGACCGTATTTAGGGCTAATTTTATAGATCAGAAATTAAAAGAGGTTAAACCTATTTCGAGAAGAAGATTAAACGAGATTTTGAATCCTTTATATCAGACTTTAATGGAGATAGATCCGAACATGGAGAACGAGTTTAAACTAACCGTTAAGAGTCTTGAACAGTCTAAAGATACCGAAGAGGAATTTACCGTAGAGGCTGAGATTGTGGAGGCGGTTGTGGAATATTATAGCGAAACTAAGGAAATGGCCTTCTTAACTTCTGAGATTGTTAGACGATTAAATAAGGATAGAAGTGAAAGAGATGAATTTTCTTCCAGATTTATAGGAAGGGTATTAGTTAATCTAGGCTTCAAGAAGAAAAGGTTAAACAATAATAAGAGAGGTTTTAACTTTGAACTGGAATTTTTAGAAAAACTTATTACTCAATATAAGATTAAAAATATCGAGCCAGAAAAGAATCTTTTTGAGAGTTAATTTATGCCATCAATGTCATCATGTCATCAATGTCATCAATTTAGGAAGGCGTGCTATGTCATCAATGTCATTAAATATATATATGGAAAATTTAATAAATTATTATATATTATAAGGGTTTGCTGTCATAACGGCTAAAAAGAGGTTTTCAAAAAATAACTTACTGATGTCCAAAACTGATGGCTATGATGACATGATGACATAAAAAGGAATATATGAGAGGAGAAAATATGATAATTAATAAAGAAAGCGAAAAGCATATCCGGAACTTGGCCAGATGTATCAATAGGGTTAATAAACCATTTGAAAAACTTCCTGCGGCTGTTAATCTCTTTGAACTACATAAGATCAAAGATATACCTCAGGCGGAACAGGATAGTATTAATTTTGATATAGCGAAAGAGGTTTGTCAATTATTAGATGAGTTAGAGATAGATTATAAAGACTATCCTTTCGATAGATATAACAATTGGGAAACAGTAACTCTATATCAATTTAACTTAGAAAAAGCAAAATTGGAAAAAGAAATCAAAAAGGGGTGATTTAAATAGTGGTGCCGGAACATTTGGAATTTTTAGATACATTCGATAAATTTTACCAGGTAATGGTCAATAGTATTAAAGAGAATAAGATAAACGAGAGGGATTTTTACGCTTTAATTAGGGCGAAATGCAAAATAATGGAAAGATTAAGAAGAGAAGAAATCATAATAAAAGTTGAATTGGTTAAATAGTAGAAATAAAAGACTTATGTTAAGTAGGAAATCTAATTAAGGGATAAAATCATGACGAAAAGCCTCTCTAAAAATCGGGAGTGCTCGGTATGGCTGTTTAATCAGGGGTTTATCTCTAACTTACTTCATATGTTATTGAATAAAGTAGATTAGTATCGGGGATATATTTATTAAGGCTATGATATATAAAGGGTTTTGAGGTATTTTAAATAATTATTTGACAAGGGTAATTGAAAACTATATAATACAATTGTAATGTTAATAGATTATATTAAAAGAGAGGTATTAAAAATGAAGACAGTTGATCCCATTAGAAACCCTATTAAGATTTTAGCTATTAAGAAGAACCTAAAAGCAGAGCCTTTCCCCCGTAACTATTTACTCTTTGTGTTAGGCGTGAATAGTGCCTTGCGGTCAAGTGATTTAAGGAATTTAAAAGTATCAGATCTATTGAATGACAAGGGTGATATCAAGAAATATCTTTATACCGGGGTAAAAAAGACTAAAAGAGAAATAAAGATAACGATTAATGAAGCTATGAGAGAAGCAGTTAATTATTATTTAAGCAAAGCTAAGGTATTCAATCCTGACCAGTATTTATTCAGATCTAAAAGAAGAGAGAAACCCATTACTAATGTTGCCTTGTTTTACTTAATCAAGAAATGGACTCAAGATGTTGGCCTTGTAAATGAACACTACTCCGCACATAGTTTAAGAAAGACTTGGGGATATCAGGCCCGGAAGTACCACGGTGCAACCATTGAGATGATAAGTGAGAAGTTAGGCCACCGGTCTACCAATGTAACAAAAAGATATATCGGTATATCACAAGAAGAGGTTAATCAAATGGAAGAGGAAATCAATATATGAAAACCTTAAAGCTAAAAAATATAGAATTACCTGATTTCCCAGATCTAAAATTTCCACAAGTTAGATTGGAAATGATTTTATCGTTTTCTGAGTATATGAAATCTGATGATTGGAAACGAGTAAAGGCCGAAGTTAAAAAAAGGGCTAAAGGAATCTGTGCTGATTGTGGAAAATTTATTGAAAAGGGAGGAACTTGCCACCATAAATATTATGATGATTGGGGAAAAGGGAATAGCCAGGAAGTTTTGAGTTGTGTTTATCTATGCAGAAGGTGCGATATTAAAAGACATAATAACCCGGAAATGAAAAAATTGGTTCCGTTCTGGGCGAAAAGAGAGCCAAGTTTTGATTGCTTAGATGATATAGATTTTATAGAGAGAAGAAAGTTAGACAAAGAACTACAGCAAGATTATGAAATAGAAAAGATGAGAGGGAATAAAATGTATGGTCTTCTTTCAGATCTATCCTTGTTAAATTGTAGAAAACACAAAGAGGAAGAATTGCAAAGACTAATTAGAAAAAGTAAGAAAATAACTCAAGAAATATTAAAAGAAGAGTTAATCAAAGCAGATTTATAAAAAGGAAACTGATTTAATAGGCCAAAGCATTTAATCAGGCTATAAAAGGCTTGCAGGAAGCAATAAAAAGGTAGTGAGCATAGGGGGTAGGAGATTGACCCCCCTTAAAACGCAAAATAGAACGTTTTATTTTTAGCTTATTAACGAAAAGAAGGCAAAAGGCTATATTGAGGTCACCCTGTTCATGGGACGGGTGCTTCCGTTGCCAGGGAACCTTTAGCGAAAGAAGGTTTGAAACACAAAATCGCACCCTACGACTTTGTCAGATATAGGAGGTTGTTGGGTAATTTTAGCTAAACAAGAATTGAAACTGTTTTTATCGCTTCCCCATGAGTCAAAAGATATTTTGTTGCCAGGTAACTTTTAGCTAAACAAGAATTGAAACTTTCCTCCAGATGGTGGGAAAGATATTCCCTTACCACGTTGCCAGGTAACTTTTAGCTAAAGAAGGATTGAAACAGAATCTATTAAATAAAGGGGGTGGAATATTGAAGTTAGTCAGTTTTCTTTATAAACTTGCCAGGGTGGCCAACGATATTTCTAAGCTGGCTTCCGGGAAACCTAAAAAGATTTTGAGGCGTGCAAAAAATAAGATTATCGGTAAAAAACTAATAAGAAAGATTTGGTAATAAAGGGGGTTAGAAATGGAAAGATTAAAAGTAATTAGAGTAATAAACAGTTATACCGGGAAAGACGGCTGGGGCTTCGATTGTGTAGAAGCTGATAATGGAAATATATATCACGTAAGGCAAGAACCTGATAGCAAGTGGAAATCCGGAGACGATATCACAAAAGCGAAAAAGACAAAAGAATAATTTAAAGGGGACCAGGGAAGCCCTTCCGGTTTAGGTTT
>Ga0307430_1002500_pt1 | contig 12158 bp, 10 predicted proteins | sample SalMarWE160130MG_FD_202159 | JGI IMG/M metagenome (GOLD analysis project Ga0307430, IMG submission 202159) | Salt marsh sediment microbial communities from the Plum Island Ecosystem LTER, Massachusetts, United States - WE1603-130 | ecosystem: Environmental > Aquatic > Marine > Intertidal zone >... | reverse complement strand
TGGGGAAGGAAAAGATTGTATCTGGGGGAAAAGACGCAGTTGTCCGAATCTGGGATGTAAAATCTGGGGCCTTGATAAATACAATACAACTCGAAGATGACAATAATTCGCTCCACTCCATCGCTGTTTCGTCGGATGATAAATACATCGCAGTTGGATATCTTGATGGGGATGTGCCTGTAATTAGTGTTGATAGAGGAGTAGTGATTACTGAACTTAAGGGGCACCGACCCGGATTCTCAAAACCAGGAGAGCCGTCAGTACACAATAAAATTAGTGTGGCGTTTTCTTCAGACAGCCAGTTATTATCAACTGCCGGAAGTGATGGCGTTGTAAAGATGTGGAAATGCAGTAATTGGAATTTGCTGTGGGCAACCGAATTGGGTTCTAAATCCTTTGTAAATGACATTACTTTTTCAAGGAATTCTAAATATCTGGGGATTGGCCATGAAAGTGGGCCAGTCACAATACTCGATGTAGACAATGGGCAAGAATTTAAAAAACACTACGGAAAGGTGGGGTTTGGAGTTCGGTTTATAAATAACGACGCTTACCTTGTGTCTGATTTGGAAACCTGGTTATGTGTTTATAATATGACAAATGATAATAAAGTTTCCATTGAACTTACCAAGCGAGATTTTGATTCATCAATAAATAATGATATCCCTGTAGGTAGATTTTCAATCTCCACTGATGAAAGGCTTGTGTTTTTACCAGCAAAGAAGCTACTTTGTGTTGACCTTGTTAATCATAATCAAACCAGGTTACACTCAAACCACAGCGGGAGTGTTAGATGTTCTGCAATTTCCTCAAATGGAGAGTTCTTAGCAACAGGTGGTTATGACGGCGTAATTCGTATTTGGGCAATTAAGTAGCTGAGTTATTACAGTTTAGGAAATTTCCTGTCCTTTATGTTGTTGTAATGAAACATCGGAATCAAGCCGGTACAACAGTGATTCTTCTAATTTTTACTGCGATTGAGATCGAAGAGGATTTGAGGTAATTCAAGTTGACGAACCAGATCGAAAAGACAATTTCGCCAGAAGAGCATGAGCTAATTAAGAAGCTAGAAGAATTATCCTCCTTTAATTCTGTTCTGGCTCAAAAGGAACTCGATCTCGCCACACTCGAAGCCGAGCTTCAAGCATTGGACAACCGATACCTGCAAATAGTTGGTGTTAAGTTCGTAGAACTAGATCAGATAAAAGCTGAGATCGCTGAGATACTAGCAGCACAGCAGCCAGAGAGCTCAACAGCACAGGAAGAAGCGAAAGAAGCGCGGGAACGAGCCGAGCAAACATCTCGAGATGCCGGTGACGTATCTCAATCCAAAAAGGCAGATGCTTTCAAACCAACGAATGAAATCAAAGAGTTATATCGTAAACTCGCCAAGAAGATTCACCCAGACCTAGCCATTGATGAATCCGATCGAGAAATACGAACTACGACAATGGCTGAGGTAAACAAGGCTTATAGAGATGGGAATATCGAACGGTTGGAAGCAATACTTCGCGAATGGGAGACCAGCCCGGAGGCAATTGAAGGCGAAGATATAGGATCAAGACTTGTTAGAGCTATACGAATGATTGCGCGTGTAAAGGACCGCATTTTGGAAATAGAACAAGAAATTCAACGCTTGTACACAACCGATATCTATCAACTTAGGATAAAGATAGAACATGCAAATGATATCGGAAGAGACTTACTAGAAGAGATGGCCGAGCAGATTGATCAAGAAATTCTGCAATCACGAGAGTATCTAAATTCGTTAAAGAATAATACATAACGCTAATTGCTCAACTAACAGATCATAAAGAAACGCAATGACCACGGCTTGCCTTTTCACAATGATATTTATCACAAGCACGATCATGTAATATGGAAAGGCATGTGCGGATGAGGTTATTCCCCCCTACAGGTAAAACCAATGGAGATTGAAGGAAAGACCCAAGGAAAGGCTCAGCTTCACAGCGATGACGCAACCTTTTGTGGCATTGATGTGTACCCGTCTGAGATCTATGAAGCCCCCATAAACGAAGATAGAATTTTCTATACAGGCGTAATCGTTCCCCAACCTGAATATTTTGAAGGGTATGCTCAGTGGAAAGAAACTGATAATCTTGAACACCGAATAGAGATCCTTCAATCGATCCATAGTCTCGTAGGTAAAGAAGGAACACGGGCGGTCCTCTGTTTCACAATCCACACGACAAAGGCTAATGGTTGGCTACTCGGCAAGCATTTATTAAATTACTTCACAGAAAAGAACCTAGAAACTCAGACACATTTTTCAAGGAAGGGTAGATACTACAAAATACAAGACAAGGCTTTTAATGAAACCCACGCCATCACATTGTTTACGTATGCATGCGCGATCGCTGCGATGTTCCAACACATCGCCAGGGAAGTATCTAAGAGGGACTCTCTGGCAACCCTTCAAAAACCTGTTCTGCAATTCTTGATAGATAATGTTTCAGGAGATCCAGCCCCAGGTAAAGGAATCCAATGGTATCTAGACCTGATGCTTTTCATCATAGAGAACAGCGAACTTTCTGTTATTACACGGAAAACACTAAAGGAATCGTGTTATAAACGTTTTGGAATTTCTGTTCCAGTATCGAACATAATCGAAGGAGGTGAGGAAATCGTCGGCCATAAAAGAATCCCCCTGATGATCGCTGCAGATTGGTTCACCAAGGTTTGTAGTCGATACCACGAACTCGATCTGGAGAAGGATGAACTAGCAGAAGATGACCAATTGATCGCAGAAATCATGAAGACGCTTGAGAAAAGAAAGTGTTTGATACGTCAAACTCTGCCTCGGGTTTCTCCCGAGGAGAAGTGGAATGAAGAGGGAAGCTAACCATCGGAAAGCAGTGTAATGGGAAAAAATATTTCCACACAATAATCCAACCCGGCCTCACCTCTGCCCAATATTCTTTGGGCTACACCTTTTCACAATGATATTAATCATAACCATCTTGAAATTTCGCGGATCATCGACATTGCTATTACTGATTAATTAACCCGGATGAGGTTTTTCCCCCCTACAGGCTTTTCTGCAGCGTTAAAGTGTTGAAGCTTATATTAATTTTCCAGATACTGTTTAGCCAGTAAAGTAGCTAAGAAGCTAACATCATTATTGAAATCCCCTTGGATAGTCTTCAATTCAACTAGGAAAGAATACCGGGCGGATGTGTTTTCTAATGCTGGAAAATTATTCTCTGATAAGTTTGAATGAACTAATTCCAGCCTTCGCCTAATATTCTCCATTTTAGTTAGCTCATCATTTATCATTTATTGTTCAGAACCTTCCTTAGTCGATCAGGATTCCAGGTGAAATTCGCCAAAGTGTAAGGGGGAAAATGTAGTAGGGAAAAACCTCATCCGGAAAAGGTTTTTCCCTACTAAAAGCTGTGATAATCACCGGCTTGCTACTTTCCTACACCATATAAGGCCTCACTCGCCTTGCGTTTCTCTTCGCTTTCAGGTATTTGAAAAATGATCGGGCGGCTGCTCCGAATGGCTTTCCCGAATCCCACGGCCTGAAGAAATGCAAGATTGGGAATTGCACGCACATGATCAGAACTGAACACATTAGACAAGTAATTCAATCCTGTTTCATCATGCATCGCAAAAGTGATGACCGTATTGCACTGAGAGAGTAATGTCTTGCTAACTAGTGCCGTACGCTGGGAAATCAGAAGAATTCCAACTCCGTACTTCCTACCTTGCAAAGCTATCTGACCCATTCTCCCAACGACGGCACCAGTCTCAACCCGATCCCGCGTATACAGATTGACCTCGGGAATCACAGTGTGTGCTTCCTCCAAAATCAATAGTATTTGGCGCTTTCTCTTATTACGCCGTGCCCATCGAAAGATGCTAGACAGATAGAGTTCAGTTGCCCTCAGTGTTGCCTTCGTGTTGGCGATCTCATCAAGTTCGAATATGCCAATAGCTGCGCCTGCAGGCTCTAGGAATCCAGTTATTTGGTCTTGAACTTCGGGTGCAATCTCCCCTATGAACTCCCTCAGCGCCTGTTTTTCATCTCCAGCGGCATACTGTCCTTCCTCAACGTCGAAAAGTCGCTCTTGTAGTTCAGATGCGCGCGCGGGCTCGAGGCCAAGATCTTGCGGTTTGAGATCTGACAATCTCGGCTTATATTCCCCTGTGAAGTCGACACAAAAGACCTTCACACCAGCGTTGTAAGCATGGCGAATCACATCGAAAGCTAGCTCTGTCTTCCCCATTCCCGTAACACCGAGTATTGCTGTGTGATACTCGATCATGTCGGAAAATCTTGCACATACTGGAATATTTGAGTTCGGGACTACCCCGAGTTCGAAGTCATCTTCATCAACATCTTCATCAGAATCCACTATTTCTCCGCCTTTTATGAGAAATACTGGCGCGTTCATCGACGGGAGCCATGGATATGCATTAAAACCACGATCGGCTTCGAGAATACCTAGTTGAGCTGCATGGGCGATATGAGTGCCGCGCGGGTTAGTTGAAAACACCTCCTCATCCGTCTTTGCATTTATTATTTGGTAGTGAACATGATTGCCTGCCTGATTAACAAAGACAAGCGATCCCTCTTCAAGGTCAACAGCGCTGGAAACCTCGAAACGAATAATGGAAATTTCGGAATTCTCGACAATAAATCCAATTAACTCGGCCGGAGTGTTCGAACCACACATCTCGAGAAGGACCTCATCCAATCCTCTTGCGTCGTCTACACTGTAAACGATGCCGGGGCTTGCTGATCTGACAGAAGAAGTTGGACGCTGATGGCAAATCCCTGTTCCTACTATTTCCTCCTCATGAAGCTGAGTGAATAGGGGAATTACCTCCAATTGACGAGAATCCGACATGCAGGCAATGTGGATGGTGTCTCGCTTCCACGAATCCGGATTATCTAGCTTAACCCTTAGTATTCCTGGGTCATCGACACGCTGAATTTCTCCGATTCCGATTGGCCTAGAATTACCTGAACGAAGATGCCTGATCTCCTTTATCCCTGCGATGATAAAGTCCACTGGCTCCATGAAGACTAGTACAGCCCAGACTAGCAGAAGAGAAATCTGCTGAATTGGCACGCCTTGGTGGCCGCCGGCTATGCTAATCAGAATTACTGGTGTGAAAACTATTTGCCCTCTTCCGAGACGCGTACTCGTCCAGTAAGCAACACGCGAAATGACTGATCGAGTACTATTAGCCAGCTGCGTACGTGGGTATAGGGCTATGGCTACCATCGATGCAAACGCTGTGAAGACAGTCAAGGCAAACGAAATCCACCTGAAAGTGTCAAGCTGAGATAGTAACACTCCCGCCACCCGCAAATCTAAGGTTGCTAATAAGAGAGCTGAAGTCACGCTATTTGCCAATGAATCCCTCGGGGGGACGAAGAACGGCGCCGAGAGCTCAGTGAAGAAGAGAAGGCCGATTGACGCAAAGTACCACGCACTCTCAAGCCCCCCTGTTGGGATCCAGATTCCTGTAATAAGATAGCTGGCAATCGTGAGTATGATCACGTAGCCAGTTAGTGCGACTAATCTCTCAGTAATTGTCAGTTCTGATTTCACTGGAAATCCTTCCTGGCAACCAATAAATACTTCGCATGCTAGACAAGCGGCAAACAAGAAGTCTTAATAATCCCCATAGCCAATAATTAAAAAGCCAAGTATTTACATTGACTGCCGGACAACTAATATTGCGCTGAAAACCTACTCTCTTTTGCACCTTCTACAGTGTTAGCATGCCAGGATGAAGAAGATTTCCCCCACAGGGTATGGAACCGTGCGAATTGGTGGGCAAGTATACCTTCTTTGGTGTCGTGGTGTAATTTAACATAGCATACACTTTCAATTAAACGTATTCAAGTAGCTAAGGGAGCCAATACATAGAGATGATTTATTTAAATAGTATCCCTTGAAACTTTCCGAATTGTCACTTTTGTGTGTTTACGGAGGAGGAATCTTGTTACTACCTTCAAGAAATGAGGGGTGGCCAAGTATTTTGACACTTTTCTTTCGAGAGTTTTATAAAGCATAAGTTGGCCGAACGGCCAACTTATGCTTTAAGTGACAATCAAAGACGGAGCGAAGCGAAGGCCATCGGATGTTGCAGTAATTATAATTTTCAGGCCGAAGCGGAGAGACTCCGCGCAGCGCACCCAAAGGGTGTTGCCGAGGGGGTGAAAGAAGAAATCGTCTCATCATTTTGGAAGAAGTGTATTGAGAAAAGACATCTTCCTCCCGCCTATCGTCGCCCAAAAGTGCCCCTAATCCCCACCGCCCACCCAAAACCTGAATTCTGTTACAATATGGCCGCTTTGAGGTCCGGGGGCGCACCCACACATCCGCATGCTTACCCGAGGGGTACTCATCTAAAAAGCAATGCGCCCGTAAACCCTAGAATCTCAAGATACACGTACCTGAGGGGAAAACACTCACTCCATTCCGGAAAACCCATTCACGAAAGGAATCCCTGCCCATGATGAGAGTCACACGACTGTCTGGTCTGTTCGTTTGCGTCGGCCTGCTGCTGGCGGCTTGTAACTCGCCGTTGAATCCAACCGTGGAACCGCACACAGCTACGGCAACAGACACCCCTATGGACACCGTTCCCGAAGTTGCGCTTCTGGAAGACGATTCAGGAGCGGACACCTCCATGGCGGATCCATTCACGACCGCCGAGCAACTCGAAATCGCCCCCAACGCCAACTCCAGCCTGATGGAAGGAACGCTTGCTCCCGGCGAAAGCGCCAGCTATGAGTTGGAGGCCACAAGCGGGCAGAGCCTGTATACACATCTCCTCGGCGAAGCAGCGGAGCAGCCGAACGTCATCCTGGCCATCGAGGGGCAGGACGGCACGCCATTGCTCAGCACCGATGCGCAAGCCGTCGTCTGGGAAGGCATTATCCCAGCCACACAGAGCTACATCATCACCGTCAGCGCCATCGCCCAGACAGATGTTGCCTATGTATTGGACATCATCTTCTCCCCCGTTCCTGCCGGAGAAGACCTCCCCTCACTCACGATTACCTCCCTCAAGAACGCAGAATATCACGTCTGCGACGCACTTGATTGTTCCTGCCAGATGAGTGACGGCTTTTGCCAGTTGCCGCTACCGGAAGCTGGATTGCTCGCCCAGCAGGAGATGCGGCTCTCCGTCTGGGGTCCCACCATCGCCTTCGGCGACATGAACGGGGACAACGTCGAGGATGCCCTGGTCATACTCGATGTTCACACCCCGGATACAACGGGGCATTTCAAGTATGCGGCGCTGGTTCTCAATCAGGCCGGCGAACCGCACAACGTCGTTTCCTGGATTTTGGGGGATCGGGTGATGGTTGAATCCGTCGCCATCCTATCCGGGCTGATCGACCTGCAGATCACAGACCCATTTGGAGCGGGCACCCCTCAAACCGTCACCTACAATTACCGCTGGGACGGCGAGTCTCTGGACTGGATGCCATGTTCCCCATTGTCCAGCGATTCATTCCTGGATACCAGCGATCGCTGTTCGATCGTGCGAGCGGTAGATAACTTTCTCGTGGATGGGGATACCAGCGTTTTCGAGGCCCTGCTCTCCGGCAGTGAGGGGATCAACTACGTGAACAACATCGAGGGCGCCCAACCCGTGAGCGTATCGGAATTTCTTAGCGATCTTTCCCAACGCCTGGCCAGCAATCCGACCTGCGACCGGGTACGGATGGACGAAGCGGGTGAAACCCTGCAAATCTGGACTTCAGGTTGGAACCCGCCATGGGAGATCCACTATTTCCTCTACGACGCCAAAGTGACCGTGGAACCGCCCTGGACCAGCCAGATTGCGGCCTTCATGATCACCAAGCGTGATGATGCCTATGAGCTTACCCACGTCTGGTTGAACGAAGACGACGTGGAACTGTGGGAAGATATATACGGCTTAGAGACATTTTCGTGCACCGAACTGGGCAATCCCGCACCGTAATGAAATGTGGCATTCCGGTGCCCTTTGCCGGAACTAGCTCTATAGCACGCAGGTTGGGTTTCGTTCCTCGATCCGACTCGAGGGCATGATGAAACGTATCTCCCCATTCCTCATCTTTTTTGCTTAATTTAGGAAAAAAGAAAAACCGTAGCAAATATTCGTATCGGTGAGATTGACCGCTGAAAAATGATCGAAAATGAAAAAATCCACCTATACTTAAGCAAGTCCCATCCATTCTTGCCACCTGGTTTGGAGGGATATGAGAGTTGAATGATTGAGTCCTAGAATCCCGGTTAGGTAAAATTCATGGAGGATATCATGCGTAGAATTGCACTCATATTGACCGGATTGATTTTCTTTGCTGCATGTTCTCCAGCGACCTCTACCATCGCGCTAACAAGTACTTCATCTCCCCACCCAACATCTACATTCAATCCATCCCAGACTCCAACCATCGCGCGAACGAGTACCTCAACATCTACACCCAGTCCATCCCAGATCTCAATCATCGTGCCACTGGCAATATCAGCAAATATGGGTCCTTTGCCGGATGGCGTGGTCGGAAGGATCGGCTCAGGTCGCATAAACGATATCGCGCTATCACCAGATGGCGATCGACTTGCGTTTGCAGGTCATGTCGGCATCTACATTTTTACCGTTGAACCATTCCTGCAGGAAGACTTGATCATCACGACTGTGCCGATATATCAAGTAATCTGGTCTCCGGATGGAAGTACCCTTGCAGCAAAAACGAAGGAAGGAATCCGTTTTATCGATTATCAGACCCGTGCGGAAGTGCAACACTGGTCCGTAGATTCAGTCTGCGATATCGCCTGGTCTCCGGAAGGTACCCGCCTGGCGATTCTCAAAAAAGGCCTACTCGAAGTTCGGGATACGTCAACACAGGCCTTGGTCTTTTCGCATCCGGGGGCTAATTATTGTCTGTCTGGTATTGCCTGGTCTCAAACAGACTAAATTGCTTTCTCAAATGCATCCGGGCAATACCTGATCATCAGCGGACAGGACGGATCGTTTATTCACAACTGGATGGATACATCTGAATACCCGGGTATGAGTTTAGCATGGTCTCCGGACGGTACCATGCTGGCAGCTTATGTGGATTCAAGTGAGGATGTCGTTCTGTGGGATGGCGAGGCCGATATCATACTCCCCGTGCAGGAGCTTGGCGACTTTGATTCAAGCGTGGTTACCTGGTCATGGGATGGAGATTATCTCGCCCTTAGTGGACAGGAATGGCATGATCCGCATATTGCGTTAATCGATATTCGCAATCATTCACAGGCGGATCGGCTCAAAACAGATGCTTATCTCATTAACGACCTGGTCTGGCTCAAAAACCAACCTGGATTATTATCACTCGAAAGTCGAGGCGGACAGCTGATCTTGTGGGATGTCCAAACGGAGACGGCCTTGCAAAGCTTGCATAGTACCGACTCGCCGCTACATCTAGCCTGGTTCCCGGAAGGCGATGCACTTGCCGCAGCCTATCAGAATTCTGTTTCGATCTGGGACGCAGCCAGCTATGAGGAGCGAATGACATTTGAAGTTTTCCCAGATGAGTTTCGGGTTGATGGCATGATATACGACTTCGCCCTTAGCCCCGGTGGGGATCGTTTCGCCATCATGCACGGCGAGGAGTTCGAACGGTTGATATCATTCTGGGACACGCAAACGGGACAACAACAAGGGAACTTGTATCGTTCGGGGTATGCCGGTCTGGCGTGGTCTCCAGATGGATCTCGAATCGCAACTCGACTTCCCACATATCCGGATCGTCCAATCGCGATTCTTGACAGTACATCGAGGGAGATTATCCAAGAATTTGATTTTAATTCATACCAGTTTTCGCTATCTCTGGATTGGTCGCCGAATGGGGAAACGATCGCTGTTTCCGGACCGAATGCTCACATTTTCGACCTCGGCAACAATCAGGACCAAACACTGAGCGCGTGTGGACAGGATGTTCAAATCGTAGCCTGGTCCCCAGATGGCAGTCAATTAGCCAGCATATCCACAAATGGAACGATCTATGTTTGCGACTCATCAACGTATCAACTTCTCTACCTATTGCGAGATGAGACGGTTTATGCGGAAGCGCAATCTGGATATGCTTGGTATGCGACTGGTCTAGTCTGGTCTCCTGATGGTCAATTACTGGCGGGATCAATTATATTTTCATCTCAGCCTGAAAATCCCCCCACAACTGAAAACCGCGTGCTGCTTTGGGACATAGCCAGCCAGCAGCCAATTCGAATCATCTCCTGGCAATGGGAAGATTGGGGATATTATTATGGTACCCATAGAAATTTAGCGTTCAATCCTGATGCCACGGTATTAGCCTTTGGTCATCACGATGGCACAATCTGGCTTGTCGACACAGATAGATGATCCCTTGTTAAGTGCGTAGGACGAGATCGTACTAGATTTTCACAGTGGGATAATATGTAATACTCTATTCTTCTTAATAAAATTCAATCTCCAATAAAGGTATACGATGGTCTCGAACCAGTAGAAATCTACTTCGAATTTCAAGGATAAGTCCAAAGCCAGAATTATAAAATCGATCTTTGGAAAGGTCTTGAAAACAATCTTTACGAGACACTCCCGGAGGAAGAAACTGAAGCATTAAACAAATTACTTAAATTTCCCCGAAAGCGATTTTTAGATGACGAAATGATGGTTGCCCATATTTTAGATGGCCCAATTATTATCGCGCACCACCCAGGTAACAAGGAAAATCTTGATTACTTCATATATTACACATTGAAGGAAATTCAGCCTGCGAGATACCAATGTTATGTATTTGCCATTATCACGAGGGAGAACCATCAAAATATCCGAAGCTTTGCACAGACGAGGAAAGATGCTTCCAGTTCTAATAATAGCAATCCTTCTTCTTGGTGTTGGATTTCTTGTGAGTAATATTCTAATTGCGGACCAACAGGCAAGAATTCATATTACTCCTATGGATGTGGTTGAGATTATTCAACGTGAAGGTTACCAAGTTATTGACATAACGGAATATGACGAACCGAAGAATCTTGGGATAATAGGCGACGTCGATTACTATATTAGTTCCTGGATTCAACTACCAAGTGCAACAACGGGTGAATGATTGAAGAATACTTGTTTCGGTGACTTGAAGTCAAGGCATTTTCTCGGTCGATTGTTGAGTCTTTCCATGACAAACTTGATATTCTCATCCGTGATCTTGCCGAAATTGAGTTTCTTCGGGAAATACTGTCGAACGAGACCATTCGTGTTTTCGTTCGTGGCTCGCTCCCAGGATGAGTAGGGATGTGCAAAATAGACATCTGTACGAAGTTCTCGAGCAATCCGTTCATGATCGGCGAATTCTCTTCCGTTATCCGAGGTGATCGTGTGGACGTGTACCGGCAATGACTTCAAGAGCTCGATCACAGCATCTCCTACGGCTTGAGCGGTCTTGCGCTCCACCTTTTTCAGGAGAGCATAGCGGGATTTCCGCTCGGTTAGAGAGACAATAGCATGTCGATGACCTTTGCCGATAATCGTATCCGCTTCCCAATCACCCAGTCGCTGGCGGGTATCCACGATCGCAGGCCGAAGGTCGATACTCACCCTGTTTTTGAGCTTCCCTCTCCTGTCGTAGCTTCCGTAGCGCTTCCTACGCCTTTTCCGGCAGCGCAGGTGTCGATGGAGATCTCCTCCAGCATGTTTGTCGGCGAGGATGTACTGGTAGATCCATTCGTGACTGATTTGAAGACCGCAATTCTCATTGAGCCAACCAGATACTTGCTCTGGGCTCCATTCCTTGCGGATCATGGATTCGATCAAAACCCAGGTGGCTTCATGAATTTGATGCTTCGCTTTCCGGCGTCTGTTCAATGCAAATTGATGGGCTTGTTTGGGTCGATATCCTTTCAGTCCGCGATTCCGTCGGAGTTCTCTGCTGATCGTGGACTTGTGGACACCAATAACCGTCGCAATCGCGGTTTGATTATGATCTGCTTTCAGAAGTGCATAAATCTGGTATCTTTGTTCTTGGGTAAGCTGCGTGTAGGTTCTCATCAGTGCTCCTTTGACTTTGGTCGGTCTAAGAAGCATTGATACTACCGCAGCTTACCTCTTAGTCCAACCTTCAAAGTTGCACTTCGGAGTTGAATCTAGCTATACAA
>Ga0307430_1002494_pt1 | contig 12172 bp, 11 predicted proteins | sample SalMarWE160130MG_FD_202159 | JGI IMG/M metagenome (GOLD analysis project Ga0307430, IMG submission 202159) | Salt marsh sediment microbial communities from the Plum Island Ecosystem LTER, Massachusetts, United States - WE1603-130 | ecosystem: Environmental > Aquatic > Marine > Intertidal zone >... | reverse complement strand
CATTGTAACAACCGTACTGGCGGCTGCCCTTGCGCTTGTGTTTATCTGGCCTTTTTTTTGTATTGTGGGGATGACTTTTAATAAAATTGATGCGCTGATGGATCCACTCACACCCATTCCGGCCAAATTCAGCACACAATTCTACCAGTTAATGTTCAGTGAAGAGTACCGTTTCCAGAACTATATTCTAAATTCAGTCCTGGTATCCTCCAGTACTACAGTGCTCAGCGCTCTCGCGGCTACCCTAGCTGGCTATGCTTTGGCCAAGCTGCGATTTCCCGGACGCGATCTTTTGTTCTCAATCATCATTGGTATTATGCTGTTGCCCACCGCGACGATGCTGGTGCCGCAGTTTGTGGTGATGAAAGAGCTGGGTCTGGTTAACAATTATTGGGGCTTGATTTTGCCCGGTGTTGGTGGAGGCGCTTTTGGTATCTTTCTGATGCGCCAGTTTATGCTCAACATTCCCACCGAAATGCTGGAGGCGGCGCGAATGGATGGCGCGAACGAGTTTTCGCTGTTTTTCAGGATCGTGCTGCCCAATGCCGCCGCCGGCATTGGCGTGATTGCGACTCTCTCGCTGCGGGGTAACTGGAACGCGCTCTTGTGGCCGCAACTCCTCATCTCAGACCCTGAGCGACAGCTCTTGATGCCGGCTATAGTGCTGCACAACAAGTTGATGGGCAGCGTTTTTGCGCTGCCCGTCGTCCGGACAGCTTCGCTTGTCGCTGCGATGGTTCCCTTGTTCTTGTATGCCTACAGCCAACGCCACTTCGTTTCAACCTTGGCGGGGGCCATCAAGGGCTGAACACCCGAAAAGTTTTCAAAGCTTCGTAACTCGCTATTCATAATCTGCTATTTTGAAGGAGGTTCCGATGGCAAACATCGCTGTTGCACAGCCAGCAAAAAAGCGCTCTCCGATTATAGAATTTTTTTCCAATCAAACGAAGTGGACCCCGTATCTGTTTGTCGCGCCGTTTTTCATTACGTTCGCAATTTTCACCCTCTATCCTATGTTACGCGCCGTCGTTATGGGATTCCAAAAGTCTTTAGGTTACACTGGTCAATGGGAATGGATAGGGTTTGCCAACTATATCGAGGCGTTAACTATTGATTCGCGCATGCTTACCTCGCTCCAAAACTTTGTCTACTTCGCCCTGGGAAGCTTGCTCACCCAATTGCCCTGTGCTTTTTTGTTGGCTTTGCTCCTGACTTCGCCTGCGCTCAGGGCAAAGGGCTTGTGGCGCACCTTGTTCTTTATCCCCTCCGTCCTCCCCGGTGTCACCATGGGGGTTGTCGGTCTCTGGTTCTTCAGCAAGACCCATGGCTTTGCCAACGCGCTCGTTCTAGCCTTTGGTGGTGAGCGTGTGGATTGGGGAGGTTTTACATACTTCATCATGCCCCAACTGTTAACGATAGCCTTTTGGCAATGGATGGGCAATCACGCAGTGTACCTCATCGCGGGGATGAGCGGGATTGGCCATGAAATCATCGAGGCTTCCATCGTGGATGGGGCGACGCCCTGGCAGAGGGCACGCTACATCGTTTTGCCGTTACTCAAACCGGTTTTCGCCTATATTTCCATCACCGCAGCAGCAGGCTCGCTTATGAATTACGATGTTCCGTTCGTGATGTTTGACGCAGGAGGAGGGCCGCGTAATAAAGGCTGGTTTTTTATGACCCACATCCGCGAGATGGCGTTTGGACAATTTCGCATGGGTTATGCTACTGCCATCGGCTGGCTGGTCTTTTTCATCGCAATCGTGATCACTATCGCGCAGTTTCGATTGTATGAGTTCAGACTGGGACAGGAGGAAGCTTGATGGCAACGCCAGGTGTTTCACGCGATATAACTTCTAGCTACAGGCTCGGCGTCCGGTCAAAAATTGGTCTTTTTCGCTTGCGAGCTATTCTGGCCACAACCTTGGCCCTGATCTTGGCTTTGATCTTCGTCTGGCCCTTTTTCTGCATCGTGGGTTCGACGTTTAACCGGATTGACGCGATCACGAATCCGCTGATCCCGATTCCGGCCGAATTCAGCACGCAGTTTTACCAATTGATGTTCGGCGAAAAGTACCAAATGCAAAAATATGTTCTCAACTCTGTATTGATATCTGTGACCACGACGGTTCTGAGCGCCCTCGCGGCCACACTATCAGGCTATGCTTTGGCCAAGCTGCGATTTCCTGGACGCGATTTCTTGTTCTCAATCATCATTGGTATTATGCTGTTACCCACCACGACGATGTTGGTGCCGCAGTTTGTGGTGATGAAAGAGCTGGGTCTGGTTAACAACTATTGGGGCTTGATTTTGCCCGGTGTTGGTGGGGGCGCTTTTGGTATTTTTCTGATGCGCCAGTTTATGCTCAACATTCCCACCGAAATGCTGGAGGCGGCGCGAATGGATGGCGCGAACGAGTTTTCGCTGTTTTTCAGGATCGTGCTGCCCAATGCCGCCGCCGGCATTGGCGTGATTGCGACCCTCTCGCTGCGGGGTAACTGGAACGCGCTCTTATGGCCGCAAATCCTTATCAGTGATGTGGACAAACGCTTGCTGATGCCCGCGATCACGATGTTGAACCAGTTGCAAGTCGCCGATGCGTATGCGCTGCCGGTTGTCCGCACGGCGGCCATTCTGGCGGCATTGGTCCCATTAGGCTTGTATGCTTACAGCCAGCGCTACTTCATCTCAACTCTGGCGGGGGCCATCAAGGGTTAATTCGCTCTTCGAGCCTCAAGAGGGATTAGGGGGACTTTCCTAATCCCTCTTTGTTTGTTATGATGGGGAATATCAAGAAAGTGATTCGTGATCAGTATCACAGGAGACCCTTTCAGTGACCAAACCTTTCTGGAAACCCAACGACCAAGAATACTTTGAAGCGCCCGGCCTTTCGGCTTTGGTTTTTCACGACACGTACCCTGAAGGCAAACAGGGTGGTATCGAGATCATCCAACATGGCGAGCGGGTGGCGGCGTGCGGCGATGTCCGCCTTGAGCCAGCCCCGGGGCAGTGGCGACCGCTGCCGGAGGTAGGTGCGCGCGAGGTAGACCCGGCGACCGGGACAGTGCGCGTGCCCCTGCGCTTTGCCGAAGCGGACATCGCGTATACGGTGGAGGTTCGCCCCGAGGGGGAGGCGCTGCGCGTCGCCGTGAACCTGGAGGCTCCGTTACCCCCGGAATGGGAGGGCGAGGTGGGCTTCAACCTCGAGCTGTTCCCCGGCGCGTACTTTGGCAAGACGTTCCATCTGGGTGAGGCCGCGCGGATTTTCCCCCGGCAGGCCAACGGCCCGGTCGTGTGCGATGGGGCGGGCACGCGCTGCCTCCTGCCCCTGGCGCAAGGCCCACGGCTGGTCGCCGCGCCGGAGGATCCCCTGCGCCGCCTGGAGATCGCGTCTGAGACGGGCGAGTTACGGCTCTACGACGGGCGGAACACCGCGCAGAACGGCTGGTTCGTCGTGCGCGAAGTGGTGAGTACCGCACGCACTGAGGGCGCGATTGTGTGGATGTTGCGCCCGCACAGCGTGCCCGGCTGGTTGCGCGACCCGGTAATCTGTGTTTCGCAGGTGGGCTATCACCCCGACCAGGTCAAACAGGCGATCATCGAGCTGGACCCGCGCACTGAGACGCTGTTGTCCGCGACGTTGCAGCGCGTCGCCCCGGCGCTTGGCGACGTGGACGTGCTGACCGCCGAGCCGGCGCGCTGGGGGCGTTTCCTGCGCTACGACTATGCCGTCTTCGACTTCACGGCGGTGCAAGAGCCGGGGATGTACCGCGTGCGCTACGGCGAACAGGTCACGCCACCGTTTGCCATCGCCCGCGACGTCTACCGCCACGACGTCTGGCAGCCGACGTTGGAGACCTACTTCCCGGTACAGATGTGCCACGTGGAGGTGCGCGATGGGGCCCGCGTCTGGCACGGCGCGTGCCACCTCGACGACGCGCTGCAAGCGCCCGCGCCGCACAAACACTTCGATGGCTACCGGCAGTACGAGGAGACCGAGACGCCCTACGCGCCGCACACGCACATCCCGCATCTCGATCAGGGCGGCTGGCACGACGCGGGAGACTACGACCTCGCCGCTGGTTCGCAGGCGCGCACGACGCACACCCTGGTGCTGATCCGTGAGTTGTTCGGTGTCGATACCGACCAGACCACCGTGGATCAAGCGCTGCGCCTGGTGCACCTTCACCGGCCCGACGGCGTGCCCGACATCGTGGAGCAAGTGGCGCACGGCGCGCTAAACCTGCTCTCCGGCTACCGCGCGGTGGGGCACAGCTTCCACGGCATCATCGCGGGCACGTTGCGGCAGTACGCGCACATGGGCGATGCCGCCACGATGACGGACAACCGCATCTACGACCCGGCGCTGGCTCCCGGCGAGGTCCGCTGCGACGAATCGGGCCACGTCTACGGCGGTGTGATGGACGACCGCTGGGCGTTCACCAACCACGACACGGCGCTGGAGTACCTGGTGGCGGGCGCGCTGGCCGCATCCAGCCGGGTGCTGCGTGGCTACGAGGACGACCTCGCGGAGGAGTGCCTGGCGACCGCGCTCAAGGTGTGGGTATACGAGCAATCGCACAAGCCGGTGGAGCAAGGGGCGGTGTATGTGCCGCGTGGGATCGCAGGGATGGAGGCGCTGGCCGCGCTGGAACTGCTCATCACCACCGGGGAGGCGCAATACAAACAGCGGCTGCTCGATCTGTGGTCGGCGCTCGAGCCCTACTTGCGGTTCGTGGCGGGGACGTTGGCGCGGGCCGTGCCCTACGTCGATGACGAAGCGTTCACAAATAAGCTGCGCGCTGCGTTGCAGACGCAACGGGCGCAACTCGAGGCGGAGTTGGCGGAGAATCCCTTTGGTGTGGTGTTCAAACCGCGTATCTGGGGGGAGGGGTGGCGCATCCAAAACATAGCGGTGAACTTGTATCACATCTGGTCTGTCTTCCCGGATTTGGTGGACCGCGAAGCCATTCTGCGCGTGGTGAACTATGTGTTCGGTTGCCATCCCGGCTCTAATACCTCGCTGACGTCGGGGGTGGGGGCCAAGTCGCTTACCGTAGCCTACGGCGTTAATCGCGCCGATGATTCCTACATCCCCGGCGGGATGGCCTCCGGCACCGCGCTCATCCGCCCCGACTTCCCCGAACTCAAGGAACCGTGGGCGTATCTGTGGCAGCAGACCGAGTACGTGATGTCCGGCGCGGCGCACTACATCTTCTGCGTGCTGGCGGCGGACCGAATTTTGAACGGCGGGATGGAGGCGAGTACATGTTGAACGCACACGACGTCCTGGAGGCCGCCAAGTTCGCGGACGGCATCGCGCGCAGCAATTACCCGGTGGACATCCACAACCCGTCGGGCACGGGCACGGTGATCCGCGCGAGGTGGACGGCGCCAAGCTCAAACAGGCCCTCCTGGGCGACCAACGTTTATAGGGCAATTGTGAGTGTTTTGTTGCTGTTGGATTTCGCGTAATTCGCGATTCGTGTTTTTTGAATCGCGAATTACGAATCACGAAAGAGTATATTAACTTCTGGACTCTGGCGAAAATGAATGACTTGAGCACGGGACGCTTCCTGAGTAGACTGGGCAAAAGCCGGTCTACCGGTTCCAACAGGAGGTCATCCCATGCTCACCCGTATTTTACACAATTCTGAAGAATTATGCACGTTTCTCGATCAGCTCGACGTTCAACTCAGCCGTCCTCAACACCGCCATATTCTGAATATGGCCGATGCCTTGTTGGTCTGCGAGGACACCAAGACCTTGGCCGCGTTGCAGCGGCAGTTCGTCGAAGCACCCGATGCATCCAATATAGCCGACTTTCTGCGCATCAGTCCTTGGCAAGCCAACGATATGCGAGCGGCTCTGCGTGCGCATCAAGTTGCCTGGCTGATCGCCGAGGCAGAACGTCTCGGCGTCCCCAAGATCATCTACATCAATATCAACGACTCCCTCGGCGAGAAGGACAAAGACACCCGTCACATAGAGCCCGTTGCCTGGTTCTTTGACCACAGCGAAAGCACCAAGGCCAAGCCGCGCTACAAGAATGCGTTCTGCTACGTGGCCTGCACGATGCGCGTTGGCTCCAACGTAGCCACTGTCGACCTGCAACTCTACCTGCGGCAAAAGACGGTACGTCGTCTCAATCGCAAGCGGCCCAAGGAGCAACGCATCCCCTTTCGCTCCAAGTACCGCATCGCCCGTCAAATCCTGGTCGAGTTGGCCCCTCTGCTGCCCGAAGGCTGGCAAGTCTACGTCCAATTCGACAGTTGGTACGCCTCTCGCCGTTTGATCAAGTATGTCCGCCGCCAAGGCTGGCACGTCACCTGTGGGCTCAAATGCAACCGCAGGCTCAATGGCACACGCATCGACAAACACGCCCAGGTGCTCAAGCACCGGTGGTACACACGCGTCTGTGTGACCACTGCGGACGGGGACAAAAAGACCTACTATGTGCGGCGGCTGGGTGGCCGCTTAGCCGAAGTCCCTTACGACGTCCGCGTTTACTTCTCGAAGAGGCACCCCAGGGAGAAATCCCCGGTGTACATCGCGTGTACGGATCTCGCCTGCTCGGCCAAACAGGCCTTGCAAGGGTACACCTGGCGTTGGTCGTGCGAAACCGTCAACTTCTTCCTGAAAACCCAGATTGGGTTGGAAGACTTCCGTGTCCGGTCTCACGAAGCAGTGGACAAGTACGTCGTCGTCGTTCATCTGGCTTGGGCTTACGTCGAGTATCGTTTCGCTCACGAACGCTCTGCCCAAATAAAGACATACGGCGACATCATCCGGCAGCATCGGGACGAACATGCCATTGACTGGCTGAAAGGCGCTATCGAGATGGCCGCCGAAACCGGCGACACCGACCTGGTTCTCCAGCGGTTCTTGCGTCTCGAAACGCAGTCAGCCTAGCGCCCGATTGCCTGCCAGCGTATGAATCAGCCGAGCTCAAACTGGTATTGAGCGCCGGTCGCTTTCGCACGCCTTCACGTGGTCTACAAGTGATCTGATCCTGTGTTGCTAAAGTGATTTTCGCCAATGTCCAGTCTCGTTATATGGTAGGGCTTGTACTGGCTGCTCTCGACCTTGCTTTGCAGCACGTCGCCACGCCGTACCAGGGAGATCACCACGCCCTTGGTAGTAGATCTCGCCCCGGTTGAACACCTGGGCGGAGGCCTGCCGGCGAATGGCCGCTTCGCTGAAGGATGGGATGATCATTCGTTCGTCTTTCACTGATGGATCAGGCCGATTCGGCGCTACGTGCTTCAGTATAATCCAGACTTTGGTGCAAGTCAAAACAAAGAAGCCTCACCTTAGTCACGGGATGAGGCTTTTCTTCCACCAGCGGGAGCGACGGGGGGGGCGAGTCACAATGTGGAATATGAACCGGCCCGAAGATCATCTTCGGGCTGGTGTCTTTCTGAAGACCGCACCACTACTCTATCTGATCACGCAATCACGGCAATTTCTAAAGCGGACGGATTATTCGGCCATGACACCACTTTCGTCATCAGTCAGACTATCTTTCCCTACAGGTTGAATCAAGTCTGATCGAGTTCAGGGCAGTCTACCTTGACGCCGTCCTGGCGAAGCGTTTCACGCAGCAATTCTGTATCCAATTCTCTGGGAGTTGTGTGATGTTGAACGGAGAGCGCGGTTGCTGTCCCCGCGGCCTGTCCTTGCTCCATGCTCGAAACCGTGTTACGGGTGGTTTGGAAAACGACCCAGTCTTTCGATATCATTCTGCCTGCTAACAGCAGGTTTTCCACCCTCAAAGGAACGATGGCCCGGTAAGGTATGCCGAAACACCCTGCGTTCTTAATCCAGTGATCTGCGTCGTCAACAAATGAGACAAAACCGATGGTATCCTGGTGATGCACGCCATTCAAGATATCTTCACGCGGGATTTCGTATTCCGTCTCAAAGATACGCGAGAGGCGCACGCCCAGAGTCGGGGAGTGGGAAGAAACATAGCAGTCTTCGCAGCCGGGGATAAACTCCCGCAGCGTCTGGGCGTAAGCCTGCCCCCATTTTCTCAGGATGACCTCGCTTTGAGTGAGATCGGCGGGGTCAAGGTTGTCTTTGTATCTACGGAAATTGCAGTTGCAATGGGTCGCGTCATGACGGCAGATTGATGTGCACGCCAGCCAGGTACCAAGCTCTCTTTCCCTCAATGCTTCGGCCAGTTTGCCTTTCCAATCGACGGTCATACGGATGATTTCGGGTTCGGTGCCGCCAATCTTGTTGGCCATGGCAATCTGGGAAACAACCCCGTGATCTTCCGCCCACGGCAAGACCTTTTCAAGGTGCATATTCGCGACTCTGAACGTCAGGGATGTCGCCCAGGCTCTCTCTCCGCTGTAATTCTCAAAGGGCACCCCGAGTTTTGCCGCGATATCTCCGTCGCCCGTGCAGTCAACGATCTGGCGCGCGATTATCGCTTCTCTACCCGCCTTGCTTTCAACCATCACAATATGGCGCTCGCCTTCCATCCAGGCATTGACTGCAAAGGTGTGCAGCAAGACTTTGGCGCCGGATTCAGTGACCATGTCATACAGAATGATCCTCGTCCTTTCAGGCTCCAGTCCTGTAAAGACCGAGTTGAAATTGGTGCTCCTCTGGAACTCGATGTGCCCTGGGCTGGCCCCCTCCTTGACTGCGCGGCCCACCAGTTCCTGCGGAATACCTTCCACGATTTTCACCTTGGGCGCGCCCGTTTCCCGATGATAGACATTCCAGAAGCCATGAAATCCGGTGGCTCCGCCAACCAGGTTCCCGCCGAGAAAGCCGGCCTTTTCTATCAGGAGGGTCTTGCACCCGTGCCGTGCGGCAGCGATGGCGGTGGCGGGACCGGCGGTCCCTCCACCGACGACCAGGACATCTACTTTGTCACGGATTGGGATTTCTTTCTCAGGCTCTGTTATGTAGTTCATGGTTTTATCCTTTGTCATAGCCGAATAATACATCCTCTGGAGGTTATGGCAAAACCATAAGCCATGCGACGAGGAGTATCACTTACAACAACGCGCCCGTCGCCGTCGGCCCAAGTTGTAAATGGTCGACGAATCGTATCTGAATCATTAACAAGGGTTCCACTGGTGTTGGCAAGTTGGATGCTCACCTAAACGCCTTACCCGTGGAACGAACATGCTGTGCACTATGTCGTTTTCGCGCGCCCATTGGCTGCTGCTGAGGTTGACAAAGTATGTCCGCTTTGAGATTGCACATCACGCCCGACTTCGGCGTAGTCCAAGTGCAAGTTGAAGTATACTCCACCAGTGTGAACAGGCAAGTAACCGTGTGCAGGGGAAAAAACCCATCCCTGCGCGCCTTGCACAGGGATGGGTTATCGCGGGAACGGGAGCGACGGGGGTCGAGTCGCCAGGTGGAATATAACCGGCCTGGAGACTCTCCAGGCTGATTTCTTGTGCCCTCTTATTGACGTTCTGTTGTCGAGGGCAATCGTATGCGACGGGGAAATGATTGCCGCTGAGTCGCTGTAACGAAGCCAGCACTCTAGTGCCCTTTAGGCTGTCTTGTGGTTAGTTTGGCCAGTGCCCTCTCCATCTCTTCTGGAGACAAGTCCTGCACGATCAGTAAAGGGGTAGTGCCGTAGGCGATGAAATTGAGGGCTATGCTACCGTAGGGCCACCTGGTTCCACCAGTGCAGCCATGGGCGCTGAGCACAACCAACTCTGCGTTCTCCTGCACAACGACATCCTGCAGCGTCGCTACCGGGGCATCACCAATGATGACGCGGGTTTCGACATCCGGTGAGAGCTGAGCCCGCAGTTGCTTCAGGTACTCGTCCGCTCTTGTCTGGTTCAGCTCGGTGAGCCTGTCGACCAGTTGTCGCTCCTCCTCCGAAAGCAGCGTGTGCCGGGGTATCTCTGGCTTTACTACCGCGTGCACCAGGAGAAGTTTGGAATTGAGGAAACTAGCAAGCTTTTTGGCCAGTGGTAGGGCGCACTCGGCTCGCTGTGAGCCATCCAAGGGCACCAGCACTCGCTGATAGCGTATTTGTGCGATGTCTGTGGCAGGGCTCGTGTGGGCGCGCACGATCATCATCGGCACGTGGGCGTGCAGGATAACCTTCTGTACGACACTGCTCACGTTCCAGCCACTCAAGCCGCTCTGCCCGTGTGTGCTGATTATGATCAGGCCGATTCCATGGTCTCGCGTAAACTCGACGATACGCTCCTGCGGTAGGCCTTCCGGGATGACCTTTTCTGCCTGTAGACCGACCCTGTTAAGCCGAGCCGCCAGCTTATCAAGGTAAGCTTCAGCCTCGACCTTGCGTATTTGCCACTGTAGAGGGTCAATGACCCGCTTCAGACCGGTCGCCTGGTCACGTTCTACCACTCGCAGCAGTGTGAGGCGGGTATCAAAAACCCGGGCGAGTGTGACAGCGTGAGGAAGCACGCACTCGGCCAAGAGGGATCCATCAAGAGGAACCAATATGTGGTTAAGCATATGCTCCTTCTTCCCGCCTTTGGCCCGTGACGGCGACGGGAGGCAATCAGACCCCTGTTGATCGGGGACGAGACAACAGCCGGGAAAGAAAACCCGCACGACCGTGTGGACCGTGCGGGTGATTGTTAGATCTTGCAGGGTAGCCCTAGTAGCGTGAGCTATGGCCTCCCCTTCCCCGATTACCACCGCCATATTCCCTCTGGCCACCACCATATCGGTTGTCCCGTGGCTTCTGTGGACGAGCCTCTGCCACTTTGATCTCCCGTCCATCCAATTCCTTGCTATTGAGCTGGGCGATGGCCTCTTGAGCGGCGCTATCCTCCGTCATCTCGACGAAAGCGAACCCCTTGGAGCGGCCCGACGAGCGGTCCGTAATGAGGCTTACCGAGGCAACCTCTCCCACTGCTCCGAAAAGCTCGGATAGATTGCCCTCGGTCGTCGCGTAACTTAGGTTACCTACGTACAGTTTCTTTGTCATTTTCTTATCCTATCGCAGCAAAGCTGCATATAAAGGCTACAGGGACCTCACGTGAGTGGCCTGCAGCCCCTTGGGACCTTGCTCGACGTTGAACTCGACCTGTTGGCCTTCTTCCAACGAGCGAAATCCCTCCTCTTCGATCGCCGAATGATGGACAAATACGTCATCTCCGGCTTCGCGGGCAATGAAGCCATACCCCTTGCCCGCGTTGAACCATTTGACGGTTCCGGTCTCTCTTTCTGTCACTTTTTGTACTCCTTAAACTAGACAAGATTTTTGACGCCGTGACGCGGTAGACAAAAAAGACCGCCCGGTAAGTTGGACGGTCTTTGGTCACATCTACAACAACTCACTTCGTCTAATATGTATTCTATCACTCTTTAGCCAGAAGTCAAGGCGGTGGGTTTGCGCTTTTTGCAAGCTTGCTTATTTGGTCTAGGCAGGGTAGAATGTTTTCAGTGTATGTATAACGATGTAGGTTTTGGCTGTAAAATCAAAGGCCGCCCAGGCTTGCAAAATCTGGGCGGTTTTTTTGTTCTTCATTGAGAGGTTACTCAAGGAGTATGTTAAATGAATTTCGAACAATTTTCTCTCGACCCGCGCATCGGCGCGGGCGTCAAAGCGGCTGGTTATACCACGCCCACCCCGATTCAGCATCAGGCTATTCCCGTCGTGCTCAATGGGCGCGACGTGTTAGGGCTGGCGCAGACCGGCACCGGCAAGACCGCTGCCTTCCTGCTGCCTATTTTGCAGAGGTTGACCAAAGGCCCGTTGCGCCAGGTGCGTGCGCTTATCGTCGCCCCCACGCGCGAACTTGCCGAGCAGATACACCAGATGAGCGTCGACCTGGGCAAGAATACCAAAGTGCGCAGCGTCACTATCTATGGAGGCGTCAGCAAGGCTCGTCAGGTTGAGGCGCTGCGGCGTGGCGCTGAGATCGTCGTCGCCTGTCCCGGCCGTCTGCTTGATCTCCTCAACGACCGCAGCATCGATCTATCGCGGGTTGAGGTATTGGTGCTGGACGAGGCCGACCGTATGTGCGACATGGGTTTTTTGCCCGATATTCGTCGCATCATCAAGGCTCTGCCAGCGCAGCGCCAGACGCTCTTCTTTTCGGCTACGATGCCCAAGGATATCCGCAAGTTGGCGGACAAGATTCTCGACGACCCGACCACCGTGCAGATCGGCCTGAGCGCCCCGGTAGAGACCTGTGCTGGCCG
>Ga0307430_1002492_pt1 | contig 12177 bp, 5 predicted proteins | sample SalMarWE160130MG_FD_202159 | JGI IMG/M metagenome (GOLD analysis project Ga0307430, IMG submission 202159) | Salt marsh sediment microbial communities from the Plum Island Ecosystem LTER, Massachusetts, United States - WE1603-130 | ecosystem: Environmental > Aquatic > Marine > Intertidal zone >... | reverse complement strand
CCAGTTTCGTCATCGCCCACCGCCTGAGCACGATCCGCGAGGCGGACGATATCCTGGTGATCAACGATGGCGAGATCATCGAGCAGGGCACGCACGAGGCGCTGCTGGCACAGCGTGGTTTCTACCACCACCTGTACATGAGCCAGTTCAAGGGGCAACCCCATACGATGCTCGAGCAGATAGTCTGACAGGAACCCAAGGCAGCGAAAAGCGGGCGGTATGAGCCGCCCGTTTTTCCATTGCTCTCCCACCGACGTTTGCCACAGATTAATCGCTGCAAATGCTTGACAAAATCGGCATTACGGGAATAATGACCCCGGTTCTGCAAGCACCCGCTTTTACTCACACTTAACAGGAGGAGATGTATGCCACGGCGCAGCGATATCCACAAGGTTATGATCATCGGCTCCGGGCCTATCGTCATCGGCCAGGCGTGCGAGTTCGACTATTCCGGCACACAAGCCTGCAAGGCGCTCAGGGAATTGGGCTACCAGATCGTGCTCGTCAATTCCAACCCCGCCACCATCATGACCGATCCGGCCATGGCCGACGTCACGTATATCGAGCCGCTCAACCTTGAGACGATGGCCCGCATCATCGAGAAGGAACGGCCTGACGCCCTGCTCCCCAACCTGGGCGGGCAGACCGGGTTGAACCTATCGTCGGAGCTGGCGCGTACCGGCGTCCTGGAAAAGTACGGCGTGCGCGTCATCGGCGTCGACATCGACGCCATCGAGCGCGGCGAGGACCGCACCGTGTTCAAGGAGACGATGCGCAGTCTGGGCATCGAGATGCCGCGGAGCGAGGCCGCCTACACCGTCGAGGAGGCGGAGCAAATCGCTGAAAAACTCGGCTACCCGGTGGTGATCCGCCCGGCCTACACGCTGGGCGGCACGGGCGGCGGCCTGGTCTACAACGTGGAGGAGTTGCGCATCGTGGCCAGCCGTGGCATTGCCGCCAGCATGGTCGGGCAGATCTTGGTCGAGGAATCGGTGGAGGGATGGGAGGAGCTGGAGCTGGAGGTGGTGCGGGACGCCAAGAACCAGATGATCACCGTGTGCTTCATCGAGAACGTGGACGCTATGGGCGTCCACACCGGCGACTCTTATTGCACCGCGCCCATGCTCACCATCAGCCCGGAGCTGCAGCAAAAGCTGCAAAAGTACTCCTACGACATCGTGGAGGCCATCGAGATCATCGGGGGGACCAACATCCAGTTCGCCCACGACCCGGAGACGGGCCGCGTGGTCGTCATCGAGATCAACCCCCGCACGTCGCGCTCCTCGGCACTGGCCTCCAAGGCGACCGGCTTCCCCATCGCGCTGGTTTCTTCCAAGCTGGCCGGCGGCCTGACGCTGGACGAGATCCCCTACTGGCGGGATGGCACCCTGGAAAAGTACACCCCCTCCGGCGACTACGTAGTGGTCAAGTTCGCCCGCTGGGCGTTCGAAAAGTTCAGGGACGCGCAAGACAGGCTCGGCACGCAGATGCGCGCCGTGGGCGAGGTGATGTCCATCGGCAAGACGTACAAGGAGGCACTCCAGAAGGCCATCCGCTCGCTGGAAAACAGCCGTCACGGGCTGGGGTTCGCCAAGGACTTTAACCGGCGGTCAGTGAAAGAATTGATGGCGCTGCTGGCCGAGCCTTCGAGCGAGCGACAGTTCATCATGTACGAGGCGCTGCGCAAGGGTGCCGGCGTGGACGATCTTTACGAGCGGACACACATCAAGCCGTGGTTCATCCAGCAGATGAAGGAGCTGGTGGAACTGGAGGAAGAGCTGCTCCAATACAAGGGCCGGCAGCTTCCCGACCCCCTGCTGATTCAGGCCAAGAAAGACGGCTTTGCCGACCGCTACCTGGCACAGATTCTGGGCGTTCCCGAGCAAGAGATCAGGACACGTCGGACGGCGCTGGGCGTGGTGGAGGGCTGGGACGCCGTGCCGGTCAGCGGCGTGGAGGATGCGGCGTACTACTACTCTACCTACAACGCGCCGGATAAAACAAAGATAAGCCAGCGGCGCAAGGTCATGATCCTGGGGGGCGGGCCGAACCGCATCGGCCAGGGGATCGAGTTCGACTACTGCTGCGTGCACGCGGCCTTCGCCCTGCGCGATCTGGGCTACGAGTCGATCATGGTCAACTGCAACCCCGAGACGGTGTCCACCGACTACGACACCTCGGACAAGTTGTACTTTGAGCCGATCACGGTGGAGGACGTGCTGTCCATCTACGAGCACGAAAAGCCGGAGGGCGTGATCGTCCAGTTCGGCGGCCAGACGCCGCTCAACATCGCCCGCGAGCTGGCAGATGCAGGGGTGAACATCCTGGGCACCTCGCCGGAGACCATCGACCTGGCGGAGGACCGCGACCTATTCCGCAAGATGATGGAAAAGATGAGCATCCCGATGCCCGAGGCAGGCATGGCGAGCACGCTGGAGGAGGCGTTGGCGGTGGCCGAGCGTATCGGATACCCGCTCATCGTTCGCCCATCGTACGTGCTGGGCGGGCGCGGCATGGAGGTCGTCTACGACGAGGACATGCTGCGGGAGTACGTGACGGTGGCCGTCGCGGTCACGCCCGACCGGCCCATCCTGATCGACCGGTTCCTCGAGAACGCGCTGGAGGCGGAGGCCGACGCGCTATCCGACGGCGAGAACACCTTTGTCCCGGCGGTGATGGAGCACATCGAACAGGCCGGCATTCACTCCGGGGACTCGGCGTGCGTGATCCCGCCGGTGAGCATCCCGCCCAAGCACCTGGAGACCATCCGCGACTATACGCACAGAATCGCTCACGAGCTGGACGTCGTGGGCCTGATGAACATGCAGTACGCCATTGCGGACGACATGGTGTACGTGCTCGAGGCCAACCCACGCGCCTCGCGCACCGTGCCCCTGGTCTCGAAGGTGTGCAACGTCTCCATGGCACACATCGCCACGCAGCTCATGCTGGGCAAGAAGCTGGCCAACCTCGGCCTCAGCAAAAAGAAGATCCCACACTTTGGGGTCAAGGAAGCCGTCCTGCCGTTCCCCATGTTCCCCGAGGTCGATCCGATCCTGGGGCCAGAGATGCGCTCCACCGGCGAGGTGCTAGGGCTGGACCGGACGTTTGGGCTGGCCTACTTTAAGGCCGAGGAGGCCGCGCAACAGATCCTGCCCCTGGAAGGCGCCGTGTTGATCAGCGTCAGCGATCGTGAAAAGCCGCTGGTGCTGGAGGTGGCGCAAGAGTTCGATAAGCTGGGATTCAAGATCAAGGCCACCGAGGGGACGCAGCGGTTTTTGGCCAGTCACGGGATCGAGAGCGAGTTCATCAAGAAACAGCACGAGGGCCGACCCAACATCGTGGATGGCATCATGAACAAGGAGATTCACCTGGTGATCAACACGCCGGTCGGCAAGCTCAGTCAATTCGACGACTCGTACATCCGCAAGGCAGCGATCAAGTACAAAATCCCCTACATCACCACCATGCCGGCGGCCCTGGCCGCGGCCAAGGGCATCGCCGACCGCAGGAACGAGCGCACGCAGGTGCACTCGCTGCAAAATTATCACCGGGAGATTGGATAGCGCGCAGCACAGCTTTCAACCGATACAACGGGGGCAGGGAATCTCTGCCCCCGCAAGTTTTTCTGGCGCTACACAGATGTACGGGACGAGGCGTAGCAAGCAGTTGGCCCCGCACCTCAAATGGGTGTATAATCTTGTTGTGGTAGATGCTGACCTAGACCACAGGATAGCTCACAGAGCGAACCATTGATCGATAACCATGGTCTTTTGGCGGCAGTTGCTCGGGGCGGGGCAGAGAGCCTGCCTGCCTCAGGTGGCTGTCGCTTGTACTTTCCGCTGTCGCGAACGTGAGAGCGCCCATCCTCCAAACACACCTGCTATGCGCCATACTTACACCACCCCCAACGAACAAGGAGACTTGCCGATGAGCAAAAAGCCCTGGACCCCAACCGGGCGTTTAGCCCTGACACTAGCTCTGGGAGCGGCTCTGTTCCTGCTTTGGCTGTTGACCAGCTTCGCCATGCGACTGCCGGTGGCCCACGCTGCCAACTTGACAGTTTGTCTCAGCGGCCCTTGTGACTACGCCTCCATCCAAGCTGCCGTGGATAACGCCATTCCCGGCGACGTCATCAAGGTGGCGGCGGGCGTCTACACCGGCGTGAACAGCTACGGCGGCATGACCCAGACTGTCTACATCAGCAAGTCGCTGACCATCCGCGGCGGCTACACCACAACCAACGGCTTTGCCGAACCACCCGACCCGGTGGCCAACCCGACCACGCTGGACGCCAAGGGACAGGGGCGGGTCGTGTACATCGCTAGCAGCACTAGCGTCACCGTCGAGAACCTCTTCGTGACCGGCGGAAACGCTGCCGGCGACGGCGGCGGCATATACCACGCCGGAGACGATCTTGTCCTCAGCAACACGGTCGTCTTCAGTAACTCTGCCTTTTTCTCAGGTGGTGGTATTTATAACGCTGGCGGTGTGCTGGCCGTCAGTAACGGCAGCGTCATTGCCCACAACCGGACGACGAGCAGTGGTTTCGGAGGTGGTATACAGAATGGCGGCACGCTCACCGTGACGGATTCGACCGTGCGCGATAACTATGCCAGCAACAACGGCGGCGGCATCTACAACGACGGCATAGCAACCATCGCCAACGCGATGATCCTTAGTAACACGATGAGCTTTGTAGGGCTAGGCGGTGGTGGTATCTTTAACGATACTGGCGGCGTGATGACGATTGATAGCAGCACTATCGCCTACAACGTGACCGATGCTACCCCCGTATGCGCAGCTCAAGGCGGCGGCATCCGCAATGGTGGCACGCTGACCATCACCAACAGCACGATCAGCGACAACTCGGCCGATGAGAGCGGAGGTGGGATGTATATCGCTGGCGGTGCGGCAACCCTGACGGGTATCACGATCAGCGGCAACAACGCCGGCAGTGGCTCAAGCGCCGATAAGCATGGTGGTGGTATGGTGGTTGTCGGTGGCAGCACATTGACGATCACCAATAGCACCATCAGCGGCAACTCGGCCGCTGACGACGGCGCTGGCATTTACGTCAACACTGCTACCGTCTATCTGTTTAACGTCACGATCAGCGATAACTCGGCCGCCAGCGAAGCCGGTGGCATTGACAACTATGGCACAGTTTACTTCAAGAACACCATCATCGCAGGAAACACGGCTAACGTCTCGGACCCCGATTGCCGCAACCTCTATGGGTGGCCCCTTACCTCCCAGGGTTACAACCTGGTCCAAACCATCTCTCCTGGTTGCAACATCAGCGGCGACACCGCCACCAACATCACTGGAGAATATCCCCTTCTAGGTCCCCTGGCCGACAACGGCGGCGACACGGAGACTCACGCTCTCCTATCCGGCAGCCCGGCGATTGACGCCGGCACGTGTGTCGACGCACCTGCCACCGATCAGCGCGGTGTGGCACGTCCCCAGGACATGAACTGCGATATCGGAGCATACGAGGTACTACAGACCTGCTTTGCTACGCCCAACGACGGCGCTAACGTCTACAGCTCTGTCCAGCAGGCCGTGGACGCCGCTCCTACCGGCGGCACGATCAAGGTAGCCGGGTATTGCAGCGGCGTCCAGATGCGAGGTGGGCTGACCCAGACCGTCTACGTCAGCAAGACAGTGACTATCCGCGGCGGCTATACCACGACCAACGGCTTTGCCGACCCACCCGATCCGGCGGCCAACCCAACCACGCTGGACGCGCAGGGCCTGGGGCGGGTGATGGTCATCACGGGCACCATCACCCCCACGATAGAAGGACTGCGCATCACCGGCGGCGACGCCACCCTGCTGGAGGGAGGACGGTATGATTGTGATGCCGGCGGCGGGGTGTACGTGCACTCGGCCACGGCAACCATCAGCAACTGCATGGTGACCAGCAACATCGCCAGCACCAACGGACCCGGCTTGGGCGGCGGCGTGTACCTCACCTACGCCGAAGGCGCCACGCTCGCGAACAACACGGTGCAAGGCAACACCGCCTCCACCGCCGATTGGGGGTATGGCGGCGGCCTCTACATCGAATACGGCGCTGCCGCGCTCGTGAGCAATACGATACAAAGCAACACCGCCTCCACCACCGTCTGGGGGTATGGCGGTGGCCTGAGTCTTGAAACGAGTCCTTCGACGCTCACGGGTAACACCGTGATCAGCAACACGGCCAGCATCGCCGCAGAGGGTAGCGGCGGCGGGATACACATCGACTACGGCGCTGCCACGCTCGTGAGCAACACAATACAAGGCAATACCGCCAGCGTGGACTCGTCGGGCCGGGGCGGCGGACTGCACCTCTACGATAGCACTATCACAATGACCGGCAACATCGTGGTAAACAACACGGCCTCCAGCGCCGGCGATGGTTGGGGCGGCGGCGTGCAGGCTGTATTCGAAGAATGCAGCGAGTGCGTCGCTGTGTTCGAGAAAAACTCGATACAGAACAACATCGCCAGCGCTACGAATAACGGTTGGGGCGGCGGGTTGCACATCAGAGGCGGCAGCGCTGCCGCCATCTTGCTGACCGGCAACACGGTGGTCAGCAACACCGCCACACTGAACCCCACCGCTGTGGGCAGGGGCGGCGGGGTGTGGATAGGAGGTTTTTGGTACAAAAGCACCTTCACCATAACCTGGTGGCGGGCAATCACGCCACCACCGCAGGCAGCGGGCTGTACGTTGCGAGTGACCTCAACAGGGCAGTTGACGGGCGACTATTGCACAACACCATCGCCGACAACGCCAACGGCAGCGGGCAGGGGGTGTTCGTGGATGGCACGAACGCCACCCTGGCCTTCAGCAACACGATCATCGCTGGACACGCAAACGTGGGCATCACCGTCACAGCAGGTAACAATATCACCCTCACAGGCACACTGTGGCACGGCAACGGGACCGATGCGGGCGGCGCGAGCACGATCATCAGCAGCACCAACGTGTACGGCGATCCCGCCTTTGCCGATCCCGCAACCTGGGATTACCACCTCACTGCGAGCTCGGCGGCCATCGACGCCGGGATCGACGCGGGCGTAACGACCGACTTTGAAGGTGACACCAGGCCTCTGGGCGACGGCTTTGACATCGGCTGCGACGAATCGCCCTTCACAGCCCAGGCTGACGTGTCGATAGCAAAGTCCGTCACGCCCACAGTTGCTGCGCCGAGCCAGGCCATCACGTATACGCTCACATTCACGAACACGGGTCCTCATCCGGCCCGCGGCGTGCTCATCACCGACGCGGTACCCCTTACACTGACCAACGTCAGCTACACCAATGTCGGCGCGGTGATCACGCCCACCGGCAGCTTTTCCTACACCTGGGAGGTAGAGAACCTAGCACCAGGTCAAGGCGGCGTCATCACGGTCACAGCAGTAGTCGCCACCGGCGTGAGCGGCGTTTTCGATCTCTCTAACCAAGCCGAGATAACGACAACGACAGACGATCCAATGCCGTCAAATAACGTATCGACGGCATCCAACACCATAGATGCGGTAAAACGACTCTACCTACCAGTGGTGTTCAACGACTATGTCCTCGCGCCGGACCTGGTGGTGGAGCAGATCATAGCCACTGATTACAGCATACAGGTGGTGGTCAAGAACGAGGGCAACGCGACGGTAGTGGAGAGCTTTTGGGTGGACGTTTACATCAATCCCGATCCCGTGCCCACCCACGCAAACCAGACCTGGCCCGACGTCGCGAGCGAGGGCCTGGCGTGGGGCGTGAATGCGGACCTGGAGCCGGGAGAGACGCTGACGCTCACGGTGGGCGGCGCCTATTACAAGCCCGGATACAGCAACGTTTCGTGGCCGCTGGCAGTGGGAACGGAGGTGTACGCCCAAGTGGACTCGTACAACGTGGGGACGACCTACGGCCGGGTGCTGGAGAACCACGAGATCAGGGGAGAGGCGTACAACAACATCAGTCACGTGACCGTGCAGACGTTCGACTTGAGCGCGGGGGCGGGGTGGACAGAGACGCCCGCGATGGGTGGGTATCCGCTCGCCGCACCTGCCGATCTGCCGCCCAGGTCGAAAAAGCAGCCGGAACTCGAGTAGAGAAGGTCCCAAGATCATCAATTAGCAGACTGCAACTCTGCATCAACAGGTCCCTCTTCAACCTGTTGGACCCAGACGAGGCTGATCAGAAACCCGACGAACATGACGCCTGCACCGCTGAGATAGGGATAGCGCACGTCCACGTCAAAGATGAACCCAGCCCAGATCGGCCCCACGATGCGCCCCAGGTTCATGAACGAGTTGCTCAACCCCATCGTCGCGCCCTGGCCGGTAGTGGCTCGCTTGGAGGCCAGGGCGATGATCACCGTGCGCAGCAGCGTCTTTGACAGGATGAACACGCCCGTCGCCAACAGCACGCCCGGATAAGTGGTCGCCAGCAGCAGTACCACAAACCCCGCCGCGCTGGCAGCCAGCGAGACCTTGATGATCGGCGCTTCGCCCCAGCGTTTGGTGAGCGGGCCGATGAGGATGGCCTTGCCCAGCGTCGAGACGAGGCCGACCACCGCCAGGATGGTGCCCACCCGCTCCGGGCCATAGTCCAGCTCCTGCGCCGCGTACAGCCCAAAGATGGACTCGAAATTGGTCAGTCCAAAGCTGACCAGAAAGAGCAGGAACATCAGCAGGCCGATCGGGCCGAACAACGCGCGCCACAGCGCGCCAAAGTCGATGGTCCTCACCTTGCCCGCTTGCTGGCGCGCCTCGACGGGCAGCGACTCGGGGAGCCACAGGGTGGCCAGCACCAGCGCCAGCAGCGATGAGCCGGCGGCGATAAAGAAGGGCAGCGCCAGCGAAGCGCCCCCCATCCACCCACCGGCTGCCGGGCCGAGGATGAGGCCCAATCCCATCGCCGCGCCCAGCATTCCCATCCCACCGCCGCGGTCGCGCTCCGAGGTGCTATCGCTGATGTAGGCCAGCGCCGTCGCCGACGTGGCCGACGAGAGCACACCGGAGAGGGCGCGAGAGGAAAAGAGCATCCACAGCTCCGTGGAAAGCCCGAACAGCAGCGATGAGAGAGCATACCCCAGCAGGCCTAAGAGCAGAATCGGCTTGCGCCCGATGCGGTCGGATATACTGCCCCAGATCGGGCCAAAGAGCAGCTCCAGCAGCGCCGAGGTGGCGATGAGCAGGCCCAGTTGGCTGCCGCCCGCTCCCATCTTCTCGATGTAGAAGGGAAAGAGGGGGATCACCATGCCATAGCCCAGCATCACCACGACCAGGGCAAAGGTCAGGATGGCGATGTTTTTGCGGTTGCTGGTGTTCATCTTGGATCACTCCATCTGGGGCAGAATCCGTACCCATATTCCGTGTTTACAACAGGGTCACTGTGCCTGCACTGCCATCCACGCGCACCCGGTCGCCGGTCTTGAGGCGGATGGTGGCGTCGCCACAGCCGACAACAGCGGGAATGCCCAGCTCGCGAGCGACGATGGCCGCGTGGGATAGTGAGCCGCCGATATCCGTGATCACTGCCGCAGCGCGCGGGAACAGCGGCGTCCAGCCCACGTTCGTCGTGCTGGCGACCAGGATCTCGCCGGGTTGGAGCTGATCCCCTTCATCGGGGCTATCGATGCGCCGCACCACTCCCTCCACGTGCCCGGCAGAGCCGGGGTGTCCCTTGATGGCATTGCCGGCACTGGGTGCAGCGGGGGCTACGGGTACGTGGGGATCAAAGACATCCAGCCGGCGGTTCGGGTCGGCGGCCCACTGGAAAGGATCGAAGCGGCCTCGAATCCATCCCGGCAAGGGCGGCAATGCCCTGTACTTCTCGTACATCTCTCGTCGGGCGGGGATCTGAGCTACTGGCGACGTATCGCTACCGACATCGTCGGCCAGGACATCGATGACCTCGTCAACCGTCAGGAAGAACACGCCGTCGCCGAGCCCGGCGAGTTGGCCGGCGCGCAGGAAAAACGCGCGGATAACGTCCACCGTTCGCGTGACTTCCGAGCGCGTCGCTTCGCGGAGGGTGTTCGTCTCGACGATGCCGTCGATTCTGCGCGCGATGACTTGGGCTTTCCTCGGAGGCAACTGGCGCGTGATCTCTTGCCGCACCGCGCCGAATTCGGCGTCTCGTTTTTCCAGCATCTCTGTCACATCGAGCGGCGACTTGTCGAACTCTGCCAATTGCCTGTCGAGCCAGGTCGGGTCTTCGTACGGGCGCGGCTCAGACAGCTCGTTCTCGTACGTTCCTCGGTGGCCATACCGCCGCAGGTACTCCTCGCGACTCAGCTCACCGCTCCTCAGCTTGGAGAGACCTATCAGCGGCCCCATGCTGGCCAACTCCCCGGCGCTGCTGATCGTGGACAGAAGCGTGTTGGCCTTATCCTCTTCCAGGAGCTTGACCAACGCTGCCTTGAGCTTGCGCGTCAGCGCCGCAAGCTCCTCGTTCATCTTGTCCTGGAGGAGATAGATCTCCTTCCACAAGGGCCTGATGTCATCCTCCCATAGGGAGATCAACTCGTCCCCTTGCGCCTCTTCGATCCGCCGCCGTAGCTCCAGGCACCTATCTCGCACCGTCGCCAGGAACTCGGGCACGGCTTTTCTCAGCTTGTTTTTCTTCAGTTCGTTCCCAAACTCCCGGGGCACAAGCCGGAACAGTATCGTCCCCCACGAGACGGGGAACGAGGGAACGTCCACGCCGGCCGGCGGGACGCCGATGGCATCCTCGATCATGCCCATTGCTCGCTCGTGTCTCCGCGTAATCTTGAGCAAGAACGAGTACGTCAAGCTGTAGTTAAGGTAAAGACGGCCAGCAATGTTCCCATATGCAGGAATGTCTCCAAGGGACATGTTGCTCAGAAGCTCTTGCCATACCGACCATGTGCTCGGCGTCGTTGTGGTGGGGAAAACCTCGCCTGCGGTCATGTTCGTCCACAGGTAATCCCCTGTCAAAGTGGCATTATTCCACTCTCTCATAACCAGCCTCCTCTCATCCTTCGAGCAGGGTCACAGTGCCTGCCCCGCCATCCACCGTGATTGTCTGCCCGCTGTGGATACGCCGTGTAGCGACGCCGGTGCCCATCACTGCTGGGATGTTGTACTCGCGGGCAACGATGCTGCCGTGCGAGAGCGGCCCGCCGATGTCGGTGACGACGGCGGCGGCCATCGCAAAGAGCGGCGTCCACGCGGGCGTGGTCGTTGCGGCAACCAGGACGTCGCCCGGCTGCATCCGGTCAAAGTCCTCCGGGCCGTGGAGGACACAGGCGGGGGCCGTGACCTGGCCCGCGCTGGCAGCGATGCCCTTGAGCGTGCCGCCAGTCTGGCTGTCTTCTGTTGCCGGCGTCCAGGCTGCCATATCGATGCCCATGTATTTTTTCTTCGGCGGCAGCATCGGCGGCGCAGTGACACGCTCGAGCGCCGCGTGGCGGGTTTTGCGCTGCGCGACGTCTTCCGCCAGATTCACGAGCGGCTCGCCGCGATTCAACGCAGTGACCGCACTTTGCACTTCCTCGGCGCGCAGCCAGAAGACGTCCTCAGCCTCTTCAATGCCCCCGGCCTGCACGAAACGCCGTCCCAACTCGCGCAGCATCGCGCGCAGCACGGGATAGCCCAGGCCGATGTCGGCGAGGGCGTTCTCGCGCACCTGCGCCATCGTCTGCCCAATCTTGAGCGTCTTGTCAAAGGCCCAGCGGCGCAGCCCCTTGAGCCGGTTTCGCGTGGACGCGACGGCTTGCTCGCGTCTCTCTTCCGCCGCCTGCTGGCGCTCGTGTGGGTTGACGCCCTCGCCGCGCAAGTACATCTTGATCGTCTCCAGCATCGGTGTGGGATCGTCCAGCGGCAGCAGCTTGGCAAAGTCCAGCTCGTAGATGATGTGACCGTAGGTGTTCAGGTGGGTTTGCAGGCGCTGACGGAACTCGGGCCAATCCCTCACCCCCGCCCCCTCTCCCTCTGGGAGGGGGGAATTTGCCAACTGTGTGGCGAGGTCGGCGGAGGGGGTGGTGAGGATATGTTCGGCCAGGTCTGGGTAGGCGCGCACCCACTCGGCCAAGTCGTAGAGCGATTTTTCGGCCTGGATGGGGGTGCTGTCGTAGCCCATCAGGAATACAGTCGCCGCCGGGTCGCCATCGCGCCGGATCAGCTTATCGTAGACGCGGGTAAACAGCATCTCAGCGCC
>Ga0307430_1002491_pt1 | contig 12179 bp, 9 predicted proteins | sample SalMarWE160130MG_FD_202159 | JGI IMG/M metagenome (GOLD analysis project Ga0307430, IMG submission 202159) | Salt marsh sediment microbial communities from the Plum Island Ecosystem LTER, Massachusetts, United States - WE1603-130 | ecosystem: Environmental > Aquatic > Marine > Intertidal zone >... | reverse complement strand
ATCAACCCTAAGGTTATCGAGAACCTCTTTGCTGCCGACTTGGCCTTTTTGCAGGACTTTTACCGCCGCGTCAACGAGAATGGCCATAGCCGCATGGCGGTGACCTGCCCTCATTGCGAGGGCACGTTCGAGGTGGAGATCGATGGCTCGGGGGGGGGGTAGGCTACCCCTCGGATCAGCTGTTCGAGGAGGTAGCCTACGTCTCCTATCACTTTCATTGGCCGTACGACCAGATCATGCACCTCGACCATCGCGAGCGACAGCGGTGGGTAGCCGAGATCGCCAGGATTAACCAGCGGCTCAACAACGCGGGCACGGGGAGGAGCAGTGACCCATGGCAGTAGGCGATCGTAGAGATCCCTATCTTGCACTCAACTTTGAGCTCAGGATCGAGGGGCTTACGGTTGGCGCGTTCTCCGAGGTCACCGGCCTGCAGGTGGAGATTGAGGTCAAGGACTATCGAGAGGGCGGGGTGAACGAGTACGTCCACAAACTGGCCGGCCCGGCCCGCTACCCGTCCAACCTGGTTCTCAAGCGTGGGCTGATAGACAGCGAGACCCTGTGGTGCTGGCATCAGGATGTGACCCAGGGCATCATCCAACGCAAGAACGGCTCCATTGTGCTGCTGGACAACGCCGGTGTAGAGCAGTGGCACTGGGATTTCATCGATGCGTATCCGGTGCGCTGGGTCGGGCCACAATTGCGGGCCGGCACGGCCGAGGTAGCCTTGGAGACGCTGGAGCTGGTCCATCGTGGTTTGGTCAAGGTGAAGCCATGAGCGGGATGAGGGCATGACACTGCCTGCTGGAGACTCGGACCGCCATCCCGATCGCGATGGCGACCCAGGGATGATAGACGGCGACGCGGAGTTGGCGCGGCGCATCTGGGACCGCTACGCCGGTTCGCCGGGTGTCATTTCGACGGCGGGCGTGCTGCAACTATCCAGGCGCATAGCGGGTGCTGGCAGGTTGCCGCTCTTGGCCGATGTGCAGCGGCGGTGGCTGCCTCGCGGCGAGGCTTGGCCGCGAGGCGGATCGGCATTGCTCTACGCCCGACCCGCTTTCTATGCCGAGCATCCGTCGTCAGAGCCTGGTGTGGGCGTGCGGTCGCCGGTGTCGACGGGTGCTGAGACGCCACCGCCCAGAGCACGAGCCACTGCGCCTTCTGCGAGCAGTGCCGGGCGGGTTGTTCAGCGTGAGACATCGCCATCCGCTTCGACGGCCGATAGGCCGCCGGAGGAGGTACGCAGCCCGGGGCGAGCTGGGGATGACGTGAATGCCACAGCTCCTGCCGCTGCTGAAACCGGCGGCTTGGGCGCGGCGATTGTGCAACGCCAGCGGGCTACCCCGGTTGGGCAGAGTGTGCAGACGCAGGTTACCAGCCCCAGGTCGGCGAGCCTGTCAGAGCCGGCAGAGTTGTTATCCGGGCAGGTCACGCAAGAGCAGAGGGCTGACGGTGAACCTGCAAACATTACTGACCGACTGTTGGTCAAGCCGTCATCTCGCCCGGTTGACGAGCAGAGGCCACCTGCGCCGCAAGAAGTGTTGGCGTCGCCTGCTGCCAGCGGCAACCTGGGGGCGGCGATCGTGCAGCGCTATCAGGGCACTCCGATAAAGCAGGTTGTGCGGACTCGGATCGCTGATGGTGGGCTGATGAGGCTGTCGGAACCGGTTGGATCGTCGTCTGGGCAGGGTGCGCAAGTGCAGAGAGCCGGTGCTGATCGTGTGAGCACCGCCGATCATCCGTTGGTTGAGCGGTCATCTCGTCTGACTGGCGAGTCGGGGTCGCCTGTGGCACAGGGAGAGCCGACGTCGCCATCTGCCGATGGCGGTGGCACTCCGGGCGCGGCGATTGTGCAGCGCCACCGAGACACCCCAGTTGGGCGAGTCACGCAGGCGGTCAGTCCTGGGCCGCTAGAGTTATCGTCTGGGCAGGGTGCACAGGTGCAGCGGGTCGGTACTGAGGTGAAGTTTGCGATGTCTGCTGGGAGTGAAATGGCACGGGCGAAACCCGTGACGCCTGTGGCCGACGGCGGCGATCTGGGCGCTGCGCTTGTACAGCGCCATCTGGGCGGGCCAGTCTGGCGCATGGAGGAGAGGCAGCAGATCACCGTCGTGCCCGGACCGACAGACGTGGTGCGGCAGGAGGTGCCCGGCCTGCAGCGGCTTTCGGCCAGTTCGGTACAGAGTTTCCTTGATCTGGGTGTTCGGCAGGACGCTGCGAGCACATCGCCCTTTGGCCAGAGTGGTGTCGAACCACTCGCCGGGCTTGTCTCAAGGCAAGTGGAGATGCCCTTGGCAAGAGCGGCAGGCGGCGGTAGCGCGCCGCCGGTTCAGCTCCGCTCAGCCGCTTCTGGCACGCAGACGGCTGTCGTGCAACGCGCCACAGCCGAGACGACTGCCGAGTCCGGGGCTGACGTGCCGGCCGGCGAGTCTACCTTGCCGGGTGAAACTCAGTCTGGTGCAGAGGGCCCCGATGTGGAGCGCCTGGCCAATGAGGTGTACGCTATCATCGAGCGGCGGTTGATTATCGAGCGGGAGAGCAGAGGTTTGTAGGGGCAAATTGCCTTACCGAGAGGCTTTTTATGGCGCTGGAAAAAGCAACCATTCAACGCTACGATGTGGAGAGCGGTACGCCGGAAGAAGACCCCATCGAGGTTCTCTTCAATCCCACGGAATATCGCCTCGAAAAATCCAACCAGTTTTCCGAGGTCGCCATCCCAGGACTGGAAGCGCCGCCGATCCAGTTCGTGCGGGGCAATCTCCGCACGCTCTCGATGCAGCTCTTCTTCGACACATACGAGCAAGGCGAGGACGTACGGAACTATACCGGCCGGATCATCGAACTACTGGACGTCGATCCCGAACTGCACGCACCGCCTGTTTGCATTTTCAGTTGGGGAGACCTGAACTTTGTCGGCGTGCTGGAGAGGGCCACCCAGAACTTTCAGCTCTTTCTTTCCGACGGCACCCCGGTTCGTGCGACGGTCGACGTGACTTTCAAGGAGTATTTCCATACGCCAGGGGATCGGCAGTCGGCAGACTTTGCAAAGCGCTATATCGTTCGGCGAGGCGATACCCTGAGCGGCATCGCCGACCAGAAGTACGGCGATCCGGCGCTGTGGCGGCCTATCGCCGAGGAGAACGGCATAGACGATCCGCTGTCTATCGAGCCGGGGCAGGTACTGATCGTCCCTGCGTTGGAGTAGAACAGGGATGGGAACTTGCCCTGTGGGGAATTTGGATGGGTAGATGAGTCCGATTGGGCAATATGCTTCTAGTTTTGTAATCACAGTCAACGGCGAGGAGTTGCGCCAGGGTGTAGCTGTGGACGTGCTCTCGGTCAGCATCACCGATACCGCCGACCGGGCTGATTCATTCATCTTTACCCTGCGTGATAGGCCCGCCGGTGACGAGCAGTTCGGCGGGGGGGCGAGGCTGAAGTGGGCCGATGACGGGTTGTTCGACGAGGGAAGCGAGGTAGAGATCCAGATGGGCTACGTGGACGATCTGCATTCGATGCTGCGCGGCGAGATCACGGCTGTGACTCCCTGCTTTCCCGAAGATGGTCTGTCCACGTTGACGGTGCGGGGCTTTAGCCTCTACCACCGTCTGCAGCGCCAGCGGCGGCGCGAACCCTTCGAGGCTGTCACCGACGGCGACATCGCCGAGGAGATCGCCGGGGCGGTGAATTTGAACGCCGAGGTGGACGCGACCGCGGCCGAGCATGCGCTCGTATCGCCCAACGATGCCACGTATGATGTCATCCTGCAGCAGAGGGCCAGCCGCATTGGCTACGAAGTGGTGGTCAAGGACCGCACGCTTTACTTCCAGCGGCCGCGCTACTTGGAGAATCCGAGCCCGGTTTTGACGCTGGAGTGGGGCAGGAACCTGCGCAGCTTCAGTCCCAGCCTCTCGACCTATAACGTGGTCACCGAGGTCAGAGTTCGGGCCGCGCAGACCTCGCAGGGGAGGGGTATGGATCCTATCGTGGGCACGGCGTGTGCTGGCGACGAGCGGGCCAAGTTGGGCGATCAAGCCGGTTCACAGATTGTGCAGGAGGCCTTTGGCGACAGCCCGATGCTCTATGATGACCACAGCGCTGCAAGTCAACAAGAGGCCAACGAGGTGGCTTTGGCTCAATTGGAGGGAAGGGCGCTGGGTTTTATCACGGGTCGCGGCTTGTGTATCGGCAATCCAGAACTCGTGGCCCGTGTGGTGATCGAGCTCAAGGGTCTGGGGGAGCGCTTTAGCGGCAACTATTACGTGATCTCTGCCACGCACACGATTGATGCTAATGGTTATCGGACCGATTTTGAAGTGAAGAGGAACGCCCGATGAGTCTGGTCGGTCTTCTCGCGAATACCAGCGTCAGTGCTGCTCATCAGAGGGGCAAGATCTACGGCGTGGTCGTCGGCATCGTGCGTGACATCAAGGACCCCGATGGGCTGGGGCGTGTGAAGGTGGATTTCCCCTGGCTGGCCGAGGACAGCGATGCAGTCGCCATATCGTCGGGCGAGGACCGCGCGCACAGCTACTGGGCGCGCATCGCCATGCTCATGGCCGGCGATAGCCGCGGCGCCTATTTCATCCCGGAGGTGGGTGACGAGGTGCTGGTGGCCTTCGAGCACGGCGATCTATCTCGGCCGTTCGTCATCGGCGCGCTGTGGAACGCCGATGGTCCCCCGCCAGTGGAGATGGACGGGGATGGGGAAAACAACGTGCGCTCCATAACCTCCCGCAGCGGTCACCAGATTGTTTTGAACGACTCGGACGACGAGTCCTCTATTCTGATTGTGGATCAAACTGGAGATAATAGCATCTTTATCGATTCGGCCAACAACGCCATGGCATTCAAGGTCAAGGGAGACCTGTCTTTCGAGGTCGAGGGCAATATCAGCATCACATCCCAGGGAAAGATAGAGATTGACGCGGCGCAAGATATCGTTGCGCAAACGGACGCGAACCTCGAAGGCAAGGCCACGGGCAACGCCAAGATCGAGTCGAGTGGGCCGTGCGAGATCAAATCGAGTGCCAGCTTGGCTCTCGATGGCACCGGGCAAGCGGAGGTTAAAGCGGCCACGGTCACCGTCAATGGTAGCGCCATGGCCGAGGTCAAAGGTGCGCTTGTCAATATAAACTAGGTGGGTCGGCAAAGCCGACCCGAGGCAGAAGTCGTCGGAAAGGATAAAGCGGTATGAGCAAGCCTGCAGCCCGTATGGGTGATTCGACTGCCCACGGCGGCGTGATCGTCGTCGGTTGTCCGACTGTGTTGATCGGAGGCCAGCCTGCTGCCCGCCTGGGCGATATGCACGTCTGCCCAATGGTGACCGTCCTCGTACCTCACGTGGGTGGCCCCATCACTATGGGCAGCGCCACGGTGCTGATCGGAAACATGCCTGCTGCCCGCATGGGGGACATGGCGACCTGCGTAGGTCCGCCCGATACCATCGTCTTGGGCTGCATGACCGTCTTGATCGGCGGTTGATGGGTAATCCTTATCGAGAGAGCATAGTTATGGGCCAAGAATTTCTAGGAGTAGGTTGGAAATTCCCGGTGCAGCTCAATGACCGGGGAGAGATCGCCCTCTCCCGTTATGAGGAGGACGTTCGAGAGGCGGTCTGGATCGTCCTGAGCACCGCGCCCGGCGAGCGGTTGATGCATCCCGACTTTGGATGCGGCATCCACGATTTCGTCTTTGCGCCGAATAACATGCGTACGGCAGGACTGGTACGCTTTCACGTGGAAGAGGCGCTGACCCGCTGGGAGCCGCGTATCGAGCTGCAGGAGGTCAAAGTACAGCCCAATCCTGACGATCCGGCGGTGCTGCTCATCAGTATTGACTACAAGGTGCGGGCCACCGACAGCCGCTACAACCTGGTCTATCCATTTTACCTGGAACGAGGGGAAACCGCATGACGATCAAAACACCCCCGCTGGACGCCCGAAGCACCGATCGTATTGTCGGCGAAGTAGAAGAGAAACTGCTGGATGACTACGGCTGGCAGGGCCGACCGGGTGGGGCTGGCGAGGCCCTGGTGCAGCTCTTTGGTCGCTTGACCGAACTCGTCACCACGCGCCTCAACCAAGTGCCCGACAAGCATTTCCTGGCCTTTCTGAACGAGGCCGGGGTTGGCCTTCTGTCGCCCCGTCCAGCCAGTGCTACCCTCAGTTTTACCGCTGCCGACGATGGACCGGACGCCATCGATGTCCCATCCGGCACCCAGGTCGCCACGGTGCAGGCCGAGACCCAGCCCGAAGTCATTTTCGAGACCCAGCGCGACATCGTCGTCGTTCCCAACAAGCTGACAAAGTGCGTGGCCTTCGATCCGTTGAACTCCAGCGACCGCACCAAGGATGCCAAAGGCCTTTCCACGAGTTTCGCCGTCTTCCAGGGGCAAGGCGAGCGGGAGCGCGTGCTCTATCTGGGCGACGAGACGCTTTTCACCTTCGATGACGCCAGCAGCCGCAAGAACGCGACGATCACGATCAGCTTCCAATTTGCTACAGCTGGAGACCCCGACGCCGACGGCTGGGAGCTAGAATGGTTGTACTGGGATGGCAGCGCTTGGTCCAGCCTGACGGAGGCCGGCGCCAACGTGAGCGATGGCACGCAGGGATTCAGCCAGGATGGGAGTGTGACGCTGACCAACCTTCCCGAGTTGACCGAGACCGAGGTGGATGGGGAGAGCAGTCTGTGGATTGCCTGCAAGCTGACGGACGGCGCTACCCGCAACTACCTGCCGGTGCTGAGCAGTGTCAAGGGAAGCCGCAGTATCACGATCACTGAGAGCCAGACTGCCGCCGACTTTGTGGGGTTCAGCGCCGTTCAGGCCAATACCGCCTTTGTGCCGCTCGACCTTACCGGCGAATTCTTTCCCTTGGGCCAACGACCGGGCCGCCTGGACACGTTCTACCTCATGTCCGACGAGGCCTTCTCCAAACAGGGCGCTACACTCGAGATCACGATGGCCTCTCTGATAGGGGTACCGCCAGATGCAATCAAGGGCCAGCTCCGCAGCCTCACGGCCGAGCTCGACGACCTCACGATCGTGTGGGAGTATCACAGTGCTGAAGGGTGGGTGGAGTTGGGAACGAGCACAATGAGCAATGTTGAGCCACAGCGGCTCACTTTTGACGACAAAACCTATGCCTTCACCACGAACGGCACTATTACGTTCAAGGTGCCCCAGGATGGCGGCAGCGACCCTATCTTCCAGGAGACCACCGTCAACGACGAGCAAGGCCTTTGGATCCGGGCTCGTGTCGTAAAAGGCAGCTACAACGTGCCTGCCTGGGTGGATATCATTAACAAGGAGGAGGGCGACTATACGCTGCACGATGCACGGAACTGTGCTCCGCTTGCCAAACAGTTAAAGGTCACCTACAGGGGCTATACTCCGCACGCTATTGGCCCCAATCTCATCACCCATTGCCGTAGCCGCGTGGACGGTATGGGACAGAATCACGCCTCCAAGTTGGCTGCCGAAAAGCCGGTTGTCCCTTTCAATGCCAGGGAGGAGGGGCCGGCGCTCTACATGGGCTTTGATGATGAGAAGGCCTTCCCGGCAGGGGAGTGGATACAGATACTGCTGGACGTGAATGAGGAGGCGGTGACGTCGGGGACGCTTCCCAGCGTCTACTGGGAGTACTGGAATGGCAGCAAATGGGCTGCGTTGCGCGTCTCCGACGGAAGCCAGGGTTTGAGCGAGCGGGGATACCTGGGTTTCTTTGGGCCGGAGGATCACAAGTCGAGTACCGAGTTTGGACAGAGCGCCTATTGGTTGCGTGCCCGCCCGCATCGCCCTCCTGTGGCCGATCCCGGTGTCTATGCGGCGGTCACCGCCGAGGGTAGTGAGGCGACCGTCACTCTGAAAGCCTCTGGCTCAAAGGCGTTCGACCGGCAGATGATTGACAAGTACATCTGGCGCTCGGTCTCCTCCACGCACCTGGTGGCCAAGGCGGCGGACGCGGACGTGGGGGTTTCCGGTGACGGTACCACGGCCGCCGTGTCGCTCGATGGATCTGGCTCCACGGCTAAGGAAGGGCGAACCATCGCCAAGTACATCTGGCGTGAGAAAGATGCAGGCGATGAGCAGGACGGCGAGGATGAGGTGAGTGCGGGAACGCCTTACCTGAAAGCGGTTTGCCTCAACACGGTTCCCGCCCTCAACGCGGTGACTGTCAAGAACGAGGTGCTGGGCGCCAGCGACGGGAAACCCGATCAGGTCTTTACCCTGCTAAAGACGCCAGTGTTGGCCGGCGCGCAGATCGCCGTGCGGGAGCCCGACCGGCCGCCCACCGACGAGCTGAAACAGCTTGAGAAGGAGTTGCAGCAGGAGGACGAATCGGCCGAGGCTCTGCTTTCAGACTCGGCGACCGGCGGCGAAGGGGTGTGGGTGCGCTGGTGCCAGGTGTCCGACTTTCACAGCTCGACGTCCTCCAGCCGCCACTTTACGCTCGATCCCATCGGCGGTGAGGTGTGCTTCGGCGACGGCGAGCGGGGCAGGATACCGCCGATAGGCCGCGATAACATCAAGGCGGTGTGCTATTGGACCCACGGTGGCGCAAGTGGCAACGTCAAGGCCAGCCAGATCACCGTGCTGCGCAATCCCAGCGGCGATCTGGCCAACATCAAGAGTGTGACCAATCTCGAGGCCGCCGCTGGCGGCTCCGACGCCGAGACGGTAGGCGAGGTCAAGGAGCGCGGTCCGCAGAGCCTCAAACATCGTCAGCGGGCTGTGACGGTCGAGGATTTTATGTGGTTGGCCCTTGAGGCCAGCGGCGAGATAGCCCACGCCCGGTGTCTGCCCACCAAAAACACGCTGGGTTTGCACGCGGCGGGCTGGGTGACCGTGGTCATCACGCCCAAGAGCGAGGATGCCAAGCCTACCCCAAGCGCATCGTTGCTGCGGTACGTGCAGGGATACCTGAAAGATCGCGCCCTGGCGAATTTGAAAGAGGTCGGCCAGATTTACGTCAAGGGACCGGACTATATCGAAACCACGGTGCTGGCGCAGGTGATCCCCACCGAGCCAGAGAAATCCGACGAGGTGGAGTTGGCCATTCTCGACCTGCTGGAGACTTTTCTGCACCCGCTGAAGGGTGGGCCGGAGCGGACGGGGTGGGACCTGGGCCGCGACGTGTATCTATCCGAAGTCTGCGCCGAGATCGAGGGTGTTTCGGGCGTCGACCACGTGGCAAGTGTGCGCTTGTTGGGCTCGCTGCAGCAGTGTCGGCTGCGATTGGGGAGGAAGGCAGGGAAGTATCGATGGCTTCCTTTCGAGGTGCCGGCCGGCAGCCAGGTGAGCACCTTTGACGAGCGGATCAAGCTGCTCCTGGCCGAAACCCTCACCGTCGACGAGGAAAACCCCAAGCTGCTGAAGCAACTCGACGTTTATGGCTTCAAGGTCGGCGACAAGGTGACCGTCGTCGCTGCCGACGACACCGTCGTGGCGAGCAATCTGACCATCGCCTCTATCTCTGGCGACGATGACGGCATCACTTTCAAGCAGCCTTTCGAGGAGCCCGCGGCCTGGGTGCAACGCGATGCCTTGATGTCGGCCGACGGGCACCTGCGCCTGCCCCTGAGACCGTTGGGGGAAGGTGTCATCGAGGATGCAAGCGGCAAGGTGGCAGGGGTAAAGGTGCGTGGCTTTCAGGCGGGCGACGAGGTGAGCGTTGTCGTCGGCACCCGGCGTCACCCTGACCTGGAGTTCCTGCCTGTCGAGGGTGTTGTGGTCTGCGAGGATCGCATCTTTGTACCCGTGGGACACCTGATCTATTCCGGCAGTCACGACATCGAGATGGTCCTGGAGTAGTCCAGCCCCTCGTGGGCGTTGTGGATGCAAAAACGTCAGCTGTAGTGGGAGCAAGTGTATGCCTATCCCGTTACCGAATCTAGACGATCGCACGTTCAGCGACCTGATGGCGGAAATGCGGGCGCTCATCCCTCGCTACGCGCCCGGATGGACGGACCACAACGTTTCGGATCCGGGCATCACGCTCGTAGAGCTATTTGCCTGGCTGACGGAGGCGCTGATCTATCGTCTGGATCGCGTACCCCAGGCCAGCGAGGTTAGGTTCCTGGAACTCCTGGGGGCGACTTTTCAGTCGGCCCAGCCTGCTACGGCGATACTGACTGTGACCGCTGATGGGTTGACGGACAAGTTGCCCGTTCCCAGCGAGACGTCCTTGGTCGTCAAGCCTTCCCGTGGAGGCGAGTTGATGCCTTTTGAAACCGTCTACGACCTCGAACTCACGCCGGAGAAACCGAGCGATCTCGTGGAAGCCCGTCAGGTAGCACTTGTGCGGGGGGAGCGGTTGGGTAGCAGTACTGGCAATCCTCACCAGGCTTTTCCCGTGGCGCAGCGGTATCTGGTTCTCGATCCGCAGGGGCCGTTTGCCATCGTGCCCGAGGTGCGGGTAGACGGCGAGCTTTGGACGTTTAAGCCCAATCTGCTCGATTCGGGCGAGACTGACATACACTATACGGTTGAGCCCTACTTTAACACCGTTCGCTTCGGTGATGGCGTGTTGGGTAAAGTGCCTGCGGAGGGATCGGAGATCACGATCAGTTACCACTACACGCAGGGCGCGAGGGGCAATCTGCCGGAAGACACGGTCTTTGCGCTGGATACCCAGTCGAGCGATCTGTCTCTCGGCCTCAGGGCGGCGGTTGATTCTGGGCTCACGCTGCTCATTATCGCCGAGAGGGGGATCTCCGCGGGCGCCGACCCCACCAGTCTGGAGGAGGCGCAGCAACAGGCAGTCGGCGCGCTGAAGACGCGCTGGCGCGCGGTCTCCGCCGACGACTTTGAGCGGTTGGTCTTGGGGGAGGAGGAGCTTGAGATTGCGCGTGCCAGGTGCTTGCCGGAGAGGGATTTGACTGCCGCTGACCCAGATAAGGATCGCCAAGGTCACGTGAGTGTGCTCATAGTGCCGGACGAGAAGCGAGCGAGGAAGCCCGCGCCGTCCCAGGAGCGCGTCGATGATGTGTATGACTTTTTGGACAAGCGGCGGCTGGTCACCTGCCGGCATCACGTGATAGGGCCAAGTTACACCGATATTTGTGTCGCTGCTGAGGTTGCGCGCGTCTCGCAGACGCCGCCGACCGAGGTGGTGACGAACATCACGACCAATCTGGAGGGACTCTTTGGGGTTTTCGAAGGCGGCCCGGAGGCCGAGGGGAAAGGCTGGCCCTTCGGGCGGGATGTCTACGCCTCGGAGGTATACCAGGTCATCGAGGGCACAGAAGGCGTCGATCACGTCGAGTCGCTCACGCTCTACGTTTGGGATGAGACATCGGGCGACTGGACGGAGGCCGGTGACGAGATCGACGTCGCTGCCAACAGCCTGGTAAACTTTGTGGCGAAATCCCTCGATGGGAGCTTTCCGGGCAAGATCGACGTGCGTGTTGGGCGGTAGGCACGATGGCTGAAAATATGACTGACAAAAGTCGTTATCTCGGTTATCTACCCGCGATCTATCACGATGATCCGTATGTGGGTCAAATCCTGTTGCCCTTCGAGGATGTGTTGGAGGGGTTCAGATTCTTGCTCGACGACATCGACCGCTATTTTGCGCCTGCGCTCACCGACCAGGCGTTCCTCCCCTGGCTGGCTACTTGGGTGGCCCTGGTGCTGGACGAGGAGTGGGACGATGCCAAACGGCGGCGACTCATCGGCGAGGCGGTGCAGCTCTATCGTTGGCGGGGCACGGTCTATGGTCTGGAGCGCTATTTGGAGATCTATACCGGGTTGGTGCCGGAAATCCGCGAATGGCGTTGGCCCGGCGGAATGCAGATCGGTGTTGCCTCTCGGATTGGCGGTTTCTCGTCCGATGGGGGCTCTGCTCCGCTCCGTATCCCGCCTACGCGCACGCCTCCAGAGGATGCTCATATTCAGTGTGTGGATCGTGCCGATCCTGCGTATTACGATTACTACGTGGTGGATACACAGTCCCCGGCTGGGGAGCCCCTGCGGCTGTACTACCGCGCCGATCGAGTGAAAAAGGTTGAGGTTGTGGGTGAGCGCGTCGAGATATGGCATTTCCCCTCGGAGGGTGGAGCGGCTCAAAGAGAAACCCTCGAACCGGCAACTATCACCCGCCGCGACGGGCTGATCGACGACGAGTATACACTCGACGTCACAATCGGCGATGGGCCTGTGGCGACCATGC
>Ga0307430_1002490_pt1 | contig 12180 bp, 8 predicted proteins | sample SalMarWE160130MG_FD_202159 | JGI IMG/M metagenome (GOLD analysis project Ga0307430, IMG submission 202159) | Salt marsh sediment microbial communities from the Plum Island Ecosystem LTER, Massachusetts, United States - WE1603-130 | ecosystem: Environmental > Aquatic > Marine > Intertidal zone >... | reverse complement strand
TGAGTATTTGAATTTTTACCGTCCCTGTGCCTTTCCTATTTCCGTAAAGGATAAAAAAGGAAAGATAAAGAAGAAATACAGATATCAGGACTATAGGACTCCCTATGAGAAATTAAGGAGTATACCTGATGCCCGGGTATATTTAAAAGAAAGTGTAACCTTGGAAATGTTAGATAAAATAGCAAGAAGATATACCGATAATGAGATGGCTAAAAAAGTACAGTTGGAAAGAGATAAATTATTTGATAAAATATTAGCAGCATGACTCTTAATTTCAGGCTCATCTTGTATTGGATAAGAGTCTTTATTTATAAAAAATATTTGTTATGTTATAATGATACATTGAAATTAATTCATTTTTTATAATTAAAATTGAAAAAGGTAAGCTATTCGAAAGAATGGTACATAAAGCTATGGGTCTAAACTATTACTTGAATGGTAAGATTGCCAGGCAGCCAATCTTAATTTTGCACTATCTGCAATCTGCAGCTCTATCATCCTTTCAAACTAAACTGCATTCCAATTATTCTTTTTCAATCAAAATCATGTAAACATTATTTAGAATATCAAGTAACCGAAAGCGAGAAACATGGGACATCAAAATAAAACGAACGAAGACCTGAGCAAAGAAACATCAACACTAAATCAACAAATCACTAAAATAAACTACCCCGCAGCAAGCTGACGGAGCCGTTTAATATTTTACTTTTTTAATTAGATGAATATATTGTTGTAGCCAATCATTTTCATGGTATTATTATATTGGAGGATATTGGAATGGATAAAATGAAAACTTCAATAATATTTTTTTTGATAATGGTTTTAGCTATCAGCTTATTCGTAGCAAATATTGCTTTGGCTGACAATAATGAGTTGACTGAACTTGAAGCCCAGCAGCTGAAGATATTAAAGCTTTCCAAAGTAGTAGAAGAACACCCTTCGACTATCGAGCTAAAAGAAGATTTAGAAAACTATAAAATGGGATTGGAATTTTATCAACATACTGGTTATCAGCAGGCTATTTCCGAATTGTTAAAGGTAGAATATTCCACCCTGAATTTACCCCTTTATATTAAATCCCAGTATTTATTGGGGGATTGTTATAGAAAAATTGAAGATTGGAATAGGGCGATAGAAATATATAAGAACTTAGTAAGAGATGACCCAATTTTGACTGATTATTCCCTCTTTCATCTGGCCGAAACCTATAGACTTAAAGGTGAAAATCACGAATCTACAGCCACCTATAAACAAATAACAGAGAATTTTCCTCAAAGCCTGATTATTTCAGAGGTCAACTACCAGATAGCTCAGAATTATCGCGAGTTAAATGATACAACTTCTGCGGTAATTTATTATAAGGATATCCTGGAAGATTCCAAAGACAACCAGCTTAAAGCAAAGGTGTTACTTGAGCTTTCCGAGATATACTGGCAGGGAAAAAAATATGTCGATTCTCTTAACTGTTTATATGAGATATTGGATGAAGGCTATAGACTTAAAAGGAAATCAGAACCGGAAGAGTTGTTGATTAGATATTTTAATAAAACTCAAGAAGATTTAAAAGAAATCGAGATTCCTTACCATATAATGGTAAAATGTGCAGATATTTTGTTTAAATATCGCCAGTATAATCTGGCTGAGGGTTTATATAGAGAAGTCATTGAAACTTTTCCCGAAGCTCTTGATATTGCGGAAGTTTACTATAAGAGGGCAAGGGCTTTATATTACAAACAGGAATATAAGGAAGCTGTTAATCAGTGTGAGGAGATTATAGCAAAATTTCCTCCCGGCGAAATTACTATTAAAGCAAATTATCTTGGGGGCAATTCTCTGCGTGTTTTAGGAGAGCGTTATCTGGCAATAGATAAGTATGAAAAAATTATAGGTCAATATCCTGAAAGCTATTATGCCCGAGAGTCTTATCTACGTCTGGCAGAATCTTATTTTCAGTTAAAAGAAACGGAAAAGGGGATTTCCCTGTGGAGAGAATTGATCAGCAAATATCCTAATAGCTATGAATCAATGACTTCCCTATGGAATTTAGCCCGATATTTTACCAATAATAATGCTTACCCTGAGGCATTAGATTACTATCGAGAATTATCAGATAGATTTTCTCAAAGTAACCTGGGAGATGATGCCCTGTATTGGAAGGGAATAATTTTAGATAAGACGGGGTCAGATGAGGAGGCAAAAATTGCTTACGAAAAACTTGTTAGGGAATACCCCTTGAGTTATTATACCGAAAGAATTATAGAACAAAGAAGTGATATTAGTTCTATTTGGCCTGTTTCTGTCTCCAAGAAAGAAGATTTTATAAATTTAGAGGAATTTTTAACAAAATATGATAAAATTGAAGGGAAAGGTCAGCTGTCACTGCTCAAAGCAGAGTTGTTTGGAGAGGTTAGTTTTTATAAAGAATCAATAGTTGAATTAAAAGGAACATTAAATTACTATCCAGGAAACATCTTTTTACTATTTAAGTTAAGCGATATTTATAAAAAGAATATGGATTATAATGATTCTTTAAATTATTCGGAAATAATTTTTAATTATTTAGAAGATAATCATCAATTAGAGGAATTACCTCTTGAATTATGGGAAGGTCTTTATCCTCTTTATTATGAAGATGCAATTAGAGAACGTGCTTTGGAATATGAAATAGATCCCTTACTTGTTTTGGCTATGATCAGGGAGGAGAGCAGATTTAACACCTGGAATGAATCTGTTGCCGGGGCAAGAGGATTGATGCAGATAATTTTTTTAACCGGAGAATGGATTGCCCAGAAGATAAATTTGGAAGAATTTAATGATGAAATGCTCTTTGACCCCGAGATTAATATTGATTTAGGCTGCTGGTATATTAATTACCTAAAAGAAAGATTTTCAAATGATTCAATATTAGTGATTTCTGGTTATAATGCCGGTCAAGGTACAACCAGCAAGTGGTTAGAACAATATGATAGAACTGACCTGGATAATTTTATAGAAAATATTCCTTATTCTGAAACCAGAGAGCACATAAAAAAAGTAATGAAATCTTACCAGATGTACAAAAGATTGGCACAGGTTTTGAGCGAAGAGTAAAAGGAATGGTTTTTGTTGGATTAAAAAAAAGGAGGTAAAAGTTCGGTATATCGGACTTAAGAGCAAATGACAACTAAAATAAAAGCTCAACTTTTTTGTCTTCACTGCAATAAAGAAACCAATCATACTATTACTTATAAGGGTGAATATTTAGAGGATATTAAGTGTAATATTTGTGGAAATGAAATTAAAATTAATCGGGAAAAATTATTAGAAACCTATACGGCAGATTTTATAGATAGGGTGCTAACTAAGCCCCATCGGGTAACCGAAGAGATAAAAAAAGATCTATCTCATTTTCTCAAGTCTATGCCCATCAGAATTTTAACCAAACCCTATCGAGTTGCCCAAGAGGTAGGAGATATACTGCATAAGGAAAAGGATAAAAAATAGTAAGCGAGAAATTAGTTAACCAATTGATCAATTTCCCAATTCACCAATTGTTTAGGCGATATAAAAAAAATTGACAAAATCATCAAAAAACAATAATATAATACAAATAGATTAAATCAAAATACAAAGAAGAGAATATTATCAAAATCATTTAAAAATTCTCACCAGAAATGAAATAATTGCTGCTTGAAGAAACTTCTTAATTGTTTATTTTTTACTTCATTACTTGGTTATTAATTTATGAATACAGGAGGATAGAGGATGTATGTAGTACACAAACATCATAGAGATAAGAAAAATTCCATATTTTTTTTAACCCTACTTTTATGGTTTATCTTTTCTATTCCTTTTTGCTCTTTTGCTGATAATAATGATGAATTTATTACTTATAAAATAACCAAGGGTGATACGCTATGGAGTATTACCAAACAATACAATGTATCCTTGGAATCAATCCTGGCTTTTAATCATATTAAAGATAAAGATACCTTATCCATCGGTCAGATAGTCAAAATTTATCAAGATAATCTCTCTGACGCTGATTATGCGTTGCATATCGTAAGAAAGGGAGATACTCTATGGTCAATTGCCCGGCAATATAACCTTTCTCAAGATTTAATTCTTGCCTCTAATAACATCGCAAATTCAGAATTAATTTCTATCGGACAGAAAATGAAAATTCCTTCGCCCAAAAATGTTGTTGCTGAAACAAATATCGTTAACCAGGCAGTCGTTAATGAAAATGATAGTAATAATAGTAATAGTAGTATTAGTAATAATATTAATCCACCAGAAAAGGCAGAACCGATTGTTTATACAGTTAAAGCAGGTGATAATCTATGGAATATTTCTCAAAAATATGGCGTTTCAGTGGCAGTTATTACTGATATAAATAATCTCAGGGATAAAGATCTCTTATCACTGGGCCAAAAATTAGAAATCCCCGCAATAGGAGGAGGAGTATCTATCTCTAATCAGAAACAGGAACCAACTATTGTAACTTATACCGTGGTAAAAGGAGATAACTTGTGGAGCATATCCCAGAGATATGATGTAAAGATGAATACCATTATCTCTACCAACAACTTAAAAGAAATATCCCGATTATCTATAGGCCAAAAATTAAAACTCCCGATAACTAATATGGATATTGCCAAAGCAGAAGGATATAGCCAGGATGCTGCAGCGGAGGAAATAATTTATTATGTAAAAAAAGGAGAGAGCCTCTGGAGTATTTCGCGCGAGTATAATGTAAAATTAGAATCCATTATAGCAGCTAACAATATTACCAATGCTTCCAAAATTTCTACAGGACAACAATTGAGAATTCCTAATGTACCTGGAACCCGCAGTAGTATATGTAATTTTATCTGGCCGGTAAGAGGAAGGATTACTTCTCCTTATGGGATGAGAGTTATAAGCGGAAGGAAAGATTTTCATGCTGGTATAGATATTGGTGGTCCTACCGGGACTAATATAGTAGCTGCCGAGAGCGGCAGAGTAAGTTATGCTGGTTATATGCGAGGATATGGCAATGTAATTATCTTAAGCCATGATGGGGGATATTCTACAGTATATGGTCATAACTCGGTAAATTTAGTGAAGAAAGGTCAGTATGTAAATAAGGGAAGCATAATTGGCAAAGTAGGGAGCACTGGAAATGCCACTGGTCCACATCTTCATTTTGAAATAAGATCAGGCGGCAAGCCGGTTAATCCTCTACCATATTTGAAATAAGTAAAATGTTTTTAAGTTATTATTAGAGAATAATCTAAATTGAATTCACAACCATAATACAAAATAAGAAAGAAAGGAGGAAAATTATTTAAAGAATTAATCGGGTATCTTAATTAAAAAGTATTAGATTAAAAAGGAGAATAAATATGAAAAGTAAATTGTTTGTAATTTTGTTGTTAACAGTAGGATTAGTATTTGTTGTCGTTGGATCAGCTTCCGCTGGAGGTACTCTGGTATTTGGTAGTAGTGGTGATGCGGTTAGATTAGATCCCGGGGATGTAACTGATGGAGAATCCATCCAAAGAATGGATAATATTTTTGAAGGTTTAGTTGAATTTAAATCAGGTACTACTGAAATAGAACCTTGTTTAGCAACTTCTTGGGAAATGTCAGAAGATGGAAAGGAAATTACCTTTCATTTAAGAGAGGGAGTTAAATTTCACGATGGAACAGATTTTAATGCTGATGCAGTGGTCTTTGCCTTTGCCCGGCAGTATGACACCAATCATCCTTATTACCAATATGGTCAGTGGCCTTATTGGGGATGGATGTACGGCGATATAGATAAAGTGGAAAAGATTGATGACTATACAGTGAAAGTTGTCATGAAAAAGATAAATGCTTCTATAATGACCAGCTTGGCTATGTTCACCGTCAATATTGTAAGTCCTGCCAATGCGGAAAAATATAAAGAAGATGCCTTCAAAAATCCCTGTGGCACCGGTCCTTTCAAATTTGTCGAATGGGTAAAAGCTGACCATATTACCTTGGAGGCTAATGAAGACTATTGGCGGGAAAGAGCCAAACTCGATAAATTAATCTTTAAGGTAATTCCCGATGGCTCCGCTCGACTTATGGCTTTAGAAGTTGGTGAAGTGCAGGGGATAGAATATATCAATCCTGTTGATTTTGACAGAATAAGAGCTAACAAAGATTTAGTTCTTATGAGTGAACCAGGAATGAACATCGGATATATGGCTATAAATACGGGATATGGTTATATAGATGCTAATAATAATTATGCCCGTGATATAGAGGAAGAACCTTTAGTCAAAACTCCAGGATACTATGAGCCCCTTACCAAGAAAAAAGTGAGACAGGCAATTAATATGGCCATTGATAAGCAATCGATAGTGGATAATCTTTATATGGGAACAGCAATTAAGGCCAAAAACGGAATGCCTCCATTTATGTTAGGGTATAATGATGATATAATAGATTATCCCTATGACCCGGCAAAAGCTAAAGAATTACTGGCTGAAGCAGGATATCCCGACGGTTTTGAAGTCACTCTATATGTCATGCCGGTATCCCGACCGTATATGTTTGATCCTCCCAAGATTGGGGAAGCTATTCAGAGTTATTTAGGGGCTGTAGGAATAAAGGTAAACATTTATCAGGTGGATTGGGGAACCTATCTTCAGGAAACTATGGACGGAAACGCTCAAATGTGTCTTTTGGGTTGGACTGGTGATAATGGAGACCCGGACAACTTCTTGAATGTATTATACGGAGCAAATGTCTGTTCAATCGGTACTTCTGGAAACTACGGTTTCTATATCAATTCCACCGCTCAAGCATTACTTACCGAAGCTTTAGCCACTTATGACACCGAAAAGAGAGCAACATATTATAAAAAATTTCAGGAAATGATTCATGAAGATGCTTGTTATGTCTATCTAGCTCATTCTAATCAGAATTTAGCTTTTAGAGCAAATGTAAAGGGTTATGTTCTTCATCCTACCTCCAGAAAGTTCTTCTATCCGGTATCAGTAGAATAGAAAAAATTTTCTTGGTTTGAATTTTCGTAAGAGGGAAGGAGTGACTGGGTCACTCCTTCCCTGAATGAAATAAAAATGTGCCCGAAAAGGCACATTTTTTTATTTTTTCTTATTGCATTATAATGATTAAAAAGTATAATAGTATAAGTATAATAAAAGACAGATAGGAATTAACCGATGAAGTGGTATATTACTAAAAGATTATTAATGTTAATCCCGGTATTAATAGGAGTTTCCATTCTTTCCTTTTCTTTAATTCATTTAGCCCCCGGTGACCCGGCATTAACTATAGCCGGTGAACGTGCCTCTTCTCAAATTATTAATGCCATCAGAGAAAAATACGGGTTAGATAAACCTCTCACTACCCAATATTGGGTCTGGCTCAAACAGGTATTGCGGGGAGATTTGGGTCGTTCTATAGTTTCGAATGAATTCGTAGCTAAAGAGATATTGGAAAGATTCCCTAATACAATTGAGCTTACTATGTTTGCCATGATTTTTGCTATAACCATAGGTTGTATTGCCGGAATTATCTCTGCCTCACGGCAGTATTCGGTTTTTGACTACAGTTTTATGGGGCTCGCTATCTTCGGTGTATCAATGCCCGTTTTCTGGTTGGGGATTATGTTGATGATGATTTTCGGGGTATATCTGAGGTGGCTGCCAATCAGTGGACGGATAAGTATGATGATATCTTTTCAGCGAATTACCGGTTTTTACCTGTTGGATAGTCTTATTACCGGTAATTTTGCCGCTTTTATAAGTATCCTTCGTTATTTAATCTTGCCTTCTGTTGCTCTGTCTACTATACCTATGGCTACTATTGCCCGTGTAACTAGGTCAAGTATGTTAGAAGTTTTGAGGCAGGATTTTATCAGAACAGAAAGAGCCAAAGGTTTATCTGAGAGAATGGTAATTTATAAACATGCGGTAAGAAATGCTATGATCCCGGTAATTACCGTAATCGGATTGAATTTTGGTTTGCTATTGGCCGGTGCAATCTTAACCGAAACTGTCTTTTCCTGGCCGGGAATCGGAAGGTATGTGATAAACGCAGTATATATGAGAGATTATCCTGTGGTACAGGGATGTGTATTATTTTTTGCTTTAATGTTTGTCATTGTGAATTTAATAACTGATATTGTTTATGTTTATATTGATCCAAGAATTCATTACGGGTAGGTAAAAAAATGGAAAGAACAAGAGAGACTAAAACCCAAGAATTAGTAAGAAGACTTAAATATAATAAATCAGCAGTCTTTGGTCTGGCAATTGTTGTTATACTAATTTTATGTGCCGTATTAGCTAATTTTATTGCTCCTAATAGTCCTACTCCTTCCCCTCCGGAACTTTTCAAGGCTTTAAAACCGGGATTCTGGAGTGAAGATGGAATAGAAGAAATGCCCTTAGGGGCTGATGGCCTGGGGAGATGTGTTTTAAGTAGAATTCTTTACGGAGCCAGAGTCAGTTTAACTGCAGGTTTTGTAGCAGTGGGAATTGCCATGTTTCTGGGAATAACCTTTGGAGTAATAGCAGGCTATTACGGAGGATGGGTAGACGCAGTAATTATGAGAATAGTTGATATTATGTTTGCCTTCCCAGCATTGTTACTGGCTATTGTAATTGTAACCGTTCTGGGTCAAGGATTAGATAAGGCGATGATAGCAATAGGCATAGTCTATACCCCTCAAATGGCAAGGATTATCAGAAGCTCGGTACTCTATATTAAAGAGATGGAATATATTGAAGTCCAAAAAGCAATCGGGTCGAGTGATGCAAGAATTATCTTTCGCCATGTCCTGCCCAATAGTATAGCCCCGGTTATTGTATACGGCACCTTGATGTTAGCTACTGCTATTTTAGACTGTGCAGCTCTCGGTTTTTTGGGGTTAGGAGCTCAACCTCCCACTCCGGAATGGGGCGCTATGCTCTCCAGGAGTTATTCCTATATTGTGAGTGGAGCATGGTGGGCAGCAACATTTCCCGGAATAGCAATATTATTATCTGTTATAGGTCTCAACCTATTAGGAGACGGCTTACGAGATATTTTAGATCCCCGACTTAAAACTTAATGGTGGTACAGGGGACGGTTCTCTGTTTCATCAAAGAATTATTAAAAAATTGTTTTGAAACGGAGAACCGTCCCCTGTGCTAAAATTTATAAAATAGGATAAAATAAGACAAAATATGAAAACATTACTGGAAATAAAAAATTTAAAAACTCATTTTTTTTCCCATGAGGGAATAGTAAAGGCTGTAGATGGAGTTAGTTTTAAAATCAACCAGGGAGAAACTTTAGGAATTGTAGGAGAATCCGGAAGTGGTAAGAGTGTTACCGCTCTGTCGGTTATGAAATTAATTCCTCATCCTCCTGGAAAGATTGTAAATGGAGAAATATACTTCGAGGGTAAAGATCTCTTAAAATTAGATAATAAAGAAATTAGAAAGATAAGAGGGAAGAAAATATCTATGATCTTCCAGGAGCCTATGACTTCATTAGACCCGGTATTCACTATTGGTCATGAAATTGGGGAAGTTATTCAATTGCATCAGGGGCTAAATAAAAAAGAGGCCAGAAAAAAGGCTATAGAGATATTAAAGATTGTAGGGATACCGGATGTAGAGAAGAGAATAGATAATTACCCTCATGAGTTATCCGGGGGAATGAGGCAGAGAGTGATGATTGCCATGGCTCTATCCTGTAATCCCACCTTGCTTATTGCTGATGAACCTACCACCGCCCTTGATGTTACTATTCAGGCTCAGATTTTAAGATTAATTAATGATTTAAAAGATAAATTTGGCGCCTCGGTGATGTTAATAACTCATGATCTGGGAGTAATCGCTGAAATGTGTGATAATGTAGCGGTAATGTATGCCGGGCATATTGTAGAATATACCGATGTATATACACTTTTTAGCAATCCTCTTCATCCTTATACCAAAGGGTTAAGTAAGTCAATACCCAGAATGAATGTTGAGACGGAACATCTTGATGCAATTCCGGGTATAGTTCCCAATCTCCTTGATTTACCTTCAGGATGTCCATTTCATCCCAGATGTGATTTCTGTTTTGAAAGATGTGTTAAAGAGATGCCAGAACTGATAGAGATAGAAAATTCTCATCTGGTGAAATGTCATTTATTCAAGAAGACAATAAGGAGCAAATGAGTAGAATGGAAAGATTGTTAGAAGTTAAAAATCTAAAAAAATGGTTCTGGTTAGGCAAATCACCTTTAGGCAAAAAAATAGCAGTTAGGGCTGTAGATGATGTGAGCTTTTATATAGAGAAGAAAGAAGTCCTTGGTCTCGTGGGAGAATCAGGATGCGGAAAGACTACCTGTGGGAAAACTATACTGCGAATATTAGACCCGACAGAAGGTAAAATATATTTTAATGGTCAGGAAATAACTCATACAAGAAAAAAAGAGATGCTAAAATTTAGAAAAAAAATGATGATTATCTATCAGGATCCCTTTGGTTCTCTTGATCCCAGAATGACCATAGGAACAACTATTGCTGAACCGATGGAAGTACATAAGATCGGTTCTAAAAAAGAACAAGAAGAGAGGGTAATTGAGATTATGGAAAAGGTTGGTCTTCTACCAGACCAGATAAACAGATACCCTCACGAATTTAGTGGCGGCCAAAGGCAGAGAATAGGGATTGCCAGAGCTTTAGCAACTAACCCGGAGTTTATAGTTGCCGATGAATGTGTATCCGCTTTGGATGTTTCCATTCAAGCCCAAATTATTAATTTATTACAAGATTTACAGAAAGAATTTGGGCTTACCCTTTTATTTGTAGCTCATGATTTAAGCGTAATAAAACATATCTGTGATAGAGTCGCAGTAATGTATTTAGGAAAGATAGTAGAGACTGCCCCTAAAAAAGAATTATTTAGTAGCCCTAAACACCCCTATACCCAGGCATTACTTTCTGCTATACCTATCCCTGACCCTAAACTTAGAAAAAAAGGTCAGATTTTGATGGGCGATGTTCCCAGTCCCGTAAATCCTCCTTCCGGATGTCGATTTCATACCAGATGCCCTTATGTAAAAACTGTATGTAAAGAAGAAGAACCGGAACTAAAATGTTTTGAAAATAATCATTATATAGCCTGCCATCTGTTTTCCTAAATGGTTAAATAAAATTAATAACTTATATTATTAATAATTATTCCCATCAATTTTTTGATAAATAATTGGCTAATATTATATTCTCTTTCCAATTCCTTCAGAATATATACCCAATCCTATTTTATAACCCACTCTTTCTTAACTCAATACTCAATACGAATTTATTCTGATTCTTGGGTTTTATTCTCTTTACGGGATACGTATTAATTACCCGGTTATCCGGTTTACCAGTTAAAATACAGGTTACAAGTTGCAGGTTGCGAGTTACAAGTTTACAGAGAGAAGTAGGGGCGTATTGCTATACGCCCTCATGAGGCTAATAACTATTCGTTCTCTACTAATTTAATTGGCAAATTACTTAATTATCTTTTACTTACACTTATAGCCCGTAACTATGCGCTAAACGCTATATGCTCTACGCTTTCTTTTGTTAGTGTAAACTTTAGTGGGGTAGTTAGAAGAAAAAACATTATATATTAATAATACTTTCTTTTGTGAGTAATAAGGCAAATAGCAAGAGAAGGATTGTAAAAATATAATAAAAAGGTGTAGACTTACCTATACAAAACAAACCCTTTTTAACAAAGGAGGTAAGCTACACCCATGGATACTATAACAATAACTTTCCCTGGGGTCAAGGTTAAAATACCCATTAAAGGTCTAACCTTTGATATCTTGGAGGATATGCTCTTTGAAATATTACAGAATATTGCCCGTAAGGTATTTGAAAAAGCCCTTACCGATGTAGATGATACCTTGCGTAATAAGAGAGAAAGAGGGAAACTTAAAAACACCGGCAAAAGGGAAAAATATTTTCTCACCCGTTTTGGCGATATCCTCTATTCCCGCACCCGTTATAAAGACCAGGAAAACAAAAGCCATTATCTCTTAGACGAGGCCTTAAGCATAGTTCAAAACCAACGCATCAGTCTATCTCGAGCCAGGATAGAATGTTTTCTTTCCGGTTTTTCTTCCTATCGGGAGGTAGTAGAGGGAATAAGACTCTTAATCGGTGGCCCCCGCTGCCATGAGGCCATAAG
>Ga0307430_1002488_pt1 | contig 12190 bp, 8 predicted proteins | sample SalMarWE160130MG_FD_202159 | JGI IMG/M metagenome (GOLD analysis project Ga0307430, IMG submission 202159) | Salt marsh sediment microbial communities from the Plum Island Ecosystem LTER, Massachusetts, United States - WE1603-130 | ecosystem: Environmental > Aquatic > Marine > Intertidal zone >... | reverse complement strand
GCCTCCTTGTAAAAATTGAGAAGTTGTCCGATAACATATCGGCCAAATGTCCTCAATATGCCCAATTTTGTTGTTATTCTTTACCAATATCATGAGTGAGAACCGATTTTTTAGTTTTAACTTTTGAATTTAATCCTGACAGGGGCAGACAAAATGAAAGTAATCAGAAGGATTTTATATTGGCTAATAGCATTGGCATTGGTGTTTGTTACGTTTTGGTTTGGGTTTATGCGAAAACCCGCTGAAACTATAGAGGAGGAAAGAAAAGTCCCTGTTGAGGTTGAAGTGGTAAGCGCAGGCTCTATAGAAGAGACAATAGAGCTGACCGGCTGGATAAAGGCAAACCAGATTGTAGATGTAGCGTCCAAGGTAGCCGGACGAGTCGAATCCTTGCGTGTTCTTTCGGGAGATGGTGATTTAGTTGCGGTTGTTGAAGAGGGTGTATCGGTCAAAAAGGGTCAGCAGCTTGCGATTATCGACCACAATGTTTACTTAGCTCAATTGGATGCAGCTAAGGCCAGTATTAAAGCTAAAGAGATTGAGCAGGCCGATGCCGAGCGTGAAAAGAAGCGTATTGTTGCTTTATACGAAGGCGGGTCGGCTACAGAGCAGAGTAAAGATAAAGCTGTAACCGCAGCGGAATTGGCGGCGGCAAGTTTGAGCTTAACCAAGGCCAATCTGGAACTTGCTCAAATAAATCTGCGCGAATCCATGATTGTCTCGCCTATTGACGGGATAGTAACGGCAAAACATATTGACGAGGGTAATCTGATTAGATCGGGGGACCAGATTGTTACAGTAGCCGATATGAAGACGGTAAGAGTAATTGTTGCTGCTACCGAAAAGTACGGTGCCCAGATTACTGTCGGGATGCCTGCCAAGATCAAAGTTGATGCATTTGCCGAAAGGACATTTGATGCGAGCGTGCATTCAATCCATCCGGCTCTTGATGCACAAACCCACACGATACAGGTTGAGATACGTCTTGATAATGAAGCATTACTGCTGAAGCCGGGTATGTTTGCAAGGGTAACTTTAATTACAAAGCGTAAAGGCAATGTAGTGGTTATCCCGCGTGATGTTGTTCTCGGTGGTAAGATTGATAAGCACTATGTATATGTGATTGAAGAGGCGAGTGCCGACAAGATTGCCCATAAGCGTTTTGTTGAGATTGGTATAAAGCAAGCGGACAGATATGAAATAACCGATGGTTTAAAAGCGGGCCAGACGCTTGTGGTTAACGGAATGAATTATTTAGCCGACGGGTTGAGTGTCGAGGTTGTACGAATAGAGGATATCAAATGAAACTTGCGCAGCTTTCCGTAAACAGGCCGGTAACCACCTTGATGATATTTATCGCGATGGTAGTGTTGGGTCTGGTGTCGATGTCAATGCTGGGACTGGACTTGATGCCGGACATCGAAATACCGGCTGTTTCAGTTTTAACAGCGTATCAGGGGGCGGGGCCCGAAGAAGTCGAGACACTGATAACCGAGCCGATGGAGGATACTCTGAGCACTATTTCCGGGGTTGACGAGGTAATTTCGGTCTCCAAAGAAGGAATGTCAGCGGTAACGTTGAGGTTTGACTGGGGTGAGAAAATAGATGAACATGTCAACGATGTGCGTGAAAAGATTGATTTGATTAGGGATCGACTACCGGAGGAGGCGGAAAATCCGCTTATTTTCAAGTTTGACCTTTCAATGATACCAATTGCAATTATTGCTTTTACGGCTGAGGACAGCTATCCGGATTTGCAGGATATAGTTGATGACGAGATAGTTGACCCGCTCAAGCGGGTCGAAGGGGTGGCTTCAGTTACAGCCGGCGGCGGTTTGCAGCGACAGATCCGGGTTGATATCGACAGGGATAAATTGGCGGCATTGAATTTATCAGTTACAGAGATGAGCTTAGCCCTTGCCGCTCAGAACATTAGTACTCCCGGCGGTAACATAAAGACCGGTTACAAGGACTATCTGTTGCGCACACCTGAGGAATTTTCGAGTCCCCAGGAGGTTGCTGAGGTTGTGATTGCCCGCCGTAACGGAATACCTATAAAGCTAAAAGACGTTGCCGAAGTAAGGGATTTCTTCAAAGAGCGTACGTATGAGGTACGCATGAACAGTCAAAAGGCAATGGCTTTATTTATTCAAAAGCAGAGCGGCAAAAATACGGTGGAGGTGGCCCGGGCGGTTAGGCAAAAACTTGACGAGATAAAGAAGAATCTGCCGCCTGATGTTGAGCCTAAAATGGTGATGGATAATTCCGAGTTTATTTTGGCCTCTGTAGCCACTTTGCGTAACACGGTTTTTTGGGCCGTTTTCTTTGTTTTTATAGTGCTCCTTTTTTTCCTCCGAGACCTGCGGGCCAGTATTATTGTTGCCGTTGCAATTCCAACATCGTTGATAATCACGTTTCTGTTGATGTATTTGGCTGATTACACGATTAATACCGATTCGTTAGCCAGCCTGGCTATTGCAGTTGGTCTTGTGGTTGATAATGCCATTGTTGTTGTTGACAACATCAATCGTCATCGTCATAAAGGCCAGCGGCCAAAGGAGGGCGCCGTTTTCGGCGCAAATGAAGTAGGCGTAGCTGTAGTTGCTTCGACACTGACGACCATTTCGATTTTTGCACCGATTATGTTTGTTGGTGGAATAGCAGCGATTATATTCGGACAGTTCGCGGCTATTATTACGATGGCTCTGGTGGCTTCGCTGTTTACCGCACTTATGCTCGTGCCGATGTTGTGTTCAAGATTTCTGAGGGTTAATAATCAAAACCCATCGAGGTCAATATTAGACTTATTTTACCGTTTGGGTGAAAAAGTTTTCACAAAAATGGAACAATTGTACGTCAAGTTCCTGAACTGGTCGCTGAATAACCGCAAAACGGTTTTTATTTCCTGTATTGTTTTATTTATTTGGAGCATTGGGATTGTTGGGTTTATCGGCACGGAATTTTTCCCCGAGCAGGACCAAAATCGGGTATCGGCATCTTATGAGCTGCCGATTGGTACTCGTTATGAGCGTACCGGTGTAGTCGCGGAGCAGTTGCAGACAATAACGGAAAATAATGTTCCTGAAAGGCGGGATAGTTTTATTCGTTGGGGTGTTTATGGTGAGGCCGGCGGGGGTAACATTGCTTCAGACGAAGAAAGCTATAAGGGTATTCTATTTATCAGCTTGAAACCTAAGAGGCAGCGCGATGCTTCGCCAAATGACCTGATAAAAAGACTTCGCAAAATCACGGATAAGATACCGGGAGCAACTGTTCGCTACAGTGCGGAGGACCCCCTTACGGCAATCATGTTTGGCAGCGGTGGACAATTGGCGGTTGAACTTTGCGGGCACGATATGGATGAAGCAAGTACTTACGCCGAGGCCGTTAGTTCTGTGATAGCTACTGTTGAAGGTGTGGAGGATGTGCAGATCAGCCGAAAAGAGGAAAAGCCGGAGGTTAAGGTTGTCATTGACCGAGAGAAGGCATCTAATTTGGGGCTTGATGCCAGAACAGTCGGTAAACAGGTGGAGACATTTTTTGCCGGCACCACCGCGACGAGATATCGCGAGGGCGGAGATGAATATGATGTAGAAGTCCGGCTTCAGCCAAAAGACCGGGACAGGATTGAAGATTTGCGAGATGTGCCCATCAGTATGCCCGGTGGCGGTCAAGTTAGCCTCGCGAATATCGCTGGAATCCAGCAGGGCCTGGGCCCAACAAAGATTGAACGGAAAGACCAGGCCCGTTATATTACGGTTTCCGCAGAAATCAGCGGCAGAGACCTTGGTTCGGTGGCAAAGGACGTTACCAAAGCGCTTGATAAGATTCCTGCACCGCCCGGCTTTAGTTATAAAATTGCCGGTGCCGAAGAAGAAAAGCAAGAGGCATTCAGGCTGTTGGTGACTGCTGTGGGTTTGGGAATGGTATTGGTATATATGGTGATGGCTTCGCAGTTTGAGTCGTTCCGTGACCCATTTATTATATTTCTTTCAATACCCTTTGGTATTGTCGGCGTCATTATTGCACTGGCCCTGGCCGGTCAGGCGATGAGTGTTGTCAGCTTTCTTGCACTCATCATGCTTGTCGGCATCGTAGTTAATGACGGAATTGTTCTTATTAGTTATCTTAACATACTGCGACGACGTGGGCTTGATGTCTATTCGGCAATCATCGAGGGGGGACGCAGCAGATTACGCCCTGTGGTATGTACGAGTTGCACTACAATGCTGGCTCTGACTCCCCTTGCTTTGTCAAGAGGCGAAGGTTCCGAAATTTGGGTGCCCTTTGCCGTAACGATAATTGGTGGGTTATTTGTTGGGACCATCATTACCCTGGTTTTGATGCCGACTCTTTACAGTGTGTTTGAAGGTCTTAAGACTTCCCAGGTAAGAGGATCATTATGAAAGCTGTTTTGATTGTGCACAATGTGGCGATAGATGAGGAAGTGAACGAAGCTCTCGAGTCTGTGGGCATTGACTGCTATACCAAATTCCCGAATACATTAGGCAAGGGCGAGATAAGCGAACCGCATTTGAATACCGACGTTTGGCCCGGGATAAATTGCGGCACCTTTGTTGTTACCGACCAGACCAAGGCCAAAGAAGTAATGGAGAATGTCCGCCAGATGCGAGGAAAACTGGGTTCAGAGGGTATAAAGGCGTTTATGTGGGAGGTTGATGATATTACCTGATTGGTGCGAGATTGCCCTATAAATTGTTTTGGGGTTGGTAGTTAATAAATAGTAGAATTTTTTAAAAAAATTCTGGCCAAAACACCTCTAAAGGCAGATAATGATTATAGGTTGCATTTGTGCAATGAAAGGGGTGGGAATATGATTCGAAGTCGTAGTGGATTTTCTCGTATGGGAAAAAATCGGCGGTGGAGGCGCGATGATGTTTTCTGTACTAATTCATTAACTATCCGCGAAGCGGCTGGCAATTACACGTGGGTTTTGTAAGGTTCCGCTCACGCGGGAATGGAGTCCCTTCCAAAACAAAGGGCAAAGGCGGTGAAATTATGGAGACTACTGCAAAATATAAACCGAATGTTGAAATTGCTTCCGACCCTGAGACTCTGGCGCAAAGAAGTGTCGAGCTTTTTGTTGCCGAGGCGCAAAAGGCGATAAAAGCAAAGGATGCCTTTTGTGTGGCTATATCGGGAGGGAATACACCCAGACGTTTTTTTGAGCTGCTTGGTGAAGTGCCACAGGCAAACTCTCTGCCCTGGGATAAGATACAGTTGTTCTGGGTTGACGAGCGATACGTTGCCGCCGATTCTCAATGGAGCAATTATAAGCTGGCTGCCGACACCTTTTTGACAAAAGTTGCCATCCCAGAGGAGAACGTTCATCGAATCCCCACCGAGTATGACGATTTCAAGGTTGCGGCCGACAGCTACGAACAAACCATTCGAGAAGTCTTCGGCCTTGATGAAGACCAGAGGCCCGAATTTGATTTGATTATACTTGGGATGGGTGCTGAGGGGCATACGGGTTCGCTGTTTCCGAATTCCTATGCACGTTTTGATACCGATGATCTGGCGTGCGTAGTTTATGTTATGGATGGGAAGCTTAACAGGATAACCTTGACGCATCCGGTTTTACGTGCGGCCTCTCATTTGGCTATTTTGGTTTCCGGTCCGGAAAAGGCCGGCATTTTGAAAGAGGTTTTGACCAGCGACCCGGATGAGGTGCGGTATCCCATTCATGCCCTTTGGCCCATTCTGAATAAGGTTACCTGGCTCGTTGACAAAGAGGCGGCAAAGTCCCTTTGATGCTGGTGATTTGACGTGGGGGGTAAGGCAAGCTGCCATTTGATAATAGACAGACCGCGAACGGGCTTTTTGCTTTTCCTCTTACTTTTAAAGTTTACCCCGTTACAAATTCCTGCTATGGGCACGACAGACGTTGGGCGACTTATTTCTAATTTCTAACGGGGTTTATTCCGGGATGATTATTTTTATTCCGGGTCTGAGTTTATTCACATCTTTGATAACATTTCGGTTGGCATCAAGGATCATTTGCCATTTGTTTGCAGAGCCGTAGTATTTGTGCGAAATTTCAGAAAGAGTCTCTCCTTCGCGTACGATGTGAAATTTTTGGGTTTTTATCTTCTCGGTTTGTTCATATATCGTTGAATCCAGCGGTTCTGATTGATTGCCTTCTGTGTTCTGTGCACCTAAGCCTTTTATCGAGAGATTATTTGACAGGGCATAGTCTTCCTGTGGAGGTGGGTTACTGCGAGTGTCCGACCCTCCTGCTTTGGGACTCAGGCTCGGGCCGGTAGAGAGCCAGAGCATAGCGACCGTTACCAGTACCAGGCCCAGGAGCATTCCTATTTTCAAATCTTTTTGCATTTAACGGCGAATAACAAGAACTGAGCTGAACACTATTTATTTTCAATTCATTTTGCTTTTTTTGTTTTCTGCCTTACTTCCATACGGATTAAAAGCAGATCCCCAATTGAGTTTAATTTAATATGTACGATAACTACGACAAAATTAGATATTATAAAATCCGCGGAACCGATTGGAATTAACGAACTTTTAGGTTACACCAACTTTGTTTTTTCCCTCAGGCTTCGATTCGGCTGTCCCGCCCTGAGTTTGTGTGAAGTCAAGCTGCCATGTGGTTGTCACCTGGGCTTTTTTGTAAAGAACAAGACGATAAGACTTGAATTTCTTGAAGTTTTCGCCGGTCTTCAAACCGCTGAAATACTTTTTATTAATCTTGTTTATTTTCTTCCTGTACAGAAATTTCATAATCTTTGACATAAAAGGGTGTCTATTATCTAAAAGCTGCTGCGTCAAATCTACGGTGGGCTTGATGACTTCATTAAGCATATCATTCATAATGTCAAGTGTCGGTGCTGTTTCTTCGGTGATGTCCAGGTCCGTAACGGCTTCGAGGGGATGCTCTGAAACAATGTCGTAAAACCTTCTTAGCGGATGTCCGCCCGGAAGAGGACTTTTGCCTGGAGTGTCCTTTTTGAAAATATCACAAATCATCACATAGCCACCTTGGTTCAGGAAACCGACGGTCTTTTTGATTGCTTCTTCAAGATTGATATATTGAAAACTCTCATTGAACAGAATCAGGTCATATCTTTTTTCTGTTTGGAGTTCTTCATAATAACACTCATATATATGGCTCGCTTGTCCTAATAGCTCATGGGCCTGCTCACTCAGATAATGGCTGGGTGAAACACAATCAACCTCATAACCTATATCAACTAACATTTTGGCTATTTGGCCGGAGCCGCATCCAACGTCCAGGATTCTTCTAACACCGTCTGGAATATGCGAGATTATAAGCTGGACATAGTTCTCCTGCGCGATGCGTAAATTGGAAATATCCACTTCAAGGTCGTCGGTCCAGTAGCCGTAATGAAGGTGTGGGGATTTGAGAAAATACCGGCTGCAGATAGAAGCGACCTCAATGCCTATATCACGAGACACCCTTCTTTTGATGCTTTTTATTCTATCTTCACTGCACTGCCTGGCCGAATTAGAGATTGGATTCATATTGACTTTCATTGTTTTTCATCCTTGAAATTTACTACAACCGGAATTTCCTATATACTACACTTGGCGACGCATCCTCTCTTATTTCAGCCATCAGGTTCTTGATTACAAGAACTTGATAAAATCCACTCCAGTAGGCCTATAATATCAAATTTCAGACTTTTCGCAATACTTGATATGAGAAATCCATATTAAAATTATGTTTTCAGTTTTGTTTAATGGCGATGTTTGTTTTTTTCTTTTTTTGTTCTCGTGCCGAGCAGCAATATTGGTGCTGCTATTGCGATGGACGAATACGTGCCAATGATGATGCCGAAACCGATTGCCAGGGTAAAGCCTCTTAGTCCGGGGCCGCCAAAGATATACATTATCAGCACAACTATAAACGTTGTGAAGGATGTCAAAATGGTTCTGGAAATAGTCTGGTTAATGCTGTTAGTGATTATCTGTGGATTGAGCTGGTCCTTGCGGCGATTTTCCCGGATTCGGTCGAAAACAACAATTGTATCGTTAAGCGAGTATCCAATGAGTGTTAGGAAAGCGGCTATCATTGCCAGGTTGATTTTGAAATCTCCTATTAAAAGTTTTTCGCCGATTGGTATTGCTGCGATATAGGTGCAGACGCTAACAGCACCGAGTGTGATGCAAACATCGTGCACCAATGCCGTAATGGCGGCAATGCCGTATCGAATGTTTCCGAATCGAACCCATATATAAGTAACGATTGCAAATAGCGACAGGACGATGGCAATCAAAGCCCGCTGCTTTTGCTCTCTACCTACCGAAGGGTCGAATTGTCTTACTCGCGGCAGTGATGTTTCGAGCTTGGTTGCAGCTAAAACTTTGGCCGTTTCGTTTTCAATAAACCGTGTCCATTCATCCTCGGATAGTTCGCGAAAACCTGCCTCAGGCTCGGAGCTTACGTAAACAAAGGAATCTACGGGCTGGTTTGGTTCGGCCGTCGTTAGATTTGGGCCAAGGATTGTATAGGGATACTGCTCGAGGTCTCGCATGTCAGGCTTAAACAGTAAATCCTTGAACCTTTGCTCGATTTCCTCGGCGGTGGCGGCCCTTCCAATTTGGCATTCAATCTTGACACCGCCCAGAAAGTCAATGAGTTCGGGGTAAGAATCAATAAGCTCTTCGGTTATTTTTTCCTGCGAAGTGATTTTGGGTTGAAGATTTTGTTGAACTTCCAGTTCCTCTGCGAAAGCTTTCCGTATTGCGTCATTGACAATCTCATCAACCTCTGGTTCTGATATGTTAGCCTCAGGCTCAGGAAAAGCTGTCCTCAGCACATCTTTGACCAGCGATTGGTTCATCTGGCTCGTTGTTATCACGAATTGAGCCGGGTTAGCAGTGTCCTGTGTTACGAGCAGATTGTTGAGTTCGCCGCCAAATTGGTCTTGAGCTTTTTCGATGGCACCGGTTAGCTCGGCACTTGTTTGCTGGTTGGTTTGAGGTAAAGTGACTGTAACGGTTATTTTGTTTGTTTCCGTTGTATTGATTTCATATTGTTTGTCTGATTTTCCGATGCTATAGATGTTTGCCGCTTTTAGGGCGTTGTTGTTTAAATCATCTCCGATTTTTTTAATTCTTTCTTCAACTTCCTGTCTGGCCAGCGGTTCTATTAAATTTATCTGGACACTTGTTCCACCGGTAAATTCGATATCATATTTATTGTTCTTCACATCGTCTCTTGTAAAGAATACAGTCAGCCCTGCTGCAATCAGCGCAATTGAGATGCAGAAAAAAATCGGCCTTAAGCGCATCCAGTTTATGTTCGGCTTGTGTATCAGACGCAGCATTAATAAATGGTCTTTGATAATTCGCTTGGATAAGAGAAAATCGAAGATTACCCGCGTTACGAACAAAGCCGTGAACATACTCGATGCGATGCCGAGCATAAGCACAATGGCAAAGCCTTTTACTTCTTCCGACGCACGCCAGTAAAGAATCGCTGCGGTAATGAATGTAGTCAGATTAGCATCTAAAATTGTTCTGAATGCTCTTTGGTAGCCGTTCGTTATGGCGATTCTCAAAGACGAGCCTTTCAGCTGCTCTTCGCGTATTCTTTCGAAGACCAGCACATTGGCATCGACACTCATACCGATGGTTAGTATGATGCCCGCGATTCCGGGCAATGTGAAAGTTGCCCGCACACCCGCCATTATTGCTAAGACAAAAAGCATATTCATAAGCAGTGCCACGTCTGCGATTGAGCCGGCCAAGCAATAGTAAATTGCCATACATACCACGACTGCTACAAGGCCGATTAAACCTGCTTCGATGCCCTGGTCGCGATTGTCGGCGCCGATGGAAGGCCCTATCGTATTTACAGAGATGGGCTGCTCTATCAGACGGGCGGGCAAAGAGCCGGCGTTGAGTTTGTTGACCATATCCTCGACTTGTGTTTGAGTGAAGCTGCCCGATATTATGCCGCGTCCGGGTATCCTCTCGCTAATACTTGGTGCCGATATTGCAATTTCGTCGAGCAGGATACAGAGCGGTTTGCCGATATTGTTACCCGTAATATTAGCGAATAAACTTTCGCCTCTTGCATCCAGGTTGAAACCAATAGCTCTTCGACCCATCTCATCTGTTGCCGGGTTGGACTTTTCCAGTTTCCACTGTCTTGTGCCGGGGCTGTGCAGCATAGTTTCATTTGGCTTGTTGCCTGCTAACACATAATATTTGTCGCCGTATTGTGCAAAAATTGAAGGTCGTTTCTCTTTGTCGGCTGCCCTCCATTCATCGATTTTTTCTATCTCACACCATACATACTGGGTGTCGGAGGCGTATGTAGGTCCTTTTTCCTTGAGTCTTTCAACGTAGCCGAGCATTTGGTCCATATCTACGTCAGGGTGTCCCTGTGTTGGAAGTATTCTCCACTCTAATATTCCGGCGCCTTTGAGCATTCGCTGGAGGTCCTTGGGGTCATCGAGTCTGCCTTTGAAAGGACGATACTCGTCAAATGCTGTAACTACGTTGTTAATTTCATCAACCCGGTCCGGAAAATCGGTTTTGAGCTTTTCGAGCTCCTCTCTGCGACTCGATGACTTGATGGGCAATTCCAAGCAGATGTTTAACTGGTCTGTAGTCAGGTTTAACTGGTCGATAGTCCTTATTGCCTCTTTGTATTTAGTATTTGTGTTCGGGTCGGTCAACTGGTTAACGACTTTGGACCACTCGGCGTAGGTTTTAACATACCCGGCCAGAAGATTGACATTATCATTGACATCGTTGAGATTGTCATTGACGTCAATGAATTCTCTTAGCGTACCCTGCAGTTTCTGTTCATTTAGTTTGGCCCAATTAGTTCTATTTTTGTTTATCTGGCCGAGGTCAAGTCCAGCCGATGCTATCTTATCTTCGTCAGTTTTGAGTCTGCTGTCGATTTCATCTCTTTTCTTTTGCAGGTCCCTGCGTTCGTCATAAACTGTGGCAAGGCTCTCAAGAATTGTCAGTCTATTCGGGTCGGCCTGTGCAAGGTCCTTGAAAGCCTCGGCTCGCTCTTGTAGCCGTATATCGAGTGACCGCATAATCTTGGAACGGCTTACGTTCTTGTCTAACAGTTCAGCCAAAGCTCTTTCATAATTTTGCCGTTTCGTGCGGGCTTCGGCGCTTGCTAAGGGCATTTGTATCTCGAAGCGAGTGCTGCCCTGCGGTCGCCATATAAGATTCTGGATGTTGGCAGGGTCTATTCGCCTTCGCAGAACGGTTATCATTCTCTGAGCTAAGTCTTTTTTCTCTGCTTGTTCCAGACCGTGGGTGTCAATTTCATAAATAAGACTTGTCCCACCCGCAAGGTCAATGCCCGGCTTCAAGGTCTTGTTTGGCGGATATAAAGTCCAGACTGCAACAACCACTAAAACAATAATTAAAACTAATTTCCACGTCAGATTCTTATTCATAACTGCCTCTATATTGCGTTAATGCGTAAAATGCGTTTATGAGTGAATGCGTCCACTCATCTACTCATCCACTCATCTACTCATCCACTCATCCACTCATCCACTCATTCACTCATTCACTCATCCACTCATCCACTCATTCACGATTAATCTTTCGACACATTCTTGCCGATTGCTGAAGCTATAACTTTTATTTTCGTATTATTCGACTCATCAACTTTTAGTGTAACCTCATCGCCCTTAATATCGACGACGGTTCCGATGATCCCGCCGATTGTTCTGACTTTATCGTTTTTGGACAGCGTTTGGACCATTTGTTTGTGCTGTTGTTGTTTCTTTCGAGGCCCTCTAAAAAGAATCATGTACATCAGAACGAACATTAAACCAAGAAAAATCAGGTTTCCATAAGAGCCCAAAGGGCCTCGTCCCCTTGGTGTCCCACCAGGGGCGTTAGGGTCGGTAGAAACCGTTGTTGTTGCGGTATCCTCCGTAGTGACCCGTTCTGCTGGAATAGTAGAAGGCGCCTCGGTGGGTTCTGCCTGTGCCAATATCCATACATTTTTCATTTTCGTTTTCCTTTAATGATTGATTACTTGATTATTTGCAAGATGTTAGATTATCAATAATCAATAGTCAATAATCAATAGTCAATTCTTTCTGCCCAGTCGGCAAATTCGTTTCTTTTTATGGCCTGCCTAATTCTGACCATCAGCCTCTGGTAAAACGTTAGGTTGTGCAGGGACACTAAGATT
>Ga0307430_1002485_pt1 | contig 12198 bp, 9 predicted proteins | sample SalMarWE160130MG_FD_202159 | JGI IMG/M metagenome (GOLD analysis project Ga0307430, IMG submission 202159) | Salt marsh sediment microbial communities from the Plum Island Ecosystem LTER, Massachusetts, United States - WE1603-130 | ecosystem: Environmental > Aquatic > Marine > Intertidal zone >... | reverse complement strand
CATACGGCAGGCCATAGCCAGACGCTCTTGTGGTGACCTTGCCATGATCATCTTTCGGAACCGCTCTTCGATATCTATAGGATTATCGTTCATCGCTTCTTCACCTGTTCGAGCAAGACTTTTAATCCCAGTCTCTCAGCCCATGATTCCAGATAGCTCCAATCAAGATCAGTGCCCCCTTCCATTAGCACTTGAACATCCCTTTGCTGGAGGGCTGAACTCGACTCCTTAGACCACTCGAGCTTGGACAGAATGAGATCTTCTGGTGCCACAACCCAGACCGGAGTGCCTTCGATATCGAACCGTCTCCTTCGCTCGAACTCCAACTTCCTGTACTCTTCATCCCCGCGCACGATGAAGTCGGCCTTGACCATCCATTCGTTGTGTATGATGTTGAACATGGATCGTCTGATCACGGCATTTCGAATACTGTCCTCATTTACATAGCAATCAGCCTTAAAGAGCTGGGCGATCTTCGGTGAATCCTCCAGGTGACACTCGATGACCAGGTCTATATCCCGCGTCATGCGCGGTACTGCGTAGATCGCCATCGCCATCGAACCGGTCAGCATATACCGAATATCGGCTGCATCCAGTCGCTCTGCTATCTGCTTTACAAACTCCAGTTGTTCGTTCATCACAAATCAAGTTTACCACCAATGGCTCTTTGAACATACATTCGCAGGCAGCCACCTGGTTGGCCGCCGTCCTCTCTTGCGCTCATGGTATGTGTAGCTAAGGCCATCTACGTTGCGCTCAGGGACGACAGAGTCGGACACTCGCGCTTCTCTCTCGCAGGCATCCACAAAGGCTTATGTTGAGGCGATCAAAGGAGTTTGTCGAGGATGTCTTCCATGTCCTCGTCAACAGGTGGAGGGGGTGACCAATCGACATGGATGACTTGTATCCCCTGATCCTGAAGGCTCTTGGCGAATTCTTGGAGTCCAAGATTGATCGCAATGGGGCCAGCTTCCATCAAGCTTCGCAGATCGGCCATCCCTAGTTTGATACCCCCGTTCTTTGACGCACGATGTCTCGCGTGAACTGGCTTGCCTGAGCATTACTGGGGAAGACAACGACTCCAGCATCTTCCAGCATCTGCTCTTGCTTCTCCAACCCTTGTGGATCTTCGCTGGTGCCACAGATAGACGCTACAACCGAAAGATAGCGACCTTTCTCATCACAGCGTTGCTTCGCCTCCACGATAGCCTCAACAAGATCGCCAACAGGATCGGGCGACGCGTTATACCCAAGGATGAAGTCCAGAAGGAGCACTGCGACGTGCGGATCACCCGCTTCATCCAGGATTCGCTCCCGCCTATTCGTTGCGTCGATCATCGGATGGGGGACGCCGATTGTGAATTCATCTGCCCCCATATCGATAAGCGTGTTTTCTACACTGGCGTTCGCGCCGTCCAGTCGTCGCATGCCTTTCAGCGGAGCGTTCGAGTGCACGACGATGCCCCCATCCCTCATCACCTGCTGTGCTTGATAGCAGAAGGTGCCTCCCGCGAACAGGCCACGAACATACACCTGATCCGGACGCATTCTTCCAATTTCGGCCTCCAACTGTTCGGCATAGTCGTTGGGCAAGAGAAGTGCAATGCTGGTCGTCGCTGCGCTCGCCAGACGCAGTGAGGCGGTTACAACATCGTCCAGTGTGGAACAGAACTCGAAGCGCGCTTCCGGTAATCGATTAGTCGATTCAAGCCCCAGGAAGCAGGCGATAACGGGCTTGCTGCATCGATTCAGTCGTTGAACGATGCGCCCCAGCGTGTCCTGGCCGGGAGGCTTCGAGATGACGGCAATGGCGTGGGTACCTGGATCCTTCTCTAAAGCATCGATCGCAGTAAGAGTGGAAACCCCTCCCACGGTATCGGAGAGATCCCGCCCACCAGTTCCGAATCCGTGCGAAATGCCGGCGCCAGACCGGTGCACGAGGGATGTGAATTCCTGAAGCCCTGTCCCTGAAGACGCCACAACCCCGATCGAGCCGCGCCGCACGACGTTCGCAAATCCGATTCCCGTCCCGGCAATGATGGCCGTACCGCAGTCAGGTCCCATGACGATCAGCCCGAGCTCGGAAGCCTTCTGCTTCAGGGCCACCTCGTCCTCCAGGGGGACATGATCACTGAAGAGAAACACGTTCATGCCGTGATCAAGCGCAGCTTGTGCCTCCCTGGCTGCATACTCCCCCGGAATGGAGATCACGGCGAGATTCGACACATTCTGCTGTGCCCACGCATCATCAAGAGACAGAGCCATTCCTCCATCGAGTGTAGATTTCGGACGAACCAGCCAATACTCGATGTCCGCAAGGAGTCCATTGACCGCCCTTGCTTCCCCCTCGAGGGCCACGACTAAGTCGTTCGGGCCAGCATCTCCCAGGGCCGCTTCAGCAAACCCCATCTTGATCAGAACCAGTTTGTTGGCTGCTGAACCCATCACTGCAGCAGCGTCCTCAATACCCGGCTGCTCGGCAAGTCGATGAGCCACCGCCATGAGGAAAACGGAATCGAGGTAGCGGTTCTTCTTAATGGTGACATCGCGTGTACTCATTCCGTCATCTCCCGTTCGTCCACAGGGTTTGCTGGCGGCTAACCGATATCGTATTTCGTCGCGAACTGCGCCAGCGCCTTCTTGAAGCAATCCAGAGGAGGCCGCACAATCCCAGCACCGATGATCGGGTGACCCGGCTCCTTATGGGCCATCGCTGTATCTATGATGGGCAGTACGCCGGTCTTCACGACCTTGCGGATGTCGATGCCCACTGCGGTGCCCTCGAATCCCAATGCAGGAATGAGGTAATCGGGGCTCTGCCCGATCGTAATCTGCCTCATCTGTCTGCTGTACGCCAATGCTTCACCAGGTGCTCCCCCAACGAAGTTCAAAATCCCTGGGGCGCCTCCAAGGACGAAACCTCCCCAACCGACTGTTTCAGTGATTGCAGAATCCCCAATGTCGTAGCCTTCGTCGCCCTCGCTGTATCCGGGCAAGAAAAGCCCCTTCACCTCGGGTGCCGGAGCTGTAAACCAGTCGCCTTCCAGACCGCTCACTTGAATACCGAACTCCGTCCCGTTGCGGGCCATCGCGGTCACGCCTGTGCAGTACGGTATTCCTCGGGCAGGGTCAGTAATCGATTTCGCTGCCGCCATCGAGAGCCCCAAGAAGAGTAGTTCATGTCCGCCCAGATACCCGAGCGTTGTCGCAATTTGGTTCTCAGGCAGTCCACTCTTCAGGAGCGGAATGGACATCGCATTTGCGAACAGACTCGATGCAGCAATCGGACGGTTGTGAAGCTCGTCTCCCATCTGCAAAGCCTTCGTGATGATGGGCTTGAGCGGCACCCCTCCCATAGAGCGAACGGCTGTTTGCAATGCGGGCGCCCACACGTCGCGCCACTTCTTCAAGCCCTCAAGGGCTCCGGCTGTATACTCGCCGAACTGCTGTCGCCCCTCAACCTGCCGGCAGTACGCCCGGTTGCCAAACTCCTTGTTCTCGACAACCCAGACCCACATCGATGGGGTGATCGTCCCAGCCATAGGCCCAACTGCATGATGGTGATGGTTCGGCTCCAGGTGGATCGCTCCGCCCTCCAACAGGCGAATGGCCTCATCCGGGCTAGCAGCCCATCCCTCAAACAGGACCATGCCGATGCACGCGCCACGCTGCGCGCCACTCATCTTCTGCCATTCCACGGGAGGACCTGCATGCAGAATCGTTCGTTCCGGGAGGTCCGATAGCACGTCACCCGCTGGAGCAACATCGACCAACACGGGATTCCCGGAAGTCATGCGCCGCAAGAACTCTTCATTGGCTTTCTCAATCTTCTGCTTGACGTCAGTAGACACGCACAACCTCCTTCCAAGGTTCAAGTTCTTGTTTCATCTCTTGTGCCACCCCATGGGCACTGGGGAAAATGCCGTGAACAGAATCGTGGGCCATTAAGCGCACACAAGCAGAGCACGCACAGTGCACTCCGGCCAGCATGTCCCAGCCGGACGATTGACCGATCAACGATACTCGACCAACAGCCCGTACAAGGCACTCCAACGACTGTCCATCTAATGCCGCGTTCAAGAGATCATGTAACGGAGAAGCGGCATCTCCATACGCATGATCGGCCAGGATGGTGAAGCTGATCTTATTCGTCAGCCCCCTTGCTTGCTGCAGCCATCCATCTACACCCTCCCAATGGACTCCGACGAGTCCACAATAGGCCGAATCAAGCGCGTGGAGGGTGTACAGGAATGCACCAAGCAGATCGTCTCCAGATGGCGTCAGCCCTTGTCCGAGCCCGACAACACCTATAGCATTTCCGAGTCCATCTTGTAGATCCGCCCCGACTGAGATCTGACACAGTGATTCGATTGTTTGGTAAGCTCTGGCGACAAGTCTCTTCTCCAACGAACGTCCAGATGCTCCACTGTTGGTCGGTGCATGGAAAAACATGGTGTTGGCCAGTGGCCCTCGAGGCGTTGATCGGAAGGCGGTTCGATCGATCGCGGTCAAGATCCGCTGTGCAGCATCAGAAGCACTCACTCCTCCTCGCACAAGCAGCTCCGGAGACCAGAGCTCGGCATCGCAGAGCCTGATAGCGAGATCGACTCCTACGTAGAGGTAATCATCTTCCAGATAGCACTCGGCCCCGACACTTGGCAGCACAGCCGGCATGACCGGGAGCAGGATAGCGCGTGGATGCAGGGCAGATGAGCTTGCCGCTATCCAGAGGATGTCTCCTGCATCGCTCTCGATGTAGATCGCACCACTCACCGAGGCGAGCACAGACCACGATCTATCAGACTCAAGCATCGCCGCATAGGCAGTTGCGCCGATCTGATGGGCAAACAATGTAGTCATCACCGTCCCAGCCTTCGCCAATGGATGATTCCACTGCAGTTCTCCAAGGCCCTCAACAACCTTGGTTAAGGATGAGTCACGCCGTGCGTTTAACGCACAGCGTGACCCGTGGTTGCCATTCGCTATTGTGCTTCGCCGATCATACCTTCGATCAGCCAGTCCCAGTCGCCCATCTTATCATTGCCCCAGAACTCTCCTTCGGCAATGCGGATGAGTCCGTCTTGGTCAGCAATCGGCCCAATGAATGTGTCAATGAGGCCGGCCTTGTAGCCCTCTGCAACGGCCAGCACGAATTGCCTGACTCGGTCAGGGACTGCATCCCCGAACGGAGCGATCTCAAGGAATCCTTCTGCGAGCCCTCTTCGGATGAAGCCAGTCTGCCAGGTTCCATCGATCACGGCCTGCGCGCTTTCCGTGAAGTAGCCACCCCACGAGAGGGCGAGGCCAGTAATCCAGCCATTGGGGGCGTACTCCTGAGCGCCCACTGACATGAATCCGATCGTGTACGCGCCTGCGGCTTCCACCGTCTGGATGACAGAGACCGGCGAATCCAAGTGACAAGTGATAACGTCGCATCCTTGATCAAGCAGGGCTTGCGCCGCCGCCGCCTCTTTCGTTGGATCGTACCAGCTGAACGTGAGGAGCAGATGAGTCTCGACATCAGGATTGACGGCTCTTGCACCAAGATGGAATCCGTTGGCATTGCCCGCCATGTACCCGAGGGGCATGCCAGCGATGAATCCAATCTTGTTGGTTTCGGTCATCATACCAGCAGCAACGCCCATCAAGTAAAAGTGCAGCTGCGTTGTGGCGAAGAAGTTGCTGAAGTTGCCCGTAACTTCCCAGCCTCCAGGGTGCATGAAGACGACATCCGGGTGTCGTTCGGCAACGGCCAAGGCCGGATACTGGAACGCGAATCCACACGGGAGAATCATCTTCGCGCCCTGTATGATCATGGTCTCCATCGTGCTTTCTGCGTCCGCATCACTAACGTACTCCGCGACAAGGACCTCGACACCAGGGATATTCTCCTGAACCTCCAACACCGCATCGTAGAACGTCTGATTGTAACCCGCGTCGTTCTTTGGCCCTGGAAGGAGCAGGCCGATGATCAGACTTGGCTCTTGTGCAACAGCAATAACTCCGACTAGCATGGTCGCTACGAGCGCGACCAATACCGCCAGGACTATGGTGTTCTTCACTTTCATGTCTCCCCTCCTTATGGAAGATCCTTCATAACGCAACTCGATCCAGTGAATGATTCGTCGTAATTTGCCTGCCTTAATCACCTCCTCCTATTGTTGAGATCTGCGAGATGCAATCACTCAACGGCATTGAAACCTCACCCGACCTACTCCTCTCCGGAATACACTCTGCCCAAAGCCCCCGGCGCAGCGAAACGCCGCGCGCCGCCCCAGACCAACAGAACGCCCAGCGTCAGCACATACGGGATCATATTGAGCAGGAAGGGGGAGATAGATGAGCCCTGTGCTTGCAGTTGGAGCTGCAGCGTCACAGCTCCACCGAACAGCATTGCCCCGACAATCGCGCGCAGCGGATGCCACTTGGAGAAGATCACGAGCGCAACGGCAATGAACCCTCTTCCGCCTGACATCCCCTCGCTCCAGGTCCGCGCCAGCGCTACAGATAGGTGCGCTCCTGCAATACCCCCCAGGAGGCCGCACATCAGTGCCGACTGATATTTCAACAATGAGATCCGCCGTCCTGCAGCGAAGGCTGCAGAGGGACTTTCGCCCACCGCTCGCAAGCTCAAGCCCCACCGTGTTCGGAAAAGAATCCACCACACGAGAACCGCTACAGGGACCGCGAAGTAGACCAGCAAGTCGTAGCTGAACATCGTCTTGGTTGCCCACGGGAACGCGGAGATTCCGGGGATCTGATATCGAACAAGCCCCTTGCTGCCGCCACCGACGTATGCCCTTCCGATCATTGCACTGACACCCATGCCGAGGAACATGACAGCCAGGCCACTGGCCAGTTGGTTCGCCCTGCGATTCACGACCAAGAATGCATATACGAGATTGAATAGGGCGCCAGCAATCGCTGCAGCAGCTACACCGATCCACGGATTCCCTGTTTCGATGGATACTGCAAACCCGATTGATGCGCCGATGAGCAGAATACCTTCCAGTCCCAGATTAACCATCCCTGCTCTCTGCCCGATCACTTCACCCAAGGTAGCGTACAGGAGAGGAACGCCATACATGATCGTGCCCGATAATACTCCGCGAATGAGAGCCCACGTCATGATTTCCTCCTCGGCAATCTGGGCTTGATCAGGACCACAAAAAGGATCAGGGCCATTAGAACGTTGATCGCAGCGAAGGGAACACCCTGCGTGATCTGGAGTAGCGATCCCCCGGAGAAGACGACGGCCAGAACGAACGACATCGTCAGAATACCTGCAGGGCTTCCTCCGGAGAGCCAGCTGATCAGAAATCCGATGAAGCCATATCCAGGTGAGAAGCCGGCTCGCAATCGCCCGTGGAGTGCTGACACCTCCGCCATCCCCGCCAAGCCAGCGATCCCTCCGGCAATGAACATGACAATAACTATGTAGAGCCCTAAACGAATCCCCAGCCTCCGTGCGGCCTCAGGATTCCCGCCAATCGCACGCATCTTCAAGCCCCACTTCGTTCGTTCCATCACGAACCAGAAGACAAACAGAACCACGAGCGCGAGAATAATCCCCAGGTGAACGCGTGTGTCAAAGAAACGCGGAAGTCGAGCGGCATCGGGAAACGCTACAGACTGAGGAAACGCCGAAGATCCCGGCTCTCGGGATCGCCATGCCCCATAGACGGACAATCCAACGATCAGAGGCGCGATGTAGTTCATGAGGAGCGTCGTAATCGTCTCGTTCACCAGACCGCGCGCGCGGAAGAATCCGGCAATTGCAGCCCAGACTCCTCCACCCAGGAATCCCAATACGATAAGAAGCGGAACGAAGATCGCCTGCGGCAATCCGGTGAATGTGATGGCGCCCCACGTCGCAAGCCAGGCCCCCATGTAGAGCTGTCCTTCGCCACCCACATTAATGAGGCCGAGTCGTGAAGGAATCGCAACTGCAACCGCTGTGAGGAGCAAGGGGACCATTCTAACGATCACCTCAGAGAAGCCATACCGGGTTCCCAGCGTGAATGAGAAGGTATCGACGCAGGCCTTGATCGGATCCTTTCCCGCCAGCAAGAGCACAATGGCATACGCAACAAGCGCGATCGCAAGGATCATCGCGTACCTTGCCGCGGCAACTGCCCAGCCCTTTCGCGCGATTCGAGCAACTCCCTTGAGCAGTTTACTCATTCGTTCCTCCAGAGCCTGTCATGAGGTGCCCGATCTTGTGTCGGTCGATCTCGTGAGGTAAGAAGGTGCCTACAATCCTCCCTTGGTGGAGCACAATCAAGCGATCGCTGAGACTGAAGAGTTCATCCAGATCCTCGGACACCAGCAACACCCCTCCGCCACTGTCTCTAAGCGTGGCGAGAACCCTGCGAGCAGCCATGGCACTTCGAACATCAAGCTCTCGTGTTGGATAGGAGGCAACAAGCAGCTTGGGTCTTCGTCCGAGTTCTCTGGCTAGGACCGCTCGCTGTAGCTGTCCGCCCGACAGGGTGCGCACCTGCACCCAGGGATTTAGAGCCTCAAAGGACAGCTCCTCGAACGAGGTTCCAATGTCGCGCTGCACGTGATTCCAGTCAAGGGACAGCCCGCCGTGCCGCGCGTAGGTCTCTACACTTCCCAGGGCGGCGTTCTGAGCCACCGTCATCCACGGGACAACACCCATGCCAAGAGGGTCTTCCGGCACAAAACCCACGCCACTTGCTCGAATGCGTCCGGCGATCCACGACGTTGCGTCGACTCCTTGTAGCAGCCGTCTTCCGCGGGCACAAGCGATTAGCCCAAGAATGATATCCCCTAGCTCGCGCTGACCGTTTCCTGATACCCCGGCGACACCCACGATCTCACCGGGACGAATCTCCAGGCTAATATCGTCGAGTCGGGTTCCTTCGCCCTCGGCCCGTGTGGTGACGTTTCGAAGCTCCAAGAGTGGCGCTCCGTCTGTTTTACGCTCTCCGGCAGTCTGGCGGATCTCTCTTGGCATTGCATCGCCGAACATGAGAGCCACAAGCCCCTCCTCCGTCGCCTCCGAACGAATCAGCGTTCCGGCAATACGCCCGCGCTTCATCACGGTGATCCGATCGGCGCACGCGAGGACTTCACGCAACTTGTGGGTGATGAACACGATCGCATACCCGTCTTCCTTGAGCCTTTCGAAGATTCGGAAAAGGCCTTCGATCTCATGCGGAGCGAGCACTCGGGTCGCTTCATCGAAGATGAGAACTCGCGCACGGCCGACCAACAGCTTGAGGACCTCGACCTTCTGCTGATCTCCGATCGCGATATCTCGAACAGGTAAGCGGGGATCGACATCCAAGTGATACTGCTTCCCAAATTCATCAATCTGCTCGGCGATTCGCCGGTTATCCAATACTGCAGGTAGATCCGGGAGATAGAGCGTGATGTTCTCCGCCACGGTCATTGCCGGAATCAGGGTGAATGTCTGAAAGACCATTCCGATCCGAAGCTTGCGGGCGTCCAAAGGAGATCCAATGTGAGCTTCTTCTCCATCTACGGCGATCGTGCCACTGTCTGCGCTGTAGAAGCCATAGAGGATCTTCATGAGCGTGCTCTTTCCCGCGCCGTTTTCGCCGAGGAGAGCATGAACCTCCCCAGGGAAGAGATCGAGGTCAACCGAGTCGTTTGCGATAACGTTCGGGAACCGCTTGGTGATGCCCCGAAGCGACACGAGCGGAGCCGGTGATTCGGTATCGAACTGTTGCGTTGCTGTTCTCATATCGTGACTACTGGACATGATTCGCCCTGGCAGACGCCATCGACGTGTCCTGAGCCCTGTACGAATCCCTGACAGGGGAAGCGTGTCTACGTAACAAGATTCGTGCCTCCTATCCCCGAGACATTATGAAGCTGCTGGCGTCCGTTGTGAATGTCAACTCGCGACAAGGCAACGCAAACATATTGTCAATAATTGACAAACGGAGACTATCTCGCAATCGCACTGCCGAGGGGCTAGTGCACGGTGGTAGGAGATTCTTCCGAGTGAGGCCCCTCATCCAGTAACGGGTGCAAATGCAGGGCTACTTCTATCGCGAGTCGTTTCTGCGGCTCTTCGAAAATGCTCCCAATCAATTGACGGATTCGTTTGAGTCGATAGCGAAGCGAGTTGTAGTGAATGCCCAACACCCGTGCCGCTTGAGCATTGTTCTGGTTGCACTCGAGGAATACACGCAGCGTGTCGAGGAGGGGAGCGGTGCTGTTGCGATCGTGCTCCAATAGGGGGCCCAGCATGTCCATGCAGTAATTTCGTATACCCACGGAGGTCTCCGAAACCTGAGCAAAGCGCAGCAGTCCAAGATCGTCGTAGTGTGTCACGGCGCTGCTCTTGCCACCTGCAAGAGCGCGGCCAATTTCGAAACTCTGTCTGGCTTCTTCGTAGGCTTGACGGAACTCCCCTATCGCATCAACCGGTCGGCTGATGCCAGATGAAACAGTGTATGGCGCATTCTCCGTTTCGATCCGCTTGCAGACTTCCCGAAGCATAGTCGCAATAGCTTCCCGCGTTTCAGGGAGCTCCCGTAATGCCAGTGGGTAGAAGACAATCAGGTGAGGGCCTCTCCGCCAGAAGGAGAGCCCGTCTCTATAGCTTCGGATGTATCGCTGAGCAAGATGCAGGCTCGTATCCACATTGCTTTGCTGCCGCCGCTCCCTCGGAGCCAGAAGCTTGCGTGAAGGAACGTCCGATCCTACGAGGAGAATGGTAAATGGAGGATCCAGAGGGTGACCGAGGCTTTCCGATAGCTGAAGGGCGGTTGCTTGCGAGGCAGCCTGTTCCGAGAGAAGTCCCTCCAGGATCTCATTCCGGAACTGCTGCTCGACCTGCCCAATCGATCGCGCCTCCATCATCTTCAGAGCCACGACCGTGGCACCATGCTGGATGGCCATGAGTGCTCTAGCATCGACTTCCGAGCTAGCGTGCTCCCAAACGATGATGCTTCCAAGCTGAGTAGAGCTCACCTCGACGGGATACACAAGGCTGTGAAGCTCCTTGTCGCCGACTTCGACCACCATGTGTTGCGGGGATTGCTCGCCCTGATCCGCGACGCTCACCAGCTCGTACTCGGTGCCAAGATAGCTCTCTCCCGCCCGGTCCTCATCCATGAACTCCATCGCCGTGGACTCCCTCACGTTTCCTCCCTGCCCCAAGATGCGACGGAACCGATCCACAATAGAGACTGGATGACCGCTGACCTCGCTGATTACCTGCGCAATGTCCGAGTAGTCCCCCCCCACAAGCACAAGATCCAGGAATTGCCTGAGGATGGCGTCTGACTGTTGTAGTTCGTCTGCCTGTAGATCGAGAATCTTCGACGTGAGGGGCTGAATGATGTCCACGAAAGAGACGCGTGGCGGAAGCTCGATCAGCGGAAAGCCCAAATGGTTTGCATCCTCGACCATGCACTTCGGCAGTTCATCGATGTATGAATCGGGAGTCACAGCCAGGCCCGCCAACCCTTTCTCGGCAAGCAGCGGAATTAGGGTCTCAACTGCCGCCTTGTCATCGCGCAGCGGGTAGAGGGTTGATACAAGAAGCTCTCCAGGATGCACCCAGTTGACGATGTCAGGTACCTCCATAACATTCACTGACCGGATAACATTGTCCAGACCACTCTCGCCAGCCACAACGCGGGCCTCACGCAAGGGTTCTGCCAACGTAAGCGCCTCACGAATGGTTAGCTGCATCGTATCCTCCCAAGTGCCCGATCAGGTCGATTGTCATTATACCACAATCGACTTCACGGACGAACCTAGGAAATCTGGAAAGAATGCTGCGTATAAGCTCCTGCTGGAAAGGCTTACTGGAACTTCAGGTGTGTTGTACGAGAAGGGTAGCTGAATGCTGCGATTGGCGCAAATCTATAAACCAAAGACGCAGATCGCCACGAAACGACTAACGAACGCGGTATGCAGATTCCATTTATCAAGATCCATTGTCCATCTGTGACGTTTCGCGGAGCATGCCCCGCAAGTAATGGACGCTACGCGGCTATTGCTTGTCGGAATCAATGCTCTTGTTCGATCATCTTCTGCTGCAGAAGCATGTCCACGGTATCAAGGAGGGAACCGAGTTCTTCTTCGATGATACCCCACACGATGCGGTCGTCAATGGTGTCATAGCCGTGGACAAGGATGTTTCTCTAAGGAGATGATGTCACGGTGCTTGGGAATTTGCTGCAAGAG
>Ga0307430_1002481_pt1 | contig 12218 bp, 14 predicted proteins | sample SalMarWE160130MG_FD_202159 | JGI IMG/M metagenome (GOLD analysis project Ga0307430, IMG submission 202159) | Salt marsh sediment microbial communities from the Plum Island Ecosystem LTER, Massachusetts, United States - WE1603-130 | ecosystem: Environmental > Aquatic > Marine > Intertidal zone >... | reverse complement strand
AATTGAGTTATTGTTCTTTGATTTTTTTGTATGTTTAAATTGGAAAAAGGGACATTCTTATTTGCTAATTTTGCAACATCCTTATTTGCCATTTTTCCTACATTGTAAGTTCCCGCTTACACTCCAATGAAAACATGTGAATATAATATTAATGTTAATACAACTCAGCCTCATAATCAAGTTACATTTGAAGTACTGCATGAAAATTGTTTGATTTCAGATACGATCTCGGAAAAAGGATCAATTGATAATGCCATAAGTCTGATGATCGACCGAAAAGTTTAATGGAAAGCAGTATTTCCATATATAACATTATAATGTGATCTCCACTAGCTATCTCCTAAACTCAAGAACAATTTTAAAGCCACCCATCCATTAAGACAGGTGGCTATTAGCGTCCCTTTTCAGTGGTTTTTGTTTATTTATAGTCGAGGTAAACCATCTCAAAAGGGCCAGGAAAATGCAGCATAAACTCGACAGTCCTATAAGATTATTCTGAAGAAAATAATGAAATAAGCCTTGCCCTTAATGATGTATACTTCCTTTAGCGTGACAGTGATTTTAACAGCTTCTACAGCCACTTTCTCACCCCTGTTGATATCTGGGAATACTACTATACAGATGGCCTCAAAAGGGCAGTAAATGCGTCTGAGAGCACCTTTTCTATCAATGACCAGGATACTGTCTGATGATACCCATTTAAGCAATTCTTTAAGGTAATCTTCATTATCCATTACCGTTAAAATTTAGCTCAAAAACCATGATTCTTTACCTGCATCAAAGCAGTCTTTCAGGTGCATGATAAAATCAGTAGATCCTGAATTCCTTCCAAGGAAACTGTCTATATACGATGTCTTCACAGCATCGGTGAAAAGGTTATACACATTCCATAGGCTGATAGTTGAGTTCTCAGATCCGCAATAATTAGGATCATTATAAAATCCTTTAGCTATCAAAGAAACCTGACTGTCATTTAATGGCAGCATAGGTATTTTCTTCTTCTCTTCTGGCTTCAGATAGTTATATAGCCTTGATCTTCCTATCAGACATGCAAACTGATGTTCCGTAAGCTCGTAATCACTTAGCTTATTCAAGGCATTTATCTGGCTTTCAACATTAAATCCTTTAAGAAGGTGTATTATTTCAGATTTAAGCTCAGTTACTGTCCTTACCCGCAAATCGTCCTGCAAGCCGTCAGTGAAGATGCTCAGGTTTATACAGACAGTATTTTGAAAACCAATAAATACCTTGAACCTCTCTTCAGTCTTTCTGCTATACAGGTTCTCAAGGTTGTAAGCTCTCACTCCACCTACTGAAAGAGTATGACTGTTCCCGTTTATCTTGGCTGTTATGCCAGGTAACTCATATATGAATGCCATCCTCTCATAGTAAACTGTCTTTTCATTCTCCTTCAGTTCTTTTGCAGGTTTGCCTACAGCCTGTGGTATTCTGCCCCGTATAGGATGTGACACTCTTATAGCAGGAGATAATACTTTCTCTCCTATGAAGAAATTATCGCATACCTCAACAAAAGCATCAATGAACTCAGTATGGCTTATGGTAGATTCATTATCCTTGAATGAAGGTATGATACTACCATGCTTCAGCTCATTATAAGGTATTGACTTTGTATTTGACCTTATGAACTGATCCGAAGAAGTGTGCACTATCTCTATGGAATTATCTATGCTTCCATTTTCTATTACAAGCTGGTTCATGACGTTTCTGTTTTAGGTTTGACGATATTATCTTCAGGAATAGTCTGCAACTCCTTATTCCTGGCTATACAGAGAGGTTCAAGCTCTTCTCTCAGTGTTGGATACTTTATAATAATGTTTCTTAATTCCTGGCTTGTTGACGCATTTTCTATCTGCGACTTAATCCTGTTAAGAAGTGAATCACCAAGGCACCATGACAGTATCCTTACACCTGTACCGGGACTGATAATAAACTGAGGTGTTCCGTCAAAAATACCTGTGCGGTCTTTTGAGACTGAAGCATAATGCTTTATATCCAGGTCAAAGACTAAGGTGAATTCATAATCAAGGCCATCTCGTGTAACTCCTTTTAATCCTACCTTCTCAGGCACATATTTTCCATTCTTTTCAGAAAGGACATAATCCTGCTTAGTCCTGATAGTGGCAATTATATGGCAGGGAGAATGAAGGATTCTCTGTACAAATGCGTTATGTCGTGGAGTCAGTTTATTCCAGTTGGTAAAACTGTTGCCAGCCATCCCACTATGTGTCTCCAGTATGCCACCCTGTCCTTCCCACTCATGAGAAACACTATCAATGATAATAACTTTCGCACCAGCATTTTCACATTCTTCTATTGCCTGAATATACCTTTCAGGATTGAAGGGTGCAGGCAGGTTAAGTACATTATAGCTGCCCAGTTTTGAGTAAAGATGGGCTGAATAGTTCTCAGTGTCTATTATCGCTATATCATCCCAGTTGTTTGTCAGACCGTATGCAAGCAATAGTGAGCTGTATGTTTTACCTGATCCAGACGGTCCCTGAAGAGCCATCTTTATCCTGGCTTGCTTTTTTTCAGCTTTTTGTAGTTTCATAGATGTTGTTTTAATTGATTAAAAAGAGGGGACGGCTGTCCCCCGCTATTTACTTAACTGAAGGTGATATGACCTCCTCTTCCAGTATCTTCTGCTCAATGGTTTCGCCTTCTTTCAGGTAAACCCATTGGTGAGTTAGAGTAATTACCTCTCCTGTCTCTTTAATGGTATATTCATAAGGATCACAATCAATTCTCTGAATAGAGCCAGGAATTTCAGTGCCAATCAGCTTTTCACAGGTATTTTCATTAAAAGTGGAAGTGATTGAGGTTCGTTTCGCAGTGGCGTAGTAGTTGTTCGTCTCTTTGGACTTAACCAGTTCCATGCCACTCTGAAGGATAAGAGCATTAAACTCTTCACCTTCCCTGTTTGTACGCTTTGCGTAATCAACGATAGTTACCATAATTATAGTTTTGGTTAATAATAAGTTAAGGGGAGTATTCACCCCATCTCTCAGCTTGGGAGGGGTGTTTTAGGAATTAATCCGCACACAGCTATATATAATCAAAAAATAAGATGGTGGGGGGGGTGTTTTTATATGCATATAAAAGGGTGGGGGTATTAATAATAAAGTTACTACCTCATATAAATAAAAAGGCCGATCCCTGAGAACCGACCTTCTTACAAAAACTACGTCAAACTGTCCACTGTCCATTTTCCTAGGATTCTGGACGCTGGACACCATTATCATAATCTTTTCCAAATTGTTTAAACCTCTTACCAATGGTTGATTTTTTTGGAGCTTTTTTTCCAAATTTTTCAGCCAGATCTTTTTGTGCTTCCCTTAATGATTTACCCTCAGAATAAAGTTGCCTTATTGTATTATTTATCTCATCATCTTGGTTGTTACTATGATTATCCTCTATAATACCTGTATTTTTAAAGATAAAATTCTCATCAACAGATAGAATAATACTCTTTTCCTTTTCTTCATCAGGAACATAATTCGCTTTAACTATTTTTAATTCCCGTTTTTTTGATGAATTTTTACTCAGTTGCAACACAGATCTTGGTTTAGCTTCAAGCCCCTGACTGCCTAATACATCATTTTTTTTAGGCTTAGTGTCACTGGAGGTCTTTCGGTTATGATGGAGAAAGATCACTAAACATTTATATTTCTGACAAATTGCCAGATAATCAGATAAGAACTGTCGAGTATTATTCACTGCGTTGACATCGCCTTTTAAAAAATCGCCTAGAGCATCAATAATAATGCAATCAAATGGCTGCTTTTCAAGTTCTGCTTCCAATATGATTCTGGGGTCTCCACCGTCAAGCAAAACGAGAAGATTTTCATACCCAGTTTCATTATTATGATCGGGACACTCTTTTTTAAATCTAACAGATAAGCTATCATAATCATCCTCAGAACTAATATATATTACTCTATGATGCTCTGGTTTAAGCTCATAGTCTAAATATTTATCTTGTCCAGTCACTATAGCAATAGCAAACTGCCTCATGAAGGAGCTTTTACCAACATCACTGGAGCCTGATACAAGAGCTAAACCATATTTCTGAAAAAAATGACCCCATAACATAGATATTTCTGTAATGTCATTATCGAGCATTTCTTTTGCTGTTTTGAAAACACTATCTGAATCAGATGAATGTTCATTATTGGACTGAAGGTTTCCATTTGTATTTTCCATCACCATACCCTCCCTTCTTCATTAATATAACACTCATCTGAATACACCTTGTGGTTTTCAAGAAACCTATCCCTGTCTTCTTTGGTGTAATATATTTTACTCCCAATTTTGGAATATGATATTAAACCCATTGCTCTACAGTTTGCTAGTGTTCTTTCAGACACTTTAAAGTATCTTATCATATCGGAGTTGTCATACAAGGAATCTTGTTCACTGAATGCTTCCCGTACTTCATTTAATAAGGACTCAATTTCAAGTATATGGCTCTCTAAAATCTCAAGCCTGAAAGGAATATCATAACTAACCATGATGCACCTCCTTCCTTGAGTTTTTGTTTGACTCAATGAATTCAAGGATGTCGTCATAGTCGTATAACCACATTCCATCAGCGTCAATAGCTGGTAATTTCCCACTTATTCGCAGGTACTGCAACTTAGCAGCAGAGATTCCTCCAAGAACCTTTCTGGTCTCAGCAGATTTAAGAATTCTCTTAATAGGCTGATCTTGCCTATTCTTTAACTCTTCGATTAGTTCTTTTCGCAGAGTTTCAATTTGACTTGTTAAATTATTACAATACATAATAAAAAATATTTGTTTTGTAACAATCTAATATTCAGGCGACTCTGCGAATTTTAAGTAGAATCGTAGAGTTATTTATCCACAATATTTGGGAGTAATTGAAAGAAGAAAAATATATAAGTAGAGTTAAAAGTAGAGATTATGGTTATTCATTCTCTGAGAAAGTACGCAGGATAGTTTCTAATTTCTCCAGATCTTTTGGAGTATCTTGACTTTTTAGATTCGCTTTTTTGTACTCTGGTTCACCTTTAATCATAAATGTATTAAGTGCGATATCCCACTTTGACTTTTCACCATTTCTTACATAATCTCTTGCAAAAATTTGGCTGATAAAATAGTATAATTCACTTTTCTTGCCCTCCCAAACAATCTTTGTTTTAGGGATCATTCCAAGAAAAGCCTTTTCGAAGGTATCGTAATCCGTATTATTTGCAATCAACTGAAATTTTATTAATTGTTGGAAGACATCTTTAATGCATCCGGTATTTCTAATTAGAAATCCGTTAAATTTCTGCCTATTCGGTGCATCCCCATCAACTTCAGGAGGGTTATCTTTATTTAATGAAAATGCAAGTACATCAATCGCCTTTATTAAGTACCTATATTGAAGTTCAGCAGTTTTTTGTTTTGCATTTCCATTTTGATCAATAATTACTTTAGATGGTAAATGAATTACTTTATCTTTTTCGATCCGGAAGAGTTTCTTGAGTAATAACTCAAATAATGCATGTTTTTCCTTCAGAAGAAATTTAGTATCCTTTTCTTCACTCAAATATCTATGATAACTTGTACTTAATTCATTCAAAAAATCAAAGAAACTATCATAAAATAATGATTCTTTGTTTTCATAATTAATTAAGTTCCAAAACAATTGTTCGTTAAGAAGCTCTAAGAAAGCTATGAAATGCCAATCTTCATTTGTATCTGGACTAGATATATTCATTCTAATCCAAATATAACAATACTGATATTATTTCTCATCATTATTCATCAAATGTTTCATGTCCTTAGCTATCTTTTCCTTTACAATCTTGGCATATATCTGAGTGGTTTTCAGGTTTGTATGGCCAAGCATTTTACTAACTGTCTCTATAGGGACACCATTGGTGAGAGTTATTGTTGTTGCAAAAGTATGACGTGCAAGATGAGTTGTCAGGCGTTTCTTTATTCCGCATAAATCAGCTATTTCTTTAAGATAACTATTCATTTTTTGATTGCTGTATACAGGCAGTATTTTGCCTTTTAATTGGCACATGTAGTCTCCTTTGTATTTTTCTATGATTTCTCTGGCTCTTGGTAATAATGGTATTATTGAAATATTGCTTGATTTTTGTCTTTTTGTTGCAATCCATATTGAACCATCAGCGTCTGTTTCTAATGAATCAGTAGTAAGATTAAATAGGTCAATATAGGCCAATCCTGTATAGATCTGAAAAATATACACATCTCTAACTTTCCCCAATCTGCTGATTTCAAACTTTTTAGTATATATCTTATCAACTTCCTCAGATGTTAAATAACCCCTGTCATTTTCTTTAAAGCTACAATGAAAATCCTCCATGGGATTCTTAATTATTATCCCATTCTCAGTTGAATAATTCATTACTGCTGCTAATGTTTTCAGTATTTTAACTGCTGAGTTATGTTTTAAGCCCTTAGTAATCTTCAAATAATTTAAATATTCCTGTGCAAAACTTTTGTCAATATGCATCACTCCCATATCCTCGTACCTCATTTTAACCCTGACAAAACCCTGGACGCTATTTCTTGCAGATTTATAAGCCTTGATTGTATTTTTTGAATAATCAATTCCAATCAGCTCCTCCATTCTTATTAAAACTTTATTAAATACCTCAATAATACCCTGTTGTTTTTCTTCACTCCCTTTAATCTGATGAATTAGCATCCTAACAGTCATTTTTTCATCATTGTCATCCAAAATCAGGAAAGCACGCTCAACCTTAATTAAAAGATTTGCTAATTGAGAGTTTAAAGACCTGACCTTTTCAGATCTCCCAATAATTTTTTCTGATGCTTTATCCCAGGTTTCAGGTAAGGCTTTAATACCAGTTGCAATCTCAGATCTTTGACCGTTGATTGTTATCCTCAAGTATATAGGGGCATAACCGTTACTGTTAACCCTTGCTTTCTTAATATAAAAATGACTTATTATTTTATTTTTCATGTTAAATGGTATCGATTATGGTGCTAAATTATGCTTTCTGATTAAGTGCTTACTATGCAAAACCCTGCAAACAAATGCAAAATATTCAACCAGTTACAAAGATTGCCGAGACCCTTTTCAGTAAAAATGATATGGTCTCGATTTTTACTCCTTTTTTAGGAGTATTTATGAAGATTTTGGGAAGGGCATAAAAACAAAACCGCCTATAATCCTTGATTATAAGCGGTTGTGAAAACTTTGAGGTTTCAAAGTGTGGTGCCACCTGGAATTGAACCAGGGACACCAGGATTTTCAGTCCTGTGCTCTACCAACTGAGCTATGGCACCAGTATATTTAAAACAACATTCTACAACTTCATCCATGCTCTACTCCCGAAAAAGCTTCGCTTTTTCGTGGATCCTCGAATCGAAGATTCGGGACAACTGAGCTATGGCACCAACTTTTAGGAATGCAAATATAAACCGCATTTTCATTATGGCAAAAAATAAATTTATCTTTTTTAACCGGCACATAGTCGTGTGCCTCAAAATATTTATCCAAAAGGTTTTATCTTGTGCCTGTCATACACTAACTTTACAGCCATATTTGATTATATATGAATTTATTACACCATCCACTGCCAAATGGCATCCGCCTTGTCCATAAGGCTGTGCCAAATATGGTCGCTCATTGCGGAGTGATAATAAATACAGGCTCAAGGGATGAAAATAAAGAGCAACACGGAATGGCCCATTTCGTGGAACATATGCTGTTCAAGGGTACCCGTAAGAGAAAAACATACCATATTCTCAGCAGCCTGGAAGACCGGGGTGGTGAGCTGAATGCATATACCACGAAGGAAGAAACTGCCATCTATGGCTCATTCCTGAAACAAGATTATAATAAGGCCTTTGATATAATAAGTGATGTAATCTTTAATTCAACATTCCCTGAAAAGGAAATACTGAAAGAAAAAGAGGTAATAATCGAAGAGATAAACTCATACAGGGATACACCCTCCGAGCTTATCTTTGACGATTTTGAAGAAATGATATATGCCGGTGCCCCGATAGGAAGGAGTATACTGGGATCAGAAAAATCACTTCGCAACTTCAACCGGGACATGATTAATGTTTTTGTACATAATAACTACAACACCGCTGAAATGGTTGTCTGTTCAGTGGGTGATATAAGAGAAAAACAACTCATAAAACTGTTTGAGAAATATTTCAGTAATATACCGGTTAAACAGACTCATAAAAACAGGATAACATTCAATGAATATAAACCTCTTCAAAAAACTCTCAGTAAAAATACATGGCAGGACCATTGCATCATAGGTAACCTTGCATATAATATAAAGGATAAGAGGCGTGTGGCCATGTTCCTGCTGAATAATACACTGGGTGGACAGGGTCTGAACTCACGCCTTAATTTATCGCTTCGCGAAAAAAAAGGCTTTGCCTATAATGTTGAATCAAACTATATACCTTACTGCGACAGCGGAGTGTTTATGATATATTTCGGAACCGATGAGAAAAACCGTAACAGTAGTATAGATATTGTTTTTAAGGAATTAAAGAAACTCCGTGAACAAAGGCTGGGTATATCACAATTACAGAAGGCCAAAAACCAGATGCAGGGTAATATTGCCCGGGCCTGGGAGAACCATGAGAACCACATGCTTGCAATGGGTAAAAATATCCTGGTATTCAACAGGATGGAATCAATAGAAAGCCTGTACCAAAAGATTAACCAGCTATCATCATCAGATCTCCTTGAAATTGCCAACGAGATATTCGCCGAAAATATGCTCTCAACCCTTATTTACACCAAATAATGGATATTGATATCGAGAAATATATACTTGAGATCACCTCTCCGGAAGATGAGATCCTGAACGAATTGTACAGAAAAACCTATACATCGGTGCTTAATCCCAATATGATCTCAGGACATATACAGGGTAAGCTGCTTGAAATGATAGTCAGGATGATCAGGCCTTCCCTGGTGCTTGAGATAGGTACTTATACAGGCTATTCCGCCATAAGCATGGCCAGGGCCCTGTCACAGGATGCCATGCTGCACACCATTGAAATCAATGATGAACTGGCGGAAATAAGCAGGGAATACGTCCGGAAAGCAGGCATGGAGGATAAAATAGTGTTTCATACAGGTGATGCACTTGATATAATGAAAGAATTGGAGCTTTCGTTTGACCTGATTTTCATTGATGGCGATAAAAGACAATATCCACAGTATTACAAGCTTTCATTTGAAAAGCTTAAGAAAAATGGTTATATCCTGGCCGACAATGTATTATGGGACGGTAAGGTGGCTGACCCCACCAAGAATGACCCCATGACAAATGGAATTCGCAGGTTTAACCAGGTGGTAAAAGAAGATCAACGCGTTGAGAAAATACTAATTCCTGCCAGGGATGGCCTTATGATTATTCGGAAACATTAATACCCTGTTATTCGTTCTCAGGAGATTCCATCTCCCCGGTAATCTCTTTTATCCTGATTGCATTCAGCTCCTTTGACACTGTTGTAAGATTCATCATGATGGTCCTGTATTCAGGATACTTGTTATATTTCTCCCTCATTGTATACATTATATTAAGAACCATCTTCTGTAAATTCTCGCTTGTTTCAAACTGCTTATTGTTTTCAGTTGCCATTTTCCAGGTTTTTAATGATTACTCAAAATAAAGTTGGCGGACAAATATAATACAATATAAGAAAATGGATGCAATAATGCCAGATGGACATGACAAACGACTAACGGTATAATGGTTTGAAAGGTTTGAACTGTTTGACTCACCCCGAAGATTCAGGGTTCGTCGAGCTCACCCCGATAAATCGGTGTTCGGTTGAGCGTTTGAGTGAGCTAAAAACCAGATCAAACGATCAAACTCTCAAACGTTCAAACTTAATAAATAAAAATACGGTGAGTGGTATAGTTTTTGCTTCTTATCTTGTGCAGGGGTCAGGACATGATCAATACGTTTGTTGCATGCCCCTGGAAATCAAAAAGTATCAGTTATGGAGAAAAACAGAATATTCAGGACGTTGGTGCTTATGTTTATGGCACTGATCGTAACATCAGGCTTATCAGCTCAATATTATAAGGCAACCACAAAATCAGTTACAAGGCTTTTCGGTGATAAGGGAAACGCCAGTTCTGTTATAGCCTATATAAAAGCAGATACGACTCTCGATGTACTTGTTGTCGAAGAAGATTACCTCAAAGTCATCTACGGGGAATCAGAGGGATGGATAACAACTGAAAAAGCAATTCTCAGGAATACCGAAGGAGAAATATTGCAGGTTGGGGAACAGGCTGAACAGGCTATTCAGCAGCAACAGCCCGTTGACAGGAGGGAGATGCTCATTAACAAGTACGGATCAAAGGCAGGCCAGTCTATTTATGAGCATAAGATATGGAAAGGCATGAATAATGATATGGTGTTTGACAGCTGGGGCAAGCCTCTCAGGGTCGACAGGATCATCAAGGGATCAAATATACAGGAAAGGTGGATCTACACCGAATCGTATGTAATATTCGATGATGATATCCTTGTTGAATGGGGACCGGTGAGATGAGAGATGAGTTATGAGAGATGAGAGATGAGAGAATAAGGTTTGACCGTTTGAATGTTTGAACGTTTGATTATTTCAAACAATCAAACCGATCAAACTGATCAAACCATGTTATTTGATTTATTCACCATTTCCCGGAACTGAGTCTGTTAAAAGTATTGTGCCGGGTTTCGAAAATCGGGGCTACCTCGGACGAAGTCATTAACTTCAAAATACAACTCCGGGCTTTGTTAATCATTTCCACAATTTTGTTAAATAATAGTTCCCACCGGGTGTAAAATTGTAGATTGCTTATACATAAATTAGCATATTTATACGTTATATGTAGGGGTATTTATTCATCTTAGGCTAATGGCAAAAACATTCGGGCAATGAGCAAGTCAAATCTCATTTTTTGTTTGTTTACTTTTTTGATTTTTATGTGTGAAAACACACTGGCCCAGGACTGGGCAAACCTTGATCGTTACAAGGATGAAAACACAGAAATAGGATCACCTTCAAAGAGTGAAGAGCGTGTAGTGTTCATGGGCAATTCCATTACAGAAGGCTGGAAGCTGGTGTCGCCCGGGTTTTTCTCGGGCAGGCAGTATATTAACCGTGGCATAAGCGGTCAAAGCACCCCCCAGATGCTTAGCAGGTTCAGGGCCGATGTGATCGCCCTCAGGCCTGCCGTTGTCGTCATCCTGGCAGGAACCAACGATATTGCCGGCAACACAAGTCCATCAACTCTTAAGAGGATTGAAGACAACCTTGTTTCAATGGCTGCAATGGCAAGAGGAAATGGCATCAAGGTTATTCTATGCTCTGTGTTACCGGTATATGACTTCCCCTGGTACCCTGACAGTAACCCGGATAAAGAGATTCCGGCATTGAATTCAATGATAAAGAGTTATGCCGAAAAGAACGGAGTTATCTATCTCGATTATTTCTCATCAATGGTTGATGAACGCAATGGACTGAAGGACGAGTACACTTATGATGGTATCCACCCTAACAAAGCCGGTTACAAAGTCATGGAACCTCTTGTTGAAAAAGCCATTGCAAAAGCGCTAGGACAGAATGCCAAGCAATAGAATAATTATTCGACCCCTTCAGGGTTGCATATCTCTTAATATCCTATACTCTACAATTATATGACTCCTGACGGGGTCAATTGCTTTGTATAAATTAACGTCTGCTCTACTCAATCCACTGAAATATATCTAAACCTCTAAACTCCTTCTATGTTGAAAAACAAATTTAGGATACCCTTTTTTTATGTTTTATTGAATTGTTGATAACATAAGCCTGGAAATTATGTTATCAATGATTCAATACTTTTCTACCAATTTTTATGCTTTCTTCTATTAGCAGTCATCTCTAATTAAGAGCTGCAAGATCACGTTTAACATAAAAAAGAGAGAGCCGCAATCTAAACGATTGAGCAGTCATCCGGTTAGGAGCTGCAAGGAGTTTTGAGCGGTCTCTCTCAGTAAGTTTAGCATATAAAATTAGTTTTTTTATTTTATTCGTTTACTCTTTTTAGTGTATAATAAATATTATTAACCAGCTTCCTGGCCGTTCTTATTAATGCTTTATTCGGTTTCATTCTGCTTTTATAGTTACAATATATATTCAGGTAATATGGGTCCTTTTTTATTGCACTC
>Ga0307430_1002478_pt1 | contig 12226 bp, 18 predicted proteins | sample SalMarWE160130MG_FD_202159 | JGI IMG/M metagenome (GOLD analysis project Ga0307430, IMG submission 202159) | Salt marsh sediment microbial communities from the Plum Island Ecosystem LTER, Massachusetts, United States - WE1603-130 | ecosystem: Environmental > Aquatic > Marine > Intertidal zone >... | reverse complement strand
TCGAGGAAATTCTCCTCGAGGGCGAGGACGACGACGACGACGACGATGAGGATGACTTCATCGCCGGCGACGACGACGACGACGACGACGACTACGACGACGAGATCGGCGCCCGCCGCCGGCGTCGCCCAAAGACCCAGCGTCGGCGCACCAGCAGCAAGACCAAGAGGCGCGCCGCAGCGCTACTCAAACGCGCACGGGCGAAGCGGCGCAAGATGGCACGAGCCGCCAAGCGCCTGAAGGCAGCGCGCACCCGTGACCCGAATGCGGTGTCGGTCCGCGGGGTCAAGCGCCAGCGGCGCCGGCGGCTCATCGTGCCGATTCCGGTCACCACCGTGGCTGCGGGTGGCACGGCCGAGGTGACGATTCAGCCGCAGCGTCTGTTCAAGTGCAAGCGCTTCATCGTGCCCAGCGGCGTTGCCGGCGACTTCCGGTTCACCGATATCAAGGTGGGCCAGCAGTCGCAGCTTGCTGCCAGTGGTGACGTCCCGGCTGCTGCCTTTACCGAAGTGACCGTCGACGGCTACGTCGATTTCGACAGCTCGGACATTGGCAACTTGATCGTCTTCGAGGTGTCGAACACCGACGCCGTCAACCCGCACGACCTAGAGGGCGTGCTTCTCGGCACCGCCGTCTACTAGTCACCATCACGGCGACATCCCAGCATGCGCATCACCGTTCACCTAGAGGCGCCAGTCTTAAGACACCCCTTGCTGTTCGCCAACTACGTAAGGGGGGCGCTGCGCTCCTTGGTCATGGTAGACGAGTGGATGTGCCGGCTGGGCATGCTGCCCCCGATCTATGAAAGCGGCGTCCGGTTTCGTAAGGAACCGCAGGGGAAGGAAACTTTCCGTGACGCCTCCGTGGTACTCAACCGCGGCCATGGCGATTGCGCCCATCTAGCGCCATGGCGTTGCGCTGAACTACGCGCGAAAGGCGAAGACGCACGCCTGCGCGTCAAATGGAGTTGTCCAGCGTGGAAGAGGAAAAGACTCTTCCACGTGCAAGTGCGGCGGGAGAGCGGTCGAATCGAAGACCCCTCCCGCCGCTTAGGAATGCGTTGACATGCCAAAGGGAATAGGGACCGTGATTGCTCTGGGGACGGGGCTGCTCGGTCTGCTGGGCATCGCCGCGGCTGCTAAAGCGCCGGCGGCGGAGCCCTCACCGCCCCCACCACCCCCCCCTCCCCCCAAAGGACTGCCCGAGAACATCACCGAGAAAGTTGCGGCGGCCCTTCTCACCCAGGACCCTGATCGCATTGAGCAACTCGCTGCCGAGCTCGATGCGGCGGGCTACACCAAGCAGGCCGCCAAGCTGCGTGTCTTCGCTGCCGAGCTGCGCAAGCAGCAGGCGAAGAAAGGCGAGGTACCCTACAAGCCGCCGGTCATAATTCCGACCAAGCCCACGCCCACGCCCACGCCAACGCCCACGCCAACGCCAACGCCGCCAACCCCGACACCGACGGTGGACCCCAAACAGCAGATTCGGGTCGCGTCAGCACGGGACCTGATGGCGCACCTGAAGGGCACGAAGCGCTACCGGGAGGATCGCAAAAAGGTTGCCTCGTTCCAGGCCCTGATGGGCCTGAACCAGGATCGGCTGTACGGCGCGAAGACCGCCCAGGCTGCAGCCGCCATCAACGTGATCCCGGTCAAACCCTTCTACTGGCCCAAGAACCCGGCCAAGGCCAAAGCGGCCAAGGCCGACTACCGTTCCTATCTGCTCGCCCGTGGCCAGCAGGACCCCTCCCGCTTCCTGCAATGGCAGGACGCCGCATCCGTGTAAGAGGTGACCATGCCTTGCACAAGTATCGTGGGCTACTCAGCTGACACCATCTCGCCCCAAGAGGTGGCGGCAGATATCGGCGGTCTGTTCAAAATGTCGGGCAAGTTCAAGGTCAAGCTGAAAGGCAAATTCCTGAAAAAGCTCGGCCGCACCGCCAAAGGAGTGATCAAGTCGCCTGTCGTCAAAGCCACCGCAACGGGCCTGGCCGTCGCCTTCCCCGCAGTCGGTGTTCCAGCGGCCGCGGCGCTCGTGGCGGCTAACCAGGTGGTCAAGCATGTGGACTCCCCCAACAAGGCCAAGCGGTCACTTGCGCGATCCATGGTGAAGAACACCGGCAGGGCAGCCAAGAGGGGCGACAAAGACGCCCAGCGAGGGATGGCCAGCCTGGTAGTCGCCAGGCGCATGCGCAAGGCGCGCCTGGAAAACATGCGCAAGCGTCTCGCCAAACGCCGGGCCCTCCTCGCCCGGCGCAGGGTCCTGCTCGCCCGACGCAAGGCCCTAGCCCGACGCAAGGCCCTAGCCCGACGCACGGCCGTTCGCCGGCGCAAGCCCGCGCTCAAACGCAAGCGCGTGCTCAAACGCAAGCGCGTCGTCAAGACTGGCTGGGTCTGCCGCAAGACGCCCATCCGTCGCGGCACTCTGCTGACCACGCTGAAGGCCGGCGGCTGCGTCACGCCACTGCACGGATATTGGTGCCAGGCCGTCCGCGTGAGGGCCTGACATGCCGCTCGAATTCCGACGGCCGTGGTCCACGCAGTTCGGAAACCAGGTAGAAGCCCCCGGAGTCCAAACGGCTCCGGGGCAACCCTGGCAACCGTGGCGGCGCCAGCTACTCGAGGGCAACGTTAACGAGCTGTGGGAGGACGGCTTCGCCGATGCTGGCAGCTGGGTTCTCACGGTCACATCTACGATCCTGCAACCGCCCTCGGGTGCACCGGGCGCCGGCGTTGTCCCGCTCGTCTGCAAGATATCCCTCGGCGGCGGAGGAGCCACCCACACGGCCGAGGTGGATGCCTTCCCCGGCTTCACACTTCAGCTGCCCACCCCGGCCTGCAAGGTCGATGTGATGTGGGATCGGTTCCCCGAATCCGCAAGCCTCGCCGCCGGCTACGGCCTGAAGATACCCGAGCTCGTGCGCGTTCGAGGCACCATCCAACGCGGAAACCTCGCGACGGATGCCTATCGCTCCTACATTCTGAACCGTTCCGGCACAGCGGGAGGCGCAGGCCTGGTCACGGCCGGCACGATCCCCCAGTTCGCCAAGAACGTCATGGTGTACTCATCGCGCGGCATCGCCGATGCTGCTCACCAGGTGTACGCGGCTGGCTCCTACCTGGCGCTCCAACAGGTCACGGGCGTATTCAACACCGATCTGGACGGCACCGAGCTCGATGCAGCGCAGCGGCTCGCTTTCCAGTTCCCCGTGCCCCCGGGATCGACCGGGTGGCGCGTCCTGGTGGTCGCTGCTGAGAACCGCGTCGGCACAATCGCATTTCGGATCCAGCTCTAGCCATGGCCGCCCCGGAAGCAAAACCTCCTGCTTCATTGCTTCGAGTGCCGGGGCTGTCGACACTGGGTTATCGGGAGCGCTCGCGCCTGGTTGAGATTTGCCAGAAGCGCGGTTGGGCTCCGGACTGGTTGGCGGCGGCCATCAGCCACGAGAGCGCCTGGAAGCCTGACGCCAAGAACCCTACGAGTAGCGCCAGCGGGATTTGCCAATGGACGAATGTATCGGCCAAGGCGCTCGGCACGACCACGGCCGCGATTCGCCGCATGAGCGTTTCCGAGCAGCTGCCCCTGGTCGAGCAGTACTTTGTGCGGGCCAGTGGTGGCCGCCCGATTGCTCCCAACGATTTCTTGACTTACGGCGTTGGCGCGGCCGCCTGCCTTCCTGACCTGAAACCCGGGTGCATCCTGTATCCCGCCGGCTCCCAGGGAGCGCAGGCAAACCCAGCCCTCACCGACCTGGACGGCAGTATCACCGTCCAGGGCATGCGCGACGAGCTGGAGGGGTATGCCCTCGCCCACAGTGGCAAGCCTCGCCTGCCGGTCGCTATCGAGCGGGAATGGGCTACCAGCGGATCGCCGGCGGACAAGGCCCTAGCTCGCGGCGCTCGCGCCCTGCCGTTGGTTCTGCTCGGCTCCCTGGCCGGCGCTGGAGTTGTTCTCTGGGCTAGCCGGCGGTACCCTAGGCGGCGGAGCTGAGACCATGGCCCGAAAGAAGAGTCAGGGGACCACGCAGGACGCTGAAGACGCGGGCCGGGGCGATCTGTTGTGTGAGGCACGCAACAAAGGGTGGCCTAGCGTTGCGGCTGCGGCGCAAACCGTGGGCGTTACTCCTCGCACGCTCCGCGACTGGGCGGAAGCGGGTGAGCTGCGCACGGTTGAGGTAGACGGAGTACTTCGGTTCGACCCGACGGATCTGCATCTGATGAAGCCTGATGAGCGGGTTATGCGTCGAGATTTCGTCATTACGATGACGGAGCAGGCAACCCGCTTGTTGAAGCTGAGCACGGAACCGACCGAGAAGCTGTTTCGGACGTTCGAGCGTGTTCTCGAGGCGCAAGCCAAACGGATCACCCAGCTCGAAGACCGCCATATCAGGCTGCTCGAGCTGCAAGAGCAAATGACCAGCCAGCGCGACGAACGCGAGATGGATCGCGAAATCGCCAACCGCGAGCAGGACCGGATTGACCACGGAGTCCAGACGCTCGAGCGCTGGCTGCCCAAGCTCGCCAGCCAGGCCATCGGCCGACGCAAGGTTCAGCAAGTTATCGAGGGCATGTCGCTCGAGCAAATCATGATGCTGAAGGAAATCGGTGCCATCACCGACGACCAAGTGGACCTGCTACGGCAGATCCAGATTGACGTGGCAGACGAGCGAGAACGCGAGAAGCAGGGCGATGCAAAGCAGCAGGCGCGGGACGCAGCGAAGCAAGCGAACAGAGCGGCGGGTGACGGCGACGATACAGCCGGCACCGAATCACCGGCAGCTGCAGCTGCCATGGGGACCAACGATGCCCAAGGAACGAAAAACGACGACGGGGGCCTTTCTGAAGCAGCTGGCGGAGGGGGCAGCAACGGCAGTGGTGACGGGGAACCTGGACGCAGTGCGCAAGCCGATCCAAGCAGTCGCGGACCGGGCCAAGACTGAGCTCGAAGCTCGAGCAGCAGCCGAACAAACCATCGAAACCAAGGGAGTCGAGCATGGCACCAGACAGCAGAGCAGCACCACGCAGCCCAAGCGGCGGACCGATTGACCTTCTGCAGGTCCTGGCCGACGCCGAGCTCGGCGTGGTCAACCACATCGAGCACATTTGGTGGCAGGCCGGGCCGGCGTTTGCCGGCTACACGCCCATTTGGCAACCGAGCTTCACGTTGATCGAAGACGAGCTCGACAAGGTGTTTTTCACGGCCAGCATTTGGGGCTGCGCCAGCACGGTAGCGCCATGCACGCGCGCTGTGGTCATGTGGGAGTTCAATACGGTTGAGGTGGTGGCGAATCGCTGTCCCTACGCCGATCAGGCCGCTGCTCGGGTTTGCCGGCTCGGTTCGAACGCCCTCATCATTCCCGGGGTCAACGCGCCGGCGGCCGTGGTCGGAGCCAACACGGTGCGCCTGGCGATGATTGCCGACCCGGTTGCGGCGAGCTCGTTTGATGCCCGCTCGACCGCTGCCCGCGTTATCAAGTGGTCCGGCGCTCCCACTTTGAACGCCCAAGTGGTGACGTAATGGGCCGCCGGCGCCCGCGGTCGGAGCAGCAGACGGAGGTGGGCGATCTGGGATGCCCCGGAGTCGACGTTTGGGAGTGGATGCAACAGAACCGCGCCCCGATGTTTCCCAGCAAGACGAACCGTTGGGTGTTGCTGCGCAGCCTGAACGACGGCGCCGACGACAACACGGTGCGCACCACATGCCAGGCCGTCCTGGCCAAGTGGTTCGAAGACGTCGCTGCGTGGGACCCCATCGGGGAAACGGCGGGAATGACCCGGGTGGGCCCCGCCGACAACCTGAACATCAAGCAGGTGTCGTCTGAGCGCATCAAGCTCGACCCACGCGCGGCCCGCAGAGAAGACGTTGGCTATCCCCCTGTCCCCGTTCTTGCCTCCGGGCCCTGGGCGAGTGTCGAGCTCGAGTTTGACTGGCGCAGCCACGTGGAGTGGATTCCGTGGGCTGTGTGGCATAGTGGGATGGCCGCGCTCAAGAGCACACGCCGGTGCCCCACCGACGCGGACTGGATTCTGGATCAAGTTGGGACACCGCTCGTGGAATCGCCTCCCGAACTGTCTCAACTCGAGAAGGGTGGGAAAATTGTGGAAGAGACTGCCGAAGTCGTTAAAGAAGCGGCTGGGGACGTCGTCAGATGGGTTGTGGTCCCCCTCGCACTGTTGGGGGCCGCCGGCACCGCGGTTTATCTGGCCGCCAAACGCAAATTGAGGAGTTGAGAACGATGGCAACAAAAACGTTCATGCGAGGCGTGCACCGGTGCGCCCGCCACACCTGCGACATATGCGGGATGCAGGTCACGCTGAAAGGAATTAAACCCCCCCCAGGCTGGGTCGACCTGGGGATCATCGGCGTGGAAGGGGTGGTGTGCTGCATCGATTGCGGTGCCGATGTTGCCGAGCACGTCGCGGAATGGCTGTTGCAGCGCGTCAAGGAACTGGAAGCGTCCCGATCCAATGTCCCCCAAGCTGCCAAGGATGGCCCATAAAAGTTCAGGCCCGTCGGCAACCCCGACGGGCCTGACGTGGGGAGCTGAGAACTGCCCACGTTCGAAGGATACGCCCAATGCAGCGTAACGCCAAGAGGATGGCCCATCCGGCCGACGCACGCAAGCCTCAGGATCCTGACACGGTCCGCCAGCTCCTGGAGGCCGCGGAGCAAATGGGCGGATATCAGGCCATCTCCCTCATTGCTGGCGAGGCGAGCCGGCGGTTGGGTCAGCAGCGCCGCCAGTCCCGAAACGGCATGCAGACGGATCTGGTTCGCGTCTTGACCGCGTCGATTGAAACACTGGGGGACGTCGAAACCGCGAGCCTGTTGCAGGATGCAATCGGGATCTACCAGCGGGCACTGCGCCAACATGCCTCCGGGGATGCCCTGGCCCGGTGCTGGGGGGACGCGTGGATGGGCCTGGGGGAGACGGCCCGCAAGTTGCTAAGAGCGTCACTCGCTACTCCAGGCGAGGCGGAAAGGAAGAACGACGAATGACAGACAGGATCAAGCAGTCACCGAGCGGCAAAATCGTGGGCCGCGAGGTGACCTTCACTCTCACCTACGCCGGCGCACCGCTTGCCGACGAGGGGCTCGAAGTTCAAACGGCGACCGTCCCGGAAGTGCTCACCACCGATCTGGTGGTGGTCAATCCGCAGGCCGCCCTGCTGGCTGGCGAAACCATCGCATTCGCTCGGGTCTCGGCTGCGAACAGCATCGACGTCGGGATCGGCTGCTACGCGGCCGCCGGCGTGACACCAGGGGCGATCGTCTTTCGCTGCATGATCTTTTCTTTGGCGGCGTAGGCGGCGTAATCATGACCGACCGAATCAAACAAGCGTCCTCCGGCAAACGGCTCGGACGAGAGGTGACGTTCACGCTCACCTACGGCGCAATCGCCAACGGAGCCCAAGAGGTTCAATCGGCGACCGTTGCGGGTGTGGCGGCTAGCGATCTGGTGGCAGTTACGCCTGCGGCCGCCCTGGCCGCCGGGATAGCAGTGACGTGGTGTCGGGTCTCCGCGGTAGACACGATCGATGTGGCCATTGGTTGCTTTGCCCTCGCCGGCGTGACGCCGGGTGCGACCACCTTCCGGTGCGAGATTTTCTCGTTGGCAGCCTGAGCCATGGCCGACAGTGGGGAGCTGAGGCCCTACGTAGGGCATTATCTGTTTGCGCCCGGCTACCAATCGATTGGCAAGCCCCGGCATCCGGACGTGTGTCGTCGCAAGGCGCGCACGTGCGCCCGTTGCGGTTGTCTCGCAAACCCTCCAATGCAGTGGCTCGAGCCGGTGCCGGAGCTGTGTTGGAGCGGCATCCACGCAACCCGCGACGTTGACGGCAGACGGGTCGAGCGGCTCGAGCCGGAGCGCGGTCCCCTCTTCATGGGGCAGCCCATCTCGCCGATGTGTCTCGAATGCGCGAGCGCAGGAAAGTGCATCTTTGGTGACGGCTGGGACTTTCACGTTGAGTGGGAGGCCGGCGACGAGGGCGACGGCCGGTTCGCCAAGCAGGGGGGAGCGTTTCTGGCGTCGGTCCCGAGCGCCGCGCATGCCATCGCCGCGGTGCTTGAGCTCGAGCAGAGCCGCAATGCCGGTGCCTATGGCATCTACACGCGCGATGGCCAGCGCCAGCAGCCGGTGGAGCTGCTGCACTCCTGGCAGATTGACGTTTTCTCCGAGACGCTCAACCACAGGGCGCGACTGTTGGATCATCTGTATCGCCTAAGCTGCATCGAGCCCGAGCTCGCGCAAGCGCTGGCCAGAAAGGACACGAAATGAGCGAAGACCCAGCCGCCGATCAGGGCGGCGTTGTGATCGAAGAAGCTGAAGGACCGTTCGACGAGCTCGTCGAAGAGTTGCTCGAGGGCGACGAGGGCGACGAGCTCGTCGACGACGACGACGACGACGATAGCGATCTTGAACCGGACGTCGTGGACAACGTCGCCACTCTGCCCGAAACCCAACCGCCACCGGCGGCGCCGGTGACGCCGGAGTCGCCGGCGACTCCTCTCGAACTTACCAACGGCCATCTACGCGAGGCCTCGGACAAGTTCCAATCGGCCCTCACGCAGTTGCGCGGCATGAAGGCGCGTCGGCAGATTCAGCGCGCCAGGCCAAGGCCACCAGCAGCAGGTTCGCCTGCGGTGCCCACGTCGCAGCCCCAAGTGGCATCGAACCGTTCGGGCAACGTGCACGTTGCCCTGGATGCCTTGGCCGACAGCGAAGGCGATGGGCAAGTTGCTCGAGCACTTTGGGACTGGATCTCAGCGCGCGCGCGCAAGCTCGAGCTCGGCGGCCTGAAAGGCCTGGGCACGCGTTGGTCAATCGTCCTGCATGCACTGGGGGCTGAGGCCACCTTCGGGAGAAACGAATGGCGTCCAAGATAGTCCAGGCAGCGGAGAAGCTGTCCAAAGCGGTCTTAGTCCGGTGCCGTCCGGACGAAACATCCAACACCGTGCACGTGTTCGTGGACGGTGAGCATGTGCACAACAAGCACCGGCGGGGTTTCCCCACCGTCATCGATGGTCAGTGGGGCACGCTTTTTTTGACCGTTCAGACGAACGCGGACGGTGTGATGGTCGGGCTCATCATCCACGGAGCGTTCTCGCTGGACGCCAACCAGTGGCTCGACTGTCAGTGCCGTTGGGACTTGCCGCCGCATCTGCGGGAAGTCGCCGATCGTTGGTTCCTCGAGCACTGGCGACTGCAGAGAGTGACCGAGCGCAACCGCGCCTATTTCCGAGCGGCCACTACCGCGGGCAACGGCAACGGATTGCCACCACACCGGTTTTTCGAACTGCAGACCGTCAGCCAACGCGGACCGCGTCGCAAGTACGTCGTGCGCCAGAACATCCGGAGGGCGCGGCAATGACGACCGCCGACAGCTGTCCGGTTTGCGGAGCCACGCGGGCTGAGATTCAACAGTCAGGGCACCGTTGGTTGGACTCACGCGGACGGGTCGCTGTTGCTGACACGCAGAACCGTCTTCCTTGTCCTGAAGGCTGCAGCTGCATTCCGCAGCACTTCAGCAGAGAGGAGCACGCCGAGTACCAGCGGAAGGCACTGAAGATGCCAGAACGAACAACAGGCGAAATAGTCACGTGCATGAACGACCCACGACGGATAGCGAGCGGCCAGCTCGACACGTTCAAGGCCATGTCCACCCCGCAGAAGACGGTCACTTTTTATTGGATCGCGAACGATCTGTTTCGGTTCCAGTGGTTGGACGTTCGCGGCGATGATCTAGGCAAAGTGGTTGTCACCAGCATTCGAGTCGGAGTGCGGGAACAGCTCGCCGAACCATGGCGAGTATCGAATCAGCCGCGTTGGCTTGACGGGTGTCCGTCCACCTTGTTGGCGTACGACTCCCTGACGATCGATGTGAAAAACGAGGGGGACGACCCGGTGGAAGTGACGGTAACCGTACTTGGCCTAGGCGTTCAGGAAAGCAGAAGGGAACACCATGAAAACTGAGCTGGTGATGCTGCGCCGCGACCTGGTGGTGCTCAGCAAGATGCCGCCGCCACAGGCCGCCAAGTGGCTGCGCGACGAACAACAGACGGGCACCCTGCTCGCGCTGATTGACATCTGTCTGCGTGAGCTGGAAACGCTGCGCGAATCGAACGAGCGCGAGTTTGTGCAGATGCTGGGTTCCTATACGGCAGGTTTCACGCAGCAGCTGCACTACTGGCCGACACCCTCGAGACGGGTAGCGATGGCGCTTGCCGGGTGGGTTCGCGGCTTGCCCCTGCTGCCCCATTGGGTGGTTGGCTTCGTGGAACATGGGCGGCATTGCGTGACGGGGGCCGAAGGAGAGGTGGTCGTTTATCACCTAGCGGGCGTCAAACCGGCGCAGCCGGTCAAGCACATCGGCATGCCACGTGGAGGGCCCCCCGTTGGCACGGGCGCAGTCTAGGGGCGCACTGTCCCCGGGCCTCTTCACAGGGGCTCGAAGACAGCACCCGCCGGTCAGCGTGGTTTGTGACGTGCTGACTGGTTGGGGACGGCGGTCCGTGCCGTCGATGCCTATCCCACATTGTGGGTTGGGTGTCACGACCTGGCCGCCGCCGACCCGCCTGGCCCTTCGGAGCTGGGCCTCCGACCCGAATCCCGCGTTGTGTGCTGGGGTTTTCGGGTTGGAGGTAGCAGTTTTGCTACTGCAATGCTCCAATGTCGTTGTAAAACGCTGTCGGTCGCGCGGCCGGTAATGGCGAGTGGCTGACCGGCCAAACACGCCTCGGGGTGGCTCTCTAGGGAACATCGCAAATAATGCTTCCAGCGCCGGAATCATTGAGGAATCTGGCGGGCCGGAACTTTCAAGCGCCCCGAAACAATCCCACCATGGCAGAAACTGGCCATCCGGTTCAAATCCGAACGGCAAACCGACCCGAAAACCCCAGCACACAACGCGGGATTCGGGTCGGAGGCCCAGCTCCGAAGGGCCAGGCGGGTCGGCGGCGTCCCGGAGTGGGAGGGGGGGGGCCACCACACGGGATCGGCTCACCGACTTCGCCCAGCGGCTGAGGGTAGCCCAACACGGCCGCCCCTGCCAATGTTGCCGCAAGCGTTGCGGGACGCAGTCAGTCCAGCTGCAACGCGGCGAAGCCGGTGCCGTCAAGCTGGTGGGCGTTGAGACCTGCTCGAGCGTCTGGGCCTGCCCCATTTGCGCCAATCGGATCTACGCCCGCCGGGCCGCCGAGGTGACGCGGTTCGTGGTTTGGGCCCTCGCCCAGGGCCTCACGCTCTACATGGTGACGCTCACCATCCGCCACCAGAAGGCGCACAGCCTCAAACAGCTACAACGAGGCATGGCAGCATCCTGGCGCAAGTGGTTTACCACCGGGCGCGAAGCGACAGAGAGGCGCAAAGCCTGGGGAATCAAGCACTATATCCGCGCAACCGAAGTCACTCACGGACCGAACGGTTGGCATCCCCACCTACATATCATGCTGGCCGCGGATCGCCTCCCCTACGAGCTCGAGTGCATCGAGGGGAGCAACGCTTGGATGGCCGCCGTCTACAAGCTGCTGGGAGAGGAGTGGATGCCGGACCACACCCACGGCATGCGGATCACCCGCATCCGCGGCAACGAGCAAGCCCGGTACCTCAGCAAGCTCGGCCTCGAGATTGCGCAGATTTCGACGAAATCCGCGCGCAAGGACGGTCATCAGACGGCGTGGGGCATCGGTCAGGACGCTGCAAACCAGCTCCCGGGAGCTGGTGAGCTCTGGGAAGAGTACCAGGCGGCCATGTTCGGGCAGAGGCAGTTGACCTGGAGCAGGGGGACCAAGAAACTAGCCGGCGTTGAAGAAGTCTCCGACGACGAAATCGCCGAAGAATCCGAGCGACCCGAGTGCATGGTCATCGAGCCGAGCGCGTGGGACGCGATGATTCGCGCCGGAATTCTGCCGATCCTCGTGGGCCTAGCCAAGCGGTCGATGCCGGAGCTTGTCGCATGGCTCCGTGGCGCCGGTTGGTACGGGTGGAGACTGCTACCACGACAGACTCGCGGGCCGTAGAATGCCACTATGGCAGGCAGACCAGGCTGGTTGAAGGTCGTGCTCGCCGGAGTGGGTGGGCTCGGCGCTTTCGGGCTCGTGCGCGCAGCCGTCAAGCTCGCCAAGACACGTGCCGCACCGGGATGCCCACCACCCGAGTCAAAGCCTGCACCTGAACCCGCACAGCCGGCTCCGCCGGACGCCGCAACCCCGCCACCGGCGGAGA
>Ga0307430_1002475_pt1 | contig 12235 bp, 12 predicted proteins | sample SalMarWE160130MG_FD_202159 | JGI IMG/M metagenome (GOLD analysis project Ga0307430, IMG submission 202159) | Salt marsh sediment microbial communities from the Plum Island Ecosystem LTER, Massachusetts, United States - WE1603-130 | ecosystem: Environmental > Aquatic > Marine > Intertidal zone >... | reverse complement strand
GCCGTCCAGCCGCTCGACCTTCTCCGGCTCGACTCCCAGAGCCAGCGCCACCTGATAGGTCTCCACCTGGGGGCCGTCGAACAGCGGTGTCACGATGGCCTCCACCTTGCGCTGGCTCAGAGCCAGCTGCATCATGGCGGCGGTCATCTGCGGTCCGTCCAGCTGGTTCGGCTGCGTGTGTCCTGCTATATGCGTCATCTTTTCTCCAAATTCATCGCTAACTGGCGCGCCTCCTCCGGCGTCATCGCGCCCTTCTCCGCCTCCGCCGCCTCGACGCGACGGGTGAGACTGAGTCGGGGTACGCTGGCTGGCTCAGCTGGCGTACCCTCCGCTGGCGCAGGGCGTTCTCCCTTTTCGGCCACGCCCAGCCAGAAATGGTGGGGGAGCACCGAGCGGCCAGACCGAATCTCAACGGCACCCGCTTTCCTAGACTTCCCGTCGCCGCCGAGGGTACTGGGGTGGACGTAGCACAGGTCGGGCGGGTGGCCGTGCTTGTGCTCGTAGCGGGTGGCCGCCCGGAGTACCTTTTCCTCCACATCCCTGCGCGGATCGTCGTCGAACCATAGAAGGCCTGATTTCAAGCTCATGTCTCGTTTCTTACATAATGGAACAAACGTTCTATAAACACTACTATACTACGAAAACCGTCTCGATGCAAGAGGCCCTGTTGGCGCGCGGCACTCTCCCCTCTTGCTCGGGAACGGGGGCGTCCGCGCGGCAGGATCTCGTGAGGCGAGCGGATCGCACGATCGTTTACCAACCCAAATCTCCAGGGTATCGCGCCGGACGACGCGCTGGCCAGGGCGCAGTATGGAGATGACTTCGATGGTGTCGCCGGTGTGGCGGATGACGGGGGAGGGCCCGCTGTTGAACATCAGCGCGACCTTGCCTTTGCCGTTGAGGATCCCAAAGGGAGCGAGGTGGGGGCTAAGCCGGCGTATGCGCTGGCGCAGTGCGCTGGCGGAGGTGTTGTATTCTGCCACAGATGAGGCCCAAGGGAGCCCACCTCCTTCAGGGGTGGGGGGAATTGGGCCTTCGCGCTCTGGTTTTCTCAAACGACAGCGCATAACCCCCTCCTCTTTCTCAGCGGCACGGCCTTGCTCGTAGCGACGTACCGTGGCTTGCCATCAGGCACATACAGCTCAACCTGTTTCCCATAGCTGCACATTCCCTTCACGACGTGTTTCTCCCCGTCGCACAACACGATATCTCTGGGACGGATCGGATAGTCGTTGCGCCTGATAGAGACTCTGCCCTTTCGTACCTTCTGCCCCCGATACTTTCTCAGGTTTTCCCCGCTCAGGTTCCTGTTCCGCGTCGTTCTGCCGCAGTGGAGCTCCTTCCCGTATGCCTTCTCTCCCGTACGTGTGTCGACGTAGATCGCATCGTAGAACCTGGAGCGCGCACGGGCGTGATTCTTGATCTCTTCGAAATCCGCCGCCTCCGCCCGCGTTTGGTCCGCCCCGCCCGCGATCACGAACGCGTCGTTGTGGTGGCTCTTCTCCAGCTTTAGCGCGATCCGCTTGCTCTTCGTGAGGTACCCATACGTCGCCTCCGCTCCGACTGCATCGATCAAGCGCCATCTCACCGTCGTCATGAACGTCTCAGCTTTGAAGGGCCTGACTCTCGGTTCCCATCCGTAGAGAAGCCCTCCCGGCCGGTGGTTGTCTTGCGTGTGACACTCGGTACAAAGCGTGATCAGGTTGTCCGGCCTGTCACTGTAGTCGTTCTTCCAATACCCCAGGTGGTGCGTCTTGAGCACAACGCTCTTCTTGGTGCACTCGGGGTTCTGGCATTCGTGCCCGTCCCTGTGCAAGATGTACTCCCGCACGTTCCAGAACCCCGCCTGTTCTCCCTGCTGGTACTCGACCCCCGAAATGTCCGGTCTCTTGATCTGCTGGATATCGAAATTCGCGACTTCAATGATCACCCGTGTTACTGGAAGGATCGAGCGGACGCGTGTGATCAATTTCAAGTGGGCGTCCAGTTTGTGCTGCACCGACGGGGCCAGCCAGCCCTCCGGCTTACGCCGGTTGTCGAACCGGGGGGCACGGTATCGCTTTCGCCTGCGCCTCAGCTTGCGGTACATCTTTCGCTCCGTGATCCGCTGTGACACCCCGGCCAGGAGGTGCACCTGCCCGCCGATGAGTTCTTCTCTCTCCGTCAGGGCAGAGTATCCGATGGTTGCATAGCCCCCGTCGACGCCGAGGGTGACCGGCTGCTTGTAGCCGCTCGATCCGTGCAAAAGCTGAATGGTGAACGGCTCCCTGCCGGCAACTTTGGCCTTGCCCTGCTTCAGCAGCAGACGGGCCTTTCGTGGCGTCGTGGGCATCAGCGGTTCCCCGTGCTTGTTGAGTACAAAGACCTTCATCGTCGTGCTCCTGATAGTGTGCAAGCTAACAAGAAGCTTGCCTCCCTTGTGGGAGTGGTTGCCATCGCCAATGTTCAAAGCGGTTTGTCGGCCAAAACACTTCGCCTACCCTCAGCGATGTTTAATCTTGGCCCGCAGTGTTTGGGACTTGGCAATATCCCAAAGTGCCTATGTATTCGCAATGAACGTAGCCCCATCAGCCCGAAGGCTGGTGGCTGAGGCTGATCAGCCGGGCTTGCAAGTATCTCCCGCAAGCCTAACCCCTTCGGGGGGCGGGTTGCTGACCCGATCGCGGGCGTGCCGTCGGACGATGATCTTGGGTATCGCGTTGTGCTGCACGGTGCCTCCCTGGTGGGAGGCGGGTCGCAGAGCTTGACGTAAGCGTTCCTTGCTCTATAATATAGGTAGGGGGACAGGGTTGCGACCCACCTCCGTGGCCGGCCTCGGGTCCGCCAAGACGATCGAGGCCGGCCTTGCTAAATTGAACTACTTCAGGTGCGATGTTTCTATGTCACCACGAACGGTTGAAAAAAAGACTGTAGTTGTGTCTGTGCGGATGCCATCCATTCTCAAGAAGCGCTTGCAGGATCTAGCTCGGCAGAAGCATCGCTCCTTGAATGGTCAGATTGTATGGGCTCTTGAGCAATGGCTCCAAGGGCAAGACCAAGAAGGTGAACGATCTGAGCGTTGATGCTTCGATGTTCTTGCGCTGCTAGCCGACGAATCCTCTCGTAGAGCCTGGTTGACATACGCACTGAACTTACTCTAGTTCCGCTTTTTCCCTTGGTAGTCTTCATACATCATTCGTTTGTAGTTTCTTGTAGTTATTATAACTACAAAGACTTAATTTGTCAATCCTCACTACCCTCCGAGTGCGGACTCGATTTTATTCTCTTCGCTTTTGGACTGTGTTTCTTGGCGCCCAGCTTGTTCATCCGCTCCTTCCACTTTAGCAGCGACTCGCGTTCAAAAAGCCAGTCCCTGCCCAGCTTGGTTGCGCGCAGTCGCCCATCGCGGGCGAGCTTGCAAAGGTATCGCACTGTATATCCGGTGAGCTTGGCTGCCTCTTGGCTGCCGATCCAGCCCTCGGAAACCGTCACCACTTTATCTTCGGTCATTTGCCTCCCCATCCCCAGTGTAGTAAAATGAGAATGAGGAGGGGTGGACCCGCTCGGCCTGCCCAAGGAACAGGGCGGGCCACCCTTTGCTCACGAGCGGCCAGGCATTGTCTGGCCGCTTTTGTTGGATTGAGTTGTGTAATATACATATATAACTATACTATAAACCGCTCTGATTGCCAATCCTCATTCTCCCTTGTTTCCGGTCACTTTTTTCAGCGAGGGTGCCGGGATGCACGCAACATGTATCCGGAGGATGACTGTACTTGTGCCGGTAGTGTACTGCAGCTTCCAGCACTTTTTCCTCCAACTCCTTGCGTGGATCGTCGTCGAACCGAAGGAGACCGGTTTTGAAGCTCATCTATTTTTCCTTAGGACGGCCAGGTTTGACTTGCGCTTTGTAGGCTAGCAAGCTGTCCTGGTTAATCAGCCAGTCCCGTCCAACTTTTTGCGCTTCTATGCGGCCGGATATAGCCAACTGACGAATGTAGGCGGGCGCATAATCGACCAACTTGGAAGCCTCCTCGGTTGTGATCCATCCTTCCTTTAACACGCTAGAACCTTTCATCTTGCGTCCTCACCCCTTTTACTGTATCATAGTGGATGAGGAGCGGCCCCGCCCCACCTTGTCTAGGGGACAGGGCGGAGCCGCCGTCGCTTGCGGCCAGGTCTTGACCTGGCCGCTTGTTCATACGCAAGCGTATATATTATACTTTAAAGTTACTATTTCGTCAACTCCCACTTTCCCCCGTCGCCCGCGCCTTCACGCTCCACACGCGCCGACGGACGTAGGGGTCGCTGTCCATCAGGAGGTCGTCGGCAAGCTGCTGGGCGAAATCCCTGTGGGACGCCATCAAGCGGGGCAGCTCGTCCGCCACGGCGCGGCGGGCGATGGCCTCCTCTTCCTGCGCGAACTGCCAGATCATCATCTTGGCCAGAAGCGCCACCTCCCCGCCGTCGTCGAGCAGCGAGATCAGTTTTGGAAAAGCGATGACGGCGGGACGGCGCACGTTGCGATGTTCGGCGATGCGGCCCTCCGTGCGTCTGTAAAAGTACAGCATGAGCCAGAGGGCATCGGCGGCCACCTCGGTGTCCAGCAGGCGTGATAGCGTGCGCATGACACAGGTGCGAAAGATGCGGTGCCGGCCGCTCGCGGCCTTCATGACCTCCAAGGCGCTGCGCGCGTTACCCTCGCCGATCTGGTCGAGCAGGCCGCTCAGAAACTCGATCATCCCCACGTGCTCTGGCCTCTCCTGCTCGGTCAGCGTGTGCCGAATGCGGTTGACGTCGGCGGGGTCGATCCCCTTGATGTCGTGCAGCGCTTCGGCGATGGCGATGTGTACGTACACCTGGTCCTGGGGCCGGGGTGCAAGCAAGGCCAGGCCCTGCTCCGCGTCGTACGCGTACAGGGTGGGCACAGCCTCGACAACCCGCCGCCGCGCGTCGGTGTGCCAGCGCAAGGGGTCGTAGTCGTCCCGCAGGATGGCGGCCAGGCGGAACGTGGTTTCGGCGTCGAGTTGCACGAGGGTGGGGAGGGCCTCGGCCATGCGGCGGCGCAACTCCCATGGCAGGCTTCCGCTCTCCAGGGCGGAGAGCAGGCGTGCGATCTCGCCGGGCTCAGCCTCGCCGGCGAGGATGGTGGACAGCAGTGTGTCGGTCTCTTTCTCTTCTGCGGTGAGGCGGCTGGGCTCTGGCGGAGGAGCGGGAACGAGCCCGGTGATGGCCTCTGTTTTCATGAACCGCGCGCCCTTCAGCATGATGCGCATCGCTTCGATCAGGCCGGCGGACCAGGCCGGGTCGTCCTCGGATTGCACGGCCGTCACCTCGTAAAAGAGTGCACGCAGGTTCTCGTCCCGCAGGTCGAGGCCGGGGATGTCGAACAGACTCTGGGGCTGGAAGCCGGCGGCCTCCAGTAGCTCGTCGGTCTGGGTGGGGGAGAGGTCCATCGCCGCGGCCAGGTCGATCACCGTCTTTCTGTCACGGGGTGATTGGTTGCCGGTCTCCAGGCGCGACAGGACCGGCTGAGGCACGCCCATTGCCGTGGCTACCTCTTTTTGCTTCAGGCCCGCTTGCTCGCGCAGGCGGCGAAGAACAGCGCCAAAGTCTGACATAGGGTCTCCTGATAATACTGGCCCTATTATACAACAGATTTATGCTATTTGTCAAATGGCATATCATTGTATAAAATCTATACATTTCTGAATAGGCGCATAGCCTTGGCCCTCGGGTGTTCCTTGGGCTGGTTCGCGGCTTTGAGGTCCAACCGGGCGGTGTGAGTTGCCCGGACCCTGCTTCTGTGGCATAATAGTTAAGTCGCTTTAGAATCAGAGGAGGGGCTGTGGCAACCAGACCGACCGGGAAGACCATCAAACGACTCTTCGCTGTATCGGGCAACCGGTGCGCCTTCCCCGGCTGCACTGCAACCCTCGTGACCGGCAACACCGTCACCGCCGAGATCTGCCACATCAAGGCTCAGAGCGAGGGTGGCCCCCGCTACGACCCCGCGCAGACCGACGAGGAGCGCCATGGGTTCGACAACCTGCTCCTGCTGTGCCCGTCCCACCACAAGGTTGTAGATCAGAATCCCGACGAGTACACCGTCGAGAAACTGTGCGAGATCAAGGTCGCGCACGAGGCTCGGTACGCCGGGGGCGCGGAGCCTTCTGACGAGGTGGTGCAGCAGCTGCTGGCTAGCGTGCACATCGAGGGCGACGTCAGCGGCCAGGTCGCCGTTGGGCACGACATCGTGCAAATTGGCGTGGTCAACGTCACCTACCAGGGAACGCAGGTGGCCATCCCCACGCCCGAGGCGGTGGCCGCCCACCGCGCGGCGCTGCGGGAGAAGCTGGAGGCCGACGCCCGCGCCCGCTGGGGTGGGATGGCCTACTACATCCAGGAGGAGGGGGCCACGTTGCCCGTCGAGGCGTCCCCGTACCAGGAAGGCCGGCTGGGGGCGCGGGAGGACCTTCTGCAGGCGCTCGGCGCTGCCGACCGACTGCTGGTGTTGGGCGAGCCAGGTTCCGGCAAGACGGTGTCGCTGGAGCGGCTGGCCTGGGGGATGTGCGATGGCGAGGGAGCGGAGGTGCCGGTGCTGGTGCCCCTGCGTGACTATGCCGAAAAGTCGCTGGCGGAGTGGGTGTTATCGTTCTTGCGGGAGACGGGCCATCTGCGGTTGGACGACGAGAAAGCGCTGGAGGCGTTTCTAGACCAGGGGGACTGCCGCTGCACCTTCCTCTTCGACGGGTTGAACGAAGTGGCACCGCCCTACCGGGACCGGCTGATTGAGGACCTGCGGCTGTGGATGACGGCCCACCCGCGCCACTCGGTGATCCTGACCAGCCGCTCACAGGACGAGCTGTGGCGGCGGCTGCGGGGTGAGGTGGAGCGGGCAGTAGTGGTGCAGCCGGTGGGTGACGAGCAGATGGAGGCGTACCTGGTGGCCCACCTGGATGAGCAGGGGCGGGCGCTGTACGGGCGGCTGGACGAGCGGCTGCGTGAGATGGCGCGGACGCCCCTGATCCTGTGGCTGGTCAAGGAGGCAGGGGCGGCGGGTGAGTCGCTGCCGGGCAACCGGGGGGAGCTGTACGAGCGGTTCGTCGGGCGGATGCTGCGGCGGGACACGCAGCAACGGCAGCTGGACGCCGAGATCCCGGATCGGACGAAGGTCAAAGCGCTGTCCGGCCTGGCCTATCAGTTGGGCCTTGAGCAGCGACTGTCCTGCGCGCGGGAGGAGGCGGTGGAGGTGGTGGCGCAGGCGCTGGGCGATGGCCAGGCCGAGCGTGTAGTGAGGGCCTGCGCGCGGCACGGGCTGCTAGCGGGGGAGGAGACGGTGTGGTTCGCCCCGCACCAGACGGTGCAGGAGCACTTTGCGGCGCTGGCGCTGCGGGAGATGGTGGAGCGAGAGCGGAGCCTGGGCTGGGGGGAGCGGCTGCGGCGCGGCGTGCAGCGTATGCTGGTGGGGAAGGACGAAGGGCTGGCTGGGTTAGCGGCGGAAGATTGGTGGATGGAGACATTTGTGCAGCTGGCGGGGCTGACGGACGCCTCTGACTGGCTGGCGCGGGAGGTGGCGCGGACCAACCCCTGGCTGGCCTGGTGGTGCGTGGTGGAGGGGCGAGCGGTCACGGAGGGGACGCGCGAGGTCGTGGAGCGTCAGTCGGTGCGGCTGTTGGAGTCGGACGAGGTGGCAGATCGGCGGCGGGCGGTGAGCGCACTGGCGCGGATGCGGAGCGAACGGGTGGTGCAGCCGTTGTTCCGGGCTATGGCGGACGATGATGCAGAGGTGGTGGAACTGGCGGTACAGGCGCTGGTGGAGATGGGGGATGCGGCGCGGGGGCTGGTCGGGAGAGCGTTGCGTGGCCCCACTCGTCGTCTTTGGCGTGCCGCGTTGCGCTATCTGAGTGCACGGCCAGATGATCTGCTCTGTGCTGAAATCCCAGAGAAGGTGTGGAAGGAGATCCTGGGTCAACCGATGGTTTGGGTGGAGCCGGGGCCGTTCCTGATGGGAACACGGGAGGAAGATATCCCAGCTCTGCTGGAGCGTTTGGGTGGTGAGCGGGCATGGTACGAGAGGGAGGTGCCCCAGCATGAGATGGTTTTGCCGGGGTACTGGATCGGTCGTTACCCGGTGACCAACGCGGAGTACCGGGCATTCGTCGAGGGCGGGGGATACCAAACGCGGGCGTATTGGACGAAGGCGGGGTGGCAGTGGAAAGGTGATCGGACGCAGCCCGATTATTGGACCGACGCAAAGTACAATGACCCCCGACAGCCAGTGATGGGCGTGTCGTGGTACGAGGCGGTGGCCTACTGCCGCTGGCTGAGCGAAAAGATCGGCGTGGCGGCGCGGCTGCCATCGGAGGCGGAATGGGAGAAGGCGGCGCGAGGGCCTGTCCTGAGCGATAGTGAAGGAACCGATGGGCGCATCTACCCCTGGGGCGATGCGTTCGATAAGGGCAAATGTAACACAGCCGATTCGGGCATCGGCAAGCCGACACCGGTGGGGGCATACTCGCCGCAGGGCGACAGCCCCTACGGCTGTGCCGATATGGCCGGTAACGTGTGGGAGTGGTGCCGGACGAAGTGGGAGGGAAGTTACGAGGATTACAAGGGCGACGATGACCTGGAAGGAGAGGCCCTCCGGGTGCTGCGCGGCGGCTCCTTCGACGGCAGTCCCAGGGACGCCCGCTGTGCGTTCCGCTTCCTCATTCTCCCGGACGGCGACTGGGACGACTTCGGCTTTCGGGTTGGGGTGGTGGCGTCCCCTATCCCTCCCCGTTCTGGTTCCTGATTGCTGTGTTTCTGGTTTCTGTTCGCGCAGCACACAGTTTGAGGGCATCGTGACATGAAAGAATCACCGATCTTTACCCGGACCTTTGATCTGCTGGCGTGGCTGCTGCCGATGACGGAAAAGTTCCCCAGGTCGCAGCGGTTCGTGCTGGCCAAGCGGGTGCAGGACGCGGCGCTGGATTTCTACGCGGCGATCACGGCGGCGGCTATTGCCACCGCCGATAGGGCCCATCACCTGGAGCAGGCGGATATCGAGTTGCAGCGCCTGCGCCTCTACCTGCGGCTGAGCCACCAGTTGCGCTTTATGAGCATGGGGCAGTACGAGCACGTCTCGCGCATGGTGCTCGAGGTCGGCAAACTGTTGGGCGGCTGGCAGAAAAAGGTTGTTGGCAAGAAGGCCGCTTGACCGGAGCGGCAGTTGTCGTTACAATATTCCTACCACCTGCGGGTGGTGGGGCGGGCCGAAAACGCCTCCGGGTGCTGCGCGGCGGCTCCTTCAACAACAATCCCAGGAACGCCCGCTGCGCGTACCGCAACCACAATCACCCGAACAACGACTGGAACAACAACGGCTTTCGGGTTGGGGTGGTGGCGTCCCATAACCCTCCGGGTTGACGGTCGCGGGGCCAGGGTGGCCTCGTTGCCCAGGCCGGAAATGCCACGCGTTCACGGACGCGCGGCCGAGGCCGATCTGTAGAGGGATAGCGCGGCCACGTCCCGGCCGCAGCCGCGGGCCTGAGGGTCCGTCGGCTCGGGCGAATACAGAATGGCCCCGGCCCCCGGGTAACGTCCCTGGGCCGGGGCGCTGCTTTAATAGCCTTGTCTGCTTGCCGAAAACGCGATATACTGAGCCCGTGGAAGTGGACGAGCGTGAACTCTTATCCGCCGCCCGGCGGTACCAGGGTGGGGCGGTCGCCTTCTTGCAGGACCTGGTGCGCACTCCTTCGGTCAACGGCCGCGACACCGAGGCGGCCGTCGCCCGGCGCGTGGCCAGCGAGGCCGAGCGTCTTGGGCTTCAGGCGCGCCTGGTCGCCGCCGACCCGAAACGCCCCAACGTGCTGGTCGAGCTGGGGGGTGGGGTGGGGGGCTTTGCGCTGGTCGCCCACCTGGACACGGTCGAAGAGGGAGAGGGCGAGGATTGGTCGCATCCCCCGTTCGCCGCCGAGATCCACGACGGCCACCTCTACGGCCGCGGCGCCGCCGACAACAAGGCCGGCATCGCCTGCGGGCTGTACACGCTGGCCCTCCTGCGCGACCACGGCCTGCTCGACCTCTCCGCCGCTCGCGTCGTCCTGGCCGGCGTCGTTGACGAGGAGTCTGGGGCCAACAGCCCGCTGGGCGCCCGCTACCTGCTTGACCAGGGGCTGCTCGATGCGTCCGGCGCGATCTATACCTACGCCAGCGACAAGATCCGCATCGGGCACCGCGGCGTGCTGCGCCTGAGGCTGCACGCCACAGGAGAGGCCGTTCACTCCGGCCGCAAAGCCTGGCACCAGAAGAGGCAGGGACTCAACGCCGGCGCGGCCTTGATGGCCGTCGCGCTTGCAATCGATGAGGTGGAGATTCCCACCTCTCCCCATCCTGCCTTCGAGGGTCTGGGTTGCACGGTCACGGTGACGGGCCTGCGCTTTGGTCCCGACAACGGCGTGGTGAGCGGCGTCGTGCCCGGACGGGCCGAGGCCGGGATCGACATCCGGCTGATGCCGGGGCAGTCGAAGGACGAGGTGTTGGATATCGTCAGGGGCGTCGTGGAGAGGAGCGCGCCGCCGGGTCTTCAAGTGGTCACCGACGTCACCGTCGACATCCCCGCCGCCGTTATCCCCGCCGACCACCGCCTGGTGGAAACGGCCAAACGCTGGACGCAGGCGGTCACCGGGGAAGAATGGCCGGTGGCCGGGGCGGGGCCGGCCAACGAGGGCTACATGTTCATCGGTGCGGGTATCCCGACGCTGTGTGGGTTTGGGCCGCAGGGTGGGAACGCGCACGCGCTCGACGAGTACGTGGTGGTTGAGAGCCTGCCGCAGACGATCGCGATGTACGCGGGGATCATACGCGACTATCTCGGCAGCTGAGGAGGGTGGGGGGCTTTTCGCGCTAGCCGGAAAACTCGCCGGCCATGTCGAGGATGATCTCGACGAGGGTTTGGCTCATCGCGAATTTGATCCGGCGCAGTTTGTCGATCTCCGGACGAACCCGCTCGATCAGCCCGGATCGTTTCGCTTCGAGCAATATCCCCAAGGTTCCCACGACTTTCACGCCAAGGCTCTCCAGTTTCTCGCGCGCCAATCTTTCGTCTACCGCCGCGAGATCGGCACCGAGCTCCTGTGTGAGAACGATGACCTCGGCCTCCCCGAGATCCAAAGGATGGAGCAGTACTTTGACGGCGAGTTTGTTCTCTGCTTCCACTATCTGAATCCAGGCGGCTTCCGCAACCTGGTGCGAGGTATCTGGGTCACGTCCGTAGTCGATGACTTCGTCGGCAACCGCCTGGGGTATGATCACCTCGCCGAACAGATCATGCAAAAGGGCCAGGCGGCCGATGGCGCCCAGCCCGATCAATACGGAACTGTCGATGACTACAATCATGCAGGTCTCGCGGCCTGAAGGGTGTCAAAGACCCGCATCTCCCTCTCCAACTCCTCGCGGCTGTAGTCGAAGTAGGGGATGCCGCGCTTGTGGAGCAGGTCGAGGAAAGCGAGACGGTTCCTGCCCAGCAGACGCGCCGCGACGCCGGACGTGATGCGCCCGGTCTCGAACAGTTTAAGCGCCAGCGCCTCGCTTACACTGTCGTCGATTTCGCGCTGCTCCAATCCATACTCCAGGAGTGGGGCCGGCACGTGAGTGGTCAGGATTGCTGTTTCTGCCATAGTAGCTCCTTATGGCCTCATCTTATCACAGGTGGGCCGGTTTTGTCAAGCGGCCGTTCTGCTTAAACTTGACATAACTTAACGCCCCTAGAAAGGCGATTTGTGGCCGAAATCAGCACAACGAGTAACGAGTCATGGGTCGAAGACGCTGGTTTAGGAGGGGCGCTGGCTATACGCTGGCCTTAGCTGGCTAAGGTAGCTGGCTAATGCTGGCTAGGGTAGCTGGCTAACCGGTCTGCGTAGGATTCGCTGCACGGCGTTTCCGGGGGTTCTCCCGCGCTTGGCAAAAAACTGGCCGTACTGGGTGCAGCGGCGAGGGCGCGATCCGACGAAACCGACGCGAGTGATCAACTTGCTGAAGAGACAGAGAAATCGTTGTGGGCTTTGCGGGCTATACTTCGCGGCAGAGGACGTGATCGAAGTGCATCACTGGGATGGGGATCGGCTGAACAATCGCTATGCCAACCTGGTGTTGCTTCACGGCCACTGCCACGATCAAATCCACGGCAAAAAGTGCCAATGAAAACGGCCCTCGTACTGAAGAGCGGAGTAACGGGAAACTGTTACGCTCCGTTCGGGAGTGGCGCCGGGGG
>Ga0307430_1002473_pt1 | contig 12239 bp, 9 predicted proteins | sample SalMarWE160130MG_FD_202159 | JGI IMG/M metagenome (GOLD analysis project Ga0307430, IMG submission 202159) | Salt marsh sediment microbial communities from the Plum Island Ecosystem LTER, Massachusetts, United States - WE1603-130 | ecosystem: Environmental > Aquatic > Marine > Intertidal zone >... | reverse complement strand
TCTCGATGCAGAGGATCGTGATATTGTTGAGGGTGAAGCCAAGTTTCTGAGGGGCTGGGTTTTATTTGAGATGGCAAGGCTGTTTGGTCTGCCTTATGAACCCGGTGTTGATAATACACAACCAGGTGTTCCGATCGTTCTAACTCCCACAAAAGATGTTGAAGATGCAGTAAACGTTGCAAGGAGTACTGTTGAGCAGTGCTATGATCAGGCATTATCGGATCTTACTGATGCAAAAAATCTCTTACCAGAGACAAATGGTGTCTATGCAACCAATTATGTAGCCAGTGCAGTTCTTGCAAGGTTGTATCTTCAGCAGAGCGATTTTGTCAATGCAGCCACTGAGGCTAACAATGTAATTGAAAACGGTGGTTTCAGCCTTACTTCACATCCCCTGGAACCCTTTAATATCACCGGGACTTCGCCGGAAGTGATCTTTGCTCTTCAGAATAATGTTGCCTCAAATACAGCCTGGCTTACTGTAATGTATGCTTCATTGAACGGCATGGGCCGTGGAGACTATGATATTCAACCGGGCTTCCTGACTAAATTTGATCCGGCTGACCTCAGGGGCATGCTTCAGGATGATACAGAACCTTCCTATACAATTGAGGATATTAACAAAATGTATTATATCGGTGTTGGGACAATATTAAATAATGGAGGAATAAACACCTCAAAATGGGGCGATTACTATGCCAATATTCCACTTATCCGTTTGGCTGAGATGTACCTGATCAGAGCAGAAGCCAATTTTGAGAATGGTGCTCCTTTTATTGGTCCGAACACTCCGACTCAGGATGTTAATATTGTAAGGGACAGATCTCTTGCTCCGGCGTATAGCGGACCAGTGACCCAGGATCAGATAAGGGAAGAACGTTACTTCGAGCTCTGCTGGGAAGGCCACCGGCTACACGATCTTAAAAGATGGCATTTAGACATAGGGACCTATCCCTATGATGCAGGTAATCTGATTCTTCCTGTGCCATTCAGAGAGATGCAGGTGAATGATCTCCTGGTACAGAATCCATGGTATATAGGAGGATGATATGAATTGTGTTTTATCCGTAGAGGCGCCCAGGTTGGGCGTCTCTACTTTTATACAGTTGTTTGGTGAATAAATTTGATTATCTTTGCACCCACAATTTTTAAAAGTAGGTTAAATAAAAGCGTAAAAAATTAATGGCAGTTAAAATCAGATTAGCTAGAAAAGGCCGTAAGAAAAAAGCCTTCTTCCACATTGTGGTTGCAGATAGCAGGTCGCCACGGGATGGCAGATATATTGAAAAGATCGGATTCTATAATCCTATCACTAATCCTGCAACAATCGAAATCGATTTCGATAAAGCACTGGGTTGGCTGCAAAATGGCGCAATACCTACCGAGACATGTAGAGCTATCTTATCATATAAAGGTGTTCTGCTTAAAAAACATCTTCTGGGAGGTGTTAAAAAGGGTGCTTTTGATGAAGCTGAAGCTACACGCCGTTTTGAAGAATGGATGAAGCAGAATGAAGCTAAAATTGAAGCGAAAAAGTCTGGACTTGAGAAGTCGAAAGATGAAGAACTTGTTAAACGACTTGCATCTGAAAAGCGGATAAACGAAGCAAGGGCTGCAAAGCTTGAAAAAAAACAGGCTGAGCTGGCGGACAAGGAAAAGCAAGCTACAACAGCAGATGAAACCGAAGAAGGAACCACTCAGACAGAGGAACCAGTAACGGTAAAGGATGAAGCTACCGTTGCTGAAGAACAGGTTCCGGCAGAGGAACAGGAACCAGTACAGGTAAAGGATGAAGCTACCGTTGCTGAAGAACAGGTTCCGGCAGAGGAACAGGAACCAGTACAGGTAAAGGATGAAGCTACTGTAACTGAAGAATCAGTTCCGGCAAAGGAACCAGAAACAGCAAAAGAAAATAAAGAGACTCCTGCTGAAGGGGAAGATGAATCTAAACCGGAAACTGAAGAAGATAAACCGGCTGAATAAACGAGGAGTCTTAAGGGAAAACGATCGGAATGGCTTATACAAAGCAAATATTACTCGGTCGGATCACAAAAATTCACGGTTATGAAGGTGCCGTAACAGTTAAACTGGAAAAAACCTTATCTGAAAATATACCTGCGATGGAATGGGTTTTTCTTGAAATAGAAGGAATACCTGTTCCTTTTTTAATATCTCAGCAGGAAGATACCGGTGCCGGCAAGATCAATCTTATGTTTGACGGATATGAATCAATTGAAAAAGTTAGTGAATTCACGGGGTGCAGATTATTTCTGGCTGCAGGTACTGATGATGAACTCATACCAGAAGATCTGGAGAGTATTTCAGAATTTAGTGTGGTTACTGCTGAAAGGGAATTAATAGGCTTTATTAAGGAGGTAATTCGAAATCCCGGACAGTGGCTGCTGAATATTATCGGTGATGATAACAGGGAGATACTTATTCCTCTGCATGAAGATTTTATAATTGAAGTCGATCAGGAAAGAAAAACTATCATAATGAACCTGCCCGAAGGATTGACTGATATCAACTGAATATTATATGAAAAAAGGCACGGATTTGACTTTGTCGAGCTCGGATCCCACTATGTGGTCTCCTCGGTTGCAATCGGTGCCATAAAAATTTCCTTTTACCGAACGAATTTCCATCTTATGCAACTAAAAGGTAAATAAAACGTCTTTTAAGATATTAATAACAAATACCCTTTAAGCAATGAAAAAGGAAAGATTTTTAACATTTATTATTTTATTTGCACTGGTATCCTGCCTCTCTTTGGGACAGTCAACGGTCAAAGAGACAAGGAATGTAAGGAATTTTACCAAGGTAAGTTTCGGTGTGGCAGGAAACCTGTACATCAACCTGGGTTCTGAGTATAAGGTTATTCTTGAGGGACGCAGTGATTTTCTGGAAAAAGTCGAAACGGAAGTATCAGAAGGCAGACTGGTTATTAAGATGGCCAGCTGGAGGTTCTCGATTAGAAATGAAAGAATAACAGCTTATGTAACCATGCCCGAAATAGAAGGTCTGAGTGTTTCAGGTTCAGGCAGGGCAGAGATACAGGATGATGTAATTACTACCAGCCTCAGTTTAAATGTAAGTGGCAGCGGAAAGATATACACTGCAGATGTTGAGGTCAGGGAGCTGAATAGCAGAATATCCGGCTCTGGCGATATTATAATTGACGGAGACGGGAAAGCTGACAATGCAGATATTTCGATCAGTGGATCAGGGAACTTTACCGGAGAAACAATAGAACTGGGTGATTTATCGGCAAGCATCTCAGGAAGCGGTGATTGTTACTGTAATGTTTCGGAATCCTTAGATGCAAGAATATCAGGGAGTGGTAATATAACTTATACCGGAAGTCCAAGAATTAATGCAAGAGTCTCAGGATCAGGACATGTAAGATCAAGATAAATTATTCTCTTATAATTTTAATCACACCATTTGTTTCCACTTTAAGAATCTGAGAAGGGGAATATTTACTCAGGTCTTTTTGCCGGTGTTTTACAATATAACCGACAGATGCTAAGATTGATTCATCTATTTCCGGAAAATTAGCAGGAGGAGGGGATCCACTGATATTGGCTGAAGTTGAGACAATTGGTTTCATGAACCGGGTTATTAGCTGGTTGCAGAAATCATCCTTGCAGATCCTTAACCCCACCGAACCATCTTCACTGTAAATGCCGGTGGCAAGGTTTTTGCCTTCAGGATAAATGATTGTCAATGGTTTATCGGCAACACCAATAATATCAAATACTATCTCGGGAATATATTTAACATAACGTTCAAGCATTGATTCCCCGTTAACCAGAACGATTAAGCTTTTACTTTCTTTTCTTTGCTTGATTTTGAATATCCTCTCAACCGCTTCCCTGTTGGTAGCATCACATCCAAGTCCCCATATTGTATCTGTAGGATACAGGATTGTACCACCTGCCTTCAGGATAGACAACGATTCTTTAATATCTTCTTCAAACTTTGGCATCATATGATTTGTCCTTCATCCCAATCTTCTCCCACCTTTGCTTCACTGAAGCTTCGCGAAAGCTAAGGGGGGAAGGAGTAAAAGATCTTTTTATCATTTCTCCCATGGGTGAAATAAGAAAAGGGGTTAAAAGAATAAAATTAAGTGCTTATTTCAGAATATTAAGTTTAGTTTTTTCATTCTCTCTTTCATTTCATTGATCACTTCTATTTCATTTTGAACTGAATCTGCCTCAAAAGTTACCGAGAATCGAATGAATTTTCCGGCATCATCCCATGGAACAGTGGATATTAATGATTCACGTATCAGAAATTCTGAAAACTCAGACGCAGTATTAAACACTATTCCGTTTCTGGTACCAGCAGGGGCCTTTACATAGCAATAAAATGATCCTTTTGGCTTTTTGGCATCAAATCCTAAATCATTAAGAGCATTTACAAGCAAATCGAATCTTCTGGAGTATTTTCTTATTGTTTTGTCAGTTATTTCTGTATTGCTTAGTGCCTTAATGGCTGCCTTTTGAATTGCCCTGAACTGCCCTGAATCAGTATTATCTTTTACTGATGCGTAAGCTTTTACAGCTTTACTGTCACCACATATAAAACCTATCCTCCATCCGGTCATATTAAAAGCCTTTGATAAGGAATGGACTTCCAGACCAACTTCCATAGCACCCTCTGCAGAAAGAAAACTAAGTGGCTTGTATCCGTCGTATGTCAGTGCACTATAAGCTGCATCATGAATAACGATGAAATTATTTTTCCTTGCAAAATCAACTACCTGTTTAAAGAATTCAATATTCGCAACAGCACCGGTCGGATTATTTGGATAATTCAGATAAAGAAGCTTGGCTCTCTTTAGTATTGACTGAGGAATTGAACTTAAGTCAGGTAAAAATGAGTTTGATTCAAATAATGGCAGGTTGAATACTTCGCCTCCAAGGTATTTTGTATAAGTTGCTGAAACCGGATAACCCGGAACTGTAGTAAGTAATATATCACCAGGATTAATAAAACATAATGGAAGCATTGCCAGTATCGGTTTTGATCCTATGCCGTGAATTATATTTCCTGAAGGGTTTAAATCTGAAAGCCTGTAGACCTTTTCAAGATAGCGGGCTGCGGCTTCCTGAAACTCAGGAATTCCATTATCGGCATACCGCCTGTTTTCTGGTTTTCCGGCCTCCTCAGATAAAGCTTTTACAACCAGACTATCAGCAGGCCAGTCTGGTTCACCAACACCCATATCGATAAGGCTGATATAAGGGTGTGCTTTTTTTGCTGCTGCCTTTGCTCTTTTAATAAGTTCAAACTTGTATATGACTGTTGATTTTCCAAAGTTTACACCACCAAGTCTGTCTGAGATCTTATCATCAAAAAAATTAATCATGGGTTCCTGTTTATGTTTCTGGTATTTGCAGTTGGATAACCCGGGCAAATTTAATAATTGTAAAATGGAAAAAAATAACAAAAAGTGCAAGTATTATTAAACACACATCAATATTTATAAATAAATATCTTTGGAGATATTATTTAATCTATAAAAATATTACATCATGGTCAGAAAATTCTTCATAATCTCAACAGCAACATTATTTACCTTCATAAAGGTATATGCACAGGATGCGCTGAAATACCAGCTTCCGCCGGACGAAATTGTAAAGATTGTTGATGCACCTCCAACTCCATCAGTATCTGTGAGTCCGGATAAATCTTGTATGATAATAATTGAAAGGCCGGGTCTTATCACTATCAGTGATCTTTCTGAGGAAGAACTGAGGATAGCAGGCATCAGGATAAATCCTGCCAACAGCGGACCAAGCAGGCGCACATATAACAAAGGTATGAGGATCATTAATATAGACGGGACCAATAGTCATGAGATAAGCGGATTGCCACAGGATCCCCATCTCGGATCCCCTGTTTGGGCGGCAGATGGTAAAATGTTTGCATTTACCAATACAAAGCAGTCGACAATCGAGTTATGGGTTTGTGACGTTAGTTCACTGAAAGCATGGAAGATAGCGGATCACATTAATATGGTTTTTGGAAATCCGGTATACTGGTTATCTGACAATAAAAGTATTATTTACAAAGTTACTGATCCTGAGAGAGGAGAGAAGCCTGAACGTAATCCTGTGCCTGAAGGTCCTGTTGTGCAGGAAAATCTGGGTATAAAAGGCCAGGCAGCCACCTACCAGGATCTACTCAAGGATCCGGTTGATGAGATGATATTTGAGTATTTTGCCAGGTCACAGCTAATGTTTTGGAATGGAACAAGTTCTGAAACAATAGGATCTCCTGGTATGATAACCGACGCCGAACCCTCTCCGGATGGGCGGTTCTTGTTAGTGTTTGAGATAAAACGGCCATTTTCATATATTGTTACATGGCATAATTTTCCTGTTTTAATCCAAATTCTTGATTTAAAAGGCAATGTTGTCAGAACATTGCTGGATAAACCATTAACTGAAAATCTGCCCAGAGGTTATGATGTTGTTCTGCCCTGGCCAAGGTCATTCGGCTGGCGTCCGGATAAGCCGGCTACTGTTTATTGGGTGGAAGCTCTTGACGGAGGTGATTATAAGAACGAAATGGAGTACCACGATCAGGTGTATCTATTATCGGAACCATTTACTGAAGACCCGGTAAGATTTATTGCAACAGAAATGAGATATGGTGGAATTACCTGGGGGAAAGAGGATTATGCTTTGATCTCAGAAGGTTTAAGCAGGACACGGATGCGGGTTACAAGTTCATTTAATCCTGCTGATCCTCAAAATACGAAGAAGAAAATACAGGAGTACAACGCAGATGATCGTTATAACAATCCGGGTCGTTTTATAACTGACCGGAATAATTACGGTAGAAATGTACTTTTCTTCACTGACAGGGGAAGATCATTATTTCTTACAGGTGCTGGTGCTTCACCTGAAGGGGACAGGCCATTTATAGATAAATATGAAATCTCCTCGGGAAAAACCTCAAGACTATGGAGATCTGAGGCTCCGTATTATGAGACTATCTCAACACTGCTGGATATTTCAAAAGGATTAATTCTAACCAGCAGACAGTCAGTTACAGATGTACCTAATTATTTTATCAGGAATCTGCGTAACGGGAGACTGACTCAGGTCACAAGATTTGAGAATCCCTATCCTCAACTGGCAGGTATTCAGAAGGAGCTTGTAAAATATAAGCGGAGTGACAGCCTGGATCTTTCGTTTACACTTTACCTTCCAGAGGGTTATAACAAAGAAAAAGACGGACCACTGCCAACTCTTCTCTGGGCTTATCCGCGTGAGTACAATGATCCTTCAGCCGCCGGGCAGGTGAGTGGCTCACCTTATGCATTTACAAGGATAAGTCCTGCTTCGGCACTTGTCTATGTCACTCAGGGATACGCAATATTAATGAATGCTGCCTTCCCCATAGTAGGTGTAGAGGGAAAAGAGCCTAACGATACATTCATTGAACAACTGGTAGCAAATGCTGAAGCTGCGATAAACAGAGCTGTTGAATTGGGCGTAACAGATCGTGAAAAAGTCGCTGTAAGCGGACATTCATATGGGGCATTTATGACTGCTAACCTCCTGGCTCATACCAGATTGTTTGCAGCCGGCATAGCTGAAAGCGGCGCATATAACAGGACTCTTACCCCTTTTGGATTCCAGAATGAGAGAAGGAACTATTGGGAAGCACCGGAAATTTATAACAGGATGTCTCCATTTATGCATACAGATAAAGTTAAAGATCCGATTATGCTGATACATGGCATGGCTGATAATAACAGTGGTACTTTTCCGATTCAAAGCGAAAGATATTATGCAGCACTGAAGGGATTCGGAGCAATAGTCAGACTTGTTATGCTTCCAAATGAGAGTCACGGATATGCTGCACGAGAATCAATTTTGCATAAACACTGGGAAGTTCTTAACTGGATGAATGAATATGTTAAGAACAGAGAATAAAACTCTAAATGATGTTGTCTTCCCTTTCATTGTTGGAAAAAGTAGCTTAAATTTGAAATAGATTGTAGTTTCAGTTCTTTGTCATAATTGTTATGCCGAAAATGTTTTTCTTTAAATAAACAAAGTTATGAGTAAATACATTTATTTAACCTGCATTCCCGAAGCACTTGTTGCCTCGATGCTTCCTCCGGAAGGTTTCGGAATGTACCTGTCAACCGGAACGAAAAAGCGCAATAAAGGGCAGGCTATTTTTTTTGAGGTTGACCTCGGCAAAATTGAATACCTCATTGATATGGACAGTCTGAATAAACGTTGTGTTGCCAAGGAAGACGGCAGTCCAAAAAGCTCAGTTTATCTTTCAGTATACAAAGTGCTGGAAACCATATCCTTTGATGCACTGAAAAGCCTATATTTGACTACTGATAACGGTTGTGTTTTTGAATTGAAAAAAGCGCCCTATGACAAGAACAGGGAAATCCATGATGCTCTTTATCTGTATCAGGAATTATGTCCTGTTACACCTATGGTAGCAAGCGGGTTGCCTCCTTCAGTATTTTTGAAACGACTGACTGACGGATCAACGCCTATAGTGCTTCCCAAACTTTTCTTTGTCGATTTGAAGCTTGGCGAATTAGCTACTGATCCTTTGGGAGGATCAGCTGAAGATCTGCCATACTCTAACCTGGGACACCTGAGAGATTGCCTCGAAATACTGAAGGGTGAGTATGAAAAGCGTATGAAAACCGTGCAGCGCATTTTCTCGGGACTTCTCCTTTACAGGACAATAAAATCAGGTTTCTATATCGGCGCCAAAGATGAGATTATTTTCTATCCGTATCCTAGTATGAAGGAGCTTGAAGATATTAACTACGAGTTTTTCAGAGCGATTTAAACAATCTTTATAAAATGTTAACTGACATTCAGTCTTCATTTGTATTAATGAAAAACTAGTATAGTTTTGTACCGTCAATTTTTCCCCTTTGGGGAACCAACAACAAATTTATAATTTAAAAACAGATAATATGATTAGTAGTATTTTTTGGATCGTTCCAATTTCAGCTCTTCTGGCATTACTGTTTGCCTGGATTTTTTACAAAAGTATGATTGCCAAGGAAGAAGGTACGGACAGGATGAAAGAGATAGCTGCTTACGTCAGGGAGGGTGCTATGGCTTATCTGAAGCGCCAGTATGCTGTTGTGACTAAGGTTTTTATTATTCTTGTGGTTTTATTAACAATACTGGCTTATATTGGTGTACAGAATCCGTTTGTCCCGGTGGCATTTCTTACCGGAGGTTTCTTTTCCGGTCTCTGCGGGTATCTTGGTATGAGAACAGCAACATTTGCTTCAAACAGAACTGCCTGGGCCGCATCCCAATCACTTAATAAAGGATTACAAGTTGCCCTCAGAAGTGGAGCCGTGATGGGACTTGTTGTTGTAGGCTTCGGTTTGCTGGATATAGCCATATGGTTTATTTTACTTAATGGCTTAATTTTTACTCCCGAACATATGGAATCCGGGCTTAAGTTTATTGGATTGACTTTTGTTCATGCAGGGACTACTGATCATCAAAAATTTATTGAAATAACAGCAACCATGCTTACTTTTGGTATGGGTGCTTCAACACAGGCATTATTTGCACGTGTTGGGGGAGGGATTTTTACAAAAGCTGCTGACGTAGGTGCTGATCTTGTTGGCAAGGTCGAGGCAGGGATTCCGGAAGACGATCCGCGTAATCCTGCCACAATTGCAGATAATGTAGGTGATAATGTTGGTGATGTGGCAGGCATGGGTGCCGACCTTTATGAGTCCTATGCAGGGTCAATACTGGCCACAGCGGCTCTTGGTGCAGCACTGCCTGCAGTAACCGGTGAGCTTCAGTTAAGAGCGATTCTGGCTCCAATGATTGTTTCAGCTATTGGTATTTTGCTTTCAATAGTTGGTGTTTATCTTGTAAGGACCAAAGAATCGGCTACTCCGAAAAATCTTCTTAATGCTTTGTTGCTTGGAACAGGAGGCAGTTCAGCTTTCATTCTTGTTGCGCTTGCAATTATGGTTTTTGCCGGCTGGATAACCTGGGGTATTTTCGGATCAGTTGTCGCCGGGCTACTGGCAGGTGTAATAATCGGACAATCAACAGAATACTTCACATCAGACGGTTATAAACCAACACAGGGAATAGCCAGACAAGCTCTGCAAGGTCCGGCAACAGTTATTATTGAAGGAATTGCTGTTGGTATGTTTTCAACCTGGGTACCGGTTGTGACGATTGTTGGAGGTATTATTGCAGCTTTTGGCTTTGCGGGTGGATTTCACGACTTTGCTTATGGTGTTTATGGGATAGGATTTGCTGCTGTTGGTATGCTTTCAACTCTTGGAATTACTCTGGCTACAGATGCATTCGGTCCTATTGCCGATAATGCGGGAGGAAATGCCGAGATGGCCGAATTACCGAAAGAAGTAAGGGAAAGAACAGATGCCCTTGATGGCCTTGGAAACACTACTGCCGCAACCGGTAAAGGTTTTGCCATTGGTTCGGCAGCTCTCACTGCTATGGCACTTATGGCTGCATATATGGAAGAGGTTAAATTATGGCTGGGCAGGGTGGCCGACAGAGCACCTGAGGGATTTAAACAAATTGGGGATATTTTATTTTATAATAATACACTTCCATCCGTTCAGGAGGGACAAACAGCAGTTAGTGTGACAACTGCGGGAATAACGGATTTTGTGGCTGCGTACGATATTTCCTTATTTAATCCTATCCTTCTGGGCGGTATATTTATTGGAGCAATGATGGCATTTGTTTTCTGTGCAATGAGTATGAAAGCAGTCGGGAGAGCTGCTGGTAAAATGGTTGAGGAAGTAAGACGTCAGTTTCGCGAGATTCCCGGAATCATGCAGGGTACCGGTAAGCCGGAGTATGCAAAATGTGTGGAGATCTCAACACGTGGAGCACAGCAGGAAATGATGGTGCCATCGTTACTGGCAATAGCAGTTCCTCTGGTTGTCGGTATTCTTTTCGGGGTTGCTGGTGTGGTTGGTCTTCTTGCAGGAGGCCTGACTACCGGTTTCACCCTCGCAAGTATGCTGAATAATACCGGTGGTGCCTGGGATAATGCAAAGAAATATATTGAAAGAGGTCACCTTGGAGGTAAGAATAGCGATCCGCATAAAGCTTCTATTGTAGGAGATACAGTTGGTGATCCTTTTAAAGATACATCCGGACCTTCACTTAATATTCTTATTAAACTTATGTCGATGGTATCTGTTGTTATGGCAGGTATTACAGTTGCTTACAGCATTTTCTAAAAACCTGTTGAGTTTTCAATTAAATGGATTTACCCTCATTCTCCGATATACAGGAAGCTCACAAAAGAATTAAGCCATTCATTCATCGCACTCCTGTCTTGAGCTCACGGCAACTCAACAGGCTATTCGATTGCCAAATGTTCTTTAAATGTGAGAATTTTCAGAAAGTAGGTGCTTTTAAGTTCAGAGGTGCGACTAATGCAATACAGCTATTAACAGCTGATCAGAAAAAACGGGGAGTTATCACTCATTCATCAGGTAACCATGCTGCTGCACTTTCGCTTGCTGCAGCCATAAGCGGTATTAAAGCTTATATTGTGATGCCCGAAACAGCTCCTGTAGTAAAAAAGAATGCAGTAGAGGGTTACGGAGCGAAAATCACTTTCTGCAAGCCCACTCTCGAGGCACGTGAGGAAACATGCAGGATAATAATGGAAAGAAATGGCTCCACTCTTATACATCCTTATGATAATTTTAATATAATCTGTGGTCAGGGAACAGCCGCACTGGAACTTCTTGATGAGAAACCTGACATTGATATTGTAATTGCGCCAATAGGTGGCGGAGGGCTCATGAGCGGAACTTCAACATGTGTTAAAGGCATTAATAATAAAATTAAAGCTATTGGAGCTGAACCTTTAAATGCAGATGATGCGTTCCGGTCATTTAAATCCGGAAAGCTAATACCCTCTGTTAATCCTTTAACAATAGCCGACGGATTACTGACATCTCTCAGTCAGCTAACATTTTCGGTTATTATGAAAAATACTGATGATATTTTTACGGCTAAGGAAGAGTCAATTATTGATAGTATGCTACTTGTATGGGAGAGAATGAAAATAATAATTGAACCGTCATCAGCCATAGTGCTGGCAGTAATAAAAGAGAATCCCGGGTATTTCCGGGAGAAAAAAATTGGTCTGATAATATCCGGTGGTAACGTGGATTTCAGGAAGCTACCTTTTTAATT
>Ga0307430_1002470_pt1 | contig 12251 bp, 11 predicted proteins | sample SalMarWE160130MG_FD_202159 | JGI IMG/M metagenome (GOLD analysis project Ga0307430, IMG submission 202159) | Salt marsh sediment microbial communities from the Plum Island Ecosystem LTER, Massachusetts, United States - WE1603-130 | ecosystem: Environmental > Aquatic > Marine > Intertidal zone >... | reverse complement strand
ATCGTCGAATTTTGATCTGCAGAGTTCCTACCCAGTACGCGTTTCGTATACGGAATCCTGCGAATCAACCTCGCCAGCAGAAAACAGACCGGCACAGCAATCAGCGATACAAGTATAAATATAACGACCGCCGGGATCGGCATAGATGATAAACACCAGGCAGCCCATGCAAGGTGTGGCTATTAAAAAAACCACCGCCATGCCTCGATGGTGGATTCAAGAGTGGGCGCGAATGGACTCGAACCATCGACCTCACGGATGTGAACCGTGCGCTCTAACCAGCTGAGCTACGCGCCCGTGAATCAACATTATACCTGCCGGAATTGCCTCAAGCAAGATACCGTATTCACCCGTCGATAATGCTAACTTTGTATCATGTCCCAGTATTTACTCGTAATAACCTTATCAATCGGTTGTACTCATGCTATCATTCATGAATTGTTGAGAAGACTGGTTACAACGATGATGTGTGATACTGCAAACGCCTCTATTTCCATAGATATACCCTCTTTTCCCCCAGGAGCACCTATTGACTTCATATGTCCAAGAGATATAATTAAGACAGAATTGGATCTATTCCAGTAAGACTTTCTGCCCGCCCGACGCCGAAAGGCCTCGGGCGGGTTATTTTAGAGGGGGGAAACAAAATGGCAAACGAACCTGTGATAAAACGCACGGTTGCCTTCTTCGACGGCCAAAATCTATTTCACGCGGCTAAAGAAGCCTACGGATACACGTATCCCAATTACGATCCATATCAATTAGCCAATGGGGTATGCAAAGATCAAGGATGGGCTTTATCCCAAGTGAGGTTCTACACCGGAGTTCCAGATCGCAGCGATGACTACTTCTGGAATCAATTTTGGATCTCAAAATTGGCGGAGATGGGTCGTAAGGGAATCAGCGTTTATTCAAGATCATTAAGGTATCGCAATCAAAGAGTTGAACTTCCCGATGGAACCATACACACTTTTTTGGTAGGAAGCGAAAAAGGTATCGATGTAAGGATTGCATTGGATGTGATCCGTCTTGCCCTTCAACAGGTCTACGATGTTGCTTTGATTTTTAGCCAAGATCAAGATCTTTCCGAGGTCTCTGAGGAGATCCGCCGGATAGCAACGACTCAAGGCCGTTGGATCAAGATTGCATCGGCATTCCCAGTAAGCCCTACAAAAAAGTACAAGCGGGGGATAGACCAAACAGATTGGATATCTATTGAAAGAAATATGTACGACAAGTGCATAGATCCTAAGAATTACCGTCCCAAACAAAAATGATTTATCCCGCAGGGATGTATGATTTATCACTCATGCAGTATATCAATTCATAAAATGGATTGAGTTGCATAAATGCTATACAATTTGTCCTTACGGGTAGCGAATATTTAAAAAACAGAATTTCTCGTTCATAAAGCGCTTCCCAACACAATTTTCGTCAGCGCATCGAGCTGCTCGGATGTGATCGCAGGGTTTTCCGCTTCGAGATAACCTTGGATTTCCTGCTTCTGGCTTTCGCTCACATCACCCGCTTCTGCCACCTGGGCGCATATCTTGCGCATATCCTGCGTGTGATTGGGAAATGAAGCATCATACTCTTGGCTGTAATCCTCGGGGACGATGTCGAAGTTGCCCTCGCCGATCCCCAGGCGTGCCTTCCACAAATTCGTCTCCCGCTGACCGCTTTCGAGGCTGTCCGAGAGGTGAACGCAGTTGACGCCGGCGTAAATCCCAAAGCGGCCCCGGATCGTTTCGGGCGCAGCTTCATGGGCCTTGGTTTTGCCCAGGAAAGTCCGCAGCCGCTTGACGGCGGCATCATCCTCGACCTCGATAAGCATGACATACACGGAACAAGCCGTCACGTAATGCGCCAGCCAGGGGTAAAAAGGTCGATCCGCCACATGAGCGTAATGCCCGGCGGAGAGCGCGTCATCCACCTGGCGTGATTCAAAAGAGAGGATTTCCAGATCTTCGTTCGCCAGGAATTCCTTCACGATCGCCGCGCCGACGTTTTTACGAAGTACGGCATCCGCTTTGAGAAAAGTCAACAATTGTGCCACGTTTTCACCTTCTTCGATGATGCTCGTTGATTTCACGAACGATCGAGAGATCATTCGCCGGCGTCATTCTAGCACAAAAGCTATCCGGTTGGATTTTCAGCCCGTCCACACAGTGCTATAATGCTGACGGTGCATGGCGATTTGTGGGCATACGCCATCAAACCCAAGTACTCCTGCCGAGGGAGGCATGATCGAACTTGACATTCCCGGAAGGGGGCAGATCCAGATCGAACACCTAGTCTCCGATGTAAACGGTACACTAGCCCTGGATGGTCGTTTACTCGATGGTGTTGCCAAGGTCTTGACGACCCTGATGAACCGGCTGAAAATCCATTTGCTTACCGCTGACACACACGGTCAACAGGACAAAATCGATCGTCAATTGGGTCTGAATGCGATTCGTATTCCGCCCGGTGGAGAAGCGGAGGCAAAAGCGAAATACGTACGTCAGTTGGGGCCTTCAAGTGTTGTTGCTTTAGGGCAAGGAGCGAACGACAGCGGCATGTTGCAGGAAGCGGCGATCGGGATATGTGTGCTCTCCAAAGAAGGTCTTGCCGTTGAAGCCCTGCAGGCCGCAGAAATTGTGGCCCCCGATGTACTATCCGCACTCGCCCTACTTGATAATCCAATGCGCCTGGTTGCCAGCTTACGCCGATGACGATACAACCAACAGAACCGCTCAACAATCCTGACGAAATGTCTCCCGCAAGACGCCGACGCGCTCGCCGGATGCTCACGCAACTGCGCGCGGATGAGCGTGAGGTTTTCCTCGAAGAATTAGCGCATTCCGTATCACCGAGTGTCGATCTCTTCCTGTATGCGATTCTCGCCGGTGTGTTGATCGGCCTTGGATTCAGCCTCGACCAAAATGCGTTCTTGATCGCCGGCGCATTGGCAACCCCGCGCATGGCACCTATCACCGGACTAGCGTTAGCCGCCGTCTCCGGGTCACCCCGCTTTTTCATACGCATGTTCGCCGCATTGATCGTTGCACTTGTGCTCTTGGGACTGGTTGCGGGCTTGAGTGGATTAATCACCTCCTCGCTTTCATCGGGGGTTCTGCTGGCTCTCGAACACGCCTCTCTAAATCTGGTCGATTTCGGATTGCTTCTGGTCGGTGCGGTATTAATGTCGCTCTCCGTCGCGCGCGCACAGCAGGTGTCCTTGTTGGCCAGCACAGCAGTGGCGTACGAATTGGCTTTGCCGTTAGGCGCCGTCGCGATCGGTGTGGTACAGGGGAACCCGGAGCTATCGCAGGGGGCATTACTCATGTTCGGCCTTCATCTAACCTGGGCGGTGGTAGCCAGCGCGGGGACGTTCGTAGCGCTGGGCTTTCGACCGCTGACGGGCTACAGTCATTCCATCGCCATGGCAGTTGTGCTCATGGGATTGATCACACTGGTCAGCGCCATGGGATTGGGCTTCTCGGTTAAGGCCACCCTGCCAACACCGACAATAACGCCAACATTCACACCCACGCCTTCGGGAACGCCCACCATTACAGCCACCTTCACCGCCAGCGCTACGCCAACGATATCCACAACGCCAACCATAACCCCCACATTTACGCCTACCGCAACCCCCCTGCCGCCTCTCGCCATCGTGATCCAGACCGGAGAGCGGGGAGGCTACTTGCGGGATGCCCCGGACGGTGTCATCACGGGATTCCTCCGGGAAGGAGATGAGGTGCGTATTGTCGGCGATCCAGTTGAAGAGAAAGGTGTGCTCTGGTGGCCCGTTCGCACTTCCGACGGCAGTGTCGGTTGGCTGCATGGGGCTTTGATCGCGACAGCGACACCTACGCTTTCCATAAGACCTACAAGTACGCCCTCCCCTACGCCGTAATATCGTTCCTGGGCTCGGTAATTTACGAACCCGAAGATCAAACGGTGTGTTACCATGCCCGGCGTGCACGATCGAACATGAAAGGCCAATTCGGAAGGCAATCAACGATGGCAAGAAAGGGACTTGGGAATTATTCAGAATTATTCGGTTTGTAGGTAGAATCGAGAATTATTCGGACAGGTTGGTTCGCTGGGTTATAAGGAGTTCGTAGTGAGCATTGTTTCGGCCATACAAGATTTTCGCCGGGCGAGGCGGAGCGCTTCCATGGAACAGATCATGGCCCGCTTCACTGGTCGATCGGCTGATCTTCTCTCCTATGATGAGGTACGCAAGAAACTGCGTGCCGTGGAGGAATCGCGGGAAGAATTGCGATCCATTCCCCTGGACGCCATCGTCGGCAGCGTTGACCGCTACTCTGATTTCACGCGCAGTTTTTTACCTCGCCATGACAGTGCCGAGAATCGTTGGGCTCGGGTTAAACTCGCAGTAACAGAACCGACAGGGGTGCCGCCGATCGAGGTGTATCAAATTGGTGATGTCTATTTCGTGCGCGATGGCAATCATCGCGTCTCCGTGGCACGCCAGCTGGGAGCCACCCACATCCAGGCGTATGTCACCGAAGTGCACACCAGAGTGCCGCTCTCTCCGGAGGATCAGCCTGATGACCTTATTCTCAAGGCCGAATACGCCCGTTTCCTGGAACGTACCATGATCGAACGCACCCTTCCAGATGTTGACTTGATCCTCACCGTTCCCGGTCAATATCGCCGTCTCGAAGAGCATATCGAAGTCCACCATTATTTCATGGGCCTCGACCAACAGCGCGACGTGCCTTTTGACGAAGCCGTTATCCACTGGCACGAAGAGTATTACCTGCCGATTATCGAGATCATACGCGAGCGTGGTGTACTGCGAGGGTTTCCCGGTCGCACGGAGACCGACTTATATCTCTGGATTTCTGATCACCAGGCCATATTGGCTGAAAATATCGGGCAGGAAATCCGCCCAGATATCGCCGCAGAAGACCTTGCAGAAAACGTAAGCTCGCGGACGAAGAATGCCCTAACCAGATTCCTGGAGAAAATACGCAGCGTAATCACGTCCAGCAAACCGCGCTTCAGCCTGCGTCCGGAGTGGCGTCGCGACCATTTCCTGGCCAACAAGGATGAAGGCGCTTTATTCGCCGACATCCTGGTGGGCGTTGGCGGAGACGACGATCAATGGAACGCTCTGGGCCTGGCACTGCGGGTTGCAAAAAGGGAAGGCGCTCGCTTGAATGGTTTACATGTGCTTCCTTCCGAAGATGCGCTGGAAAGCGACAGTGCGCAACAGGTTCGTCAAGAATTTGAACAACGCTGTGCGCAAGCGGGAATCGAGGGAACGATCAATTTCAGCGTCGGTGAAGCCTCCGACAACCTGTGTGAGAGATCTCGTTTCAACGATCTCGTGATCGTCAATTTGGCCTACCCGCCCGCACCCTCACCAACAGGGAGGTTGAGTTCCGGTTTCAGAAAACTCGTCCGCAACAGCCCGAGACCGATCCTGGCTGCACCAAAAGTCGTCACCCCGTTGAACCGGGGTCTCCTGGCTTATGATGGAAGTCCAAAAGCGGAGGAAGCATTATTCGTCACCGCTTATCTGGCATTACGATGGAAAATCCCTTTTACGGTGATCATCGTCGACGACCAGAAAATCGAGAGCGGCAAGACGATGCACCGTGCGCAAACATATTTAAAACAACAGGAAGTCCACGCCCACTACGTGATGGAGGTGGGAGATGTTTCAGATGCGATCCTGCGCACCGCCGAAGAGGAACAAAGCGAACTGATCATCATGGGGGGATACGGTGCGCCACCCGTCAAGGAAGTTGTTTTGGGCAGCGTCGTCGATCAGGTTCTCCGCGAGAGCCGGACTCCGATATTGATCTGTCATTGATCAGCTTATACGAACAAGTCGCTGAGAATATCGATCCAATTTAACCGACTCCAACACTTCCGGTCGGCGCGTGTCTCGAAAAGAGGTTCATCTATCATGTCTCATTGGAAACGCAAGGCACTTTTCTGCTTGATGCTTATCGTCTACGGATTCGCATTGGCAGGTTGCTCCCATGAAGCAGCCAACCAGTCGGGCACGATCGAAAGCATGGTCACAAGGATTGACGACCTATCTCCCCTCGATCTCCGCGATGAACGTTTGCGCATTGTGGTTACGACCAACATCTTATCCGATGTGGTGCAAAATGTGGGCGGAGAGGCGATCGAAATGGTCACCCTCATCCCGTCTGGCGCCGATCCGCATACCTTTCAACCATCCCCGGGGGATCTGCGCGCCATGACCAATGCAGATGCGATTTTGATCAACGGCGCCGGACTGGAAGAATTCCTGCATCAAACCCTGTCCCAGTTCTCCGACGAAGTTCCGATGATCTCCCTCTCGGAGGGCATTGAACTGCGGCAATTCCAAACGGATCACGACCCTGATTCGGACGATGAAGCGGATCACGCAGGCGTTGATCCGCATGTCTGGTTTGATCCCTTAAATGTGATTATTTGGGCGGAGAACTGTGCACAAGTATTGGGCAGATTGGATCCGGAAAACCAGGATTTCTATACCGCCAATGCCCGGGAGTATGTCGAATCACTGGAATCGTTAGACGACTGGATTGAGAACAAAGTAGCCGAGATCCCGAATCAAAACCGAAAAATGGTCACGGACCATTTGGCCTTCGGTTACTTCGCACAACGTTATGGGCTCGAAATGATCGGGGCGGTAATTCCTGCCTACAGCACGGCTGCGGAACCATCGGCACAAGAATTGGCGAACCTCAATGATACGATTCGGGCCGAGAATGTCCCCGCGATCTTTGTGGGCATCATGGTCGACTCCCGCTTGACTGCGTTGGTCGCCGAGGACACTGGTGTGGATCTGGTGGCACTTTACACAGGCTCCCTGGGTGAACCCGGAGGGCCGGCAGACACATACATACGATTAATGCAGTATGATGTGAATGCCATTGTCCAGGCATTAACAGAGTGAGGTTTGTATGACGCAGCTGATCACCCGCTTTCCAAGTCACGACAAAGAAGCTCCCGCATTGTCTATGGAAAACATCCACCTCGACTACAACGGCAACACCGTTTTACAGGACGTAAACGTCAGCATTCAAACCGGCGAACTCATCGCCGTCGTTGGTCCCAACGGAGCCGGTAAAACCACGCTTCTAAAAATTGTGGCCGGCGTTTTGAAGCCCGATCGAGGAAAAGTAGACATTTTCGGATACACGCCCGGTGGACATGTTTGCATCGCCTACGTACCCCAACGCAGTCAGGTGGATTGGAATTTTCCCGTGACTGTGGCTGAAGTGGTTATGATGGGCCGTATTCGCAAGATCGGCCCCTTCCGTTGGCCGGGAAAGAACGATTGGGTATTTATTCGACAGGCGCTGCGGAAAGTTGGAATGACCGAGTATTCCGATCGCCAAATTGGTGAGTTGTCCGGCGGCCAGCAGCAGCGCGTTTTCCTGGCACAAGCCCTTGCCCAGGAGGCAGAGATCATCCTGCTCGACGAACCATTCACCGGCCTCGACATTTCCAGTCAAGATGCGATTCTAGCCATGCTGCACGAGTTGAAAGAGACTGGTGTAGCGATTCTCGTGTCGACGCACGACCTCAGCTTGGCCAACGAACACTTCGATAAAGTGATCCTGATCAACCGCCGCTTGATCTCTTTCGGCACGCCAACGGAGGTCTTCATCCGTCCTCATCTAATAGAGGCTTATGGTGGGCATGTCCACGATCTACCAGAAGCGGGAGGTACATTGGTCCTTGCCGAAACTTGCTGCGGCGAAGATCCGGAGGGGAAACGTGGCTGAGTGGATTCAATGGCTGGCGGAACCATTCAGCTATGAATTCATGCTGCGCGGTCTCTGGGCTTCTTTGATCGTCGGGGTTGTTTGCCCCATCCTGGGAACGTATGTGGTCTTGAGAGGCATGGCCTTCCTCGGCGATGCGCTGGCGCACATCATCCTCCCGGGAGTGGTGTTGGCCTTCATGCTCGAGTGGCCGCTTCCAGTCGGCGCCCTTCTCGTTGGCACAACAGCGGCGTTGGCCATTGGCGCCATCGGACGACGCGCAGACATCAAGGAAGATGCTGCCATCGGCGTGGTTTTCGCCGGCGCTTTTGCCCTCGGCGTGGCGATGATTTCCGTTCAGCGAAGTTATGCGGTCGATCTGGCCCACATCCTCTTCGGAAACCTGTTGGGCGTTTCCAATGCAGACATCCGTCTGATGCTTGCTTTGGGCGTCGTGGTCTTGCTGGCGATCTTCGCGTTCTACAAGGAATTTCTGGTGCTTTCTTTCGATCCCGTTTTGGCAGCAACTTTGCGTCTCCCGGTGACGTTTTTGCAAAATCTGCTGCTCGTCTTATTGGCGATCGTGATCGTGATATCGCTGCAGGCAGTGGGTGTGGCATTGGTTCTGGCCATGCTCGTCACCCCCGCCTCTGCCGCCTTCCTGCTTGCGCGTCGTTTACCCGTCATGATGGTTTTATCCGCAGGCATAGGGGTGCTTTCATCCGTGGCAGGGCTGTACCTTTCCTATTACGCAGACATCGTCTCCGGGTCGGCTATCGTATTGGTGGCGACGGTCATCTTTGGCATCGTCTTCTTGTTCGCGCCCCGAAGCGGTGCACTCTGGGGTTTTTGGAGGCGAATACACAACCGAAAATGACCTGCAGCATCCCTTCATAACATCCTAAACGGGTCAAGCAGCCATTCTCAAACCCCGAAGTACAAGAACAGGTGATCGGCCTCATCCAATTGTCCGCGCAACCTTACTCCAGGGTCATTTTGCAACTATGCCTGAAAGGTTTATCATTGAGAACATGTTCCGAGTGCAGGACCGTTATCCACTGGATTCGATCGACTGGTTGATACTCAGCACGCGCGGTTTGTTCCTGACCGCACTGCCCTTAATCGCCGGATTTTACGGGATTCTCTCCGAAACATTGATTATCTTATTTGTCGCCTGGTTGCTCTTTACCTTGGTGACCAGCTTGCTTCGCGTTGGGGGTTGGCGGCCTCGTTGGCTCGACGCAGTGGCAGCCGCCATCGAAACAGGCTTTGCGGTGGGCTGCATCATTCTATCCGGAAGATTGGACAGCCCACTATGGTGGAGTTTGTTGATCGGCCCCACAAGAGCGGCGTTGGCCTACGGTCTGACGACAGCAATGGCCACAGCATTTTTCGGACTGCTGACCTATGCCGGCGAAGGCGTGGTTTTGGATTCCATTGACCGGCATGGATGGCCCATACTCGCATTCCATGGCGTTCTGATACTCCTTAGCGCCCTGGTAATGGGGTGGCTTGCCAGGCAAACTCGATCGGCCGCCGAGAAGATCGGCCGTGATGAAGGTTTAAGTCTAAACCAGGTTCGGGAACGGGAGCGCGAGCGTACTCGTGCCTTCTTTTCAATGGCTGCGGAATTGAGTTCGACTTTGAATTACGAGCGCGTGTTGGACATGGCACTTGATATCAGCGCACAATCCCTGGCGGATATCGACTCCGAAACAACGGATTTAGTCAGCGCACTCTTGCTGTATACCAATGGAGACATGCACGTTGCCTCGGATCGTGGATTGACCCACGCTGATCGCCGCATGACTTTTCCGGGTGAGCAAGGTGTCCTCGATCGCACTTTGATCAGCGGAGAGCCAAGATTAACCCGCACACCGAGCGAAGATCCGGAGCTACTGCGATTGGTCGGCATGCATGGCCGCCAGGTGGTTTTGTGTATCCCGCTTTCGGCGGGATTGGAAACGTATGGCGTCCTTCTTTTCGCACACCGCGAACCGCGTTACTTCAACGCCGAGCGTGTTGAAATCCTGTGGGCGATTGCACAACAGGCGATGATCGCGCTGCAAAACGCGCGCCTGTACCGAGATCTCGAACAGGAAAAGGAACGCATAACGGAAATCCAGGAAGAAGCGCGCAAAAAATTAGCCCGTGATTTACACGATGGTCCCACACAAACCATCGCCGCAATCGCCATGCGTGTTAACTTCGCCCGGCGCTTGATGGAACGCGATCCCAAGGCCGCATACGACGAACTTTATAAAGTGGAGGACATGGCCCGGCGTACAACGAGGGAAATCCGCCACATGCTCTTTACCTTACGCCCCTTGATCCTCGAATCGCAGGGGATGGTCGCCGCACTCATGCAGCTGGCCGAGAAAATGCGCGAGACGCACGATCAAAACATCATCATCAAAGCGGACCCCGAAGTAGCCGACGAGATGGAAATGGCGGCTCAAGGTGTCGTGTTCTACATCGCAGAAGAGGCGATCAACAATGCCCGCAAACATGCGGAGGCCGAGCACATTTGGGTGCGGCTCGAACGACGTGATGACATGTTCGTCTTGGAAGTGGAAGACAATGGCGTTGGATTCAACATGGGCGCCGTCGATGCGAATTACGAACAGCGAGGCAGTCTTGGCATTGTCAACATGCGTGAACGTGCCGAGTTGGTCAACGGCGTGCTGCACATCGAATCGGCCGAAGGTCGAGGCACGTGCATCAACATCTACGTGCCCCTGACCGACGAAAGTGCCGAGCGCTTGCACAAACCGGGTTTTGTATACTGAGCATCGACGCTATATGTCCATAAATTGCGGTATGATTTCATTCACTGCGCTTTTACAAGCCTACTCACCATCCTTCTGGTGAACATATCGTAACCCAATACTTCGGGGTTGTTCTTGATATAAACCTGTATAGGATCATCAAAGCGAGGCATGCATGCAAAAAGAAAAAGTCATTATCATAGGATCGGGTCCGGCAGGATTAACCGCAGCGCTCTATACGGCACGGGCCAGATTGGAGCCACTCGTGATTTCAGGCAACCAATTGGGCGGCCAGATTTCGATCACCAACGAAGTGGAGAATTATCCCGGATTCCCCGAAGGCACCACTGGACCGGAACTGGTGGAATTGATGCAGAAACAAGCCGAACATTTTGGGGCACGTTTGCTGATAGACGAAGTCACCGAGGTTGATTTTCGTCAGGGGCCTCCTTTTCGAGTAAAAACACACGGAGATGAATACGAATCTGATGCAGTCATCATTTGCGTCGGAGCATCGTCGAAACGCTTGGGCATCCCCGGCGAAGAAGAAATGATCGGACGAGGGGTATCATTCTGTGCCACATGCGATGGCTTTTTCTTTCGCGAGAAAGACGTCATCGTGGTGGGCGGCGGAGATAGCGCCTTAGAAGAAGGCTTGTTCCTCACCCGTTTTGCCAATCAAGTGCGCATCATTCACCGCCGCGACGAACTGCGTGCTGGTGAGGCGTTGAAACGACGAGCTTTCGCAAACGAAAAAATCAGTTTCATTTGGGACACGGTGGTGGATGAAATTCAAGGCGACGGCCAGGTGCAAAAAGTGCGCGTGCGTAACGTTAAATCGGATGTTACCGGCGAGTTGGAAACAGATGGCGTCTTTATTTTCATCGGCCATTATCCGAATTCCGACCTCTTCAAGGAACAATTGGAGATGGACGATGTTGGCTATCTGATCACTGATGCAAAGATGATGACCAGCGTCCCGGGTGTTTTCGCAGCTGGTGAGATCCAAGACCCGGTATTTCGCCAGATCGCCACATCCGTTGGACAAGGCTGCGCGGCAGCCATGATGACCGAACGCTGGTTAGAGGCACAGGAGGCGTGAGGCCTGTTTAAGCTTCCCACATCAGCTTCATACCCCCAGTCGTTGTTTCAGGATCGGCAGCATCTCGCGCAGCGCATTCGCTCGATGGCTGATGCGGTTCTTCTGCCGCACACTTAATTCTGCCATCGTTTGATCCGTGCCCTGGACCAGAAAAATCGGATCGTATCCGAAACCTCCCCTACCGCGTTCGTCTGGAATGATCTCACCCGGACAAATACCAGTGGTGATATCGATGGGTCCCTCGGGTACGGCGAGCGCCAGGGCACAGAAGAAACGAGCGCGCCATGGCCTGGGGTGGGATTGCAGCAAATCAAGCAAATAGCGGCGCCGATCGGCGTCCGACCGGCCAGGCCCGGCAATCCGGGCGGAATGTCTTCCCGGGGCGCCATGCAAGACCTCAACTTCCAATCCGCTGTCATCGGCAAGCGTATAAAAACCCGACTTTTGCGCGAAGGCCGTCGCCTTCAGGGTGGCGTTTGCAGCATAATCCTCGCCGCTTTCCTCGACATGTAAGTCAAGACCAATGACGGCAGGCTCAATGAGTTTAATAGACAAACCATCAAGCAAATCGCGAAACTCGCGCTGTTTTCCGGGATTGTTACTTGCGATTAAGAGAGAAGACATGCGCCA
>Ga0307430_1002467_pt1 | contig 12259 bp, 6 predicted proteins | sample SalMarWE160130MG_FD_202159 | JGI IMG/M metagenome (GOLD analysis project Ga0307430, IMG submission 202159) | Salt marsh sediment microbial communities from the Plum Island Ecosystem LTER, Massachusetts, United States - WE1603-130 | ecosystem: Environmental > Aquatic > Marine > Intertidal zone >... | reverse complement strand
CTAAACAACGAGAGAATCGTAACGAAGCGAAGCAGTTGAGCTGACGCTGCAAGGAGTGTCTTATGTGTTGGATCGCCATTACAGTCTTACTTGCATCTATTCACGGCCCCGTCGCACAAGAGATGGAAGCCAATATCAGATTTTCCGCGGCTGCCGGTATTGGCCCTGAAAAGGATATTATGCGTCGAGACCCCAGTGATATCATCAAAGTCGATGATTTGTACTACGTGTGGTATACCAAGGGCAGAGTGGCACATGGATACGATGCTACCGTTTGGTACGCTACTTCACCCAACGGTCACAAATGGACCGAAAAGGGAGAGGCATTGGCTCGTGGCCCAAAGGGCAGTTGGGACGAGCAAAGTGTGTTCACGCCAAACATCCTGGTCGCAGAAAGCAAATACTGGCTTTTCTACACTGCAGTACCGAAGCCCTTCTTCAACAGGGGCAACAAAGTCACAAAAACGGCAATAGGGATTGCTGTTGCAAGTTCCCCCGATGGTCCATGGAAAAAGCTGAAAACGAATCCGATTCTCAAACCCAGTGATGACCCCAATGAATTCGACAGCATGCGCGTCGACGATGCGTGCTTGATTGTCAGAAAGGGCAGATACTGGCTGTACTACAAAGGAAGGCAGTGGAACAATACACCGGGCAATACGAAAATGGGCGTTGCGATGGCCGACAAACCGCACGGCCCCTATGTGAAGTACGCTGGGAATCCGGTTATTGACGGTGGACACGAGGTGTTGGTTTGGCCGCTTGGAACGGGGGTAACGGCTATGATGAACATTGGGCCGGCGGGTATTCGAAGGACGCTTCAGTATGCACCAGATGGGCTGACTTTTTCGAAGTATCGAGATCTTCCGGCTGTACCCAATGGTCCGGGCGCCTACCGGCCTGGGGCATTCAGCAACAATCAGGCCGGCAAGATGATCGAGTGGGGTGTGCATATTGGCCACAGAAAGGGGTATCTTCCTTTCATCGAGCGATTTGACTGCCAATGGGACTTTGCTGATATTGTGCAAAACGGGCGATCTGAAAATGCACAATATGCCGGTGGTGATCACATGGTTTTGCAGCGGGACAAGTCTGTGCGCATTTGGGGATGGGCTGAGCCGCAGGATAAGATCGTCGTCGAATTTGCAGCAAACAAGCTGGTTTAGCGTTTGGTTACAAGGGTACGCTGCACAACTGAAAATACTCGCGTGGGCCAGCGAACTAATTATGACAAGCTGACTTTGGAGATTTGGACGAGTTTAGAGATAATGTATGAGTGATGTTACCCGTATTTTGAGCGCAATCGAGCAAGGCGATGCCAAGGCTGCAGATGAACTACTTCCATTGGTATACGAGGAACTGCGGCGTTTGGCTCGGCTGAAGATGTCGCAAGAGCTGCCCGGCCAGACGCTCCAGGCAACCGCTCTTGTCCATGAAGCCTATATCCGCTTAGTGGGTTCAGAGGCCCGGAATTGGAGCGGTCGCACCCATTTTTTTGCTGCAGCAGCCGAAGCCATGCGTCGCATCCTCATCGATAACGCACGTCGTAAAAAGAGTATCAAGTACGGTGGTGGTCGTAAACGAATCGATCTCAACGATGCAGTTCCGGCAAGCAATAATGAAGCACGTCTGGACGAGCTCATTGCACTCGACGAAGCTCTTGAGAAACTCTCAACGAAAGACAAGGTTAAGGCCGATCTGGTCAAGCTCCGCTATTTCGCCGGGCTAACCTGCAAGCAAGCGGCTGAGGTTTTGGGTATCTCGCACAACACAGCTGACCAATATTGGGCCTACACACGCTCCTGGTTACGTTTGGAGATCACAAAAGGTGACGAAGCCAGTCAGAGCTGACACTCATAATGACTTAGCTCGCTTTTTGCCGCCGCTCAGGAAATATTTCCCATATTATTAAGAATTTTCAGATTTTTTCTGGGGTATCTCATGCTCGAATTACGCATTATATAATGGAACAAATTGGAAAAGGAGATAATGATGAATACCGAGCATAAAGACGAAGAGGCGATCTTTTACGCCGCCCTCAAACTGAAATCCCAAGCTGAACGAAACGCTTATATCAAAGCAGCTTGCGGGCATAATATCAATCTCTTGAATCGTGTCGAGGCCTTACTCAAGGCCCACGATACTGAGGACAGCTTTCTTGAAGTCCCGGCTCTTGAGCCGGACGCCACCTTAGATAAACCTCCTATGATTGAAGGCCCGGGTACGATGATTGGTCGATACAAGCTACTGGAACTGATTGGTGAAGGAGGGATGGGTTTGGTATATCTGGCCGAACAACAGGAGCCCGTTCGTCGCAACGTAGCGCTGAAGATTGTCAAATTAGGTATGGACACAAAACAGGTTATTGCCCGTTTCGAAGCCGAGCGCCAAACTTTGGCCGTGTTGGACCATCCCAATATCGCCCATGTATTCGACGCGGGCACGACAGAGGCCGGGCGGCCATACTTTGTTATGGAATACGTAGAGGGCATGTCCATCACTAAATATTGCGATGAACAGAAGCTGAATATCGAGGAAAGGCTTGAACTCTTCCGACAGGTCTGTGAAGGCGTTCAGCACGCCCATCAGAAAGGAATCATCCACCGGGACATCAAGCCGTCGAACATCTTAGTTTCTAATCACAGTGATAAGGCGGTGCCGAAGATTATCGACTTCGGCATCGCCAAAGCCATCACGCAGCCTCTGACAGAGGAGACTTTTTTCACACATGAAGGTCAGTTGCTCGGCACACCTGAGTATATGAGTCCTGAGCAGGTGGATTTGGCTACGCAGGACATTGACACCCGCTCGGACATCTATTCGTTAGGAGTGCTGCTTTATGTGCTGTTGGCAGGTGTATTGCCATTTGACCGAGAATCATTAGAGCACGCAGGTTTCGCCGAGCTTCAGAGGACGATACGAGAAGAGGTACCGCCCTTGCCAAGCACACGGCTGACAACTCTGGGCGATAAGGCCAAAGCGATTGCTCAAAGCCGTAGAACACAAATCATCACATTAACCAGACGTCTTCATAGAGAATTGGAGTGGATACCCATGAAAGCGATGCGAAAAGACCGAACAAGAAGATACCGCTCGGCCTCCGAGCTGGCAGATGATATTCAGAACTACCTTACCGGCACCCCTCTGATTGCCGGGCCTGAGTCCACCGTGTACCGGGCCAGAAAGTTCGTGCGAAAACACGCCGGCTCAGTAGCCACGGTTGCACTCATAGCCGTGGTGATAGTTTTGGGCCTGGTGGTCAGTATAGTGATGGGCTGCAGAGCAGAACAAGCCCGGAAGCAAGAGGCCGCCGCTCGGAAGCAAGTTGAACAGGCTCTGGTACGTGCTGAGAACGCTGAAAAGGCAGCCAAGGAGAAATCCGAAGAGCTACGTCGTACTCTTTATGTAAACAGTATTCAGTTGGCTGATGCAAAACACCGGGAGGGAAATGCAATGCAGGTCCGAAGTTTATTGGACTCTTGCCCCGAGGACCTGCGTGGATGGGAATGGAATCGACTCAATTATATCCAAGACGCTTCGCTTATGACCCTGCGTACACAATACAATGGACTCTGGAGGGCAGACGTCAGTAGCGATGGACGCCGTATCATCACCTGTGGGTACGACGAAAAGACCACGACAATCAAGGTATGGGATCTGGAGACCGGTCAGCAGCTCATGACACTTCGGGGTCACGAGGATATCATCTACGCATTGGCAATTAGCACAGATGGCAGGCATATCGCCTCGGGTAGTAATGATAAGACAATCAAGTTATGGGATGCTCAAACTGGCGCCGAAGTAATGACGCTACGAGGGCATCGAGCTCCGGTTTGGGACCTCGCATTTAGCCCGGATGGCAAGCAAATTATCTCGGGAAGTAATGATGGGATTAAGCTGTGGGATGTTCAGACCGGCGCCGAGGCCGTGACCCTCAGAGGGCCTCGAGACGATATCCTTTCAGTGGCGTTTAGCCCCGATGGCAAACGCATCATTTCTGGGGGGTGGAACCACACAATCAGGACTTGGGACGCTACAACAGGAGACGAAGTGCTGACACTCCGCGGACACGAAACTCAAGTTTATAATGTCGCGTTCAGCCCAGATGGTAAGAGGATGGCTTCAGGCGGTCTGGATGGAAAGGTTAAGGTCTGGGATGCATCAACAGGTAAGGAACTAATGACTATTAGTCAGCATAGTGGATACAATAAATGTATCTATACCTTAGCATTCAGCCCGGATGGAGAGCTTATCGCATCAGGCGGTGATGATAATTTGGTCAAGGTCTGGGATGCGGAAACCGGTAAGGAACTCAAGGTCTTCCGCGGTCACGATTGGGCCGTGGAATGCGTCGCGTTTACTCCCGATGGCAAGCGCCTCATATCTGCCAGTTGGGACGATATGGTTAAGTTGTGGGATGTAATGATAGACCGCGAAGCAGCCAAATTCCATGGGCACAGGAGGGCTGCCCGGTCGATAGCATTTAGCCCCGACGGCAAGCAGATCGTCTCAGGAAGCTATGATAACACCATCAAGTTATGGAATGCTCAAACCGGCGAGGCAATTAGAACCTTGCGGGGTCGTGGGATCTTCCCCTCCGAGTGGGCTATTGGGCTCATGCCTTCCGGCGTTGCTTTTAGTCCGGATGGTAAGCGCATTGCTTCGGGCGAGGGTGGTCGGAGATTTGTCCGTGTATGGGATGCCTTGACTGGAGCACCGTTGCTGGCTTTGCATGGACACAAAGGTGCAGTCAGGTGTGCCGCCTTTAGCCCGGATGGTAAACACATCGTCTCAGGCAGCGATGACAAGACAATCAAGGTTTGGGATGCGACTAGCGGCTCCGAGGTAATAACGTTTCAAGGTCATAAAAATATGGTTTCGTCAGTAGCTTTCAGTCCGGATGGTAAGAAATTTGTCTCCGGAAGTTGGGACAAAACCGTCAAGGTCTGGGATTTGAATAGTCGAGCCGAATTGATGACTCTCGGGGCGCATCGGGGGGAGGTTATGTCAGTAGCGTTCAGCTCTGACGGCAAACGCATCGCTTCCGGCAGTATGGATCGTACGGTCAGGATATGGGATGCAGCAACAGGTGTCGAGTTGATGACTCTGCATGGTCATCGGGACGTTGTGTCCTCTGCTGCTTTTAGCCCGAACGGCGAACGTATTGTCACAGGTGGAAGAGATGGAACAGCCAGGCTGTGGGATGCGACAACAGGGGCCGAATTACTGGCTCTTCACACAGACAGCGCCGTCTTTGATGTTGCATTCAGTCCTGACGGAACGGTTATTGCGGCGGGTGCGGCGGGCCTGGCGGGTTTGGCGGGCGGAGACCTCATTCTCTGGGAATCAACAGCCCCTGCCGGTGGTTACGAACCACGGAAGACAGCCGAAAGTGCAAGGCAGCTCGTGGAGATGCTATATAGCAAAAGCGGATTCTATCGTGATGTAATAAGCGAGTTGCAGATTGATGCGACGCTTGATTCGGCTGTTCGTAAAGTGGCGCTTCAGATAGCCAATTCACTCAAGTGGGAGGATGCCGTTAAGCTTACCAACGAGGCATGGGCAACCGTCAGTTTGCCTGATAAGGATGTCGCGGCATACCAAGTAGCTCTGGAAAAAGCAGGCAAGGCCAATGCCTTAGAACCAAATGATCCTGCCATCCTCGATACGCTTGGTGCGGCTCAGTACCGTTCAGGTTCTTATGAAGACGCCCTGAAGACACTGGGAAGGTCCGAGCGGATACTATCTGACGCAGCAGGAGAAGAACCTAATCCGTGGAACTTAGCGTTTGAGGCTATGACCCTACATAAGCTCGGCCGGGCTGAGGAATCGAAGGCTGCTCTTGATCAACTGCGCGAATTGTGTAAGGATGAGCAATTTGCCGAAGACATGGAAGTCCAAGCCTTTCTGGCTGAGGCGGAAAAACTCTTGGCCAGCGAAAAATAGTATGTACAAATACGACCCAAATAAATCTTGCGCGTTACACATCCAGAGTTGATTTGCCTTTGGGTAAGTCAAAGCAAACCGTAACGTCCCGGCCATCGGCACGTGTTTACTGTCTTTTGTCATTTGAGATTTGGATCCATTCGACAGTGCTCAGGACAAGCTTGTTTAGAGCTTCGGATTTAGTGCTTCGAGAATCCAGCATCCAGCTTTGTATCATGAAAAAGCTCGTAGTCATTTGACTATCCGCAGCCGGCATCTCACTTGGTAAAAGGTGGCCAAAAAAAGTTCATTTTTGGTCATTTTTTTGTTGACTATTGTTTGTAAATATATTAAAATACCCCCCTGTTAGCCAGCAGGCAAACATAAACCGCCAGCAGGCGAAAGATGACATTTCAGTTTGCATGTCGTAAGCCACCGAGTGGCAAGGACTTAGAGCCAGCCAGCCCAGCCAGTTAACCAATGAACCATGAACCATGAACTATGAACAATGTACTACGAAATACGCAATACGCGATACGCAATACTCGCCAACCGTCTTCTGCCCTCCGCCCTCTACATCTGTCGAGAACCCTCTACAAATCAGCTACTTTTTATGCAAAGCAAACCCAATCAAACCCAATTTGCCGGATGCCAAAATGAGCGTAAATTCAATATTAACAAAGGATTATGAAAGAAATGACATTTTCGCAGTCCCGGAAAACAAACCCAATTCAAACCCAATTCAAACCCAAACAAAGCCAATTTCAATGCCTATCAAACCCAATTAAACCCAATTTCAATGCCTATCAAACCCAAACAAACCCAATCTCGAAACAACTCCAGGGCCCCAATGATCGCAATCGGCGGCACTGATCTGTTTATTATCTGGCATCCAATCAGAAGATATAGACTTAAGATAGCCGAAAATGGTATACAAATTCTCATTATTAAGTTTCTAAGCTTGTTGATGATATCTATATTCAAAAATTCTAAAGGCTGGCATAAAATCCCAATATCGTTGTTGGGATTAACATTTCTACCCGAAGAAGGTTTCATTAATCATTATCTAAATATTCGGTAGTGTCAAGAATCTTTCGCACATTTCTTGTAAGCCGTACGGTACAAGAACTCGTCCCGAATATATATCCCCTGTTCCCAGAAACTCATCTGTTTCTTCAAGCTCTTGAATGCTACAGCTTCTTTCTGTTTTTGGGGCTTTCGGATTCCCTGGGATGAGAATTCTCCTCTCCGGACTTCTTTACGGACTCGAAGAGCTTAGATTTGCGGATTAATGGTTGAAGTTGTTCTCTTTTTGGGGCGGCAAAGAGGATGATATTGAATCCGCGAGCTTTGCCCATTAACTCAACTGATTTTCCCTGTTTTAGCGAAGCTTCAATTTCCGGCCATGGCCTAGGCAGGACGTCTTCGTATGCTTGTGGAATACGCTCCTTCGTGTCCAGAGAGAATGCCAGGACGATGATGTCGCCGGGCTTGACTGTCCAGATGCCCTTGAAGATAAAGTCATAGTGATCGTCACTGTGAGGGCGTCCTGTTTTGTTGAAGGTCCACTCTTTGGTTATTTCGATCACTTCGTTCCACACGGTGAACTCTGGTATTGGTAGATGCCGTTGCGGCTCCATGATGAATATGTCGGGCTTCGTATTCGATGTAGGTCGTTTCACGACTAACGGCGGATTGGGGATGTTGGCGTGAGGGCCGAATCTCTCTGAAAGGGTAATTGCGGTATACGGATTGTTGTGTTTGAAATAGGCGTCTCTCTCGCCTTTGGCATATCGCCAGCCCCATGTCGCTGCGAGTTCTATTTCGCTCAGATCGTTGACGGTATACAGATGCGTAAGCAAGCCGAAGAGACGTGCGTCGAGAATGGGCTGAGCGAGTTTCGAGTAATTGAGCCGATGCCAACGGTTGCCTACGTATACTTCATTTAAGGTGTGGTTTGAAAATCCGGAGGCTGAGCTGCGCAATCCTTCAAGCATGGTCTCGCGAGTGCGATTATGAGTTATGCGTTCTTTGACCATGAGCAACTGTTTGGCATTGGAGGCATCGATGGCCGGGCATGCCATGACAATTCGGGTCGGAATGCCCAGGGCTCGCAACACCGTTGTCAGATAGACGGCAAAGGAAGTGCAGGAGCCGTGTGTCTTATTATAGAACATCCCTTTGCCAAAGAGTTCATGTTCAAGATGTTCGTCGATAGTCCAATCGTAGTTCTCACAGTCACGTTTGAATTCACGTTCGAAGGCGCTTTCGAGTCCGGGATATACGGCTGCTGTTCCTTGGGGGAAGTACGTGTAATAAGTGGTGAAGACTTTGGGCAGATACCTCGATTTCTTCATGAGCCAGGCGGATACCTGATTGACAACTTGTTTATCGTTTAACTTGTTGATTACGATCCCATCGGCCTTGAGTTCGGCCAACAAATCCTTTTTCATTTGCTCGTCCCAATTGGCAGCAAGCCGTGGCTTGAGGTATTCTGTCATTTTGCAGTAATCCTTTTGCCAGTTTGGATTGGGCTGGATAGAGTTCGGTGCCATACTGAACGGGTAATGGATTACTTCCACTTCAATGCATTCATTTGCTTTCTCCAGAACACGGGCATCCTGAAAGTCATCATTCAATACCGCATCATTATATGGAGGTAAGTATTGCAGGATTGTTCGAATTGTGTAGGTATATTCACGCCGTTCATTCCAATCACCATCCGATACACCATCATTGTCGGAATCCTTTTTAGACGGATCAGTCAGATATTTGTGAATCTCCTGAAAATCTGAAAGTCCGTCTCCATCTGAGTCGATTTGATTGGCTCCATAAACACTGCAAATAAAAGCACATGAGACAAGTATGAAAAGTGTTACAATCTTCATTATACCTCCATTCACTATTTTGTTTCGTATATTACGTATAAAAATAGTTTGAAGTTGCTGTTTTGTCTATCAATTCATGATTTTCTTTGCAATTCGTCCATATAAGCCGCAATTTAACGGCGTAGGGCACATTTATTCATCCGAGCCAGCAGTCTTCCGAATTAGGCCTTGCCAAATCATGCATTTATGCTATCCTCCGGGTTTCATGGATGCAAAGTTGAACTTGGAGGATGGTTAGGGAATCTCGGCAAAGGGGAGTTAATATGAAGTCCTATTGTATTATTCTGACTACTGTTTTTTTACCTTCACGTCATTTGGACAAAGCAAAAATACGTATACTGTGGAATTCCAAATAAATAAACCGTATTGCCTTCTAAATTTTATGGAGTAGCTTATCTGAACAGCTTTTCGGCTTCACGATGCATTATAATGAACATCGTGAATCTGCTTATGTCATCTGCTCCGATATAATACGCTGCCAAAGTACGCGCCCTGGGCACGCTTTCATAATTCTGTTTTGTGACGGAGAATTGAATGTCAACTTGTTGAAATAGGAGCCTTTGAGCTTGGATGAGTTTTTGAACCCTACGCGGTCCCAGGGCTGATTTCTTCCCTTGAATCGTTATACTCCGGGTGGTATAACCACTCCTGTATGTTGAAATCAAATTTCCTATTAGTTAGCATTTTTGAGTCGGGGACAAGTATGACACACTTCTTTTTCATCATTATTCTTCTATCTGTTTCCGCTTGTTTCCCTGTCGGTTGCGGGAATGAGTAAAGGGAAAATGACGAACACCCATTAAGACCGAAAGGAACAATAATGAGAGAAACACGAGAATCGAGCCGTGGTAATCGAGAGACAAGCCCCTCCGGCATCATCGAAACGAAACCGACTGAGGCTTCGGTGTGGGCCTTCATGAAAATGGAATGGCGAAATGTCCCGCGCATATTCCTGGGACTCATGATCGCTTTAACATGGAGCAGTTCCGCTTTTGCTCAGATTGCCATCGATGGGCGTTATTGGAAATATGATGGCCAGCGTGTGCTGTTGCTCGGCGGTTGGAATCACGGCCATAACCCGTTTATCGATCACGACACCGACAATGACAATGATAGTAAAGGTGTAAGTACAGCCGCGCAAATCAAAAACGCCATGGATGAGTTAGCAGCCGCAGGCGGGAACTATCTTCGGTGTGTACTCGATCCAGGGATGGCAGCCGGAATACAGGGATTTGGCTTCTGCGCTAATTCAGGTACTCAGTACGATCTAAACACAATGACCGGCCCATTCTGGACGCGTATAGAGATGTTTATAGCCGAAGCCAAGAATCGGAATGTCATTGTTCAGATAGAAGTCTGGGACAGATTTGATTTGATCGATGGCAGTTGGGGATCCTGGCCTGTGAGTCCATGGAATCCGAAAAACAACATAAACTATACGACGGCATCGTCGGGATTAGCAGCATCGTACCGCTCATTCAGCGGCCATCCCTTCATTCAGGGAGTGCCAGGGCATCCAAAATATGAGAATGCATCAAGAGCCAGGAAGCAGAAGTACGACTTGGTCCGAAGTTTTCAGGACAAATTCATCGCTAAACTGCTTTCAATTACGCTGGGTTACAACAACGTGCTCTATTGCATGAACAATGAAACGCATGAAGACCCGGCATGGGGACAGTACTGGATGAACTTCATTGAAGGTAAAGCAAGTGCTCAGGGCAAGAATGTGTCAACTACGGATATGTTTGATGATGTCTACAAGGCAGAAAGCTCTCGAGGGCTTACTTATCAGCTAAGCAATCGAGGCAAATACGACTATGTCGATATATCTCAGGCCAACAGCAGGCATGCGGACGAAGCGCATTGGAACAAAGTAAAATGGATAGCCGGCGCGGCGAGGGACACGGATCCACCATATCTGCTGCATATGACGAAAATATATGGAAACGATATTGCCCTAAACAGCAAACCTTGGAGCAGATTCAAGCCGGGAGATACTGACAACGCGATCGAAGAATGGTGGCGCAATTTAATAGCCGGCGTGGCCGGAGTGAGGTTTCATCGTCCTACCTCAGGGATAGGTTTGTACGCTGCGGCGAAGAACTGCATTAGAGCGACAAGGAAGGTCGAAACCAGGGTGAAGTTTTGGGACGTCGAGCCCAGGCTGGACCTGTTGACAAACCGGCAGTTTGATGAGGCTTACTTAGCGGCCGATCCGGGGAAGGCGTATATCCTCTATTTCACAAAGAACGGCGGCGGGTCAGTTGGTTTGAAGTTGGACAGTTATCCAGATACGACGCTTGAACTTCGCTGGGTCAATATTGGCACGGGTAACTGGGGATCAACCACAACCATATCCGGCGGAAGCACGGTCACCATTGATCGCCCAAATGGTTCTTCGCATTGGGTCGCGACAATCGTCAGGTGAGAAACCAAGAAAAGGGAATACGCCAACGATGGAACAAGTACACACACAATCCCGTCCGCATACCAAGCCAACGTTCGGAACTATAGGCGCTCTATGATGCCGGAACTCCAAACAACGACGTTCCGACAGCCGAGAGGATGCAATGTCACGCTGGATCTTACGGAGGAGATACGCCCGGCAATGGGGTTAAGGGAGCGCAGGGGACATTGAAAACGTTACTAAATTTTCGGCCTTCTGTAATCCCTTGGTACTAAATAGTTTATGGAATGGCAATTTTTTCAATTTGGCAGATAACGGGTTGTTGAGTTGTATAAAGGTTGTAGGCGCCGACTCGTGAAAAGGGTCCCATTAGGGTGTTGGAATCTGTCCTGATTGTTATTTGGCTTCTGATCATACTATGAACCACATCATTTGAGCGCATTTCACCTTTCCGTTCTACAGATGTGCGTCGTTCTTGCTGGTGGGAAACAGTGTGAGGTTTTCCGCACAAACCGCCTCCCGGCTGTCGCGGGTCGGGGTGGGGAGGAGACGGGTGTAGCTGCATAGAACATTGCGTGTGCAGCAGCGAAAAATTCACTACCTTGCTTTCTCAGGTAGAACTGGTATCATAAGGGCGAGAAAATTGAAGAAACACGACGCGAAATTCGTGTTAGATGGTGAATCCCGATCAGTTGAAGAATACAAATGTAAAGGAGAGACCAATGAAACATTTATGGCTAATCACCGGACTAATGACCCTCACAATGTCGTTACTACCTGCGGATGGGGCGGAAGCCGACCAGAATGAAATCCCTGATTTTGTCATCGAGAAGTTTATGCCGGGCGGAACAGCCGAAAACCTCCAGCCGAAACATCTCAGGCTTATGCAAGACGCATTCGATAGCAAGCCTCACCACCACCAAATGCAGAACGCTGTGACTGTCACCGCCGTGGACAAGCTCGCGCTTAACCGGGCGGTTGTTACCCGCCTCGACGATTCCTTCTCCTGTAAGCTCGATGACTGGTCGGTGACCAATCA
>Ga0307430_1002460_pt1 | contig 12302 bp, 15 predicted proteins | sample SalMarWE160130MG_FD_202159 | JGI IMG/M metagenome (GOLD analysis project Ga0307430, IMG submission 202159) | Salt marsh sediment microbial communities from the Plum Island Ecosystem LTER, Massachusetts, United States - WE1603-130 | ecosystem: Environmental > Aquatic > Marine > Intertidal zone >... | reverse complement strand
ATATCCTATCCTATGAAATTCTTAATCTGTACTCCCCAGTTTCTTCCAAGCACGGGATGAACAAAACCTCCACCTCCCAGGGCAATTAATTTAAATTTTAACCTCTCTTGTAATTTCATAAGCGTTCATAAAACTTCCATATATCCCGGTACAACAACTGCTATTCACGCAAGAAGATTTGACCTGGTTATTCGAATTTCTAAAGATGGACAACCGGAGGGAACCCATGTTTCGGGACCTTTATTAACAGCAATTCGCCGTACTGGAGGCGATGCTCATGAATTAATTGATTAAAAAAAGGATAACTTATGCCAATAGAAATACTCCTAAACACTCCAATAAATATACTATCAATTACTGCTTTTGAAAAAATATGGAAATTTATTGGGAAGTCATATAAGGCAACAAAATTTGGATCAACAGAACCGTTAAAGAATAAATATTCAATAAATGAGGCAAGTACTGCTTTTGATTTAATTGAAAAAAGATTAATAGTCAGAGGTGGAAAACAATTTACTTTACTCATTGAAAAAAGACCAATTGGACTATATGATTTTATAATAACAATAGATCAAACACAATTTACGCAAAATGAGTATACTATACTCTTCCAGTTCATAAAAATAATACATAAAAATTTAGGAATTGTTTATGGCAGAGGATGCACTATAAAAGAATTCGAAGAAAAACATAAAGTGTATGTAGAAGTTAACGGTAACCTTGAATCCAATGGCTATGCAGGGGGATCAATGTGGGATTTCGCAGACTATTTACCTGGTATATACTGGCTAAATGTGTTTGGGGAAGTACTGACAAGTGCTTTAAATATAGAAAAAATTAAAAGTTTAGAAAACTTGAACTTTGATAATAGCGACGGGGATTTAACTATTTTTCATTTTTGTGATAATATATTTACAGATAATAAAGATAAAAGAATAAAAGAAGAGGAAAAAATCGGGCAGCTTTTAGGAAGAAAACATTTTTTTAATATTCATGACAAAAAAACTAATTTTGCGCATCCACCGGTTTTTATAGAATATTTAAATAATCTTAAAAAGCTATTGTAGCAAGTCTTAACACTTTCTGCGGAGATTGATAATCTAAAAAATAAACTGTTTCATCTAGCCATGCTGATGCTCATATGAAAAAAATTGAACATAAAATGAGTACCCTGATTCGGTATTCCACGGTTTTATTAAGCGCAACAGGAAAAGACCCAACTGTTAAATATAAAACGGAAATTAACAGGAGTGACCCTCATGCAAGACCGAATATCATTAAAGTGATACGAAAAAATATTATCACATTATCAAAAAAGCAAACATTGAATTTTCTAAAAAAAGAACTCATCAGTACAGGGGATTTTTCAGACCAGCACCAGACGCCTTTGAATAGAAAGAAAAATAATTTTGGAAGAACTGTTTTTCTTGAACAGGTCATACCCGCAGCAAAAGAAATAGCAGCAAAAATAAACAACAGTATCGAAAGTTATAAGCCACCCCCTGTTAGCCTAGCGGAACCTTTGCAGGTGGCCTGTTGACTCCCTGTATCCCCGTAAATGGAAAACATCTTCTTCATGAGGACAATACTGTGGAAAATATCCTCCGGGGGTATTAATATTAACCGGACGAATTGGCAAGACTATGCATGAACTTCTTTAAAAATCTATCTTTTTTGAATAAATATGCTCTTTTTTTTACAGGTCTTGTATTAAAATCAGATTTAATTATTTCACTATCCTTGGATTACTATTATTTTTATTCACAGTCACATAGTATATATGACCTGTCTTTAAAGGTTGATTACTGTAAAAGTTATAAGTGATTACTTAAAAAACTGCAAAAGACTTTTTATATAAAAAAATACAGTATAATTAGGGCTTGCATAAAAAGTCGTAAATATTTACAAGATAAGGAATTAAGTATAGAATTCCCTGTATGAGGTGCATAAGAAATGGGTGAAATAGCCCAAAACCCTTGCACCTGGAGGGGAAAATGTATAAGGAAATGAGTGAAAAACTACCTGTGGTAGAGGACTTTTACTTACCATTCGGAGGACATTTGAACAAAAATAATCGATGGGTTGTCCTGAGTGAAAAAATACCATGGGAGAAAATAGAATCTGAATACCGAAAGAAATTCACAAACTCGAATATGGGAGCACCCTCTAAAACAGTTAGGATGGCCTTGGGATCTCTGATTATCAAGGAAAAACTCCAAATATCAGATCGTGAATTAGTGGAACAGATAAGGGAAAACCCCTATCTGCAGTACTTCATAGGCTTTGAAGGATACAGGGATGAAGAACCTTTTTCCTATTCATTAATGCCCTAGTTCAGGGCTCGTTTTGATGGAGAGCTTTTGGCACTGGTAAATGATATCCTGTTCAAAGAATATCAGGCCGAAGAGCAAAAAAAAACGAAAGATACGACAAAAGCTGAAGAAACAGAAAACCATGGAAAACTTATAATTGACGCGACCTGTTGCCCTGCTGATATTCGCTATCCCAATGATATGTCGATTTTGAATGAGGCAAGAGAGAAGACAGAAAAGATCCTGGATGAACTCTATAGAAAACTGGATAATGACATCGAGAAACCGAGGGACTACAGACATGTGGCCCGGAAAGCGTTTCTGGAGTATACGAAAAAGCGGAAACCCTGCTCGAAGGTCCGAAGAAAGGCTATCAGAAAGCAATTACAATATTTAAAAAGAAATCTGAAGCATATAAAGCTTCTGATGAGTTATATTCCATCAGATCTGATCGCCATAGCGTTGTCCTTTCAACTTGATGTTTTGCATGATGTTTTTGATCAGCAGAATTACATGTATGTTAACAGGGTGAACAGAGTCGCGAATAGGATAGTTAGTATTAGTCAGCCCCATGTAAGGCCGATAGTGAGAGGGAAGGCCGGAAAGCATACAGAGTTTGGAGCCAAGATCTCGATGAGTCTGACAGATGGGTTCTGCTTTATCGATCACCTGTCGTGGGATAATTTCAATGAGTCCGGTGATTTTAAAATGCAGGTAGAAAAGTATCAGGTAGAAAAGTATAAGGAAAGGCATGGTTATTATCCTGAGTCTATACATGCTGATAAGATCTATCTTACGCGAAAAAACCGCAAGCTATGTTGTGAAAAGTATTTTTGTCGACTAACTGGCAAGCCTTTGGGACGTCCGAAGAAGTCCACTGAGGAAAATCAGGAAGAGAAGCAAAAAGAGAAAAAGCAGAGGGCTCAGGATTATATTGACAGGATAGCCATTGAAGGACGGTTTGGAGTTGGGAAAAGACGCTACGGAATGGATAGATTCAAAGCAAAGCTGCCCATAACCAGTGAGAGCGAAATCTACATGACTACAGTCGTTATGAATCTGGATAAAATGGTTGAACGAGATATGAAGGAAATTCGGGAACGGTACAAAATCAAGCTGGGTAAAGCCGCATAATGACTTTTTAAGCAAGCCCTAATTATTATTTTTTTCAAAAATAAAAAAAAGTTCTAAGGTCTATTCCAATAACATGGACAGATAAAAAATCATTTTCAGTTTTTTTTTGTTTCCTTTTTTTCACTTCAGTTGAAAGTTGCACACCACATCATGGTATATATCACAATGTGCGAATACCCTCTTGTTCAACACAGAAATATGTATCGTCCCAAAACCGTTATCAGCCAAGGGAGCAGAATGTCATTCAGAGGCTGTTCCGTGAACGCTTTGCCCGATTCGAAGCGGTGTACGAACAACTATTTGCCGCCGAGTACGGCAAATACCGGCTCCCGATTATTCACAGAGCAGCAGAAGCATTCAGACTATGCGGAGACTGGAATGAAGGAATTGCCCGGATACACTGCAGAGATTGTGAATATGATTTTTTCGTTCCCTTCTCATGCAAGAGTTTTTTTCTATGCCCTTCATGCGGTCAGAAGCGTACTCTGCTTCTGGGTGAATATTTAAGCGAGGACCTTCTCCTCCAGTTACCGCACCGACAATTCGTTTGGACAATACCGAAATGCCTGCGTGTGTTTCTCAAGAACAATCGGGAGCTACACGCAGACCTGAGCAGGCTTTTGTATTCAATACTCTCTTCATACTTCAGCGAAGCGGCCGGCCACACAATCACGACTGGTATGGTATCAAGCCTGCAGACTTTCATCCAGAAGCCGGGGTACGTGGAAGAAGAGGCCGGCACTTGCCTTGCGTGCCGCAGAGGGGTGGTACGGCCGGGAAGAAATTACAGGGATGGAGGAAGCAGAGGAATCTGAAGAAGTTAGCGTTTCTAACAAAGCACGGAGAAAAGCTTGGGCAAGACTGTTGGCAAAGGTATATAAAATTGACATTTTCACCTGCCCCAAATGCGGAGGGGAAATGTCTGTCATAGCGGTGTTGTTACGACCGCCCATCCTTGTGCGTTCGTAACATTGCAAAAACAGTTAAGCTGAAATTTTATAAGATGAAAAATATTTAGAAATTACAATTACAGGACTTTCATTGTTTTTGCCTTTTTATAAGGCTTTATATTTGCTGGACATCCTGTCCAGAGGAGATACGGAAGATCATAGCGTGTTTGAAACGTCAGGGAAGAGGACCTCCAGTATAGCTATATTATTAGGAAAACATTAGCTTCTCGAAAAATAAGTATTGCACAACAGGACAGGTGTGTCTTTTCCATGATGAATCTCAGGAATTGTAGATTGAAAATCCAAAAATAGTGTGCTATGCTCCAAGTATAAAAGAGATTGTGAGAAGTAGTGGGCACTTTGACTGCACTATTGATAGGAAAAACCTGAATTTCAACTCGAAGGGATTATAAAAAATACTATCATTTTATGAATTATATTGTTGGCAGGATTAGGCTAATAGATCCTGCTATTACAAAAGGAGTAAATATGCCAAATAAGAATGGAACTGGACCAAAAGGTCAGGGATCGAAAGACGGTCATGGTAAAGGCAAAGGACATGGAGCTGGTAAGGGTCCGATGAGCGGCGGAAAGAAAGGAATTAAGGAAAAACCCAAGAAATAAGTCGGATTTTAAAAAGAGAATTGAGAAAGTGCTCACCGATACTCCCCTATCGCAGACACCGGCGAACGGGGACTGTCGGTCAACTCGGACGAGACCGCCACGAATGTGGTCGGAGAAGACTTTTTTTATCTATTAATTCGGAGGACATGATCCCTGTGAAAATACTATGCGCATACTTTTCCCGGACCGGTTACACGGAAAAGCTCATGAAGAGAATAGGTTCCAATCTTGAAAAAAGAGGAAATTCAATTGAGTGGGAGGAAATAAAAACCGCTGAGCAATCTTCCCGTTTTGGTGAATTGAGAAAGGACCTGCATCATTATCCCGGGGTCTTTATCGGCCTCTTTAAATCTGCCTGGCGCAACCATTTTACAGAAACCTATACCCAGACTGAGGAGGATATTCTCCCTCTCCGGCACCCGGAGGTGTCTCAGTTTGATAGGATAATCATAGGGGGTCCGAAGTGGGCCCGGATATCCTATCCGGTTGCCCGCTACATACATACTCTGAAAGGATTGACCGGCAAAAAAGTTGCTTCGGTTTGTACCTTCGGAGGACCGCCCCTGCGGGTTTTTGAAATCGAACTCATCGAAAAGTCAATGAGCAGGATACTGAATGAAGCGGGAGCTTCGGTGATTTCCCATCTCGGCTTGTCCAGCGGGTATCATGAATTGGGATTAATGCCCCTATTTCGTATTATCAGCCGCATCCGTTTCTCCAGACCGGTCGAGGATTTTATCATCGGTTCCGCGTATTCCGAGCCATTGATTGAGTCCTTTTGCGATATTTTGGGAAAAGTACAACCTAAATCTATAATGGATAACTCTTCGTATTTGGAAAGTACTCGGCTGTTAAATTTCGATCATCCAACCATAAAGACGTTGGTGGCGGAGAACCGTTGGAAAGAGCTTCCAGAATTTCAACGCATCGGAGCTGTGTACAAATTCGTTCGTAACAGTATTCTCTTCGGGTATAATTCTTCTGATGAATTGACGGCGTCAGAAATTCTGGCCGAGGGTTATGGTCAATGCAATACGAAGGGCACACTTCTTATGTCTTTGCTTCGTTCCTGCGGTATTCCCTGCCGATTCCATGCTTTCACGATTGACAAGAGTGTCCAACAGGGAATTATCACAGGAATGGCCTATCTGATGACTCCACAGAACATAATCCATAGCTGGGTAGAAGTCTGGTTCAAAGAAAGCTGGATAGTCCTGGAAGGTGTCATCATCGATAATGCTTTCTTTGAAAGTCTGCAAAGCCACTTTGGGCATGAAAAGGGGCTTAACGCCTACGGCGTATCTACGCCGGATTTAACGAACCCCGTTGTGGAATGGAAGGGCGAAAACACCTTCATTCAGAATATGGGTATCAACCATGATTTTGGAATCTACGACAGTCCAGACGATTTTTATTCCCGCCAAGGTTCCAACCTTACCGGATTTAAAAAGTGGCTGTATTCCCATGTAGTTCGACACCGGATGAACCGAAAAGTCATGAAAATACGGGAGTATCGATTATGAGAGCGGGTAACAGTTACGATAACTCTCTTGTCATTGCTTTTTAACGGGTGTTCCTCGATTAAAAAGGAGGGAATAGTGAGTACGAATGAAATCTATATGAAAGTGGCTGACTCCAAACCTTATATTGATCCGCCGCAATGTATCCCTTTTTATTTGAAGCCATTTATCCGCATGACTGAAAAGAGTACGGGCAAGACCATGCTTCCCGCACGGCTTCTGGCGTGGCGTCCAATGGCGGGTCTCGCGTCAGGGCTTTTGGAACTGTCGGCTGAGAATGGCGGCAAACAGATAGGTGAGCGAATTACCGCGCTGATCCGGCTTAGGATTTCTTTCGAGATTTCCAGCCCTTTTTTAATTGATATTAACGCGAATAGCAGGGGAAAAGATCATATTACATCGGACGAAATGGAAGTTTTGCGAGGAGAAAAAAGCCTGGCCTCGTCGGACTCGTTTACGGAACGAGAACGTGCTGCTATTCGTTACGCGGTTATGCTTTCAAAAACGCCTATACGGGTTGATCATGACGTGATTTTGGATGTGAAACGGCTGTTTTTGCCGGAAGAAATGGTGATTTTAGCTGTGCTGGTGGGAAAAGTGAATTACTGGGGCAGGTTTGCGGAGGGGCTCGGCATACCGCCTACCGGCTATAATTCACCGGATGATCCGGAGTTGAAATTTTCTGAGTTTGACTCAGGGATTAAATAATGAATTAGTCAACTTAACAGTTACGGTAGCTCTCTTGATATTGCTTTTTACCAGGTGTTCCTCGACAAAAAGCAGGAAATATTTTTGAATTAAAAGAAGGTGACTTATGAAACTATATCTTGATTGTATTCCTTGTTTTATGCAACAAGCATTGCGTGCGGGACGAATGGCTACTTCTGACGAAAAAAAATTAAAGCAAATTCTAGATGAAACAGGAGAAATGGTAAAAACCATTTCGATGCACTCCACACCTGCTGAAATAGGAATGAGCGTTTATCGTATCGTAAGTGAAATTACCGGTGTCCGCGATCCTTATAAGAGCATGAAGCAACAACATATTGCTGAAACAAAATCTATTTATCCCGAATTGGAAAAGATAATGGCTAATTCAGAGGATAAACTACTAACTGCCATAAGAATAGCAATTGCTGGAAATGTTATTGATCTCGGAGTCAAAAAATCATTTGATATCGTAAAGGATGTGAAAAATATTTTGGAACAGGACTTTGCTATTTTTGATTACAGCGCTTTTAAGACCCAATTAGAAAAAACAGAAAATATCCTTTATATTGGTGATAATGTTGGAGAATCGGTTTTTGATAAAATATTAATCAAAGAATTGAAAAAACCGGTAACATATGCCGTGCGTACGATCCCCATAATTAATGACGTTACCATGGAAGATGCTATTGAATCAGGATTAGATGAAGTTGCAGAATTAATTGATTCAGGATGCGAGTCTCCGGGCATTATTATCAATCAGAGCACTCCTGAATTTCTTAAAATTTTCAACACTTCAGGTCTTATAATAAGTAAAGGACAGGGAAATTTTGAAGGATTATCTGATTGCAACCGACAAGTTTTTTTCCTGCTTAAAACAAAATGTCCAATCATCTCGAATCATATTGGCGTAGAAGACGGATCTATTATTCTTAAAGAGAGTACAACCAAATATGTATAAACATCTTTTTGGACCTGTTCCTTCTCGCCGATTGGGGATGTCGTTAGGAATCGATTTGATTCCCAAAAAAGTTTGCTCATTAAATTGTGTTTACTGCGAAGTAGGTAAAACAACTAAACTAACTGTCGATCGGATGGAGTATGTCAAATACGATCAGGTTATTGCTGAATTAATGCAGTTTATGAGCAACAATCTCAAAATCGATTACATTACATTTTCAGGCTCGGGAGAACCAACGCTCAATAGCCGGATAGGAGATGTACTGAATTTCATCAAAAATAATTATCCTGCGGTAAAAACCGCAATTTTATCAAATGGAACCTTATTTTCTGATAAGAAATTAAGAACGGATGTATTACAAGCCAATGTTATTTTACCTTCTTTAGATGCGGCAAGTCAATCGGTTTTTGAAAAAATTGACCGTCCGGATTCAACTTTAAAAATAGAAACTTACATTCAGGGTTTGATTGATTTAAGAAAAGAATACAAAGGAAAAATTTGGTTAGAAATATTCTTATTGAAGGATTATAACGATTCAAAAGAGGAGTTGGATTTGCTTAAAAAAGCCATCCTAAAAATCAACCCCGACAGTGTTCAGCTTAATACCCTCGATCGTCCCGGAACAGTAGCGGACATTGTTCCCTTATCAAAAAAGGTATTGCAGGAAATTATTGTTTACTGGAACCTGCAAAATGTTGAAATCATTGCATCAGCTCTGGAACGAACATCCATTGACTCCTATAGTGGCGACATTGAAACTGCCATTATGGAAACCATAGCCCGTCGCCCATGTACGCTTGAAGATTTACATCGTTTTTTAGGTATTCATGTTAATGAAATAAATAAATATTTGGGAATATTAGAGGCAAATCATAAAATTGAGACGGTTCAGCTTTTGCGAGGCGTTTTTTATGAATTAAAACACAAATAATTTTTCATTTTGTAATGAATAAAATGAAGTGAGGAGGAATTATGGAAGCAATTTATAAAATGTTTTTACAATCCATCATGATAACCGGCTTCGTGTTTATCATGATGCTGCTGATTGAATATATAAATGTTCAATCAAAAGGGCTGTGGCAAAAGCATCTCACCGGAAAAAAATGGAAACAGTATTTAATTGCAGGCTTATTAGGGGCAATCCCCGGATGTCTGGGGGCATTCACTATTGTAACCCTGTTCACGCACCGGATGGTTTCTTTTGGAGCTTTGGTTACTGCCATGATTGCAACAAGCGGCGATGAAGCTTTTGTTATGTTCGCTATGTTTCCCCAAAAAGCAATTCTGCTTACCGTCATCATTCTCGTGGTAGGGATACTGGCAGGCTATCTTACCGATAAATTTTATAAACCAAAGGGAATATTGAAAGATATTGCCACTCACGACCTTCCTTTGCATGATGAACCGGAATGCAAATGTTTTGAAAAAGAAAAATTCTGGTCAAATTTATTTCATCCTTCGCTTTATCGTTTGTCGGTAGCCGTAATTATATTAGCACTTATATTGGGTGTGGCTACCGGAATACTTGCAGAGAAAGCCGATTTATGGATTAAAATTTCCCTGATGCTGTCGTTTACTTTCGCTCTTTTCGTGACCGTTAGTGTTCCCGAACATTTTCTTAAAGAACATATTTGGAACCATATTGTTAAAATGCATCTCCCTCGCATTTTTCTATGGGTTTTTGGAATCTTGTTATCCATGCACTTTTTAATGATGTATATTGATGTGGAATCATGGATATCCAACAATATGTTTGTTGTTTTGCTCATTGCTGTTTTAATTGGCATTATTCCCGAATCGGGGCCTCACCTTATCTTTGTCTCTCTTTTTGCCTCGGGTGCAATTCCTTTTAGTATTCTTCTGGCAAGTTCAATATCGCAAGATGGTCATGGCATGTTGCCGATGCTTGCCGAATCAAAAAAAGGTTTTGTAGCAGTAAAGGTTATTAATATGATTTTTGCCTTTATTCTAGGTGCAATAGGTTTATTATTTAGTTTTTAATCTTAAAAGGACCGTACTATGAAATTAGTTTTGTTACGACATGGAGAAAGTCAATGGAACAAAGAAAACCGTTTTACAGGATGGACCGATATTGACTTAACAGAGAAAGGGATAGAAGAAGCGAAAAATGCAGGAAAACTTCTTAAAGCAGAAGGCTTTACCTTCGATGTAGCGTACACTTCGGTATTGAAAAGAGCCATTCATACCCTTTGGAATGTATTGGATGATATGGATCTCGCATGGATTCCTGTGTATCGTTCATGGAAGTTGAACGAAAAAAGTTATGGCAATCTACAAGGTTTGAATAAAGCTGAAACCGCTTAGAAATTTGGAGAAGACAAAGTATTGCTTTGGCGACGAAGCTTCGATGTTCGCCCTCCAGAATTGAATGTTGCTGACAAAAGACATCCTGTTAATGAATTGAAATACGGCTTGATAGATAAATCATTATTGCCGGCAACTGAATGCTTAAAAGATACCGTTGAACGATTTTTACCTTATTGGGATAAAACTATTAAACCTTCAATTCTTAATCAGCAAAAAATTTTAATTGTAGCACATGGAAATAGTTTGAGGGTTTTGGTTAAGTATCTCGATAATGTTTCTGACAGTGATATTGTAAATTTAAATATTCCCACAGGAATACCTCTTGTATATGATTTGGATGATATGCTTCACGCTGTTGGCCATTATTACCTTGGAAATGATGAACAGGTGCAGAAAGCCATTCATAAGGTAAAGGAGAAGGCAACAGACGTCAATAAAATTGATTAACTTAAAAAACAGGGGGCATTTGTAATGAAAACACAATAGCTTATATCAACCGCAAAGGCGATGGTTGCCAACAACAAAGGCCTGCTGGCGATAGATGAAGGCACCTCTACCTGTAATAAACGTTTCGCCAAGCTGGGAATTCCTGAAACAGAGAAAGCCGGTAGAACCTACCGGGAGCTACTCATCATTACACCGGATTTGAGCGAGAGTGTAAGCAGTGTGATCTTGTATGACGAAACGATACGCCAAAAAACAAAAGCTGGAATACCTTTCGTGGAGGAACTTCTCGAAAGCGGCATTATTCCCGGCATCAAAGTTGACACTGGTGCAAAGAATAGGAGCAGGCAACACTTTGCACTCAGGCATGCGGGGCAGATATGGAAAATCTATAGAAAATCCGGCCCCGCGCGGGTTGTTATCCCCCATAAGTTTGGAAAGCTTCGTGTCAGGAAATTTGGATTTGTATTAAAAAAGAAGAATTATTATGTCAGCAACAAAGGCTGAGCGCAGGTATCAACCTCTTGTAAAAGTTCTTTCACGGATTCTATTTTCTGTGAAAGTTTCAGAGATTCTGCTGCTGTTTCCTGGGAAATAATGAGTGCTTCCTTTGCATTTGCTTTTGCACTTTTTGCCTCTTCAAGCACAGTTTCAAGCTGGTCTACCAGTTTATTGATTTCCTTTTTAATTATTGAATTTATCATTTTAACTTATGAATACCCCTTTCACAAAGTGAAAGAAGTATTTGTAAATATCTCTGAAAAGAAGCCTTTTTGAATGTTAAAATGTATGGAAATCTTTCATCTATCTTTCTTCATTTTTATCGTGAGTCTGTTCGTTTCCTGCTCTGATACAAAAGAAATTCCGTTTACACTCAATGAAACGGGAAGAATTGTTATCGAAGCGAACGTAAACGGAACAAGAGAAATGTTTTCTTTCTTGTTCTTTTTTCAGTTTTTTTTGTTTCCTTTTTTTCACATCAGTTGAAAGTTGCACACCACATCATGGTGTATATCACAATGTGCGAATACCCTCTTGTTCAACACAGAAATATGTATCGTCCCAAAACCGTTATCAGCCAAGGGAGCAGAATGTCATTCAGAGGCTGTTCCGTGAACGCTTTGCCCGATTCGAAGCGGTGTACGAACAACTATTTGCCGCCGAGTACGGCAAATACCGGCTCCCGATTGTTCGGCGATACGGAGTATATTCATCCAGAAGCCGGGGTACGTGGAAGAAGAGGCCGGCACTTGCCTTGCGTGCCGCAGAGGGGTGGTACGGCCGGGAAGAAATTACAGGGATGGAGGAAGCAGAGGAATCT
>Ga0307430_1002459_pt1 | contig 12306 bp, 5 predicted proteins | sample SalMarWE160130MG_FD_202159 | JGI IMG/M metagenome (GOLD analysis project Ga0307430, IMG submission 202159) | Salt marsh sediment microbial communities from the Plum Island Ecosystem LTER, Massachusetts, United States - WE1603-130 | ecosystem: Environmental > Aquatic > Marine > Intertidal zone >... | reverse complement strand
GAGCGTGCTCGTCTACTTCTTCTTCACGTTCCGGATGGAGTCGCCCTTCGTGCGGCGCACGCGGGCCTGGGGCCGCTGGATGATGATGATCTGCTTCGGCACGCTCTTCGGCTTCACGGTCATGACGCGCATGAGCTACCTGCTCGAGCGCCTGCGCTACATCAAGACCGAGCTGATCGAAGGGGTCTTCCGCCACCTGGGCGGCGGTTGAGCCTGCATCCTTCCCTACTCATTCTCAACAAGCGTCACCGCGGCGGACCAATCGATCTCGAACAGGTGGAGCTGCGTCCGCTGGTCGACGGGCCGGAAATAGCACCCGAAGTCGAACGTCATGCCGGGCCGCGGATCGAGCGACACGCGCAGGTTGCGCGGCAGCGCCACCTCGAGCACCTTCAGATCGCCCTGAGCGCCGGTCGCCGTCCGGATGTGCTTGGGGTCGTAGAGCCGCTTGTTCATCCCGCTATCGCGCAGGTCGACGCCGCGATAGCTCACGTCCCAAACGCGCATCTCGATGCGGCACGTCGGCGGGTCGGCCATCGGGTCGCGCGTGTCGGGCGTCACCTTGAGGAACAGGTTGTCGCGACCCCAGATGAAACCGTCCTGGTTCCAGTCGAACTTGGGGACGATCTCGGCCCAGCGATCGGCCGCAAGCGCGAAGTAGACCGCGTCGTCGTCCCACGCCATGTAGAACGTGCCGACGAGCTCACCGTCGGTGAACGTGCGGTAGACGTTCCACTCGCCGGGCTCGATGCGCCCGTCGAGCACCGGCGTGCGCTTCGCGATCGTGGCCGGGACCGGGTAGAGCGGATGCGGGTCGCGGCTGTCGATGATCCCGTCGCCGTCGCTATCCGGCAGGTCGGGCCGGGGCGGGATGAGGTGCTCGACCATCCGCTGGCGGTCAAGCTTGATCTCCTGGACGCCGTACGTGGCAAGCATCTCGTCGTGGTCGCTCAGGCCGTCGCGGTCGGTGTCGCGCCGGCGCGGGCTCGAGCCGAAGCGCTTCTCGTCGCACAGCAGGTTCGGGTCGTCGTCGGCCAGGCCGTCGCCGTCGGTATCCGGCGCGAGCTTCACCTCGCCGAGGATCGAGACGAAGTAGTACTCGGTCGGGTAGCCGCGCAGCAGGTAGCCGTTGCCCGACAGCCCGTTGTCGTAACGGCCCTTGAGGAACGTGTTGGCGAAATGATTGAACGGGTAGTCCTGGTAGCCGCTGAAGAGGAACTGGCCGTCCATCTTGTGGCCCATCTCGTGGAAGAACAGCCCGACGGTGCCGCCGCCGGTGTTGAACGCGCAGCGGCCGATCGGCTTGCCGAGCTTGCCGCCCCACCAGTACGGCGTGAGGCCGCCTGAGCCGGCCTGGCGCCAGTAGCCGGGCTTCTCCGGCGGGGTATCGGGGTCGGTGGAGGCGGCGGCCTGGATGCGGCCGGGCGCGAGGTCGTTGGGCGCCTCGCCCTCGTGCCAGTTCCACAGGCACCCGAGGCTAATGCAGCCGGCGTAGTCGGTGACCGACTTGCCGTGCTGCGCCCGGGCGAGCGCGTCGAATTCCTCATCGGTCTCCCACACCCAGTTGGCGCCCTTCTTCGAACGGTTGGGCGCCGTGAGCCATTCGAGCTCCTGATCGCTCAGCGCGTCGGCGAGCTTCTCCTTGAGGAACGCGATAATCTCGGCGCGGTTCTCGTCGGTGCGCTCAGCCTTCATCAACTCGTCGAAGGCGGCCCGGTTCTCGTCGCTGAGCTCCTCGAGCGCTTCGGGATCGGGAAAGACGATCTGCGGCTCGTCAATGACCACCCAGTCGTAGTGGATGTTCAGCAGCCAGCGTGAGGCGAAGTAGTAGCCGGTGGCGCCCTGCTCGAGGTGGATCTTGACCGTCTCGATCGCTTCGTCGGTCATCGCCGTCGGCGGCTCGACGCCGTCGGGCAGCTTGACCGGGTTGTACATGTTGCTGTAGAGCACGACGAGCATCGGCATGTCGAGGTAGCGCACCATGCCGCGCGGCGCGGCGGTGGCGAAGCGCCACTCGGGGCCCCAGAACGGCGTCTTCGGGATGAACGAGCAGCCGTACTGGACGCGGAAGCGGTACTGCGTGCCCGGCTCGAGGCCCGTGAGCTTCACTCTGTGTCGCGCTTTCGGGCGGCCGGAGCCTTCGACCGTCATCCAGGTCTCGCCGTCGAGCGAGTACTGAACGGCCGACGCGACGGGCTTGAGCGAATCGTACCTGATGACGGCGCTCGTGCGGCGGAGGCGCCTGATCTCGGGCCGCCACGGGTCGATCATCGCTTCGGTGTACTTGATCACCCGGTTCTCTTCGGGCCAGGTTACGAGCACGCGCTGATCGGACCCGATCGCGATCCCGTACGGCTTGACGCCGAGCTTGCCGATGCCGCGCCCCTCGAGCCCGTAGAGCGACTTGTGGTCCGTGCTGTGGACCGTGTCCCACCGATACCTCATGTACACGTCATAGCGGCGAACGCTGTTCCAGCCGGGGCATGCGGCGCAGATGTCGCCTTCGACGCTCGACGCGACGTCTTTCACGTCGGGGTTGGCCCAGTGCTCCTTGACCCAGACCCACCGCTTCGCCTTCTTCGTCTCGCCCTCGACCTCCACCTCGACGTCGCGCCACTCGTACTGGTCGATGCGGCCGGCGCCGGCGTTCGCCACGAACAACTGCTGGATGCGGCCGCGGAAGAAGCTCTGCAGCATCAGGTTGCTCGGCTCGTCGAGCATCTCGGCCACGTCGCCCTCGATGCTGTGGTCGGGCAGGTATGTGCCGTCGGGGGTGAAGGCGGCGATCCGGTTGTTCATCGTGTCGGCGACGAGGATGTTGCCGCCCTCATCAAGCTCGCAGCCGTGCGGCTTGCTGAGCTTGCCGGGGCCTTCGCTGTCGCCAATGGCGCGAACGAAACTGCCGCTGTCGTCAAAAACGCAGATGCGGTCGTTTTCGGTATCGGCAACGTAGACCGAGTCGCCGACGTCGATGGTGACGCCGTACGGCGTGTTGAAGTGGGCCTCATCGCTGCCGGGCTCGCCCAGCCGGCCGAGCAGCCGCACGAGCTCGCCCTCGGGGCTGTAGATGGCCACAACGTGGCTGGCAGCGTACGCGACGACGATGCGGTCCTGCGAGTCGACGTCGATGCCGCGCGGTTCGTTCAGCTCAAGTGTCGCGCCTGAATTCGCGCAGCACACGCGCCATACAGCGCACAGGGCGAATGCTGCGACCACCACTGCTGCCCGTTTCATCGTCCGCCTCCGAGTGTGTTGCGTTGCCAGGCCGTCTTGTCTCCGATGCGACCGCCGGCGTTTGCATCTGGCGGTCGGCGCCCTCATGCGCATCAAAAAAGCGCCCGCTCCTGGGGCCAGGAACGGGCGCTCATTATGGGCACTCAGCCTGAGAATGCAAGGCTGGGGCTAGTGTGGTTACTCACAGGTCGAGCGAGCCAGGCTGCTCGATGCAGCGGGACTACCTGCACGAGGAGCCATTCCGGCGCAGGCAGGGCGGTGCTTTTCCGAACACGCTGTTGTCTACGACGAGGAACGAGGCCTCAGGACAGGCACCCGACTTGGATCGAACTCGCGCCAGCGCACAACTGCAAGCCCCGCCAGGGGCGACTGGGAGTAGCCTCGGGCGCAAGCCCGTGGAACAAGGCGGCCCCAGAGGACCGGAGCCCCGTCAGGGGCAATTGAGCTCGTGCGCTCAGTCGCCCCTGACGAGGCTCGGGTGTTTTTCGATTCCGCTTCCCACGGGCTTACGCCTGTCCGACGCGAAGCGTCGCCGGCTACTCCCAGTCGCCGCTACGCGGCTCACGCGCGACGGCCGGAAGCGCATGCGCGTGGGGAAACGCGTACTAGCCCATGAGCTTCTTGAGGTCCTCGATCGTGCCCTTGACGTGCTCGGCCGACTTCTTGAGCGCCTCGCTATCGGCGCTGCCGAGCTTGAGCTCGATGACCTTCTCAACGCCGTTCGCGCCGAGCTTGACGGGCACGCCGACGAAGACGTCCTTGATCCCGTACTCGCCCTCGAGCAGCGTGCAGCACGGGAGGACTTGGCCCTGGTCCTGCGTGACGCTCTTGACCATTGAGGCGATCGCGGCCGCCGGCGCGTAGTAGGCGCTGCCGGTCTTGAGCAGCTTGACGATCTCGCCGCCGCCCTTGCGCGTGCGCTCGACCATCGCGTCGATGCGGTCCTGCGCGATAAGCGCTTTGATCCCGATGCCGCTCACGGTCGCGTAGTCGGTCAGCGGCACCATCGAGTCGCCGTGGCCGCCGAGGACCATGGCCGAAACCTCGCGCACCGAGACGCCGAGCTCCATCGCGATGAAGCAGCGGAAGCGCGTCGAGTCGAGCACGCCGGCCATGCCGAACACCTTGTTCTTCGGGTAGCCGCTCTTGGAGTAGACCAGGTAGGTCATCACGTCGAGCGGGTTCGACACGACGAGCAGGATCGGATCGCCCGGCTGCTTGAGCACACTGTCGGCGACGCCGCCGACGATCTCGGCGTTGACCTTGAGCAGGTCGTCGCGCGACATGCCCGGCTTGCGCGGCACGCCGGCGGTGATCACGACGATGTCGCTGTTGGCCGTGTCGGCGTAGTCGTTCGCGCCGGCGATGGTGGCGTCCCACCCCTCGACGGGCGCGGACTCCATCATGTCGAGCGCCTTGCCCATAGGCATGTCCTCGACGATGTCGAGCAGAACGACGTTGGCGAGATTGCCGCGCGCAATGGCGTGGGCCGTCGTCTCGCCCACGTGGCCGGCGCCAATAACGCTCACTTTCGGCAGACCCATGATTCCCTCCTCCGATTTGGCTGTGGCAAACCGATCGACGCCCTCGAATGGGGCGTTACTCTCGCTCAGGCTGCGCCACCGGATGCCGTGGCGGCTGCCTGGACCTCCTCCCGGAATGACCGCGGGACACAATCAGCGTAGGTCGGATGGTACCGGCCGCACCGGCGTGTGTCAACCGGGGAGCTCGGGGCCGCGATGGGCGAGCCAGCGGTCGAGGTTCTCGCGGAAGCTGCATCCGATGCAGCCGCCGGCGTCCTTGGAGCAGAAGTCCTTGAAGATCTGGTGTAGGCCCTGGCGCAGGACGGCCGTCTCGGGGCCGACCGGGTCCTTCTGTACGCCGAAGAGGCGGTGGCGCACGAGCCGGGTCACCTTGTCGTCGTCGCCCTTGGGCGAGGCGTGATAGAGCATCAGCAGGGCGCCCTCGAGCTCGGGCCGGGCGCGCCGCACGTACAGCAGCAAGACGGGTATAACGACGTTGACGACGATCTGCTCGAGCCGGCTGCGCCCGAGCAAAGCGACCGGCCTCGCCAGCGTGCGCCCGCCGAGCACGTAGCGGCGCGACCAATAGCGGTCGGTACCGACGTCGAACACATCGGCCATCCGGCGGCGGGCCTCGCGGCACGCCTTGCTCACGGCGCCGCCGCGCATCGCCGTGGTCCGCGCAAGCACGTTCTCGCGGAACCGGCGGTAGTCGTCCTCGAAGCGGGCCGCGGTCTTGTTGAGCCCGTCGAGGATCGAGGTGAGCGTCTGGAGAAGCGGCTGCCGGCGCGTGCGCTGCAGCCACAGGCTGGCGGCCGCGATGCGCCGCATGGGCGAGTTGGCCGGCCGCCCGCCAGTGAACCACGCGCCCGGATCCATCGGGAAGTACGACCGCTCGTCCTGGAACGCGTCCCACGTCCCCTTCAGGAAGGCGTAGAAGCGCTGCGTCTCCTTGTCCCACGACGGGTCGGCCTCCGACGGCAAGAGGCCCGAGACGCCGAGCAAGACGGCCTGCACCGCGTACTCGCCCGCGCCCGCCTGCTGGCCCTCGGCGAACTCGCGCAGCACGCGCAGCGGCACCCGCTCGGCCAGCGTGCGCATCGGCTGCTTGTTCGCGTCGTAGCCGAGCGCCTCCATCACGGCCCGGTAGAGGACGTCGTCGAAATCGACGGCGACCGCGTCAATCTCGTTGAGCCAGGCGGCGTAGCGCTCGGCCTTCTCCTGCACGCGCCACTCGCCGGCGAGCATGATGAGCCGCACGAGCTCGGCACGACGCACACGGCGCAGGACCTTGGCGCACTCGCCCAGGCCGGCCCGCTTGCGGTAGGGGTAGTCGTCGGTCTCGATCTGCTTCTCGACGGTGCGCAGCGGCCGGGTGAGCGCGTCGGCGAGCGCGGCCTGCGGGACCGCCCGGCCTGCGGCGTCGGTGACGGTCGTGATGCCGGCGTTGTTCCACATCACAACGTGGAGGGCCACGTTGGCGTACTCGAGCTGCGAGCGGTGGCCGTGCGCGTTCCAGTCGCTCGAGTTGACATGGACTTCGATATCGCCCTGGATTACCTCGTCGCCGATGCGCACGGCCGCGCGCACAAAGTCGGGCCCGTCGTCGAGGTTCCACACGCCGGGCGAGATGACGCTCACGGGCCGGCCGTCGGCCGTCTTGAGCTCCTTGAGGTACCGCTGGCTGTACCAGAGGCACGCCACGAGCCGCTCGGCGATCTTCGGCGCCGCCCGGACGCGCTTCCCCGGCTCGCGGACAACCGGGACGGCCGGAGACCGAAACGATGCGTATTCCGTCGAGAAACGATCCATTCCGTATCTGGACAATCCCGGAACCAGGACGGCTCCCACCCTTTCGTGCGTTCTACTGCTTCTCAATGATCCGAAGGTACTCCTTCGCCTGCCGCCGTATGAACTCGATCGTCGCAGGCGGCAAGCTAAACTCCTCGTCGGCCCTCTCAAGGAGGCCCCGGAGCTCATCGACCGCGGCCGGGCCTCGGCAGATGATCCACCAGCCGACGAGCTTCGCCGCGGCCTCGGACATCTTGTCCATCAGCGGCGGGCCTTCAACAGGACGGAAGCATCCCCCGAGCGACTCTGTGAGTCTCGTGACCTCGCCCGTCTCGAATCGCGGAAGCTGCGGAGCTATCTGAAGCCTCCATCGCTGCCAGGCGTAGGCCTCCTCGAGGAGCGCGAGGATTTTCCCATGTGGGAAGGCCTCGAGCGCGAAGTAGTCTGGGAGATAAGGAAAACCCGGTTCCACAGGTAACGAGGGGTAGATCACGCCGTACTCCCGAGCCTTCGGACACCACAGCTCGGGGTTGTTCGCCATGCGCGCCTCCCTTGCCCGGGCGCGGGCGCCATCTTGGGCCCGATCAAGCTGCTCCTCGAACCGTACGGCATCCAGCTCGAAGCCGCGCAGGCCCAGCCGCCACAGATAGCCATCGTGCGAGCAGACCGCCTTGGCAAGCCGGTCGGGCGAGCCCGTCGTCCTGAGTCGCGCGACCTGACGGGTGGCGCTCATCGAGCTCACCCGTCGCTCCTTCTTCCACGCCGCGACGCCCGGATTCGGCGCGGCACCAACAAACTCGATCGCGTCGCCGCGCAAGACGACCGCCCCATAGCCGACTGCCTCGACCGCTAGCGCCTTCCGTATTCCGGCGTCGAGCGGTACTCGGCCGCACATGAAGAAATCGCCCGGCAGACCGTACACGGTCGAGGCGATCCGGCCGTCCACGGGGTCAATGAAGTACTGACTGCCCGCAGGACGAGGTGCGTTGCGCATCATGGGCAGTGCTTCAAGCGAAAGCGGCTCAAGGCGATTGCCGTAGCGCGACTCGAACCGCGCCATCGTGAGCTGCGACTGCTCCTCGGCCGCCGGACCGTAGAGTTGAAGCGCGGCTGCCGCGAGCTCGCCGCCGCGCCTCGAGTCATAACGGATCAGCACGTGGCACTTCTCCGGCAGGAAGCTGCGGAGGGCAGTCTCCTCGCTCGATGGTACGACGGTGAGCAGCCGGGCATCCCGGCACGCTGCCAGCATCAGCTGGTCCCCCTGACCCAGCACAAAGAACAAGCCCTTGGCCGATACCTTCCGCGCCACGCCCCTCGCAGCGGGCTCGAGCCACTCCGGCGGCTTCGCGACCTTCCTGAGGATTGCCGCGGCCTTGGACCTGTTCTTAACCTTGCACGCGACGGCGAGCGGGGGATCAACGGGCAGCGTGCGCCTGCTCGCGAGCCGCGCGTCGAGCACGACGCATATCTCGTCGCCGGCCCAGGCGAATGGGTCGGCCTTGTCCGTCCAGCCGATGGCGGTCTTGATCTCGTTCTTGACCTTGTTGGCGAGGAAGTTGAGCGCAATCTGCGCCTTGGTCGTCCCGAGACCTCGGCCACCGAGCTGGAGCAAGCGCGACTTCATTGCCACGGCGAGACCGGGCCGCTGCATGAGGTCGCGGAACGTGCTGAAGTCGCTTGTCTCTTTGCCTGCAAGCGCCCGCAGCATGGCGAATTTGAAGTCCCTCGGGTCGGGCCGCGTGATCGCGCGCGAGAGGATCAACTCGTCGGTCCAGGCGAGCTGCGCCGCCGACGCCCCGAACTCGGGCTTCTCGTAGCGCGGCTTGCCGGCCGCGTCGATGAGGTCGGCCATCGGCGTGAGCCAGCCGAGCCGGCCGTAGCGCGTCGAGTAGAAGAGTTGGAGCTCGGGGTCGAACGCATACGCGCCGATACCCGGATGAGCCGGAATCCCGGGCAGGTAGCCTTTCTCGACGAGGTCGCCCATGATCGTGTCGGGCCAGCGCGGCTCGTCGAGCAAAACGCCGAGATCGCGCGCGTACGAGTTGAGCGCGTCCCGAAGCAGTCGCAGGTGCGAGGCGACCGTTTGCTGCTCCTGCTTGAGCGCCTCGATGCGCCAGTCGGTCAGCGACTGGATTGCCGGCCCGCCGACGTAGACGAACACGTTCTCGGCATGTGTCGTGCCTGCCTGTTCGTCGACGAATGCGTCGATTGGCAGCTTCGCGCGGAACTGCGCGAAGTCCGCATTGGCGACGATGCTTGGGATCTTGCCGACGTGCACGTCGAGGACGCGCCGGACGCTCGCCCAGGTGTTGCCGCTCACGGCGAACGTCTGCGGCTCGGTCGCGCCGCGCGGCGTGTGCTCGAACATGGCGAAGTACGAGCGCACCACGTTGTGCGGGCCGAGCGTCTCGGTCACGACGACGCCCTCGTGCTTGAAGCGCCGCACCGTCGTGCCGGGGTGGTCGTCGAGCGCGGCGCGGCGGAACTGGTTCATGCGGATGCGATACGCCTTCGGCATCTTCACGCGCATGATGAAGCAGACGTCGAGCCCCTCGCCCACCGAAGCGCCCGTCGAGACCTGCGCGACTTCGGCCACGGCGGCCTCGTAGAGCTTCGTGAGCCTGCGCGAGACGCGGACGCACATCTGCGCCTGCGTCTTCTCCTCGATCATCGTGACGTCCGCATGCAGGCCGAGCGCCTGAATCACGTCGCGGCCGTAGAAGTAGCCCATGTCGAGCAGCTCAAGCGCCGACCGCAGCCGGCCGTAGCGCACGTAGAGCATGTCGAACGGGGCGAGCTCGGCGAGCGGCGAGTGTGCGGGGATCGCCACTTCCTCGTCGAGGACGGGCACCTCGAGCTTGCGCCCCTTGCCGCGCGGGCGTTTGACCGGCTTGGGCTCGACCAGGATTGGCGTCTCCTTAAGCAGCTCCGGCAGCGCGAGCTCGTGCCGGCGGGCCAACTGCCATAGATCGTACGCCAGGTAATCGTCCGGGCCGTACGTGGCCAGCTTCCACACGCCGTCGAGGATGCGCTGCTCGGCCCATTGGGCGTCGAGCTCGGGGTGCGCGGCTGTCTCTGCGGGGAGCGCCACGTCGAACGACCACGCGTACCCGGTCAGTGTGTCGCGAATGGTGAACGTGTACGCGCCGGGCGTCCAATAGCGCCCGTAGACGGTGAAGGCATCGCCGCCGCCGGCCGTCCAGCGGTTCGTGTAGATGTAGTTCGCGTCGCTCTCGCCGAAAGCGACGTCCAGGCCGCGATGGAAGCCGCCGGCAATGCACTCGACGCAGCCCTCGCGGGCCGCTTCGTCGTCGGGCCACTCGACGTAGAAGCCGTGCGTCGTTTCCGCCATCCGGCGCAGGCGCTTCTCACGAAAGACCGGCGGCTCGTCGTCGGACACGACGACGAAGTTGAGGTGGATGCCCGCGCTGAGCATTCTCACGAAGAGCGCGGCCGTCCACTCGGGGTTGAGCGGCTCGAGCCGGATGTCGGGCAGCGGCACGTCGACGGGCAGGCCGGCGAGCAGGTTCCTCGCGGGCGTCGTGTGCGAGTCGGCGATGACGACGACCTCCTTGACGCGCCCGTCGTCGGTCTCGCAGGCAAGCGCAGCTTCCCTGACAAGCTCGATGAACCACGACGTGTTGCGCACCGTCTCGACGCCGCGCTCGCGAAGCGCTTTGAGCTCGGTGACGGCTTCGGCCGGCTTCGTCCAGTCGCCCAAAAGAATCTGCGGACGGACGAACAGGTCGTCGGCGTTCTCGACGAACGGGTACCCCTTGGGGAACCACGACTCACCGTGCAGCAGGTCCTGATAGCTCAGCACGTTGACGCGGTCGCCGTCGCCCAGCCCGGCGATCAGCGCCTCGGCCGCTTCGAACAGTTTGGCCGGGTCGTACTTGCCCTCGCGGTCGCGCCTGGCCGAGAACGGCGCAAGGACAACGAGCACGTCGCGCTCCGGCCGCCAGCCGTCGGGGAACGCAAAGGTCGCGCGGAACGTCCCGAGCGCGCCGGCCTCCTTGTGCACGGCCAGATCGAGCGCGGGCGCCACGCCGTCCGGCGGCGGCATGCGCGGGGCCTCGTCCTGCGCAGGCACGCAGCTCGAGATCGCAACAATCAGGACAAGAGGGAGAAACGATGAAAGCACGCGCATGGTCTCACCCCTTTCGGGTCACCCAGCAATCAGGCAAGACACGCTAGTATACCGCGTGATCAGGCTACGCGGAACCGGAATCCGTCGCCACTGCCTTCGTGGCGCGCGGTGAAGGCGGGGCAGGCGGTCCCAACGGCCACGGGCAAAGATCTGGCGAGAAGGTGCTTGCGTAATGAGATCTCGTCGCATACAACATAGGCAAGCTATGTGCATGTGAATGCACATGGAACGCCAGATTTCCCCTTCCAGAGAGAAGAGGGGAACCAGTTGGTATGAATCGTGGTTGAAACAAACCGATATTGTATGTGATATTACTACCCGTGAGCGCAAGAAGCAAGCTATACGATAAGGTAGCTGGAAACCCGAGGGACGTCAGGTACGCCAAGTTCAGAAAACTGATGGAAGCGTTCGGCTACGAGGAGCGCTGCAAGCGAGGTTCTCAGCGTCTATTCATTCTCGACAAGAAGGCACTGGGGGAGGCGTGGAGTAACCTCTCTAAGGAAGTGCGAGAAACGATAGAGATCGTGTCGATGCACGCGCCTCACCACTCTGGAGACGCCGTTAGCACACACACCGTGAAGCGAGCTCTCGCGAACATAGACATCATCAGGCTGGTTATCGGGGGGTGACGACAGTGAAGCAGAACCGACTGAAGTACGCAGCGAAGATCGTCCCGACGGAGGACGGCGCATTCTGGGCAGAGATCCCGGATCTCCCCACGACCGTTGCAGACGGCAAGAGCCCCGAGGAGTGCTTGGCCAATCTGGTCCAGTCACAGGAGGCCTGGCTGGAGGCGGCTCAGGAATTGGGAAGGGAAATCCCGAAGCCTGAGCGACAGCAGTACAGCGGCAATTTCGCGCTGCGCATGCCGCCCAGCCTGCATTGCGGGCTGTCGCTTGCAGCGAGAGAGCAGGGCGTCAGTCTGAACCAACTCATCAACCTGTTTCTGAGTAGCCACCTGACTTGGTTCAAGATCAACGGCCAGTTGGCCCAAGGCTCGCGAGAGGTCAGGGAGTGCTTCGCAAGATTGAAGGGCGATCTTGCGCGCCAGATCGTCGCGCAGCGCCTCGCCGGGCTGCGCCCGGCGGTTGCCCGAGCTGCAATGCATGAGGACGAAGAGGAGCCTGGGCCGCGGCGCAGCCATCGCGGGAAGGCTGAACTAATCGAACTATCGGAGGCGAGTTGAGTGTGACCATGGCGAACGACAAAGCGCTTTCGAGTCAGTACTCCAAGTTCATCCGCGAGCTCGAGATTGAGAATCTGTATGCAGAGAGCGCATCTTTCGAGCTCAAGAATCCCGTGACTCTTGAGGCCCCGATGTCCATCAAGCTCAAGGACACACCCAAGGTGCGTGAGCTCAGCGAGGATCACCTCGTGGCTGAGCATGCTTACAGGTTAGACATCAAGGAGAGGCGTGGTGGAAAAGCCCTTGTTGTTGTCAAGGCAACCTTCGTGGTCGTCTACGTCATAGGCGGCACTCCTCCCGACGATGTTCTCAGGAGGTTCCTGAAGAAGAATGTCAGAGTGAACACATGGCCCTTCTTCAGGGAGGTTGCCCTGTCTTCGCTGGCACGCATGAACTTGCCTCCCTTGGTCCTGCCAGCCCTC
>Ga0307430_1002458_pt1 | contig 12326 bp, 10 predicted proteins | sample SalMarWE160130MG_FD_202159 | JGI IMG/M metagenome (GOLD analysis project Ga0307430, IMG submission 202159) | Salt marsh sediment microbial communities from the Plum Island Ecosystem LTER, Massachusetts, United States - WE1603-130 | ecosystem: Environmental > Aquatic > Marine > Intertidal zone >... | reverse complement strand
GATAGCATCAGTGATAATGGCCTTGTTCCCATACGCATCCACACTTGCCAGCGGCCACATCGGTTGCTTATAGATAATCGGAGTAGTTTGAGGCACCTCGGGAATGGCTCTCCCTCCCGAATAGTCCCCATCGACCACAGGCACGCCAAACACAGCACCTGCCGCCAGGGCGCTGGGGGTAGCTGCACCACCGATCTCTAGCGGGACCAAGGCCGCCAATGTGGCATTCGCATATCGTGAGAGCTCACGGCCGGCCTCAGCAGCCATGTGATCAATCGTTCTCTTGGTTAGCCCAAACCCCTCCTTTCTCCTCGTGATCTCGTCGGTTTGAGGGGCAATCGATCCCATGAGATAGCAGCAGACCGTCCACACGTCGTCTGAAACCTCGTCTGCAGGGACCCACGCCAGCTCCTTCCCTTGGTCAAGAAGCTCGGAAAGCCACCGTATACCAGCTTCAGGTGGACCACCTCCACCAGTTCCAAAAAACGTGCAGCCCCGCACGAAATCCTCAATGTCCCGTATCGACTTAAGTGCTCCCATAGTACACCTCCTTAACGATACCCTAACTACAATGTCTACCTCTTACCAGTTTGTCCTGACTCTCGCCTCCAAGCTGTTCATGAAATCATCGCCATCTTGGAACCCCATTTTCATGTTTAGCCTGTGACCTGATTCTCAATGGGCGTATATTCCAGGTCGAAATCGAAGTGTTTTGGGCACAAGACCTCAAGACCCTTTCCACTGCGGAATGTCTCATGACCTTTCATTCCAATCACAGCGTAGCTTTTGCCTACGGTGACGTCTGGGTTAACGGTCGGCTCGCAGGTCGCCGCTTCCACCACCGTGATGATGTCTGGACTCGTTACATACGCCTTGTCATTCAGCCAGGTGATGTGGTTCTCATTCTTGAACCAGATCTTGAACTTCTGACCAGCAAAGGTGCCCGATCCTTCGAAGAGATGCGTTCCCCAGTAGTATCCCACCTTGCTCTCAGCGTCCTTTTCTGTGCACTTCCCTTCAAACAGCTTCCAGCCGTCTGTGTAATTGATCACAGCTTGGACAGGATCTTTACCAGAGTCTCTTGCCTCCCGCATGGCTTTCCCAACCTCATAGCATCTGGTCAGGGTTCCCGGAACGATGATCTCCTTCATCCGCTTGCCCGGGATCAGGTACGTCGCATTCCCCACCAAGGCATAAGCGGCCGAGGCGACTAGCTTGCCGATCTTCTCCCCCACAGCATCGTTGAGAACCTGATCGATGAGGACTCGGTTCCCCCACTCATCCACGCTCGCCAACGGGACCATGGGAATACCTGCCAGGTATGGAGTAACCTGTGTAATCTCGGGGATCGCCCGTCCTCCAGCGTAGTCGCCATCGACCACTTTTTTGCCGAGGTAGATGGCCGTGCCGACTGGGTCTGGTGTGTTGGCTGCACCGATCTCAATGGGGACGATAACTCCTATTGTTTTCCCCGTATACTGTTCAAGGAACTTCACCGCTTCGGCGGTCTTGTGCTCATAGCACGGTGTATGCATCCCCAGGCGCTCCATCTCTTTTTTGATCTCAGGGGTTCGATAGGCTGTGGAGCCCATACCATAAGCAGTAGCTGTCCACTCATCGTCACCTACTTCACCCACATCCACCCATTCTATGGTCCTTCCCTCGTCGAGCTCCCGCGTGAGGTAGCGAAGTCCATCTTTGGGAAATCCGCCTCCTCCCACTCCCAGGAGCGTACAGCCGTGGACGAAATCTTCCAGATCCTGTTCCGTTCTTAAGACTCGATTTGGCATAGCGCCTCCTTTTTAGCGTACCCAAGGGCAAACATGAAAGCCGGAATCTCACCGCACCATGTTTACCCAACGATCACAATAGCCATATTGTTTAGTCAGCTTAAAGGTCCCAATCTTTAAACTGCTTGCCGACGATCTCTTTCTTGGGTGGGGTCAAATAGCATTTTTTGCTGTGGGATAGCCTCATCCGGACTAGGGATTCTGCCAACGTCAATGCAGCGACAGCCGGATCGACGACCGGCACTTCAAGCTGTTGCTGCAAGAATGCTGCCACCGGCGACATCCCGGTGCAGCCAAGGACAATAACGTCAGCACCATCCTCATCGATCGCTTTGCGGGCTTCCTGTAAAATCGCCTCGGCGGCTTGGTCCGTATGTTCTAAGTCCAACACAGGCACATTGGCAAACCGAACCGAAGTCACCCGCCCCTGAAATTCATAGGTTCGGATTCGATCCCCAATCACCCTTGCGGTATTCTCAAGCACCGTTACCACTGAGATCCTATCGCCGAGTCCTAGGGCGTAAAGGAGTGCCGCTTCCCCGGCACTGGTAACCGGGATATTGACAAGCTCTCGGACTGCTCGTACCCCAGGATCCATTGCGCAATCGATGACGATGGCCTCATACCCTTCCCGGACGGCTTTCCTCGCTTCCACAAGAAGTGGCGGCCCAATCAGGGCCTCATCGACAGCACCCTCCAGCGAGACCGGCCCCTCCTTCAAGCATACAACGTCAACTTCGACTCCAGGCCCGGCCGCGTGACGCCGCTCATCCACCTGAGTAGCCAAGAAAGCTTTTGATGAGTTAGGAATGATTATCTTGATCTTCAATCTTTCACCACCCTTTGATCTGTCTCTCTATGGGAACGTATTCAATATCAAAGCCGAAATGCTTCGGCCCAAGGACCTCTAGACCCTCTTCCGTTCTAAACACGTCGTGCGCTAGTTTGCCCAATACGGCCACTTGTTGGCCCGCCTCTGCAGCAGGATTGGTGATCGGCTCAGCGGTCTTTGCATCGACAACGGAGATAATGTCTGGGCTGGTCACGTAGGGCTTCTCATCGAACCAGGAAACATGGTTCTCATTCTTGAACCAAATCTTAAAGGTATGCCCGGCAAAGCGACCGGTGCCATCAAGATACTGGGTACCCCAATAGTACCCCTCGCGATTTTCCCAGTCCTTCTTCGTCACCGTTCCTGTGAAGAGCAGCCAGCCATCGAGCTTCTTTCGCGCCGCTTCCACGGGGTCACCACCGGCCTCCCTGACTTCTCGGATCGTCTTGCCCAGTTCGTAGGCGTAGGTGAGTGTTCCAGGAACCACACACTCTCTCATCTGCTTGCCCTTCAGCAAATAGGCGGTATTCCCTACCAGATTGAATGCGACGGTGGAGACGAGCTTCCCGATCTTCTCGGCGAGCGTGTTGTTCGCGGTCTCCTTGATGATGCAAATGTTGCCCCATTCATCCACGCTGCTCATCGGCGTCATCGGGTAGCCTTTTAGGTTGGGGGTATTTTGGGGGATCTCCGGAATGGCCCTCCCAGCCCCGTAGTCTCCATCGACAATGGGAATGCCGAGGTCAGCTGCAGCTGCTACCGGATCTGGCGTATTCGCCCCTCCGATCTCCAAGCACACGAGAGCCCCTATCTTTATACCTTTATACTCTTCGAGCTCCTTTACCGCTTCTACAAGCTTCTTGGGCTTTTTGACTTCCTTTAGCCCCCACTCGTCCATCGTTTTCAGGATCTCCGGTGTGCGCGGCGCGATCGACCCCATCCCGTACGTACACACCGTCCACGTCTCATCGCCAATGGTATTCGGATCAACCCAGCCGAGTTCTTGTCCCTCTTGAAAGGCCCTCATGAGGGATTTCAGTCCGTCTTCCGGCAACCCTCCGCCTCCTGTGCCAAGCAAGGCACACCCTCGTACAAAATCCTTAATCTTCACCTCGGTATCCAGCTTAACGACCACTGCACTCACCTCCTGATAATCCCTTTTCTATTTTGTCTCTCCTGTTCTTCGCATTCGTAGCCGGTCGATGATCCTTCTGGCGTAGGTCATCAGATTATCGCCGATTCCGCCACGCAATCCCAGCATCACAAAGACAAACGCCGCGCCAAAAATGATGGAGAGATACCGCTCAATGCCGGCAAGCGCTTCTGGAACCAGTCGAATGAACAGAGTCCCAATCAGTGGCCCAAAAGCAACCTTGCTTCCCCCAACGATTGGAATGAAGGTGATGTAAATTGTTGTTATAATTCCGATGTCAACAGATGAGATTGAGCCGATATAGTTCACATAGAGACCACCGCCTATTCCGGAAACAAAGCCACTAATAGCATAGGCCAGTAATTTGTATTTAAAAGTATTAATACCGACGGCTTTTGCCAAATCATCATTTTCAGCAATAATGGTTAAGATACGTCCAACCTTTGTACGTAACAGCCAGAAAAAGGCGCCAGCAACGACACCCGCCACCCCAAGGACAAGCCACAATAGCCCATCGAATCCGATCAGCCCAGTGAGCCCGCGAAACGACATCCCGCTGCGCCCGCCGGTGATATCCCGTAGCGCTTCAATAAGGCTGGGAAATAGGATAACAAGAAGGAAAGAGACCATGCCCACATAAAAACCCCTTGCGCGGCTTGTGGCGACAAATAGCGTGGAAGCCAAAAGGGAGCTCAAGATGGCGCCCAACAATATGCCTCCCCACAGGGGCCATCCGTACACCTCGGCCGAGACAATGCTTGCGAAGGCCCCTACGGCCATGGTCACAGCATAGCCGTAGAATGGCTGCCCACATTTCGAAAAAAGAAACCATGCCACATATCCTTGTATGAGATATAGCAACACATAACCTGTAAACCATTTATAATAGCCGCCGCCTCTGATGAACAAGAAAGACAAAATAAAGATCGCGATCAGCGTAAGCACTTCTTGATACGGACGGGTTTTCATAATGGTTTAACCCCTTCCCAAATCGTAGTTTGCGCGCCCTGCTAGACGGATCGCTCTGAACCAAGGATGCCCCTTGGCGCTACGATGAGCGTTATCATTGCAATACCATACAGGATCACACTCTGCCAACTTCCACTGACAAGGTAAGCACTAAAGCTCAACACCAACCCGATGATCAAAGAGGCCAACATGCCGCCTAAGATATTCCCGATGCCGCCTACAACAGCTATAATATAGCCCAAAAAAGTTAGGTCAAAACCAGTAGTTAAAGTTAAATTATATAAACTACCCCATATGATTGCGCCAAAAGCTGCGAGCATACATCCTATCCCAGATGCCACATTAAACGCACGACTAGTATTTATCCCCACTATCTTGGCAAGTCGCAGGTTCTGCGACGTCGCTCGCCATGACTTGCCAACCCGGGTGTATCGTTCCACCGCACGCAGAAGAAGCAGGCTGCTAATAGCGATAAACAGCGCAAGGAATTTGAGTCCGCTTGTTTGCACGCTAAGGATGTTAATCGTTCCTAGACGGGAAAGCGGGATTCCAATAATAGGCCGGGGAAAGATCACCCGGGTCAATCCAACAAATATCAAACCAATATTATTAGTGATGAGAAAAAATAAATTAAGATCTCCACCGCGCCTTGCACTTAAGGGAGTAAGCAGCAACGCTTGAATGCTATACCCTAATGCAAATCCAACGGCAAGGCCCACTACAACCGCCAACACCGTATTATAGGGGAGAAGATACCAGGTTGTAAAGGCGCTGAAGACCCCGATACCGCCTATCGCGAAATTGATGGTCCCTGTCATTCCATAGATGACGGCGATGCCCAATACCGGCAGCGCAACGATTCCCGCCATGATGATTCCGTTGATGAACCCGTTTAAAATCACGTTGCAGTCACCCTCCTCTGGCCAACACGAGGCAAGACGCCCTAGGCATGCAGACCCAGATACAGCTCTTTTACCTTTCCCTTATCAACCACGTCCAGGCTTTCACAGAATTTGCTTTCCCCTGCCTCCATTCCTAAAATGCGGTCGGCCACATTCAATACCTTAATATTTTGTTCACAAAGTGCGATCGGGCGTTTAGTATCTTCTTTGAGCTGCCTGAGCCGTTCAAGTAAATTGGTAACCAGCTTCGGCGCCAATCCAACCGAAGGCTCATCGATCAGGAACAATTGAGCGTTCGCTACGATACCCACCCCTACTGCAAGCATGCGGCGCTCGCCACCGGAGAGCGTGTTGGCGATTTGCCTCGACCGCTCCTTGAGCGTAGGGAAAAGCTCATAGACATAATCCATCTGAGTCTCCCTCTCTCGGGCAGGCATCAGTACTCCCCCCATTTCAAGGTTTTCCTTGACCATCATCCCCGGGAAGATGTTTTCCTCCTGCGGAATAAGCACGATCCCTAACTTTCGTCGCTTATGAACGGAGGAGTGATCAATTCTATTGCCGCGGAAACTGATCGATCCTTGGCGCAAAGGGTGTAGGCCAGCGATGGACTCGAGCAACGTCGTTTTCCCTGCTCCATTGGGCCCAACGATTCCAAGAATCTCGTTCTCGGAGACAGTAACACTCACGCCCTTTACGGCCAGATTGACCCCATAGGCGACAGACAATTCGGAGACTTCTAGAATAGGCTCACTCATCGTCCTCTCCACCGGCTTCCAGATAGACAGCCAGTACAGCTTCGTTATTTCTAATCTCGTCCACGGTGCCTTCCGCCAGCTTTGTCCCTTTGTTGAGGACGACTACCCAATCCGAGGTTTTCATGATCGGCCCCATTTCGTGGCCGACTTGAAGGATCGTAGAGCCCCCGTCTCGCAATGCCCGCACGGCATCACAGATCTGCGCGGTCTCCGATGGAACAAGCCCGCCCAACAGTTCATCCAAAAGCAGAAGCTTAGGATGGGTCGCCAACGCTCGACCCAACTCAACAAACTTTGCTTCTAGAGGTGGCAAGCTGGAAACCATAACGTTTGCCTTCTCCTTTAGCCCGATGAAGTCAAGTATCTCGAAGACCTCATCGAACTTGTCTTTTACCCAGCCTGGCTCCTTAAGCATTCCTCCTAGTACATTGTCGAAAACAGTGAAACTTGGGAAAAGCGTTTTAAGCTGGTAGGTCCTCGCAATGCCCTTACGGCACACCCCATACGGTCGCATCCCCGTGATATCATCGGACAGAAACGTGACCGTTCCTGAGTCGGGACGCAGGGCCCCGGCCATGATATTAAACAGGGTGGTCTTACCGGCACCGTTGGGACCGATCAAACTTGATATTTTTCCTTCCTGTATGCTGAAGGATACCTCATTCAACGCCTTGAGCCCGCCGAAGTGCTTGCTGATATTCGTTACTTCAAGAATAGTCTCCATTGTCTACCTTCTACTATAAGAAAAGAAGCTGTCCACCTCAAGAAAAGAAGCAGCCTACCTCCCACTCGAAAAGAGGAGATAGGCTGCTTTCCCTTACACGCTTTTCCCTTTCCTATACGGAGCCATGTTCCTTTCCCTTAACAGGCACTCGACCTGCTAGCCAGCGGGATAGTCTTCTCCAGGCTCGAGCTTGGGATAGTCCTTAATAACGTCAAGGACCGCGCGCGAGGTCAAGTCAGGCGTTGAATAGGTGCGCACAAGCACCGGATGGAGCCCGAAAGAGGGGTCCAAATCCGAAGCAGCACCGGGCAGGAATTGAATGACGGCAGCCTCTGCTCCCAGGTTTTCCCCGTCCGGGCCCATCGGCCCCATCGGGCTGATACAGACATTCTGGAACGAGGTTTCCTGCATGGTTTTGATGATCACGTCCGGGTCTTTGGTGCCCGCCTTTTCAAAAACTTCCTTGAGCCAATAGATCGCTTGATAATAGTTGTTCGAGTAGGTCTCCGGGTAGGACTGTTCCCCATAGGCGTCCTTCCACGCCCTGACATAGGCGCGCCAACCGTTGGTGGTTGGATCGTGGTCCGACAACGTGTAGATGCCCTCGGCACCGTACGCGCCGGTCACCTTTGCTCCACCCATATTGGAATAGGTGGTCCCATAGAGGATAATGCGTGGCGCCGCGCCAGCGTCCTTCATCTGGGTGGCCGCGCTCATCCAACCCGCGCCTGTATAGGGGATAAACACCGCATCCGGCTGCTCTTGCTTGATGAGTTGGATCTCGGTGGAATAGTCGGTTTTGTCAAGCGGCACATAGATCACCGGGGAGATCTCGAAGGGTTGACCATGGGTCTCCCAGTAGTACTTGAGACCAATGCCGTTGCTGTATCCCCAGTCGTAGTCACCGGCAAGGAGCGCGACCTTCTTAACCCCCATCTCCTCGAAGAATTGCCCCGCGAGCTGGCCGGCGAAGAAGTCGGAATATCCATAGTAAGCAACCCATGGAGTAAGTGGCACTTCACCAGGTGGAAGGTACTTGGTCATGCTCAAATGGCCCCCGACGAAATAGGGGAGTTTGTACTGAGGACAAAGCTCACAAGGAACTCTGATTGTCGTCTCCAAAGCTGTTCCACCAGCGACATCGGGGTGCCATATTTGGATTTCTCTTAGCAGTTTCTGTCTTAGCTTTGCAGGATCTGTTTCCGTATCGATAACCTTATATTCGATCTTGCTAAATCCGTCGATACCAGCCGCGTTGATCTCCTCGATCGCTAACCGCATCGCTTTGTCGTAGCCTGGGCCAATATTGCCTGCAACACCAGAAAGGGCCACGGTTGCAAGTATTCTGATGGGCTCTTCCTCCGCCAACACCACATAGCTTCCAGCTAGCCCTACCACAAGGACCAGCGCAACAAGATAAATCAACCCTCGCTTCATGCTCTCATACCTCCTTATTGATAGTCCGTTAGCTAGACTCTGAAACTTGGCTTCGTCTTATAACCTCACCTCCTTTCACTTTTTATTGACAAACTGAACTTTCGAAATCTTCTCCTCCATGTTTCAAAAGACTATCCTTCATAAATGCCACGTGCATGGTCCACTATAAATAGCAAGCCCGTTATTGTCAAGCGGACGCATTCCTTCTCACTGTTTGATCAGTTTTCCTCATTCATCCAGAAATTTGAAACATTACCGACTATTAGCCACAATGGGGAGGAGAACTAGAAGGTAGGATAGGAATGCTCACTCCTAAGGGAGTCCTCAAGCTGATTGAGCGATTTGAACGCAATCGCGACGCCTATCGCTCCAGTGATTACAACGAGGCTCAGGTCCGCCTGGAGTTGATCAACCCGTTCTTCAAGGCACTTGGTTGGGACGTATACAACGAGGGGGGCTACGCCGAGGCGTACAAAGAGGTTATCCACGAGGACGCGATCAAGGTCGGCGGCGCGACCAAGGCGCCGGACTACGCGTTCGGCATCTACGGACTGAGCGAGTTCTATCGGGCGACGCGAGATCTTCGCAGTCTGGACCTCGCCCAAGAGTTGTTCCGACTGCTGGAGGAACAGGCGTACGACCCGGTCGATCGAGGCTACTTCGAGGGCACCCCGAACGGCGTGATCGACCCCGGAAGGAATTGGTGGCCCCAGGCAGAGGGGATCGTCGGCTTCTACAACGCGTACCAGCTGACGGGCGAAGAGCGGTTCGCACAGGCCGGCGATCCGGTGCTGGCGTTACGCGTAAGACCGGTTCGTCGATCGGACGCACGGGGATTGGTTCAAACGCCTTTCCGCGGACGGTACGCCCGATCCGATGAGGTACAAGGCTAGGCCGTGGGTCTGCCCGTACCACCACAGCCGCGCCTGCCTCGAGATGCTCGACCGGCTGGACGAACCGGGATAGGAGCGATGCATATGCGATACGGTCATTTCGACGACGAAGCGAAGGAATACGTAATCACCCGGCCGGATACACCGACGTCCTGGAGCAACTACCTCGGCTCGACCGGGTACGGAGCGATCATCACGAACAACGCCGGCGGATACGGCTTCTACCGATCGGGGGCACGCGGGCGCTTCCTCCGCCTCCGATTCAACAGCGTCCCGATGGATCAGCCCGGGCGTTACTTCTACCTCCGGGATCAGGAGAGCGCCGACTACTGGTCGGCCTCATGGCAGCCGGTCGGCAAGCCGCTCGACGCCTACGAGTCGGTCTGCCGGCACGGCACGGCGTACACGATCATCGCGTCGCGCTACGCCGGGATCGCCACAGAGGCAACGTACTTCGTCCCCCTGGGCCAGGCGTTTGAGTACTGGCGGCTCAGGGTAACCAACGAGAGCGACCGGCCCCGGGAGATCTCGGTCTTCTCGTTCTGCGAGTTCACCAACCAGTGGGACACGTACCAGGATCGGGTGAACCTGCAGTACTCGCTGTTCATCGTCCGCGGAAGCCTCACCGAGGACGGCCTCCTCCGTATTGCCATCCAAGACCACCTGACGCGAGAGACAGAAGAGGGCATCATTCAGGACATCGCGCATCATGCGTGGCTGGCCCTCGTCGGGGCCGACCTCATCGGGTACGACACGAGCCGAGAGGCGTTCCTCGGCCCGTACCGGAGCTATCACAATCCGCTCGTCGTCGAACAGGGCCGATGCACCGGCAGTGATGCCTACGGCGACAACGCGTGCGGGAGCCTGCAATCCGATCTGACGCTGCAGCCGGGGGAGAGTCGAGAACTCCTCGTGATGCTCGGGATCGGCGACGCACGATCGGTCGGGGTGCGGACGGTCGACGAGTTCGGCTCCCTGGATCGAGCGACCGAGGAACTTCGGAAACTGAAAGCAAGCTGGCACGCCAAGCTCGGAAGCCTTGTGGTGGAAACGCCGGACGAGGCGTTGAATCACACGATCAACGTCTGGGGGCCCTACAACTGCCTGATCACCTACGCCTGGTCGCGCGCCGCCAGTCTGGTCTACAACGGAGAGCGTGACGGGTTGGGGTTCCGCGACTCGGTCCAGGACGCCCTAGGTGTCGTCTCCGCCGTCCCGGACGACGCTCGTGCCCGTCTCGAACTGATGCTGACCGCTCAAGTGTCGAACGGCGGGGCGATGCCGATCGTTAAGCCGTTCGAGCACCGCCCGGGCCACGAGACGCCCCCGGATCCGGAAGCGTATCGCTCCGACGACTGCCTCTGGTTCTTCAACGCGATCCCGGCCTACGTCAACGAGACCGGCGACGTCGGCTTCTACGAGAAGGTCCTCCCGTACGCCGACCGGGGCGAGGCGACCGTCCTCGGGCACCTGCGCCGTGCGTTGGAGTTCAACCTCGAGAGAACGGGGACGCACGGACTCCCCTGCGGCCTGTCGGCCGATTGGAACGACTGCCTTCGTCTCGGCTACCACGGCGAGAGCCTGTTCGTCGCGTTCCAACTACGGCTCGGCCTGACCGTCTACGCGCAGATTGCCGAGCAGCTCGAGCAGCCCGATGAGGCCGCCTGGGCGCTCGATCACCGCCAGTCGCTCGACGTAAGCATCCAAGCGTGCGCCTGGGACGGCGACCGCTTCATCTGGGCGATCGGCGAGGACGGGACCGTCTACGGGACCCACGAGTCCGACGAAGGGAAGATCTACCTGAACACCCAGGTCTGGTCGGTGATCAGCGGCGCCGCGTCTTCGGAGCAGGCCGCCCGCTGCATGGAGACCGTCAACGAGCACCTCGCCACGCCGTACGGACTGATGCTCTCGGCCCCACCGTTCGTCAAGACGTCGATCGACGTGATGCGCGCCGTCGTCTTCAACCCGGGCGTCAAGGAGAACGCCGGAATCTTCAACCACACTCAAGGGTGGGGCGTGATCGCCGAGTGCTGCCTCGGCCACGGCGATCGAGCCTACGACTACTACCGCGCCTCGATGCCGGCCGCATACAACGACCGCGCCGAGATCCGCCAGATCGAGCCGTACGTACAGGGCCAGACTACGTACTCAACCTTCTCCCCGCGTCCGGGGAACACGCGCACGCCGTGGCTGACCGGCGCCGCCGCCTGGGCCTACTTCAGCGCCACCCAGTACATCCTCGGTCTTCGCCCCGAGATCGACGGCCTGCGGATCGATCCGTGCATCCCGAGCGATTGGGACGACTTCACCGCGACCCGCCGCTTCCGCGGGAAGACGATCGAGATCGAGGTCAGGAACCCTGATCACGTCTGCCGCGGCGTGAAGACCTTCACGCTGAACGGCGAACCTCTTCCCGACAACCTCGTCCCAGCGAAGAAGCTCCAGGACCACAACCGGGTCGAGGTCGTGTTGGGCTAGGGCACAGTGCATGTGTCGGGGGGCAGTCACGGACAGAACGGCGCGAACCGAATCACTGACGTCGTCCCTTTCGGCGTTCGTCGGGTTAATCGTGCTCGCCTCGCGATGCGGCTGAGGAGTTCGCAGCATGCTTCTCATCCCGCCTCCGCTTTGGGGAGCAGATCGGCTAGAATGGTCTTTAGATACAACGCCGCGCGAAGTGTCGATGCCATAACGCAGCGAAGGAGTGGGCAATGAGCGAGAAAACGATTGCGATCATTGGGGCCGGAGTCTCCGGCCTTTCGGCGGGATGCTACGGCCGGATGAACGGCTACCAGACAAGGATCTTCGAGTCACACAATCTGCCCGGCGGGCTCTGCACGGCGTGGACCCGCCAGGGCTACACCT
>Ga0307430_1002457_pt1 | contig 12331 bp, 12 predicted proteins | sample SalMarWE160130MG_FD_202159 | JGI IMG/M metagenome (GOLD analysis project Ga0307430, IMG submission 202159) | Salt marsh sediment microbial communities from the Plum Island Ecosystem LTER, Massachusetts, United States - WE1603-130 | ecosystem: Environmental > Aquatic > Marine > Intertidal zone >... | reverse complement strand
GCGTCGGCGCGCCCAGCGGCACGCGCAGCAGATCGCCGATGACCAGGGCTTGCTCCGTTCTTTCCTGAAAGCGACGCCGCTCCCTTTACGCCTTAAATGAGACATTCTTTATGCGGCGGTCAGTAGCAGGTCAGCCAACTGCAGACCGGCGATGTTGTTTGCCTTGGGCTTCACCTTCAACTGCCGACTGCTGAGCGCCCTCTGGAAGGTTTCAGGCTTCACGGGATCCGTCCCCTGCTTCCAGAGCCTATGAAAGGAGTCCTTGAGTTTTCGGTCTGCCTTTCCGCCCCGAGACTCGGCCATGACGTCCCCATGCACGCCTCGCCGATTGAGAAAGAAGCTGTAGCGCTCCAGGAGCGCCGCAAGGCAGTAGTGGTATGGCTCATAGTGCCACTCCGTGTACTTGTTGAGGTGCTCCCTCTTGTCAAGGCACACTGAGATCACCGCGTAGTCCCATGCCTCAAGCCGCTGCAACAAGTCGGCGTCAAAGCCAGCTCGGACCGCTGGATCCAGCAGAGCCTCGAACGGAGGCCGCGCGTTCACAATCTCCTTGCGATGCAGCACCACGGGCTCATCAGGGTGGTAAGGGAAGTACCTTCGCTTGATGGTTTCAAGCTCAGGCTGGACAACCTGAGCAACGTAGTCCAACTCAAGAATCACCCCGGTCAGGCTCAGGAAGCGATGATTGGGGTTCTCCGAACTCCCCAGATCCGGGTTGCCAACCTCATCGATGTAGATGCGGTACTTCATGTCTCTAGCCGCGCTTAGGCACCGGGCGGCCGAGGAGGTGGAGGACGGCTTTCATGTCGTCCCAGACTTCGCGTTTGCTGGAGGGGTTGCGGAGCAGGTAGGCGGTGTGGAAGGTCGGCATGAGAGGCACGCCGTGCCAGTCGAAGAAGCGGCCGCGCAGCTTGGTGATCGGCACGGTGGTCTCGAGCAGCGTCTGGGCGGCGTGGCGGCCGAGGGCGACGATGACCTTGGGCCGGATGATGTCGATCTGCTCGAGGAGGAACGGGTGGCAGTTGGTCACTTCGTCGGGGAGCGGGTCGCGGTTGCCGGGCGGGCGGCACTTGATGACGTTGAGGATGTAGACGTCGCTGCGCTCGAGGCCCATCGCCTGGATGATCTTGGTGAGCAGCTTGCCCGCGCGGCCGACGAACGGCTCGCCCTGCACGTCCTCTTCGGCGCCCGGCGCCTCGCCGCAGAAGACGAGGTCGGCGTCCGGGTTGCCGGCGCCGAAGACGATCTTGGTGCGGTTGTCCACGAGGACCGGGCAGCGCCGGCAGTCGCCGATGTAGGCCTCGAGCTCGCCGAGCGAGCGGTGCGAGCTGCGGTGCGTGTGCGTTTGGCCGTCGGCCATCTGCTGGCGCACGTGGCGCTCGAGCTCGTCGAGCGTGCGCCCGAACTCGGAATGGAAATCGGTCACGGCGTCCGCCTCCTCGTCGATGGGAGTATATCGGATTGGATGTCTCACGCAAAGGCGCAAAGCCGCAAAGGGGACAAAGAGGATCTTGCGCAGGGGCGCAGGGCTTGCCCCAGGCAAACCCTGCGCCCCTGCGCGATCTTTCCCTGCGTTCTTTGCGGCTTTGCGCCTTTGCGTGAGATTCCTACGTGAGCCAGTAGACGAGCGCGACGAGGCCGGCGACGTAGAAGCCGGCGTCGGTGACCACTTCCGTCCTGAGCCCCGCCGCGAGCACACCGCGGTTGTAGAGCACGATGCAGAGCAGCGAGTAGGCAGGGGCGATGAGCAGCCAGAGCCCGAGCGGGCTCGTCCAGCCCGCGAGCGCGCCGACGATGAGGCCGCCCGTGCAGACGGCGAGCAGCAGGTAGAGGAGCAGCTTTGTCCAAGCCCGACCGATAATGATCGGGATCGTCTCGTTGCGCACCATGAGGTCGCCTTGGATGTCGCGCATGTCGAGGATCATCGAGCGTGCAAAGACCATCGTGAAGGCGAAGACAAAGACGACGCCGATGCCGAGCACGATCTCAGTCGTGAGCCGAACGGGTTCCTCGAAGACGGGCAGGACGGCCGTGATCACGCTCCAGGCGCCGGCCATGCCGATGTTTTTCGAGGCCGGGACGTCGCGCACGCGCCGCACGCGCCGGAACGGGAGAATGGGCAGGCTGTAGATCAGGCCCATGACGGTCGTGAACGCGACGATGGCGAACGGCACCCATCCGAGCGCGGCCGAGAGCGCCACGGCCGACGCCGCCGCGAGCGCTCCGAGGGGGATCACCACCCACCTGTACCGCTTGAGGAACCCCAGCTTGTACGACTCCTTGTAGAGCGAGTACTCGGGGTCGGTGAAGTGGTTCAGGATATGGATGGCGAACACGTAGAACGCGGCGATCGCGATCGGCAGCGGCATCGGCGGCACGGCCTCGCGCACGCTGTGCATCAGCACGATGCACGCAAAACACAGGAGGCCTGCGCCGACGCCAACGTAGAGGTCGCTCTTGACGAAGAAATCGAGCACCGACTCGACGGCCCGCTGCGCCCACGGCTTATGGGCCCGGCCGATGTCGCGCAGCCGGGCGATCGCTTTCTCGATCAGCCAGTTCGGCGTCGAGGCGCCGGCGGTGACGCCGACGGTCCGGTGTCGGCCGATCTGGTCGGGGGCAAGCTCGTGCGCCTCTTCGATCAGGTAGGTATCGACGCCGAGCCCGCGGGCGATGCTCGCGAGGCGCTGCGTGTTGGCGCTGTGCGCGCCGCCGACAACGACCACGGCGTCGCAGCGCTTCGCGAGCCGGCGCACCTCGTTCTGGCGCTCGACGGTGGCGTCGCAGACCGTGTCGAACACCTGCATCGAGCCGCCTCGGGCGCGCAGCGTGCGCACGACCTCGTTGAAGAACTCGCGGTTCTGCGTGCTCTGGGCCACCACGCATAGCGGCTCGTCGTGCGGGACGGCGTCGAGGTCGGCCATCGACTCGACCACCACGCCGCGCCCGTCCGTGTGACCGAGCAGGCCGGTGACCTCGGCGTGCCCCTGGTCGCCCACGATGACGGCCGTGTAGCCCTTCCCGGCGTATCGGCTCAGGATCCGCTGGATGCGCAGCACCAGTGGGCAGGTCGCGTCGAGACACGCCAGGCCAGCCTCCTCGATCGCGCGGCGTGTGCGTGGGGGAACGCCGTGGGCGCGCACCACCACGGTCCCGCCCGCCGCGACCTGGCCGACGTCGTCGACGACACGGACGCCGCTCCGCTCGAGCATCTCGACCGCCTGGCGGTTGTGGATAAGCGGGCCGATCGTGACCAGCTCGCCCGGGACGTTCGTTGCGGCCTCGAGCACCATGTCGACGGCGCGGCGCACGCCCATACAGAATCCGGCCGTCGTGGCGACAATGATCTTCATCGTTGTGGTTCCGCCTGTAACGAGCCGGCCGCGAGGTTGTTAGGCGCCCACGCCCGGCGGCTCGCGCCCCCATTGTCCCCGGCTGAGTCGGCCTGTCAAGACATGGCGCGACCGGCGGAACCGCCTGCAGGACCGCTCGTATAACAGGTTTGAATACGTGGGTGAGATGTTCATGAGGGAGCGTGACCAATGAGAGGCGTGACTCGCAAGATTCTGGTGCCGTTCGGCGTTCTCCTCGTGCTCGCGCTTGCCGGCGCGGTCCTCGTCCAGCCCGCGTGGTGCGCGGGTGGCTCCGGCGACGGGGACGAGAAGATCGACGAGGCGGAGGAGAAGGAGCCGGCTGAGGGCGACGACGAGAAGCCCGGCGACTTGTGGATCGATCTGCGTGAGAAGCACGGCGAGGACCTCGACGCGGCCATCGACGAGGCGATCCGCGAGATGCAGGAGCGGCTCGAGGCGATCGAGAAGCAGATGGACGAGCTGAGGCGCCAGTTGCCCCGGTTCCGCGAGTTCGATCGCGACCTCCCCCACATGCGGTGGGAGCGCCGGTTCCGAGACCGCGATGAGGCGGGGCCGCCGCCCGAGCTCGAGGAGTTGCTCAGAAAGCTCGAGCGCGAGTTGCCTCGTGAGTGGCCGTTGCACATGCAGGAGTTGCTCAGGGAGTTCGAGCGCGACCGGCCGCGCGACCGGCAGCTTTCCCAGTTCGAGATCGGGCCAAAGCCCGATCGCTTCGCGTTCACGCTGCGAATGGACATGCAGGAGACCGACGAGGCGTACGTCCTCACGCTCGACACGCCCGGCATGGACAAGGAGGACATCGTCGTCGAGGTGGATGAGAACGTTCTGTCGATCAGCGGCGAACGCAAGGAGCGCATCAAGGAAGAGCACGAGGGCGAGCGCGTGCAGCGCCAGATCGTGTACGGGCAGTTCAAGCGGACCATCACGCTGCCGCGCGACGCAGTCCTGGATGAGATCACGTTGAAGTACGAAGACGGCGTGTTGATCATTACCGTGCCGAGGACGCAGCAGGAGGCAGAGAAAAGCAGGAGAATCATTGTCCACCATCCGTGACCGCCTCCAGGTGGAAGATGATCTCAGGAGGGCCATGCGGGCGAGGCTTCCTTCTCCGCGACATCGTTCACATGCCCCTTCATTCCTCCTCTTGAGGAGATCCGCTCCTCCATGATTCCCCCGGAGGAAGCAACGGGGCCGCGCAACAGGGCCCCGTTCTTCTTGCTTGCACACGGCGGACTTTGCGCTAGTATGTCGCCCCGCTCGGCTGCCCATGCGGCAGCCGGCAATCACAACCGGCGGGGACCGCAATCCGGATCGGTTTGAGCGATGGGCGAGCGATTCAAGGACAAGGTCGTCATCGTCACCGGCGCGGCACGCGGCCTCGGCGCGGCGATCGCCGAGGCGTTCTTGGACCAAGGCGCCTCGGTGGCGCTGGCTGATGCCGATGCGGTCGCGCTCGACGAGACCGTCCACCGCCTGCACGAGACGGCGCCGGCGCGCGTCATTCCCGTCCAGACGGACGTCACCAACGAAGCCAGTGTGCAGCGGATGATCCAGGCCACGCTGGATCTCTACAAGCGCCTCGACGTGTTTGTCAGCGCCGAAGGGGCCGTGAGGCGCGGCGAGGTTACCGAGTTCAACACCGACGACTGGCGGCGCGTCATCGAGCGCAATCTTGTCGGCTACTTCATCTGCGCCAAGCACGCGGCCCGCGCGCTCAAGGAGCACGGCGGCGCCATCGTGGCGGTCAATTCCGTCGCCGACCGATCCGGCGGCGCCGGCAACTCGGCGCTGGCCGCGTCGAAGGCGGGCGGTCTTGGCCTGACGCGCGCGCTCGCGCTCGAGCTGGCGGCGTACAACATCCGGGTCAACGCCGTCTGCCCGGCCGAGCTGCCCGACGTGCCGCCAAGCGACCAAGCGACCGACCACGAGGCCGAAACCGCCGCCGCGACGGCCGCGGTGCTATTCCTGGCGAGCGATGACGCAAGCTACGTGACCGGCCAGGCATTGACCGTGGGAGAATAGCGGCGGCCACCCAGTTCTCCGGAGCAGAGGCGGAGCCATGACGGACGGTCGGCAAGCGGTCGATTTTGTGCTCAGACGGCACTCGGCCCGCGAGTTCACCGGCGAGCCCGTCGCGCCCGAGGACGTCGACGTGCTGATGGAGGCGCTGCGCTCGGCGCCGTCGGCGGGCAACATGCAGCCCTGGTTCTTCTACGTCGTGGCGAAGCGGGAGGTGCGGACCGGGCTCGCCACCGCGGCCTACCGCCAGCACTTCATCGAGCACGCGCCGCTGGTCTTCGTCGTCCAGGTACCGCGACCGCGGCCGCGAGCTGTACTGCTATCAGGACACCGCGGCCGCTGTCGAGAATCTGCTGGTCGTCGCCAACATGCTCGGCTACGGCGCGTGTTGGGTCGGCGCGTTCGACGAGGACGCGGTCCGGGCCGTGCTCGACGTTCCCCATCATCTCCGGCCCGTCGCCCTCGTCGCCGTCGGGCCGTGCCGCCCGATCACCCGCTCCCCCGCACGCCGGCCTGCCGGTTCGATCTTCGAGATCATCGAGTAGCGTTGCGCCGGAGCCGACTCCTGCCTTGGCACGCGAGGGCCATTCGGCCACAATAGACTCCAGGCCGATTCGAGACCTGCCCGTTGGACCGCTGTATTCGGGATGGCTTGATGCTGACGCTTGGAATCGAGACGAGTTGCGATGAGACCTCGGCCGCCGTGGTCGAGGGCGAGCGCCGGATTCTGTCCAACATCGTCGCGTCGCAGTTCGACCTGCACGCGCGCTACGGCGGCGTTGTGCCGGAGCTCGCGTGCCGGCGCCACGTCGAGGTGATCTCGCAGACGGTCGAGAGCGCGCTCGACGAGGCGGGCGTGGCGCTCGATGACGTTGGTCTGATCAGCGTGGTCAAGGGGCCGGGCCTGATCGGCGCGCTGCTGGTCGGCGTGAGCTTCGCCAAGGCGTTAGCGCGGTCACGTGGCGTGCCGATCATCGGTGTCAACCACGTCGAGGCGCACGTCTACTCGGCTGTCATGTCGAGCGACACGATCGAGTTTCCCGCGATCGGCCTCGTCGTGAGCGGCGGCCACACGATGCTGTTCCTGATGGAGGACTTCGGCGTCTACCGATGGCTGGGCGGCACGGTGGACGACGCGGTCGGCGAGGCCGGCGACAAGGTGGCCACGCTGCTCGGGCTGCCGTACCTGGGCGGGCCGCTCGTCGAGAAGCTCGCCGGCGGCGGCAACGCGCGCGCGATCGACTTCCCGCGCGCCATGATGCGGCGCCGCAGTTACGACTTCAGCTATGCGGGCCTCAAGACCGCCGTCCTCTACCACGTCAAGGGCTATGCCGGGTCGCCGCGCGACCCCAGCCTGATCGACGACGCCGAGCGGGCCGACATCGCCGCCGGCTACCAGGTGGCCGCGTTCGAGCCGCTCGTCAGAAAGACGATGTGGGCGGCCGAGGAGTTCGCGGCGCAGTCGGCCGTGGTCTGCGGCGGCGTCTCGCGCAACGAGACGCTGCGCGCCATGTTCGCCGACGCCGGCGCCGACTGCGGCGTGCCTGTCTACTTCCCCGCCAAAGAGCTGTGCACCGACAACGCCGCCATGGTCGCCGGCCTCGGCGCGTGGCGTGCGGTCCGTTTCCCCGATGAGTCTTCCGGGGACTTCGACGCCTTCCCCAACTTCGGCGCCTTCGACGCGCTCGAGGACTACCGCGACCCTCGAGCCCGCAGACGAGGCGGTCGCCGCCGCAAGGAATAGGGGCGAGCTGCACGCGCCGCTCGGTCTGTTCCGCGTGCTAGTATCCCCCCGAGAAAACGCGGAACCCGTTGGCCTCGGGAAGGCACATACGGGTGGAACAGGCAACCGGTAGGTGGGGTTGGTGGACGCAGCGGCTGAGGGAGCGCTGATCGCGGCTGCGAGGCGAGGCGATCGAGGCGCGTTCGGCATCCTCGTCGAGCGCTATCGGGACCGGCTCCACCGGGTGGCCTTGGGCTTGACGCGCGGCTCGGCCGACGCCGAGGACCTGGCGCAAGAAGCGTTCGTCCGGGCGTACGGGGGTCTCGGGCGGTTTCGCGGCGACTGCGCGTTCTACACGTGGCTCTTTGGGATCCTGCTCAACGTGTATCGACGGTGGGTGCGGCGGCGAGCGCGCGTCCGGCAGCACGTTGTGAACACACAGACTGACGCACCTGATCTCGCGCCGCTGCCGAATCGCCAGGCGGCCGCGAAAGACGAGCTCGAGCGGGCGTTGTCCGTGATCGACCACCTGCCGCCGAAGCTGCGCGAGGTGCTCGTGCTCCGGCACCTCGAGGAAATGTCGTACGTAGAGATGGCGCGTGCCATCGGGTGCCGCGTCGGCACGGTGCGGTCGCGACTGCATCGGGCACGCGAGCAGCTCGCGGCGCGATGGCAACGCGTGCGCGGCGAATAGAAAAGGATCGGAATCATGGAATGTCGAGACGCGAGGAAGAACTTGTCGGCGCTGCTCGACGGCGCGCTCGAGCCCGACGCCGCCGAGGCCGTCCGCGACCACATCGGCTCGTGCGCGGCGTGCGCGGCGGCGTTCGAGACGATGCGGGCGGCCGATGCCGAGGCCCGCACCGCGCTGCGCGGCGTGGCCGAGAGCGCCCAGCCGAGCGGCCGGTTCACGGCGCGCGTGCTGGCCGGTATTGCTCGTCAAGGGCGTGCGCCCTCCGCCACGCTCTGGCGGCCGCGGGTCCGGCGGCTGGCCTTGGTCGCGGCCGCCGTCGTCATCATCGGCCTGGGAATCTGGACGATCGTATCGAATCTGCCCGGGCGCGAGGGTGACGACGTGACCGTAACCAGCGTACGTCCCGCACCGCCGCGTCCGACCGTCCTTGTCCTGACCACCTTGGAGTTGCCGTCGGTCCGCGGCCTCGTCGAGGAACTGCTCGGCAACGGCTTCCCCGAGCCCTCTGCAGAGCCGGAAGAGGTGGATCGACCGCAACTCAACTATGCGCCAACAGTTGTTCCCACACATTGGGGGTAAGACTGATGAGAGTTCTTTGGGCAGGCCTGGTCATGGTGACGCTCGCCACGGTGTGGTTGGCGCAAGCGGCTGCGGCGGCTGAGCCCGCCGAGCCGGAGACGATCACGATTCTCGGCAACACGTACAGCGTGGTGCCCGACGACGAGCTCCGAGCGCTCGGGTTCGAGTTCCCTGACGTGGCGCCCGACGAGAACGCGGCAACCCTCTACCTGAAGGCGATCGAGGCGTACACGCCGCTCGACATCAGATCACCGGAGGCCTCGCTTCGCAGCGCTGTGCTTAAGGATGGCTGGAGCGACGAGAGCGGCCCGCTGGCGGACTACCTCGAGACGAACCAGGAGGCGTTCACGCTCGTCGAACAGGCGGCAGCCAGGACGAAGTGCCACTTCCCCGTCATGGTCCCGCTGGGCGAGTCGCTCGACACCGTGGCGGTCACCGAGATGGCGATGTCGCAGCTCTCGCAGATGAGGGAGCTCGCCCGGTTCGTCATCACCGAGGGCAAAGCGCGCGAGTACGAGGACCGCGCACTCGACGCGCTCGACGCCTACCTGCTCACGCTCCAGATGAGCAACCACCTGGCTCAGGACTCGAACCTCATCGGGGGGCTCGTGGCGCTCGCATGTGGGACGATGGGCATGGAGTCGGTCGAGCGATGCCTCGTGCGCCACGAGATCGATGCCGACGTGCTCGCCGACGTGCAGCAGCGCGTCCACGGACTGTCAGAGGGGCGTCCGGCCATCGCCACGGTAGCCCGCAACGAACGGGCATTCTCGGCCAAGCTGGCCTCGATGTTCAAGAGCGAGAAAGAGCAGGCGCAAATCCGGCGCGACGTGCGCCAGTTCTGGGACGAGATGGACAAGGCCCTCGAGCTGCCGCTTCCCGAGTTCATCGAGACCGGCGCGGGCGACGAGCCGATCAGGAAGGCCAGGGCGCGCAAGTTCCCCCCGAACATCATGAGCGCACTCGGCCCGGCACTCGCGCGCGTTCGCACCGTGTACGGTCGCAACGAGCTGTCGTGGACGGTGCTCGACGTCGAGTTCGCCCTGGCGCGGTACGCGGCCGAGCACGGCATGTACCCTCAAACGCTCGACGAGCTCAAGCCGCTCATGCTTACCGACGGGATCGACCCGTTCTCGGGCAAGCCGCTCCACTACCGGCTCGAGGCCGATGGCGGCTTCACGATCTGGAGCGTGGGCGACAACCTCGTCGATGACGGTGGGCCGATCGGACGTAGGCACGACCCGACGCGCGGCGACGCCGACTACGTCTGGAACTCACGGCTGATTCGCGGTGCGGATTAGCGCACCATAGCGAGCAGTATTCCTCACAGGTGCTAGTGTAGTGCGTCGTAATTATCTTGACATATTATTCTGTGTGGGCCATGATCCCGCATTATGAGCAGGACAACAGCACCGATCCTGTTGAGCGACGCCGAGCGGACAGCGCTTCAGGGCTGGACGCGCGCCCGCAGCCTGCCGCACCGGCAGGTGGTGCGCGCACGCATCGTCATGATGGCCGCCGACGGCGCGACCAACCAAGACATCGCTGTTGCCATCGGCGTGTCGCGTCCCACCGTGCAGTTGTGGCGGCAGCGGTTTCTGGCGCTGCGTGTGGCGGGCCTGGAGAAGGACGCGCCGCGGCCCGGGCGCAAGCCGCGCATTGCACCCGCCAAGGTCAAGGCGGTCATCGAAGCCACCTTGCACACCACGCCGCCCAACGCCACACACTGGAGCACGCGCACGATGGCCAAGGCCCAGGGGCTGTCGGAAGCAAGCGTGCGCCGCATCTGGAAGCGCCACAACCTCAAGCCCCATCTGGTCGAGACCTTCAAGCTGAGTCGGGACAAGCAGTTTGTCGAAAAACTCACCGACGTGGTGGGCCTGTACCTGAACCCGCCGGACAAGGCGCTCGTGCTCTGCGTCGACGAGAAAAGTCAGATCCAAGCGCTCGACCGGAGCCAGCCGCTGTTGCCGCTCGGGCCCGGCCGGCCGGCCCGACAGACCCACGACTACAAACGCCATGGCACCACGACACTGTTTGCCGCCCTCAGCATGCTCGACGGCCACGTCATTGGCGATTGCATGCCCCGGCATCGGCATCAGGAATTTATCCGCTTTCTCAAGCGAATCGACGACGAGACCGCCTCGGAACCCGATCTGCATCTGATCGTCGACAACTACGCCACACACAAACACCCGCGGGTCACGCGGTGGCTCGAACGCCATCCGCGCTTTCATCTGCACTTCACGCCCACCTCGAGCTCGTGGCTCAATCTGGTCGAACGGTGGTTCGGCAAGCTGACCGACAAGCGGCTGCGGCGCGGCACGTTCCGCAGCGTTGCGGCCCTGGTGGCGGCCATCAAGCGCTATCTCGAGCACCACAACCAGAACCCTCAAGTCTTCGTCTGGAGCGCCTCGGTCGGAAGCATCATGGCCAAGATCGCCAAATGTAAAGAAGCGTTAGACGCACCACACTAGCGTTCATGGGGTAGCACCCTGGGTTTGGCAAACACGAAGGACTCGTAGCCTGAAAGGCTTTCATAGAACCTCTTCTCAACAGGCCTGAGTAACCGAAGTCAGGCCATTGAAGCTCGTGCAACACCCGCCAAGCCTGGGGGTGCTGTTCTTGTGAGGGTATCAGAGGCGAAAATCTGTGAAAAAAGAGCCTTGACCACGCTGCCGGGCAAGGGTATATAACCCGCTGAGGTTGCGTGGAGTAGGGCGGTTGGCAGTTTCCTGCGCTGTTCCCCTAATCCGTTCGCGTGCACAAGGCTGTAGACGATCACTCTGTCGCTAGCCGGCAGTGTTGTGGCTGCGGGTTTCGCGGTCACAGGGGTATCGCTGAGCGACTCATCGCACGCGATTCGGGGCTCGCAGGGAAGTCGTCCTTATTGTTCAATGCTTTTCCGTCCTGCCGCGGCGCCGCGGCAGGCCACGCCACCCACGCCCCGGCGGCCTGGAGACAGGCGACGCGCCCGCGAGCGGGCGGTCGTCGAACCGGAGCGTGGAACACCACTCGACCTCAGGCTGTCGGCAAAGACGTCGCCTAGAGCGAAGCGAACGACGATGACCAGGTGGAGGCGGGCTGCAAGTCACCGAGGCTACGAGGTGTTCAGCCCGGAGTTCTACCTCGGTCGGGCCGATCGCATCGCCAGGCGGCTTCTGGGTTGCGTGCTTGTGAGGGTGCTCGGCGCCCGGATCGTCGCCGGTCGCATCGTCGAGACCGAGGCGTATTTCTCGACGAACGACCCCGCGTGCCACGCGCACCGGGGCATGACCGAGCGCAACCGGGTGATGTTTGAACAAGGCGGCGTCGCGTACGTATACTTTACGTACGGCAACCACTACTTGCTCAACGCCGTCACCGGACCCAAGGGCCGGCCGGCGGCGGTGCTGATACGGGCGCTCGAGCCGCTTGATGAGCTGGACCTGATGCGGGCCAACCGCCCAGGCAGACGTGACCTCGAACTGACGAGCGGGCCCGGCAAGTTGACGCAGGCGCTCGCCATTACAGGAAAGCTGAACGGCGCGGATTTGACCGATTCGCCGGTCATGATCGCCGCCCGGAACGGTGGCGAAGACGCCACGCGGTTCCGGGTCGGCCGGAGCGGGCGGATCGGCATCCGCGAAGCGCAGGACAAGCTCGCGCGGTTCTACATCGCGGGCAACCCGCACGTGTCTGTGCGAGGCCCGCGCGTCGCCCGCGCAGCCAAACATACAGGGAAGCCGCAATGGGCGGGCTGATTCCCAACGCGATCATTGACAGGATACTCGGGCAAGCCGACATCGTCGAGGTGATCACCTCGTACATGCCGCTCAAGCGGTCGGGCCGGAACTTCAAGGCCCTCTGCCCGTTCCACGAAGAGAAGACGCCGTCGTTCATGGTGCATCCCGAGAAGCAGATCTACAAATGCTTCGGGTGCGGCAAGGGCGGCAACGTCATCCA